>Ga0182027_10004269_pt1 | contig 22240 bp, 17 predicted proteins | sample 712E1DmetaG_FD_121300 | JGI IMG/M metagenome (GOLD analysis project Ga0182027, IMG submission 121300) | Permafrost microbial communities from Stordalen Mire, Sweden - 712E1D metaG (Illumina Assembly) | ecosystem: Environmental > Terrestrial > Soil > Wetlands > Permafrost | place: Sweden... | reverse complement strand
TGCGAGCGAGCCGCAGCACAGGACGTGCGGAGACCACGCACGAAGTGCGCCCTACGGGCGCGGAGCGGGAGGCGAAGCGTGAACCAAGCGAAGCACCACGACTAGGACTGCATACAGCGCTACAGGAGTAGCCGCAAAGCGAATCCCGCGTTTTTGCAAAGAATTACGGGAGATTCGCAAAGCGGCTGCTCCTGTAGGATTGTAACCGGTCAAAGTCGCGGTGCCGCGTCGCTGCGCTCCTCGCAATGACATCAAGGCAATTTTTAGAGGTTTTTTTAAATGATTTTCAAGGAACACCGGTGAAGAGACCCTCCTTCAAAATTGTCCTTTCCTATCTCGCAATCTACATTGTCTGGGGGTCCACCTACTTGTTCATCAGGATAGGCGTGGAGACCATGCCGCCGTTCTGTCTCGTGGGATTCCGGTTCCTGCTTGGCGGGATAGCGTTCTTGGCGCTCTCACTTGCAACCGGAAAGCTGCGGACATTTCCCTCGCTCGCGGAACTGCTTTCGGCTTTGTTTCTCGGCGTTTTTCTGCTGCTGCTCGGAAACGGACTGGTATCCGTTGCCGAACAAAGCGTCGACAGCTATCTTGCCGCTCTCACCCTTGCCGCGACGCCGTTCTGCGTGGCACTGTTCAACTGGGTGATTTTCCGGGAGAAACTGGCCGCATTCAGGCTCGTCGGCATGCTGTGCGGCATGCTCGGCGTCGGGCTCATCCTCTACAACGGGAAGAATATCGCATCATCGCTTACCCCCGGCATCGGGGTTGTGCCCGCCGGGCTGCTCTGCTGGTCGCTTGCAACCAGCCTCGGCCACAAAATGAAGGTGCACTCAAACACGCTCGTGAACAGCGGTCTTCAGATGACATTCGCGGGATCGATCGCGCTGGTCCTGTCGGGGTTCATGTATCATCCCATTCTTGCGATTCTGCCTGCGGTAAGCACCAGGTCGTGGATCGGCTGCGCCTATCTCACGGTGCTTGGCGGCGCGGCATTCTTCTGCTATTCGTACCTTATCAAGCACGAACCGTCAATCAGGGTAGTGAGCTACGCCATTATCAACCCGCTCATTGCCGTGCTGCTCGGGCTACTGTTTGCAAAGGAAAAGGCCACACCCCTGTTGTGGGTGGGATTTCCGTTGATTCTGGCGAGCCTGGGGATGATGATGTACGGAGGGGAGATTGCGAAAAAGTTTGCCGGGAAGAACAGCCCATTCCCAAGCTGACTCCTCCCCGACCGTGATTCCTGTATCCGCGCATCTTCCCTCACAACATTGAAGCCCTCACCCACATGAATTATATTAGTGCTCTTTTTTTCCAAAACATGAAAGCGTTCTTTGTGAAATGCAGCTGACGGTTCGTGACGCATCCGGTCTTCTCAACATCCCCGAAAAAACAATCTACCGCCTCATCAAGCGGAACGATATCCCGCACTATCGCCTTAAGAAATCATATTTCTTCAACCGCGCCGAGCTTCTGGAATGGGCAATCTCGCATTCTGTCGGCGTATCGCCGGACCTGTTCAAGGACAGGTTGCCCCAGGCCGGTCTGCCCGATCTTGCCGGTGCGCTGGAACGCGGCGGCGTCCACACGATATCGGGAGCGCGCGCCAAACGCGATGTACTATGCAACATCGTCGCACTTGTGCCGGATCTCAATAATGCGGGCCGCGATGCCATCCTGCAAGCGATCCTGGCGCGAGAATCACTCGGGTCGACCGCAATCGGCGGCGGCATTGCAATTCCCCATGTCCGAAATCCCATTGTCCTTGATATCGTAGCACCGCTGATCCTGCTGTGTTTCCTTGAAACCCCGATCGATTTCGGCGCGAAAGACAAGATCCCCGTTTCCACAATCTTTACCGTAATAAGCCCCAACGGCCGCATCCATCTTCACCTGCTGGCGCGGCTTTCGTTTGCGCTGAAGAACAATGCGGTGCGAGGCGCGCTCATTCCTTCAAATAATTTACAGACAATTCTCTCCGTAGTTCGCGTGGCGGAGAATGATATGGCCGTTGCGCCGGGTTCGTTTGCCGGAAAGAAGCGATAAATGGATACGACCGCAGCAATTTTCGCCGTTGCGGTTCTTGTTCCGGTTGCGGCGTCGCTTGCGGCGATTCCGCTCAAGCCATGGCCGCGGCTCCAGACCGCCTTTGGCGCAGGCGGAGCGATAACAGGTGCGGTGGCCGGTCTTTATTGCGCCGTGCAAGCGCTGCTTTCCCCCGCGCCCGCAACATGGAATGCTCCGTGGTCAATGCCGCTGGGTTCATTATCCATGTCGATGGATGCGCTGTCGGCCCTATTCCTAATACCTCTGTTTGTCCTGTTCGGTTTGGGCGCGCTGTATGCCGTGGAGTACCTCCGCCCCATCCCGCAGGGGCGGAATGCAGCCATTCCCTGGTTCTACTACAACACGCTTGGCGTGAGCATGGCGCTGGTTGTTGTCGCGGCAAACGGCCTTCTTTTTCTCGTATCCTGGGAAATCATGTCGTTGTCGTCCTTTGCCTGCGTTCTCCACGACCACGAAAAAGAAGGATCGCGGGAAGCAGCGTGGATTTATCTCATCGCCACGCATATCGGCGCCGCGTTTCTCCTCATCTTCTTTCTTGTTGCCGGGGCCGGCGTCGGCTCCCTCGATTTCTCGTCCATTGCGCGTCACACCTTTTCTCCGGCACTATCCGGCTTGCTCTTTGCGATTGGCCTTGTCGGGTTCGGGTCCAAGGCCGGATTCGTTCCGTTTCATGTGTGGCTGCCCAAAGCGCATCCGGCCGCGCCGAGCCACGTGTCGGCCCTGATGTCGGGGATCATGATCAAGATGGGGATCTACGGCATCCTGCGCTCAATGACGCTCCTCGGACACGTCCAGGCCTGGTGGGGTTTTTCCCTTATCGCAATCGGCAGCGTCTCGGGAGTTCTCGGCGTGCTTCTCGCCCTGGGCCAGCACGACCTCAAGCGCCTCCTCGCCTATCACAGCGTGGAAAACGTCGGCATCATCGCGCTCGGGCTGGGCGCGGGCGTTCTGGGCGTGAGCTACGGGATTCCCCAGCTTGCTTTTCTGGGTTTCTGCGGCGCATTGCTCCACGTTGTCAATCATGCCTTCTTTAAGGGGCTTCTCTTTCTCGGCGCGGGATCGGTGATCCATGCCACCGGCACCGCCGACATCGACGCGCTGGGAGGCCTCATCAGGAAGATGCCGCTCACCGCGGCGGGATTTCTTGTGGGATCGGTTGCAATCTGCGGGCTGCCGCCGCTCAACGGATTCGTATCCGAGTTTCTCGTGTACGCAGCGGCAATAAAGGGCATTGGCGCGCACAATGGGCCCGTGTTCGCCATGTGCGCGCTTTCCGTGGCCAGCCTCGCCCTTATCGGCGGCCTCGCGGTCGCCTGCTTTACAAAAGCATTCGGCACGGTTTTCCTGGGCGAACCCAGAACGGCCGCGGCGGCTCATGGCGAGGCCGGGCCATATATGGTGATTCCGCTCTTTGTGCTGGCAGCGTTCTGCGGCATCATCGGCCTGGCGTTCTGGAAGCTCGTTCCTGTTTTCGCGCAGCCTGTGTGCATCCTGACCTCGCTGCCGAAAGCGGACGTTGTGTCGGAGCTTTCGACCTTTGCGCCGAGCCTCAGCGGCATTGCAATCGGCTGCGTCCTGTTCCTGGCGTGCACGGGAGCGGTGTACCTGTTGCGAAACAGGTTGCTTAACAAACGAACGGTAGGCGCCTCGCCCACCTGGGATTGCGGCTACACGGTCCCCGGACCGCGCATACAGTATACAGCATCTTCGTTCGCACAGCCAATCGTATTGTTCTTCCGGCATGTTCTGGGGCCTGTGCAGACAAAGCACATGCCTGCATCAACATTTCCCAAAGGATGGTCGTTTCACTCGCATGTGCCGGACCTGTTGCTTGACAATGTGTATACACCCATGTTCCGGCTCGCCGGCGGCACGCTGTCGAAGCTGCGCTGGCTCCAGGGCGGCAGGACACAAGCCTATGTGCTGTATATCACCATAACGCTCATTGCGCTTCTCCTGTGGAATTTCGTATGGCCCCGCTGAGCTTTTCATGCGCGCTCTCCCCCGCTTTGGCGCTGGCTTGTGCGCCGCTGCTCACCGGTATTATCGCAAAGACAAAGGCGTTCTTTGCGGGACGCAAAGGACCGCCGCTGCTTCAGGCATATTCCGACATTCTCAAATTATTGCGAAAGGGCGCGGTGTACAGCACGACCACTTCGTGGGTGTTTCGGGCAGGGCCGGTGGTATCGCTCGGCGCCCTCCTTGCGTGCTGCCTGCTGATGCCGTTTGGCAGCCTGGGAGCTGTGCTGTCGTTCTCCGGCGATATTTTACTCTTTGTCTATCTTCTGGCCGTGGCAAGGTTTTTTACCGTGATCGCGGCGCTCGATACGGGTTCCCCGTTCGAAGGAATGGGAGCGAGCCGCGAAGTATTCTTCTCCGCGCTGGTGGAGCCCGTGTTTCTGGTATGCCTCCTGGCGCTTTCCGGGCCGGCGCAGGCGTTCTCTTTTCAGAATGTTGTGGGAAAGGGCGCTCAGTTCTCCCTGGTTCCCGCGGTCCTGGCGGGTTTTGCCCTCGTGGTAATCATGCTTGCCGAAAACGCGAGACTCCCCGTTGACGATCCGGCAACCCATCTGGAGCTCACCATGATTCACGAGGTGATGGTGCTCGACCACAGCGGCCCTGATTTCGCCTTTATCACCTATGGGGCATCGCTCAAGCTGTGGCTGTTCGGGCTCATCGTTGTGCGCGCGTTTCTTCCCATTCATGCCGCCTCTGTCTGGATTGATTCGCTCTGCACCGGCGCGGGGATGGTAGTGATCGGCATCGTCGTGGGAACAATCGAATCGGTCACCGCGCGATTGAGGCTGCTTCGCGTTCCGCAACTCCTGACTGGCGCAGCGGCGCTCGCACTGCTTGCCCTGCTTGCTCAACAGGGAGCCTTGCCTTGAATAATCCCATGAGCATGCTCATCGTTGTCCTTGTCGTATCAAATTTCTTCCTGCTCGGCACAAGCCGGTTGCGCGCGCTTATCCGCATCGCCGCGTTTGAGGGCTTAGTGCTCGGACTTTTTCCGTTTTTCACTCAGGCGGAAGGATTTTCTTTTCACACCGTGATAATCGGCGCAGGCGGCATGCTGCTCAAGGGCGTTGCCATACCGCTGCTTCTGTACCGGGCACTTCGCGGCGTGGAAGCGTACCGCGAAGAAAAGCCGCGTGTCGGTTACACAACGTCGATTGCCGCCGGCATAGCGATTTCCGTGCTGGCGTTCTGGATCGGCGCCGCGCTTCCCCGCTCGCCGCTCTTTCCCAACCCGCAGGTTGTCTCGCTTGCCCTGTGCCTGGCCGCGGTAGGTCTGTTCCTCATTATCGCCCGCACCGAGACAATCTCGCAGATTGTGGGCTATCTTATGCTCGAAAACGGAATTTACACTTTCGGAATTTCGCTGTCTGCCCAGCAGTCCGTTCTTGTTGAAATGGGCGTTCTGCTCGATCTTCTGGTGGGAGTTTTTATCATGTGCATCGTTATCTACCATATCAACAGGCAGTTCGAATCAATCAATACCGAAGAACTCGAGGTCCTCAAGGAATGATGCACGGCGACATTCTGATCTTTTCCCTGTTCGTACCGGTCCTTGCCGGGCTTGCCGCCTGCTGCCTGCCGCTTTCCAGCCGCGCTGCGCTTCGCGTGAGCGCGGCCGCCGCGGGGCTCGAATGCGCCGTTGTGGCAGCGGTTTTTGTCCTCAAAGGGCACACCAGCCGTATTTTCGCATGTGCAAATAACCTCTTTATCGATTCGCTGTCCCTGTACCACATCGGCCTGGTTTCCCTCGTGTTCTTCATGTCCGCCGTGTACTCGGTCGGCTACTTTTCGGATGATATCGACCGGGGCGCCTTTGGACCGAAGCGGGCGCGGCGGTACACGCTGCTCTGGAATTCCTTCTTTGCAATCCTGATTGCCGTGCTGTGTTCGAACAACATGGGCATTCTCTGGATATGCCTCGAAGCCACTACCCTCGTGTCGGCCCTGCTCATCCTTTCGGACGGCCGGCCCGCGTCCATAGAGGCGATGTGGAAGTATCTGCTTCTTTGCTCGGTGGGCATTGCCTTTGCATTTGTGGGAACGCTGCTGCTGTCGGTTGCTGCCCGCGCAGCCTCATTTCCCCCCGAAGAATCGCTCTTGTGGACATCCCTGGCCGACAAGGCCGGCCTTCTTGACGGACGCATCATGTGCGCGGCGTTCGTTTTCGCGCTCGTCGGATTCGGAACAAAGGCCGGCCTTGCGCCCATGCATTCGTGGCTGCCCGACGCCCACAGCCAGGCACCCACGCCCGTGTCGGCCGTGTTTTCGGGCGTCATGCTCAATTGCGCGCTGTATTGCATCATGCGATACCTGCCGCTGTGCGAATCGGCCATGGGCTGGCGCCTCAGGGCTCATGCCATGCTCGTGCTGATGGGACTTCTCTCGATCATCGTAGCCGCGATTTTCATTCCTTCACAAAAGAATATCAAGCGGCTTCTGGCCTACCACAGCGTGGAACACATGGGCATCATCGCCCTGGGGCTCGGGATAGGCGGGCTGGGAACGCTGGCTGCGCTGTACCATACGTTCAACCACACCATGTCCAAGACGCTCGCATTCTTCTCCGCAGGCCGCCTTGGCCGCCAGTACAAGACCTACGACATGACCCGCATCACCGGCGCGATCGCATCGAATTCCCTGTGGGGCACGGCGTTTTTCGTCTCCATACTGGCGCTCATCGGCGTCGCGCCGTTTTCGGTGTTCATGAGCGAATTCATGCTTGTAAAGGCGTCGCTGGACGCGGGAAAATTCGTGGGGCTTGCCGTGTTCTTCTTCGGTTCCATTGTGGTGTTCGTGAGCGCGCTGCGGCATGCGATTGACGTCTCCATGGGAGCGAAATGCTCTGACGTCCCGCCGCCCCGCCGCTCCCTGCCCGACGTCGCGCTTGTCGCCGTGTGCGTTGGAGCGCTCATTGTGTTCGGCCTGTTCATGCCCCACTGGTATTACGCGCTTCTCGGGGATGCTTCGTCCATTGTGGAAGGCGCGAGAATTTTGCCGCCTCTTTCGGGAGGGCTCTTCCATTGAGCGCCAAACCATTATACATCCACAACTGCGTTTCGGTACCGCTGGCCGATGTCCCGGCGTGCGACAGAGGAAGCTTCTGCGCACTGATGCAGGAAGAGCTGGACTCGCGCGCACGGGTGGCGGCATACTTCGGATGCCCGTTTGGATCCCACGTTCGGCTGATTGCCGCCATTGCCCACTCCCGGGACGGAACCATTGCCCTCTTCTCGTGCAAAGCCGATGCGGAAATGCCGTCGCTGGCATCGTCGTATCCGCAGCTGCAGCTTTTCGAAAGAGAAATCGCGGAACAGTATGGCATTTCTTTCGCCGGCCACCCGTGGTTCAAACCGGTGCGCTTTTGCGCCCCGTTTGCATCCGGGCCCGATCTGTTTGACAGGCGCATCGGCGATGCGAACTTCTTTGCCGTTGACGGAGAAGAAGTCCATGAGGTGGCGGTGGGGCCGGTTCATGCCGGCGTGATCGAGCCGGGCCATTTCCGGTTTCAGTGCCACGGCGAAAACGTTTTCCATCTGGAAATTTCGCTCGGCTACCAGCACCGGGGCGTCGAGCAACTTGTTACGGGCGCGCCCCGGCACGCTGTTCGCCCAATTATAGAGACCGCTGCGGGCGACACCACCGCGGCCCACACCACCGCATATTGCCAGGTTATGGAATCGCTTGCTTCGTGCGAAGTGCCGCCCCGCGCTCACGCCCTGCGCGCCATGGCGATCGAGCTCGAACGCTGCGCCAACCATATCGGCGACATCGGCGCGCTGGCGGGCGACGTCGGTTTCCTCCCCACTGCCTCGTACTGCGGCAGGATCAGGGGCGACGCGCTCAACGCAACGGCACTCCTGTGCGGCAGCAGGTTCGGCAGGGGCATGGCCTGCGAAAGCGGCACTGCCTTCGATTGCGATCCCGGCCGGCTCACCGATCTTGCGCGAACCGTTTCAACTATCAAGGCCGATTTCGCAAACGCCATGGACTTGCTCCTCAACAAATCGTCGGTACTCGCCCGTTTCGAGAATACCGGCATCCTCTCGGAGGCCGATTGCCGTACGCTTGGTGTTGTGGGGCTTGCGGCGCGCGCGTCCGGCATCATCGCCGACGTGCGCCAGGATTTTGCGCACGGTATGTACCGTTTCTCCCACATTCCCGTTGTTACGCATGAGCAGGGAGACGTCTTTGCCCGCGCCTTTGTGCGCTACGGCGAGGCCATGCATTCGCTCGACTTTGTAAAGGAACTCTGCGCCGGCCTGCCTGAAGGCGGCATACGCGCCGCGTGCGGACCGCTTGCCCCGAACTCGCTTGCCGTATCACTGGTGGAGGGATGGCGCGGTGAAGTCTTTCACGCCGCCGTCACCGGCGACGACGGCCGGCTGGCGCGGTACAAGATCGTGGATCCGTCGTTTCACAACTGGAACGGCCTCGCCTTCGCCCTGCGAAACCAGCAGATCTCCGATTTCCCGCTGTGCAACAAGAGTTTCAACCTTTCGTACTGCGGGTACGACCTGTGAGGACATTGCATGATTAAGACGCTGCTCGCACGCCTGCACCAGGGATACCGCACCAATGCCTATCCCAAAAAGACTCCCGCGCTTCCGGACCGGTTCCGCGGCATGCCGTCGCTCGACGCGGCCGCCTGCACAGCCGGGTGCACGTGCTGCGTCGGAGCGTGCCCCACGAGCGCCGTTTCAACGGAGAACGGCGTTTCCCTGGACCTCGGCGCATGCACCTTTTGCGCAGAGTGCGCGGCCGCCTGCCCGACGCATGCCCTGCGCTTTACCCGGGGCTTTGAACTTTCGGCGCGCAACCGCAACGATCTATTGACAAAGGGTAACTCTCCGGTTCCCTGCGCCCCGCTGGAGCCAAGGCTGCGTTCCCTTTTTGGCCGTTCGCTCAAGCTGCGTCAGGTGAGCGCGGGCGGATGCGGCGCGTGCGAGGCAGATATCAACGTGCTCTCCACCATTGTCTGGGACATCGGCCGGTTCGGCATTCAGGTGGTGGCCTCGCCGCGCCACGCCGACGGGCTCATTGTTACCGGGCCCGTTACCGAGAACATGCGCGTGGCGCTCAAAAAAACCTATGACGCGCTCCCTTCACCCAAGCTTGTTATCGCCTGCGGCGCATGCGCCATCAGCGGCGGGCTGTACCGCACTTCTATCCATCAGCATGGCGGGGTGGACTCGCAGGTGCCGGTCGATCTTTACATTCCGGGATGCCCGCCGCATCCGCTGACGATATTGCATGGGTTATTGAGGTTGATTGGCAGGGCGTAGCGAAGGGCCCATATTTCCTATCAATACAGCCACGGCACAAGCCGCCACGTTTTCTTCATATAGTTCGCGTAGCCCGGAAACTCTGCCACCATGAACCGCTCTTCCTTGCATATGCGAACTATCACCCCTGTAATACAGAGCGGCAACAGGACACATGCGACAATAGAATGCAGCATCAGTCCCGAACCCGCAACCTGGAGCAGCGTGGCGCAATACAGCGGGTGGCGCAGGATCCGGTACAGCCCGTCCGTCCGCAGCTGTTGATTTTCGGAGCGCTCCACCTTCGTGGAAAACCCGCCGCCCAGCTGCAGCAGGGCGGCGATCCGCAGCAGTATCCCGGACAGCAGCACGCAAAGACCGGCCGCGAACAGGGCGGTTGGGAAAGGCGAATTCCGCAGCACCGCCTCGAACAATGCGCCGTACAAACCGGCCATGGCAGGAACCGTTACGCCGTAAAAGGTCGCGTCATGCACTTTCTTTCTGCGAAACATAGTCCTGCCGGAAATGCCGATGCCGATTTCCGAGAAACCGTAGACCATGATAAGGGCTATCCATGTTAGTATGTGCGGGTCCTGGAAGCGCGCGAGAATCTGCGTCATATGAGAAGGTCCCTTCCGAAAACTATTACTTTGCCTTTGTAAATTCGAGCCCAAACACAGTTACAGTGTCCCTGGATGCAATAACGGTTTCCCCGGCAAACCTCCCATAGCCCACGGTGACCGCCTCGGAATCATTCACGACATCCAGGAATAAATTTACCCGCCCCATTTTGTCGGCTTTCATTAACAACGACAGTCCGTCCCGGGAATGCCGCAGCTCGAACGATTTCAAACGCGGGTTCTTCTCTGAAAGACACACGTACCTGCCGGTCCGTTGTTTCCACGAGTCAGGGACGGCAAGCGGCCTGAAGTGCATCCCCTGCGGGCCTTTAAATCCGAGCTGTTCCAGTGCAAACACCTTTTCGCCGTTGATGTCCAAAATGCCGACGCGCAGCATGGACAGTTTTTTCAGCTTAAGCGGAATGAAACCAAAGAGCATCAGAAGAACGCCGAACCATCCGTCGCGGTGCGGCAGCAGCCTAAAGCTTCCCGAAGGCAGTTTCGCAACCAGGTGCCCGCCCGACCCGAAAACAACTGCGATACCGGACAGGGTGAAAAAACGGCCGGTCGATAAACGTCTTGCATCCGGCGAAAGGTCGACCGGCTCTCTTCCCGAAGAAGAGGGCGGTGATTTCCCGCGGCTTTCTTTCAGCAGCGGCTGGAGGATTTCAACGGACAGCGTATGGTTCATCATTGCGCCGGTAGCTGAGTTTGTCAACAAGGTGATGCCGAGATTATGTTCCGGTACGCAGACCACAAGGCTGAAGAAATTCGGCGTTCCGCCGTCGTGCCAGATCACTTTGCCGGCGTCGTCGAGTCCCGGCCTGCCGATGAACCAGCCGAGGCCGCTCACAAAGCTCATGTCGATCGCGTTGCCCGGATATTGCGGTGTGAGCATGGCGTCAAGCGTTGCGGCGTTTGTAAAAAGGCGTTTGCCCCGGTTCATCACAGCGGCCATGAACAAGGCCATGTCCGCTGCCGTGGAATGAATGCCGCCCTCGGGAATGCCCTTCATCATTTCTTCGGTTTGTTCTCTGCCAAGACGGTAGGGTTTGGAAAGGGCCAGTTTCCTTTCACCGGTGAGTGCAATTGATGAGCCGGACATGCCGAGTCCCCTGAGCAGGACATTGTCGATATAGTCGTGAAAACGCATGCCGCTTATTCGTGCGACGAGGACGCCCAGCGACTCGTATCCGGGATTGGAGTAATAGAACATCCGCCCCGGGGGGCACACCGCGTACGAATCGCGCAGAAAGGGAATCACGGAGTGAAACGCCTCGAAGTCTTCGGTGAAATACCCGCTCAGATTGTCGCAGGGCAGGCCGGCATGATGGCACAGGATGCTGCGCACGGTTATGGGCTTTGCATCCGGGAACCGCGTCTTCACGGAAAACTCGGGAATATAATCCCTGATGGGTTTGTCAATGTCGATTTTGCCCTGCTCGGCAAGCTGCATCACTGCGGAGGCGGTGAAGACCTTGGTGATGGACCCGATTCGAAACAGGGTCGAGCCCTCAACCGGGATGTTCCGTCTTCGATCGGCGAATCCGAAATGCCGGACATATACCGGGTTGTCGCCATTCACAATTGACACACTCGCGCCGGTGATCCGGAACGACTTCATTGCGCGTGTGATTGAGGTCGCAATGCGATCGGATGAGTCCGTCATGAAAAACGCCCTTTCGGCCGTGAAAAATCAGGAACCCTTTCCTACGGTGCATACTCTGTTCATACGAAGATTCACGTTAGCGACCTCCCTCCGGTCCTATCCCAATGAGCCCCTGTTTCCGTTTGAGCGCCATCGACTTTCCCATTCCGTCAACCAGGACGCCCACACACGATTTCACCGGACCAAGCCGTACCGGATAATAATATCCCGCCGTAAACCATCCGTTGTTTCTGAAATAATGCACGTCTTTCAGCGAATCGTCGGGCACTGCACGATACATCGACCTTACCAATCTGAAAATAGCAACCATAACGAGCGGCGGTCGCGGGGAATCCGGGCCTTTAAGCGCCCGCACAAACCGGTTTGCCCCGGCTTCTATCATGCGGTCCGCGGTCCGTTGGTCCGCTGCCGTCCTCGGCATCGCCGTATTTACCACAAATCCGGGTACATGAATGTAACCGGTGTATTGCGCGAGGTTCTTGAAGTATTTCAGAATTCCGCCGCCGCCGGTTGCTCCCTGCGTCACGATTCCCATGAACCGCTTGTGGAAAAAACACGGCCGGTGGAAAGTATAGGCGATGCGGTCCAGAAAGTTTTTCAGGATAGCGGTCACCTGCAAAGAATAGTTCGGCGTTGCCATGATCTCGCCGTCGGCATCAAGAATTTTCTTCACCAGCATGTCACGGTCGTCGTTGTGCGGGCAGTATTCTTCGCCCTTGGTAAGGCAGAGAAAGCAGCCGCGGCAGGGCTGAATGTTGATGTCTTTAAGAAAGACGAATTCGAAATCGACGTCTATTTTCTCGCGAAGCGACTTTTCAAACTGCTGCACGACAGCCCAGGTGGATTTTTTGCGCGGGCTGGCCACTATGGCGATGATTTTTTTCGTCATTATTATTCCTTAATGCATCTATGTATATTCGAGGGCGTTCATTCTTTCCAGTACGTCATCCTGCAGGATACGCTGCATCTCTTCAGGTTCTCCAAACAACGGGCTGTGAGCCGAGCGGTGGTACATCATTTCGCCGGCCTGACAAACGGCAACATCCTACTCACCGTCGCCAGATACTTTTCGTATTCAGCGCCGAAAACCTGCCTAAGCTTCTGTTCCTCTTTGCGGATAAAAATATGCACGGCGGCGACGAGAAAAACCGAAACGATCAGATATACCCACGTCCCGGTCACAAACGATATCCCGGGAAGTATGAACAGCGCGAAACTCGAATATATGGGGTTTCTGCACACACTGTACGCGCCGGTGTGAACAAGTTCACCTTTGGGAAACCCCATCAACAGTTGAACCACGGCCGTTGCCCACAGCGCTACACCCAGAATCAGAAAACCGATTCCCAGCGGGGTGAGGATTGCCGGAGGAACCGGCAGCCGCGCAACAGCGGGAGCATAAAATTGCATCGCAATCGCCGCAACAGCCGAGGGAAAGGCAAACAGTATTATCTTTACACCCTCACCGATAATGTCCATTCCGTTGTCGGCTTTGAAAAGGTTCATAGTTCTTCCTTCCTGTTATTGATTTCATCCATGTTGCGCGCAATGCTTTCATTGTGCTTTGCCCGGACCGGCCGACAATTTCCTTCCGGGAAAGGCCGATAAAAAGTTCGGCAAATCGGTCAAAATAGGTGATGCAGCCTTCCAGGTCCATAGCGTCTGGTTGGCCGGCAGGAATGCCACCGGCGCGCCTGAACACCCCATGCTGGTGGACAGTAATGCTCTTTCGCCGGGGCCCGGCAAAAATATAGCCTCTGCCCGAATGTTGTCGTGCGACCGGATATATTCGGGCACAGAAAAAGCATCAGCCACTATCACGATGCACAGAACAAAAACCGTCTTACGACAACTCAACATGCGACTGACGGACTTGTACCAATACCTGGGAAAATGCGAAATGCAACGCCTCTAACTCGCGGCGTTCTGCGAATGCAACAAAAGACATTCTCCTTGCAATTGCGTACGCATTAACGTACATTACATGAAGGAGGCAAAATATGACAACATTAACCGTAACCCAGGCACGAAAAAAACTTTTCAGTCTTCTTGATGAAGCGAATTCGTCACATTCGCCGATCCTTATTGAAGGAAAGCGCGGGGGAGCAGTTTTAATCGGTATGGAAGATTGGTCGGCAATTGAAGAAACGCTTTTCTTGATCTCCATTCCCGGTATGAGGGAATCGATAAAGACTGGAATGAAGACGCCTTTACCCAAAACAAGCAAGAAAATCAAATGGTAAAGTGGCAACTTTACTATACAAGACAAGCACAAAAAGACGCAAAAAAGTTGTCATCCGCAGGATTACGTCCCAAAGCCGAGCGTCTACTTTCCATTATTGAATCAAATCCATATCAAAATCCCCCACCCTATGAAAAACTGATCGGAGATTTAACTGGTGCTATTTCTCGAAGAATAAACATTCAACACCGGTTGGTATACCAGGTTTTAGAAAAAGAGCGAGCAGTAAAGATTATTCGTATGTGGACACACTACGAATAATAAAACGGCATAATCTGGAAATTGAGCGCGCACTAGGGCCAACTGCACGAGAGAAATCGATGACACATCTTTCCCTCACCACTGCCGTCTCAATGGTGCGCGCAACTGGTGTTTCGGTCTCGCAGCGGGACCACCCACGCAGCACCACGCGCAGCTCCCAAATGCATTTTATTCCTTGATTAACAAATTCGCAAGGCCAATTGTCAGGCAAATACCCCATCAACACATCTTCGCCCTTCGTCAAAATATCGACACCCTCCCAAGCCTTCGCTCCCCTGCCTGCGTCATTTCAAGCAGGTAAATCCCTTTGGTCAACGACGATGTTTCGAGAATGATGCCCGCCGGGGTGTCGCGTGTCTCTATCACCCGCACTACCCTGCCGGAACAATTCAGGAGCTTGATAACCGCGCAGGCTTGTTTGTCCGTTCCGGAAAGGATGATGCTGACATTTCCATTTGAGAGTTTCTTTATGGCAATCCGCCCCGGGAACCGGGCCCCGGCTTCGGAACGCGGACCAACAGGCTGGACCACGCTCACACCGTTGCGAATGCCGTACAAATATCCGTATAAAGCAATTTTGCCCCGCATGGTCTGCTGAGGGGTAAATTCGGAATGGGCATACACGTAACGCGTATTAAAATAGACCTCACCAACAGGCCAGGTCGAATTGGCAGGATAGCTGAAGGCCGTCATCCAGCTTGGATTGCCCATAACCATGGCGCCTCCCCAATCGGCGACGTTAAAGTACGGCGTCATGCCGGGATGCTGGCCCGGGGTTCCGTCGTTCTGGCCCGAGATATACATGGCGTCGACACTGCGTTTTGATGAAAGAGGCGTTGTCGCTGTTGTCATCTGGATCATGTTCGCCGGATTTCTGCCAAGTCCCCAGTCTGCTTCCAATATCAGGGCATTTTTGAAGAAGTCTTTGTCGGCCTGGGCTGTCGCAATCGCACGAGCAAGGATAGACCGCTGAACATTCTGTTCGGTATGGAACCAGCCGGTATTATTGTCCGTTGACCGCCGTGAAGGCCGGGAAGTGCTGTAGTTTGCCTCGCTGCTTTTCGCCTCGTTGATAATCGAGGCTTTCATGTTGCTACATAACGTCGGGTAATTGACGGTACGGTTGGTGAAAAGATATGCGGCGGTTGCCCATAGCTGGTTATAGGCGGTGACATCGATAATTGTGGAAGTCGCATTGGTAACTTTACTTTCGGCATTGATTTCGTTTTCGTACAACGTATTTCCCGTTACATTGTAAAGGTATGCTGCGGCCGTCATCTTGAGGTCTCTGCCCCGCACGATTCCGTCGCCGATGCCTTGTTTGAAGTCCGGCATCTGATCGGCGAGTCCCCCGGCGTAATTGTACGCATTGACAGCCGAGTCCCGGTATGCGTTCATCAAGACAGTTTGACCGGCAATGCGGAATGCTTCCGCCAGCATGGCAGCGTTGGCAGCACTGGCCCACGCTGCAAGCGCGTTGGCTCCGGCCTGATAGAAAACATTGCCGGTGTTGGGATTGGTAAGTCCGTAGCCGTATGCCTGCCCGTCGCGCAGATGCAGCCAGAAATCCACTTCGTTTCTGGCCTCGTCGATAATGTCCGGAATGCCGTTTCCGCTCTCCGGTATGCCGAGGTTATCGTCGGAAATTGCGCCTTTTGTCAATATGAAAGGCAGAAGCATGTCGTAGATGTTTGAAATGTGGCTCATATTCCTGTCCCAGTCGGCCGCATCCGCATGACCACCGATGGCCTGCGAGTTTGTCCTGCCCGTGGAATACGGGGCCCACGCATCGGGATTATCGTAGACATCCCCGCCTGAAAAAGTGGTCCAATTGGCATTGGTCGGCTGCATGGTTGTGATATACACTACCGTGCTGGGCGGGTTGACACCCGGTATATACAACGGACGACGCGGAACCGGCCGAATACCAACGCTGTCCTGGCCGATGCGCATATAGAAATAGCCGCGTTCGTTGACCATAAACGGATCATGATACACGTCACTGGCAATCTTGAAATCCTGGCTGCAGCCGACCCCCTGAATGACCAGGCGGTACGTTCCCGGCGTCGAAAAGCCGGTAAAATCGGCCTTCCACACGGGCGACATGGTAAAATTGTACCCCTGCGCTTCGCCGGCGCTTGCTTTCCAGAAAGCAACCGTTCCCACCTGCTGGGGTGTCTTGGTAACGGTGTTATACAGGTAAATGCTGTCTCCCTGGAAACTCGTGTAATCCCTGGCCCCGCCATCGCCCAGCCAGCAATAAAGGTCGGCGGCCTTGATGCTCGCGGCAGTCGAATAACCCACGAGGTTGACATGCACGGCTTCGGAACGGCTGCTATAAATGTCGTAGGTAAACGTTTTTGATGTGGAATCGGTATTGGTGTTTGCGTTTATCCGGAGGGTATAGGTTCTTCCCTGCACCATGGAACCGGGCAGTTTCAGATAAATGGAGTGTTCCATGGTGTGCGAATAGGCAAAATCGTTGCCGACCCAATTGCCCTCGTACATGCCGTTGAGTTTTGATTTCCGGTAGCAGTTGACGGGCGCCAGACCCGCAGTCCCGTACGCGGCATCGTCGCTTGAGGTGAGTTTCCAGGAGGCCGGCGCCACGGCTGTGGTGGTATTGAGGGCCGTACCGTACGTGACAATGTTGTTGTTGCTCGCATCGTGGCCAAGATTGAGGAAAGCCGTTGGCCCCAAACCATTATCCACAAAGGTAACATCCCCGTCTTTGAAATAGACCTGGAGGTAATCCTTGTCAACCACCTTGACTTCTGCAAGCATTGACGCCTGCAACGTCTGAAAGAATGAAAGCAACAGGATAAACCCCGAGAAAGAAACGACATTACGGGCATGATGCGGCTGCCTTTGCATGCTTGCTCCTTTGCGACATTTTCTGGAGGGGACAAGGCCGGATATAAGCAAAATAGTTATCAACCGAAAGCGGGGGGAATTTTTTCTCCGGCGGATAGCTATGACAAGTTCCGCTCGTCCTGATCTTGGCAACCACGACTATGACCGCGAGTTACGGCAAAGAAACCTGAGCTGGCTTGACCCACAGGATAAAGATTTGCTTTTTAAGGAAGGAATACCTAATTTTTGAGAAACGGAATGCTCAGGGTGGCATTTTCAAAAAGGGGGTTGCATGAAGACGTCTAGAGTACTTTTGACACTCGTTATCGCCTTGCTGGCCTGCGCCGCGGCCTTCGCTCAGAGCGGCGACTTCACAACAGCCGGAAAAGTCGTGGATGCAAATGGGCCTGTTGCCCGGGCAACCGTAACCTACACCAGCATCGGCAAGCGAATGTCCTGGGACTTTTCCGACGCGAACGGATTGTTCGGGGGGAAAACCGCTTTTGTTGTGCGGCCCGCAATGCCGGGCGCCAGCGTGGCAATCGCGAAGGCCGGCCCGGTTTCCGTGGACGCTTTCGAGGTAAGCGGAAAACGGCTCTGCACGCTGTACAAAGGGTATCTTGACAAAGGAACGTACTCGTTCCGGCTTCCCGCGGCATTCACGCAAGGTCACGCCAGGTCGGTGTATGTGCTAAAAATCAAGACAGCCGGCACGGAGAGCTTTCAGAAATTGGTCTTTACCGGGACGGGCGCAGCGCCGCTTGCGACAGCGACGAGCACTGTGCACGTGTCGGTAGCCAAAAAGCTTGCAGCGGTTGACACTGTCCGCGTCGGGAAGACCGGATACAAGCCGACCCTGGTGGCCATAGATGCCTATGCAACGGACGTGGGCACGGTAACGCTCCAGCCGGTGGATGTTGAAACGGAAGTGACCACCCTGTTCGGCCAGATGACGCTGGCCGAAAAAGAAGGCCAGCTTGTGATGCCGAATAACGCGTACGGCGGTCCAAGCGTCGAAACCACCTACAAGATCGGTTGCGTATTCGGCGGCGGCGGCGCGTTCGCCGCATTCACCGTGGGCTCGCTCGCAGACTGGTGCGACAGCATGCAGACCGCGGCGCAGGGAACCCCCAGGAAAATTCCCATGATGATCGGCTACGACGGCGTTCATGGCGCCAGCGCGGTTCCGGGCGCGACCATTTTCCCCCACAACCTGGCATTGGGCGCAATCACCGATTCGCTTCTTGTCCAGAAAGCCTACCGTGTGGCTGCGCTGGAAATCCGCGGCAGCGGAGCGAACTGGACGTATGCGCCCTGCATCGCGGTGGTTCGCGACGATCGCTGGGGTCGCACCTACGAAGGGTTTTCCGAATCAACGGACCTCACCAAGATCAATGCCCGGCACGCGGTGCTCGGACTTCAGACAACCGATCTTTCGCTGCCGTTTGCCGTTGCCGGGACCGCCAAGCATTTCGCAGGTGATGGCGGCACTGCCAACGGCGTGAACGAAGGAACAACCCTCGGTCCGGATTCGGTCGCGCGGGCCATCCACCTGCCCGGGTTTACGGAAGCGATAAAGGCGGGCGTCGCCACGATCATGCCGTCGTTTTCGAGTTGGTGCGACAGCGTGAAAATGCACGGCAACAAGCCGCTCCTCACCGACTGGCTCAAGACGGCGCAGAAATTCGACGGGTTCGTGGTTGGCGACTGGATGGCCCAGTATTCCGTGGGAGGCACGGGCAACTGCATGCTTGCAGGCCTCGATGTGCCGATGTCGCCCATGCAAGTGGGACCCGGCGTCGGCATGCTCGCGGATTTTGGCGGTATGTACGCAGGCACCGGTGGGCCGCGGTGCGACGATGCGGTGAAACGGGTGCTGCGGGTCAAGTACCGCATGGGACTTTTTAGCAACCCTTACAAGACGGATAGAAACCTCACCGCAGTTTTCGGAAGCACCGCCCACCGGGACGTGGCGCGGGAATGCGTGCGGAAATCGCTTGTCCTGCTGAAAAATGCCAACAACGTTCTTCCCATTCCTGCGACCGCCAATGTCGCGTTGTGGGGTGCCGCGGCAGACAACATGGGCATCCAATGCGGCGCTTGGACCGTGCAGTGGCAGGGCGCGCTGGGCAATGTCATTTCCGGCGGCACCACGATCTACCAGGGAATCCAATCCATTTGCACAAGCGTGACCTATTCCGCAGACGGTTCGAATTCGGGAAATGCCGACTATATCATTGCGTTCCTTGGAGAGAATCCCTACGCGGAGACGAACTTCGACGCCATAAGCCTCACGCCGGACAAGGCGATTGAGGGAGCACCCAGCGGAACAGACATGGCCAATACCACCAATGCATCGGTTATCTCCAACATTGCCGCAGCAAAAGCCGCAGGCAGGAAGGTGATTGTGGTCCTTATTGCCGGAAGGCCGCTCGACATATCGGCTGTCCTTCCCAACGCCGATGCTTTTGTGTGGGCATGTTTGCCCGGGACTGAGGGGAAAGGCGTAGGCGAAGTGCTTTTCCGCACCTCGCCCGACTACAATTTTGTGGGGAAGCTGCCCTTCACCTGGCCCACCAATCTGGCACAGGAACCGATTAATGTCGGCGACGGCAAGACTGGGCTTTTCGCTTTCGGCTTTGGACTTTCGGATTGACAGGTGTTTCGGTCTTGCAACGAGAGCTTCCACGCTATTGCTCGCGCCCACCAGGAAGGGCGCAGGAGAGCCCGCGAAGCTCCCAAAGGCATTCACATTTATTCATTTGTCCATGGCAACAACTATGAAGACGCGTTCATGCATCACTGCGGTCTTGTTTTTTGTTTCCTATTTCCTTTTCGTACTTCTCTACATCGACCCCGGCCTCATTTCCATTTTCAACGGCATAAACAAATATTCCTTTGTTCTCGAATTCAGTAAGGAGTATGCCGCGGCAATCGCATTCGTTCCCGGTGGGTTTGCCAAACTCGCTGCAGCTGCTATCGTGGAGGCATGCGCACATGGTTGGATTGGCGCACTTCTCCTTACCCTTGTCGCGGGCGGATTGACGCTGGGGACGGCAGCGTTCTGTGCTTCGGTGCGCCGAAAGTCCCTTTTCGTTTTGCACTATGTTCCCTCGATTCTCTTTCTGGTTATTCTCGCACGATACAACATGCAGTACCTTCCGGCTGCCCTTTCCGTGCTTGGATCGATCATCTTCGCTCTTGTTTACCAGCGCATCTCCGGAGAATCGGCGACGAAACGCTGCGCAGTCTTTTCCATTCTTTTCCTTCTTGCATACTATTTCTTCAGCCTTACGGCCGTCCTTTTCGGAACGCTTGTAATAGTCCATGAGTTTCTCCTGCGGAAGAAGAAAATCGCGCCGATCCTGTGCACGGCCGCAGTTATGGCAATCGTCCTATTCTTGTCCCGGCTGTTTATTTTTCCTTTTGACCGGGTCTTCAATTACGCGACAATCGTGGATATCAGGCGGCCGCTGCTGTATCTCTTCCTCGCGGTTCCGCTTTCCGCATTGCTGGCCCACCTGGCTCCGTTTTTGGCGAACCGGGTCCGGATAGCCAAAACGAAATCGGGCCAAGAACGTGTTGCCATGCTCCTGCGTGCAGGAGGAGAAATTGTGGTGCTGCTGGGCCTTGCCGCCACGATGCATTGGGCTGCCGCCGACTGGACAACCAAGACCCTGCGGGAGCTCGGCTCGGTGCTCTATTGCGATCGCAATTGCCTGTGGAACGACCTTCTGCAAAAGAAACGGTCGTTTTTATTTGAGAATTTCCCCAACCAGAAGACCCTGACCGGTCTCATCACAACGCATACGCTGTATCGCTCGTTGTATCATACCGGTCAACTTGGAACAAACATGTTCTGCTTTCCCCAGGTTGCAGACCCTGAGCCGCTGCTGTTGTGGAAAAATTCTCCCAGCATCTACTTCCCTGCCTGGGCAACGGCTCTGGAATCGGCCCTGGACCTGGGTGCGGTAAATTTTGCCGAAAAGACCGCGGGAGAGGCAATGGAAAACATGGGGCCGCTTCCGTTCCTGCTTTTCCGGCGCACCCTTCTCCAGGCTGCGAAAGGGAACCGGGAATGCGCGAATGTCTATCTTAACAAACTAAAACAAATGCCGGGATACCGCCGTCTCACGCGGACGCTATCGCACGGCGCCGGTCCGGCGGATTTTTCCGCGGATAGCCGTGTCGCTCGTATCCGGTTGTGCATGGACACGGCCGATTACGTTTTCGACCGGGTCGACGAAGAGACGGTGCTGTCCAATCTCCTCAAAAGCAATCCCCATAACCGGATGGCCTTTGAATATCTGATGGCGTATTATCTTCTTTCCCGCCGTCCGGACATGGTTGCGCGGAACCTGTATCGTCTGGATGATTTCGATTACAAGAAAATCCCGGTGCTTTACGAGGAGGCATTGGAAATATGGCGGTCCAGGGACACTGCCGCTGTCGCGCTGCCCAGGCGTGCGCCCGACCCTGCCACCGCTGCCCGGAGCGAGCGGTTTCTCAATCTGATGAGCAGCTATGATCCGCATTCCCCCGCTTCTCAGGCGGCGCTGGTTTCGGAATTCGGAACCAGCTATTTTTTCTTCTTTACTTTTGGGTATTCGGCCGGAGACAAGTCATGAAGCGGGTTGTCTTTCTTTTGATCGGGTTCGGTCTTATCTCCGGCATTGCAGGGTGCGGCGGCCATCCGGATTTTACCGCGATCCATGGTGCAGCAGCTGCAGCGGGCCGGACGCCTGTTCTCAAACCCGACTACACGGGTATTACAGTTCCGCCGAATATCGGACCGCTTAACTTTGTGATAGAAGAAAGCGGCAACGACTTTCTGACGCGCATCAGTGGAAGAAAGGGAGAACCGATAACGGTTTTTTCAAAGAATGCGGAAGTTCGCATTCCACCCGGACCGTGGCGCAAACTTCTGCTGAACAACCAGGGCGATACGCTGAGCATCGATGTTTGCATCAAGCAATCCGACGGATTGTGGCGCGGCTTTGGGACCATAAGGAACGTGGTTTCCGGCGACCGGACAGATCCCTATATCATGTACCGGACCCTGAGCGTTTTGTACATTTATTCCCGGGACCTTTGCCTGTATCAGCGCAACCTTGAAACGAACAGAGAATCCGAAATGCTGAATGCGCTGAACTTTTTCCCGGGGTGCTGCAACTGCCACACCTTTTCCAATAACGATCCTTCCAGGGCGTTCTTCCATATCCGGACCCAGGACTTCGGCAATAGT
>Ga0182027_10004268_pt1 | contig 22240 bp, 17 predicted proteins | sample 712E1DmetaG_FD_121300 | JGI IMG/M metagenome (GOLD analysis project Ga0182027, IMG submission 121300) | Permafrost microbial communities from Stordalen Mire, Sweden - 712E1D metaG (Illumina Assembly) | ecosystem: Environmental > Terrestrial > Soil > Wetlands > Permafrost | place: Sweden... | reverse complement strand
TTGCCGATGAGACCACCGAGCACGTTCACCGCATCGGAGCCAGCCGCTGTATCGCGACCGAAGATCGACGCCAGGTGCGAACCCTCGTTCATCTTGAGCACGCCGAGGATGCCGGCGTTCTTCGCGTTCTCTTCGGCCAACTTCTTTGCCAGGTGCGGATCAGGATTGTCCTTGGGACCCTTGAGGCCGTACAGACCCTCCTTGTTCTTGGAGGTCTTCTTGCCCATCTTGCCTTCTTCGCCCTTGTGACGCTTGCCCTTGCCACCCTGCTCGTCGGGACCCTTCTTCTTGAGCCACTCGGGGATTTCCTCTTCCTTTTCCTCCGGGGGCTTGATGAGGAAGTTCACGAAGCGGCTATCTGCATTGAAGAGATCGAGCGACAGTGATTTCGGATCCGGAGGAACCGAGAAGATCATGAGCAGGAAGAGCAGCAGAGCCGCGGCGGTGCCGACGGTGTAGGCCTGCTCGCTCCAGCGCCAAATCAGGAACGGCACGGGCACCGGGCGAGGCCTCGGCGTGGCGCTGATCAAGAAGGTGGTGGCGCCACAGTCAATCTTGGCCCTGCCGCGATCGCCGAGCGAGAAGCTTGGCCCTCGCTGCTGCACGAATTGCGGTAGTGGAATCGCTTGACCATCGAGGTGAACCTCGCCTGACATGCTTGGTGTAACGTTGACCATGAAGTCCGCGCCTGTCGTTGACACCAGCGAGAACGCGCTGGATCCGATGAACTCCGGAGCAACCGGCGTGTCGGCCGTAACATCAGAACCAATGACGTAGTTTGGGGTCGACTTGGTGCGGCGCTTGAGACCCATATAGACCAGGGAGACGCCAAGAGCGAATCCGCCAAACACCGTTACGTCCAGCACTGGAGACTGCCTTGCCCACTGGAAGTTCTTGGCCTCGCCGCCATCATTCAGGTACCTGTCGTACCTCTCCTTCTCGCGACCAGCGTTGATGATGGTGAACACGAGCGTAGCCAGCGAAATCGCGACCGCGACCACACCAGCCGCGAGGAACGCCTTGGACTGACCGGCCGTGCTCTTTCCCGATGTATCCGTCAGGTGTCGGGTGTTGATGACGACGCCCCGGTAGACTGATTGAACCTCGATGGCCTTGCTGCCGTCGAACAACTCGACCTCGGCTCCCACATTTCCAGCGGGCGCTGCAAACATTGGTGCGGCATAGGGAGCCTGAGGAGCTTGCGCTGGTGCAGGTGCAAATTGCTGCTGCGGGGGCGCAAATTGCTGCTGCGGAGCGACCGGCTGTGCCGGCGGTGCGTAGGATGCGGTCGGAGCGGGCTGCGGTGCTGGCGCGGTTGGCTGCGCCGGAGCGAACTGAATGGTTTGCGGGAAGTGCTGCGCAGGACTCGGTGCTGGTTGCATGGGGACAGCGGCCGGTGCCGGCGTGGCATCTGTGTCCGCGGTCACGGCGCCAAAAGTGACGGCCACGCGGGTATCCCCGAATTGGACCTGATCCCCGGACTTGAGAATCGCCTTGTTGATACGTTCGCCATTGACCGTGGTTCCGCGTGTGGACCCGAGGTCGATAAGCTGGATCTCTCCCGGTCCGGTGACCTCGACGACCGCGTGCATACGCGAAACCGTCTCGTCTTCAAGCCGGAGGTGCGAGGAGGCAAGCTTGCCAATCTTGATGACCGGCTCGTTCAGGGTCTCTTCTCGGACCAGCTGATCCCCTTTGAAAATCTGGAACTTGATGGGGATAGGTGCGTTCGCCATGGCGTTCTCCTTGTCTTCCTTACAACAGCGGCGGCCTTGGGCCGCCGCCAGCGCCGAAGCGTCAATTCGCAGCATTGGCCACCGTATGGCCGGTGCTTGCGCCTAGATGTCTTCGAGCGACTTGAGCATTTCAGGGATGAAGTCTTTTCGGATTTCGATGAGGCTCTCGTGCTGGGCTTTGTTGATGGAGTTCACCAACTCGCCGTCGGGACGTTGCAGGTCACCCTCGACGTTGTCGTCTTCGAAGTCGTACACCGTCTTGGACTTATAGGTTGCGTTGTCGCCTGCCTCTTGTGCGTATCCGGTCCCCACCCCTGCGAGGCCTAGAACCGCTATCATTGCAAAGGTTTTCATAGCGCTTTCTCCTTGCTGCTTTGGGGTGGGCACTGGTACCCGCCCCTACTGACAACCGAATTCGGAAAAAGTTCCGAACTTTCTTCCGAAACCGTCTTTCGAGACTGTCTTCGGAAAGGAAGTCTACCGCCTATTTCTTCTTTTTCTTTCCGTCAGCCGGCTTCTTCGCCGAATCAGCCGAATCAGCCGAATCAGCCTTGTCAGCCTTGTCGGCCTTGTCATCAGTCTTGGCGGGTGCCTTCGTTCCATCCGGCGTGTCAGAGTTCGCTTTGGCCTTGGCATCCGCGTCTTTTTGCTTCTGATCCTCGGCCTTCTTGGCCTTGGCATCCGCGTCTTTCTGCTTCTGCTCCTCAGCCTTCTTGGCCTTCTCCTCCTCCGCCTTCTTCTTGTCCTCCGCCGCCTTGATCTTGTCCTCTTCAGCCTTCTTCTTGGCCTCTTCGGCCTTGATCTTGTCGTCCTCGGCCTTCTTCACCTCCGCCTCCGCCCTGGCCTTCTCCTCCGCGTCCTGCTTCTTCATCTGCTCTTCCATGGCCTTCTGCTGCGCCTCGGCCTTGCGCTGCATCTCCTCGGCTTCCTTCATCATCTGCTCGGCCTCTTTCAGGGCCGCGAAGGTATCGTCGATGTCCTTGATGCGCTTCTCCGCGTCCTTGCGCATCTTGGGCGACTGGGAGCGCGTCAGGTAGTCCTTGTAGTAGCCCTGTGCCTTTTGCAGCATGGGCTTGTCGCTGCCGCCCTTGTACTCCTGATAGAGAACGCCGAGATTGAAGTATGCCTCCGGTCGCTGGGGCTCCATCGATTTCGCCCGATTGTACTCGGCCTCTGCCTCGTCAAACTTCTTGCTGCCACGAAGAGCGACGCCGAGTCCAATAATGGCCTCGTAATTCTTGGGCTTGGCTTTCAAGACCTCGCGAAGGTTCTGTTCAGCGATTTCGTAGTTGCGGAATTTGAGCGAGAGCGCGGCCAAGTTGAGGCGCGCTTCGTAGAGTGCGGGGTCGGCCTCGACCGCATGGGTATAGTTCTTGATCGCCTCCGTGTAGTTCTTCTTCGACAAAGCAATCATGCCGAGCGTGTTGTAGACGACGCCGATGGCCTTCTTCATCTCGGTGGTGTATCCGGTTCCTCCGACCATTTCCTCGGCGGCCTTGGCGCCCTCCTCCTTGCCGTCTTTGCCTTCCTTGGCCTCTTCCTTTTCCTTCTTCGCCTTGGCCTTCTTGCCCTTCTTGGTAACCTCTTCGGCGGCGGTCGATTCATCCTCGAAGACGCCCGTGGCGATTTCCTTGGCCCGCTTGATGGCCTGTGCGCCCACGAGCTTGGCCGCTTCGGGCAACCCGAGGTCGAAGTAGATGTAGGTTAGCCCGGCGTAGGCCTGCAGGCTGTTACCATCCAAGGCCAAAACGGTGCGCAGGTGGCGCACGGCCTGGTCGTTCAGCGACTTCTTCTGCCCCTCGCCCGCTGTTCGCGCCTGCTCGCGCATGATTTGCGCCAGGTTGATACGTGCGAAGATCGAGCCAATGAGAGGATCGGCTTGCACCGACTTGTTGAACATCGACTCCGCGTTGGCCTTGTTGCCGCTCTGCCAGGCCAGATAGCCCAAGTTGGCGAGCGCCGGCGCGTAGGGCTTCGCACCACTGGCCATCGAATTCCAAATGCTCACCGCCTCGTCCTTCTTGCCGCATTCGAGGTAGATGGTGGCCTCGTTGTTGCGGGCTTCAAGAAGCGACGGGACCTTGTCCGCCAATTTCCTGAAGGCACTAGCCAATGAGCTGCAATCGCTCGGGGTTAGCGCTCCGTTCTTCTTGGCCTTCTGATAGTCCGCCGCGGCCTTTTCGAAATCCGCCTTCTGGTCTTCGGTGACCTGCCGGCCCGAAGATCTCTTCGTGGCTAGCGGGATGTCGGCGGTCCCGACACTCGCCGAGTTGGAAGCACCGGGTTTGGGGGCTTCTCCTGGCGCCCAGGCCTCCTCCTCGTCTGGCAGCGGAGCCTTCTTCTCGGCCGTCTTCGACGTTGCGCAACCTCCAGCCAGCAAAGCCAGGGCAGAAGCAGCAAAAAGGGTCTTGAGTGACCACATTCCAAGTCGTCCGTGCATGGTCATTCCTGGCTCCTATTTCGAAGTCACTTGAACGTCGTCGGGTAGCTCGGACACGACGGCAGATGGGGTGATGGGGGTGGACACGTAGCCAGGCTCGGGCTTGGCCTCGGCGGCGAGCGGGTATTCGCTGGGCTTCATCTGGTTGAGCTCGACCTCGCACATGGTCGACCATTCGTTGAACCACGACTGCTCCGTGGCTGCCTTGAGGCAAAGGTCGTAGCCAACGACGGCCTTGGACTCGATGGGCTCGGCCTTGTCGACTAGGGCATCGCAGAAGATTTCGCGCGGGCGGTTGCCCCACTCGTCCTGCTCCTTGAGGTCCTTGGGGATTTCCGCGGTGTACAGCTGGTTGACGAAGTCCGCGAAGACCTGGCCGATGCGCGCCGACCCCGCGATGGTCCAGTGGGCCACATGGTACTCGAGCACGAAGTCGTACATGCCCTTCTTCTCCTTGGTCGGACCGGCCAGCCGCTCGGCCAGCTTGGTCTTCTCCGTCAGGTAGACCATGAACTTCTTCGAGGAGTCCTCGAACTTCTTCTTCTTGGCCTCGGTGACCTTCTTGTTGTCGAACTGCGTGGGCTGCTGGAAGTCGAGCCCCGCCGGGAACTTGACCTTGAGGAACTGCTCGTAGACCTGCTCGGCCTGGTAGAAAGCGGCACCCGCCACGGCGAAGCGCATGAACACGTCGCGCGCAGCCGCCTCGCCCTGATTGGGCACCTGCGTCTGTAGCTTGTGCTCGGCGTCGCCTTTGCCCCAAAGCTTGAGCACCTCGCTGAAGTGCTTCTGGGCCGCATCGGCGTTCTGCTTCTGACGGTCATACACCGTGATCTTCGAGCTGGTGGGCGGGCCGCACTGGGTGCGTAGCTTCTCCTTGAGCCTCCGGTGCCTGTCCTTGATGCCCTGGTTGATCTGGTAAATCGCCTTGCTCTTTCCGTTCATGGTCACGCGATCGACCTTGATGCAAGCGCCGTTCACGCCTTCCTGCGGGCACGACTTCTTCCAAGCAATCTCGCCCAGCTTGAAGTGCGCGAGGATCTGCTTGTCGATGCCGCCCTTGGCACCCCACTTCTTGAGATAGGCGTCGAGGTGCTTGGCAAGCTCGTCCGTCTTGGTCTGTTTCTCGTAGACCTCGCTCATCTGAAACACGACGTTGGCGGCATCTGCCGGCTTCTTGTCCCCGTAGTACTTCACGAAGGTGTTCATGTCGTCGACGGCCTTGTCGAACTCGCCCAAGCCAATGCGGAACGAGTAGGCATTGCCGAGCGCGGTGAAGGCCTGCTTTTCGCCCGGGAACTTGCCCGCGAATTCTTCGTAGCGCTTGGCCGCCTCGGAGTAGTAGGCAAGCTGGTGGTAGCCCGAGGCGATCTGGAACAGGGCGCGCTGGGACAAGGTGTCCTTGGGATGGTCCTTGATGAGCTGTTCGCGCGCCTTGATGGCCTGGCCGACCAGGCGGGCATTCTGAAAGCATAGACCCGCGTTGTAGAGGCGCTGGGCGTGATCCTTGTGGTCCGGAATGGTTTCGGCCGCGGCCACGAACGAAATGCCACACTCCTTGTAGTTCTTCTCTTTCTCGTACTGCTTCGCCTCGGCGACCAAGCTGTCGGTCTTCAGCGAAACCATCTGCTTGCGGAATTCCTGGTCCTTCATAAGCACTGGGTTGGCCAGGTACTTCTCGACAGTGGCAAGCAGCTCTTTGTAGTGCTTGAGGATGTTGAGACAGTCGAGCAGCAGGTTCGCCGAGTAGATGGCGAGTTCGTCGTTCACGTGATGGTCGACGATGTCCGCGAAAAGAACGATGGCCTCGTCGAAGTGGTTGTAGTCGTAGAAGACGCGCGCCTTGCGGTACTTGATCTTGGTCAGCTCCGGCGCATCCGGCACGTACTTGATGTAGGTGTCGAAAGCACCGATCATCTTCTTCTGGTACTCGGGGATCACGCGCGGCTTCAGATCCTTCTCTTTGCTCTTGTCCTTGTCGACCGAGTCGCCGCTGTCGCTGATGTTGAGCGCGTTCTTCCATGCGAGCACAGCGGCGTACGCGGATTCCTTCACGTACTTGCCCTTGGGATCCAACTCGACGACGTGGGTATAAACTTCGGCCGCCTCTTTCCACGAGGCCATCTGCCACAAGATTTCACCGTAATAGAAGGTGATTTCCGCGGTGTCCTTCTCGGCGTTGAAGTGGCTGAGGAACTCCTTGTAGACCAGGCCAGCCAGCTGGTAGGTGTCGGAGTTCTTCGTCCGCTGTGCCTCCTTGTGCCAGATGAGCGCCAGCTCTTTCCCGGTGTCGTGGAACGAGTTCTTGCACTCGCTCATGACGTCCTTCTTGACGCCCTCCTTCTTGATCATGGCCTCGTACACGTTGCCCAGGCGCTTGAGCTCTTGGACCTGGTCCTTCTTGTTGCCCGACGAGAGGGTGTTGCGCAGGATCTTGTTCTGCCACTCGCACAGTCGGGGCGAGGTCTCGTTGAGGGTAATGATCTTGCGATAGATCTTCGACGACTCGGAGAACATGCCCTGCTCCCAGTAGAGTTCGGCCAGGGATTCGAGCATCTTGGGCGCGTAGTCGCCGCCCATTCTCTGGAAGAAATCCCAGGCCTTTTCCGGGCTAGCCCCGGGGGTACGCGCGTAGGCCTTGACCAAGTCCTTCTTCGATTCTTTCTCGAGTGGCCCGGCCTGGTTCTTTGGGATCTTGCCGTTCTGACAAAGCTGGATGACCTTGACGAAGATCTCGAGCGCGCTCTTGAAATTGCCGAGGTTGATCTCGACCCAGCCCTTCTTGTAGAGAGCGAAGCCGAACACCGAGGAAGTGGGGAACTGCTCCACCTTCTCGTAGAACTTGCCCGCGTTCTCCATTTCGCCCTTGCCGAAGTAGAATTCGGCGAAGGACAAGTAGGCGTTGGGGACGTACTTGGACTGGGGGAAGTCCTTGATCAGACGATGGAAGAACTCACGCGCCTGGTCCTCCTTCTTGATCATCTGCAGCAGGTACGCCAGGCGGAAAAGCACCTCGTCCATGCGGTTGTACTTCGGGTACTTGGAGGCCGAGACGTAGCTCTTGACCGCCTCAAGCGCCATCTTCTCCGCCGCCTTCTCGTACTGCTGCTGCTTCTGTTTGATGCTGGCCGCTTGGCCGGGGTTCTTCGCTTGCTGGGCCTCGAAGACCTTTTGATCGAGGCTGCGCGCGTCGAGAGTCAGGTTCCGCTGCTTGTCGGCAAGGAGTTCGCCGAGGCGGAAGTAGTAGTCCGGTTTCTGGGGATCGTCCTCGGTCGAGTTTCCGATCAAGGCCGCCATGTACTTGATTTGCTTGTCGGTGATCTTGTTGATCTTGTCGCGCTGCTGGCCCACGAACGCTTCCACGGTCAGCGTCGGCCCCGTCTGCTGCTTCTGCTCCTTGACAGGCTCTTTGGGCTTGGTCAGCTCGGTTTGCTGGCCGCTCGAGACCTCGATTTCCTTCTTCTTGAACTTGGCCTGGCTTTGACCCGGCGTCTGGGCCTGGGCATGTGCCACCTGTGCGCTGTATGCGGCCACCGTGCAGAAGGCGGCGAGCGAGACATAGCGAACGAAGAGTCGATTACACGTCATGGTTGATTCCTTGTCCCTCTGTGGAAGTCCCAGATGTCCCTACTGTCCTGTGCCAGGTGCGGCGTTGTCGGTGCCAGGTGCTGTCCCCTCGGCCGGCGGCGTCGCCGGCTGCGCCCCTTCCCCACCCTCGCCGGCACCCTCGGTACCAGGCATGTTCTCGGGCGCCGTTTCGGGGGTTCCTCGCTGGCCGCACTTGTTGGCGAGCTTGTAGCGGTAGTAGCCGAGTTCGTCTCGCCAGTACTCGCCCGTGAACGGCCAGAACTGGTGCTCGTCATCGACATTGATGGTGACGATTTCCTTGCCCTTGCGGTTGCGGTCCTTCTGGTTTTCGTTCCTTAGATCCTCTTCCTCGAACCGCTTCTCGCCCTCGAGGATCTCGTACTTGATCTTGGTCACGCGCACGGTGAGCGCGGCAAACTCGCCGACCAGGCGCTCGATGCGTTTGCGCGCCATCTCGCCGGCCTCGTTCACCATCAAGGCGCGGTTCACGCCGATGTCCGAGAAGATGTTGTTGGCCACGGCCGTCGACTTCCAGGCCACGTCGGCCTTGTCGTGTGCGGCCAGTTCCTTGTCCAGCTCGCGAACGTATTCGAAACGCTTGGCCAAGCTGCGGTCGGTGAGCACGGCGCGCGCCGCGCGTTCGACGATGGCCTTCATGCCCGAACGCCCCATGCGGATCTTGACCGCGGCATCGAAGAACATGGCGTTGTCATTGTTCTTCTTGAGCAGATCGTCGAGGCCCTTGCGAATGTCCGGCACGCTCTCGTCGAACTCGTTCATGGCATCGCTCGCGCGATCGAACAGGCAGTTATAGAAGTAGATGGTCGCCTTGACGGTGAGCGCCTCGGCGGCAGACTCGGGCTTGATGAAGTACTCGAAGAAGGGCGCGCGCAAGGTATGGATGTTGCCGAGCGCTTTCGAGTATCCAGCCTGCTTGAGCATGAAGTTCGCCCAGGACGACTCGAACAGGCTGTTCGGCCAGTCATAGGAATCGGGCGATACCCGGTCGAAGTACTTGGTGGCAAGAACGAACTGGCCCGTCGAGTAGAAGACACGCGCGAGCGACAGGTTGGCCAGATCCTGGAACGGACGAACCTTGGGATCCGAGCTTTCCTCGGCGACGCGCAAGACCTCCTTGAAGGCCTCCACCGCCGGCTTCGCGTTGTACTCACGAACGTGGGTCGCGCCTTCGAACAGCTTGGCTTGCACGTAGAAGGGGCTCTTCGGGTTCACCATGTTGAAGAGCTCGACCGCCTCCTTGAACTTGTTCTTGGTGTAGTTGAACTTGCCAAGCAGGAAGTAGAGTTCGTCGCGCACCGCCGAAAGCTGCGGGTTCTCGAGTTCGGTCCGGTCGTATTTTCCGATCTTTTCGAGAACGCCGGCCGAGTCGGGAACGTCGCGGGTGAGCGCGGCCAGCCATTGCAAGGTCTCGTTGTAGTGTGGGTGCGAGGCACCCTTCTGCACGATGCGGTCGAAGTAGCTGATGGCGGCGGAGTAGAAGTGCAGCTTGTAGAGCGTCTTCCCCATCTTGAACTCTGCGGCCTGCCTACTGCCCTCGTCACCACCTTGCTCTTCGATGGCCTTGTTGTACTCGATCGAGGCCATGTAGTAGCTGTTGCTACCATAGAACTTGTCACCGCGATCGATCGACTCGGTGCCACCTCCCCCACTCAAAGCCGCAGCCGCCCCACCGGACTTGCCTTTGCCAGATCCTGGCGATGATTCTGACGCTGGATTGCTCTGGTCCCTCTTCTTCTTCTTCTTCTGCGCATTGGCATCAGTGGCGACTGCCATGGTGAATGCGAACACGAGAAACAGAGCGCAACCCTTTTCACGGCTCATGGATGGACCTCACAAGGTGGCGCCCGTCCGGGGAGAGATGGACGGGCAAATGATGGAATGCGTGCAATTCGAATATCGTTTTCGCCTACCTCAACACACCATTCAGAATCACTAAGAGGCGAGTGCTCACGCACGGCGTTCCCGAGTCGTCCTCGGGAGAACAGGGCATGATCGTCGCTGATAGGCTAGAAAATCGAGCCATCCTAGGCAGGGCGATCTGCTGTGTCAAGCGAGAACCATCTGCCGCCGCGCTGTCTAACGTCGCGGATCCGCGAAGCAAAACCAGGAAACGCCGGGAGCGATCGGAATTGCGATTCCCTGTTGACATGATGCTTTGCCTCGCTAAGATGACCGTCCTTGGCGCCTAGCCGTACTTGAATATTTTCGCGGCCCAACCGGACAGAAGGAGTCCTTTGATGAGCCAGAATCTGTGTGCCAAAACCCACAAGCTACGACGAGCCGTCTTGCGACTATCTCTGCCGGGAACCTTCGCTCTGGCAGCCGTGGTGTTGTTTGGCAACACGGGTTGCGAGGACAAGGCCATCGGACGTCGCTGCGACGTTCTCACCGACGCAAGCGCGGCTCAGGGGGTCTACAACTCCGAAGCTCTAGAGTGCCCGAGCCGCATCTGTCTAAAACCGGTCGTACAGATCGGCGCCACGATGCCCAACCCGCCCACCCAGGCCTATTGCTCCGCCAGCTGTTCACAAGACAGCGACTGCGATCCTAATCAGCTGCGGGATCCAACCAACCTACTCGACTTTCGCTGCCAGAAGGGATTCGCCTGCGGCATTGCTTTCGTGAAAGGCAAGATTTGCTGTCAGAAGCTCTGCCTGTGCAAGGATTTCCTTGGAACAGCCGGTGTGGCGACCCCGATCGCATGTACGGGCGGCGGCGCCGCCCAGTGCGAGCAGCAATAGGCCGCAGGGTCCGGCTATCCAGCTGTTCGTGAGCGCGGGGAGCGCCATTCCGCATGGCTGATCGCGTTCTCACCAAGAAACAAGCCCTCGGCATGCGAGCAGAGCAACTCGCGGCTAGCTACTTGGAGCAGCTCGGGTACGCAATCCTGGTGCGCAATTGGCGCCGGCCCGAGGGAGAACTCGATCTGGTCGTCGGGACCGAAGGTCTGTGCGTCTTTGTCGAGGTTCGCTCGCGCACAGGCACCGAGCGCGGCCACCCGCTTGAGACCGTGGATGCCCGCAAGCGCGCGCGCGTTCTTCGCGCCGCCCGCATGTACATCGACGAAGAGCGCCCGCAGGCAGCCGTCTTTCGCTTCGACGTCGTCGGCGTCACGTTTGCTCTCGACGAGAGCCCGCCAGAACTGGTGCACGTCGAGGATGCGTTTCAGGCAGGATCAGGCTGATGGAGCGGCGGGAGGCGGATCCAGTTCCTCTGGGACCGGTGCCACGCTGGCCGGCACCTGCATGCGCTCGCCCTTGATGCGTGCGGCCTTGCCTTGCAGTTTGCGCAAGTAGTTGAGGCGTGCACGACGAACGCGGCCTCGCTGCACCACCTCGATCTTCTCGATTCGGCTGGAATGCAGGGGAAACACGCGCTCGACACCTACCCCGTAGGAAATCTTCCGCACCGTGAATGACGCCAGCGAGGTGCCGCTGCGGCGGTCGATGACAACGCCCTCGAAGATCTGGACGCGCTCTTTGTCACCTTCCTTGATGAGCGTATGCACCCTGACGCTGTCGCCAGGACGGAAATCCGGGATATTGTCCCGGCGGAACGAGTTTTCGATTTCTCGGATCAGAGGATGGGTGCTCATGGGTTCCGCTTCCTTAAGGGGCGTATTTACTACGCGGAAGGCGGCACTTAGTCAATATGCACCGAAAAGATCTGTCATCTTTGCGGTGCCGGCTTCTTTCGCCGCTTCGTGGAAACGCCGGAAAGGACGGCCTCTTCGTCCTCGGTCAGCGGGTAACGCAGCAGCAGATCGGGCCTCCGAGCCTTGGTTCGGCGCAGCGATTCGAGGCGCCGCCAGGCGGCCACTTGTGCGTGGTTGCCGGAAAGCAGGACCTCGGGCACGGCCAGTCCGCGGAATTCCGGCGGCCGTGTCCACTGCGGATACTCGAGCCGCCCGGCCGAGAAGGATTCGTCGACCGCAGAGGCCTCGCACCCAAGAACACCAGGAATCAGTCGCGCGACGGCCTCGACGATGACGGTGGCCGCGACCTCCCCGCCCGCGAGCACATAGTCCCCAATGCTGACGACTTCGTCGGCGAAGAGCTCGGAGATCCGTTCATCCACCCCTTCGTAGCGGCCACACATCAACATCAGACGCCCACGCCCGGCGAGTTCCTGGGCGAGCAGCTGATCGAAAAGCCGCCCTGCCGGGGAAAGCAGAATGCGATGCGCCCTCCCCCGAGCCGCCTCGACCGATTCAATGGCCGCTGCCAGGGGCTCTGGACGCAAGACCATGCCAGGGCCACCACCGTAGGAGGCGTCGTCGACCTGACGGTGGCGTCCGGGTGCAAAGTCGCGCGGATTGGTGCAAGCCACGCGAACGATGCCGTTTTCGATGGCTTTGCCGACGAGGCTGGTGCGCAAGAACGAAGCGAAGATCTCGGGAAAGAGCGACAGCAGCTCTACGTCGAGGAGAGGGGTCGCGGATAGAACAGGCATCGGCTTACTCATGGAGATCGACGATCAGGCGACGAGATTCGCGCTCGAATTGAAGGAGATAGTCGGATACCACGGGTAGCAAGCGCTCACCGCCGTCGTCCCCGACGATCGTCATCACGTCCTGCGCGCCATTCCAGAAGGTGCCTGTGACCCGGCCAATGCGCTGGCCGTCGGGCTCAAAAGCCTCGCAACCAACGATGTCCTCCACGTAGAATTCTGCTTCCTCAAGTGGACCGAAAACCTCGCGGGGCAGGTGAAGCTCCTGCCCGGCCAGCGCGGCGGCCGCATCTCGTGTTGCGATTCCTTCGAAGCGAACGAGAAATCCTGCATGCACGGGCCGGCATGCCACGAGGTTGGCTTCGGTGACTTCTGGGCCGCGGAAAAGACGAACCCGCACGGGCGGGACTGGCGCCGCAGCCCTCGAGCCATCTACGTTGTAGGGATGGAGCGGGATCTCGCCCGCGATTCCGTGCGGGCGCCGCAACACTCCGAATGGCAACCACTCCGACGCCATGCAAGCACCTGCGGGCCGGCACCGGCCCGCCCGCTGCTAGTCCTCGAGAATCTCGAGGATCGCCCGACGTTTCATCTTGGCCGAGGCGGCCGACAGAACGGTGCGAAGCGCCTTCGCGGTTCGGCCCTGGCGGCCGATCACGCGACCCAGATCCGATTCTGCAACCTTCAGCTCGAACACGGTTGCATCAGGCTCGTCCACCTCTTCGACCACGACCTCGTCCGGATGCTCCACCAGCGCGCGCGCCAGATAGAGCACGAGCTCACGCAAGGCCGGCGCCTTGTCAGACGGTGCAGCGGAGGGGGACGGGTCGCCCTCGGTCACTGATTCACGCCTTGGCTGGAATGGCTTCGGCGGAGCGCCGAGCCTTCTTGATGAGCTGGCCGACGGTCTCGCTGGGCACGGCGCCACAGGAGAGCCAGTGATCCAGCCTCGCCATGTCTAGTTTGACGGCGGGCGGGTCTTGCCTTGGATCGTAGATACCAATTTGCTCGATGAGCCGGCCGTCGCGCGGACTGCGTTCATCGGCGGCAACAACACGGTAGTGGGGAGACTTCTTGCCTCCGCAGCGGGTGAGTCTGAGAGTGACGGCCATGATCTAGGTTCCTTGTCGGCTCGTCGTGAGCCAGCGGGTGAGAGTGATTATAACGCAGTTAATTGTCAAGACGAAGGTGCATATTTCGAGTTCAGACGAATATTCGCGATTGTCCTATGACGATGACCACCAGCATCATCAGCGAACTCTCCGTGACCTTTCGACATGAGCAAGAAGATATGGGATTTTCCTCGCGCCGATGCGCAGTCTCCTGCCTTCTTTGGTTTTGGTCGCGAATCTCCTGGTCCCACGTGGATTGGAAGCCGCCACACCCGGCGAACGACGGGCGGTCGTGTTCTATACGGCAGAAACCCATGGAACGCTCGAACCTTGCGGCTGCACCAGCGACCCCTTGGGCGATTTTGCTCGCGTCACCGCCTTGGTCAGAGCGGTGGCTGGGCGCAACCAGGCCGCCCTTTTCGTTGATGCCGGCGGCCTGACCTATCCGTCGGAGGCATCTTCGGAGAAGAAGCAGCCCGCCGCCGAGCTCCGCGCCGAGTTTCTTGCGCGCGAAATCGAGAAGCTGCCCTTTGGCGGCAGCGCCGTGGGAGCCAGCGATCTGGCGCGCGGACCGGCTAGCGTGGCACCCAAACGTCTGGCGGTGAATCTGGCAGGGCCTTTCGTCGAGCCGTCGCGCATCGCCACGGTGGGGGCGATCAAGATCGGCGTGCTCGGCATCGTCGATCCAGAGGTTGCAGCGACGGCCGGGCTGTCTGCGCAAGAGCCAGTCACGGCCGCGCAGCAGGAAGTCGCCCGCCTGCGCGCTTCAGGCGCGGAGGTGATCGTGCTTCTTGCCCCGGTAGAACGCCAGCTCGCGCGCCAGCTCGCGCGCACCACCGGCGCCGACTTCGTGGTCGTTGGAAAAAATGTAGGCCAAGGCATGGCCAGAGCCGAGAGCGTGGGTACGGCTTATGTGGTCGCGCCGGCCGAGGAATTGCAGCGGGTGGGCCGCCTGGATATCGTCCTGCGCGGCAAGGAGGCGCGCCTGACGGGCCAGTCGCTGGTCGACGCGGGCAGCGCAGCCCAAAACAAGGAGCGACTGGCCGAACTCGACCGACTTCTTGCACGGCTCGATGCCGACATCGCGCGCTGGCAGAAGGAAGCTGGCACGGATCCCGGGTTCGTGGCCGCGAAACTGAGCGAACGCGACGAGCTTCGAGCCGAGCGCGCGCGCATCGGTGATGGCAAGTGGAGGGCACCAGCTTCGGGTTCCTATTTCACGAATTCGCTCATCCCAATCCGGCGCACGCTGCCACGCGACCCAGCCCTGTCGGCCAGTATGCACAAGCTCGACCGAGCCATCGGCGCTGCCAACCTAGGCACGGCCGAACCACCCGTGCCGGCAGAGCCCGGACGGGCATCCTACGTGGGCGACGAGAAGTGCGTCTCGTGCCACAAGCCGTCCGCCCGGTTCTGGAAGCGCACGGTGCACGCCCAGGCCTGGAAAACCCTGGTCGACGTCGGCAAGGAAGCCCACGACGACTGCGTGAGTTGCCACGTGACCGGCTACGGAGAGGTCGGTGGTTCCAGCCTGGGCTACACGCGTGGCCTCCAGGACATTCAGTGCGAGGTCTGCCACGGGCCGGGCTCGATTCACGTCGAGAAGCGCGGCAAGGAGTCGCCTTTCGCAGGCCGCCTCAAGACCCCAGAATCGGTCTGCGTGCACTGCCACAACGAGAAGCACTCGGACACCTTCCAGTACGAAGCCTACCTGCGCGACGTGATCGGCCCTGGCCACGGGGAAGACGCGCGCGACGCCCTCGGCGCCGGCCCCACCGGCAAGTCCCTGCGCCACGCGGCCCAGGCACGTGCGCGCGCCAGCACGCGCCCACGCGAGCGATAGCGTTCACCCCCTGGCGCTGGTAGATCTAGCTCGATGTTGGATGTATCCATCGAACGCCTGGTGCGCGGCGGACAGATCGAGGAGAGCCGGGCCGCGCGCACCGTCTGGCTGTGGGACGAAATCCGCCGCCTCAAGGCCGATAAGCGCGCCTTCGTGCCCGCCCACAACTACCAGGTACCCGAGGTGCAGGCCATCGCCGATACCGTCGGTGATTCGTTCGAGCTGGCGGTGCGTGCGCGCGACGTGGACGCCCGACTCGTGGTCTTCTGTGGCGTCCGTTTCATGGCCGAGGGGTGCTACACGCTGGCCCCGCACGTGCCGGTTTTCCTGCCCAGCCAGCGTGCGCTTTGCTCGCTGGCCGAGGTGGACGTGGACGAGCTGGAAGAGCGCCAGGACTTCCTGCGCGGCCTCGGTCGCAAGTTCGTCACCATGACTTACGTGAACACCTACGCCGACGTGAAGGCGCTGTCCGACGCCTGTTGTACCAGCTCGAACGCGGTCAAGATTGCCGAGCGGCTGGGCGCGCCCGACATCCTGTTCGTGCCCGATCAGAACCTCGCCTACCAGGTGGCCATCAAGACCAAGCGCATGTACCTTCCGCCGCCCGATGCGCACGCCTTTCACCCCAAGGAATATCTCGAACGCATCGAACCCTTGCTACGCGAGGGACAGCGCCAAGGCCTGGCCGGCAGCGTGTTCGCCTGGGAGGGCGCATGCCACGTCCACCACAACATGACCGTCGCTGACATCGCGAAGATCCGCCGCGAGGATCCGGCCGCCGTGGTCATCGTTCATGGCGAGGTCAAGCCCGAGCTGCAGCAGGCCGCCGACGAGGTGATGTCCACGTCGCAGATGGCGAAATACGTGGAGACGCATCCCGAAAAGACCCGTCTGGCCATCTTGACCGAGTGCGGACTGGTGGTGCGCCTGGAGCTGGAGTACCCGGAAAAGCAGTTCTACAAGCCCTGCCGTCTGTGCGAGCACATGAAAGCCATCGATCTCGAAAACGTCTACCTCACCCTGCGCGACGAACCCGCCGAATGCCGCGTGACCGTGCCCGAGGACGTGCGGGTGGGTGCGGCCCGCGCCATGCAAAGAATGATTGATCTCGCTTCGTAGGGGCGATTCATGAATCGCCCCTACGGAAAATACAGGACCTCGCTGGCGCCGTAGGTCGCCAGTAGACCTTCGATGTATTTCTGGACGTAGTCGCGTCTGGAAATGACTGCGCGGATTTCCGACTTCGTCAGGATTTCGTAGTCTCCTTCCGAGGCCTGGGCCAGGACGGCCGTCAGCGTTTCTTCAGAGATGCGATCGAGCGCCTGGTAGAGCCGTCGCGAAAAGCGCTGGCAGCGCGCAAGCGCCGCGCGGGTTTTCTCGCTGCCCTGGGGTTCGATGAAGAACGACAGCGTGTTGTCCATGAAAAGCAGCCGCGAGCCGTCTTCATTGGTGAGCATGTTGCCACCGCTGTAGCGATCGGGATTGGAGATGAGGAAGTCGAACAACAAGAGGTCGGCAAGCTGGGCCGCAAGGGCATGCTTCTCGTCGGGAATGGTTTGTCCCTGCGTTAGCCAGCGCGTACTCTGGGCAATCCCTTCGGGGGTGTCGAGCCCCGAATCCTTGATCACCGGAACCCAATACATCATCACGCCCGCCGTGTTGCCGCGTGGATCGAAGATGGTCTCGGAGCGAATGCGCGGAAGCATGGCCACGGTTTCCGGGTGCAGGTGCGAAAACATGTCGGCGCGGCTGACCATGCGTGGCGTGGCGGGCGGGACCGCGCCAAGTCCGAGCAGGCGATTGATCCGGTAGGCCGCGACCTCTCGGCGTGGAATAGTTTGCAGGTTGGTCTGCGCGGGTTTGAAGGCTGCCCGCGAGCCGTCGACGAAATCGACCCGAAACGACAGCGAAGATCCGCCCTTGTTGAATTTCATGCGCACGATGGGCTGGCTGCGCAGGCGCGCGATCAGAGCATCGTCCTCCAAACCCATGAAGGTTCCCGTCGATTCCTGGACAACATTCGGGCTGGGCGGGAACGATGGATCGAGTTCGGCCGCCAGCGAGCCTTGCACCGGCGTTCGCACGGTAACGACTTCCTTCTCGGCAAAGGCCAAGCGAATCACGCCGCGGACAAGCAAGCTAACGCCCGCCACTACCAAGGCCAAGACCAGGCACTCAGCAAGGAGGTAACGCCGCATCCGCATGATGAAATTCTATGCCTCGCAGGCGGCGGAACAAATTACTGCGTGCTGCCCTCGCTGGCGGCACGCAGCGCCTTGTCGAGCTGGGATCGGCTGACCTCGCCCACGAAAACGCGCGCGATGCGTCCGTCGCGCCCGATGACAACGATGTGCGGAATCGAAAACACGCCATAAAGTCCGCCGACTTCCTTGTCGTCGATCACGACCGGATAGGGGAAAGGCCTTTGCGCGAGAAAGGCGCGCAGCTCGTCGCGCGAGATCGCTGGGCCGTCCGAGTCGATGCCGATGAACTCCGCCCCACGCGGCTGCCATTCTTGGTAGAGCTCGTGCATCACGGGCAGCATGGCCAGACACGGGGGACACCAGGTCGCCCAGAAGTCGAGCAGCACCACGCGCCCGCGCAGGTCGGCCAGGTTGACGCTGCCGGGTTGGCCGTCGACGCGGGCGAGCGTGAAGTCCGGGGCCATGTCCGAGCGACCAAGGGGCCGCAAAAGCTCGTAGTGACGTGCGCTCCACACCGTACCCAAGACGAGCGAGAGCGTGGGGATGGCAAGTAGGGCGAGACCTGCGATGAAGCCTCGCGCGTGCGCCGACGGCGGCGACGGAGCGTCTCCCCGGCGCAACAGGATCAGCGTCCACCCGACCAGTCCCGCCACCCAGGCCCAAGCCAGAACACGAACGACCTGGCTGACCAGCACTGGCACGTAGCCCAGCAGCGCCTCCTGGTCGAGAAGCCGCAGAGGGCTCCACACGCAAAAGTACGGCACATAGCAGATAGCCCCGAGTTCGAGCGCGAGGGAAGGATCCCGGCGTCCGCGACCGGCAAAGATCGTGATCGCCAGCGCGGCAACCAGGGTCACGAAGGCGGCCGTGCGCAGTTCGGCGCCCACCACGCCCAGGGTCTGGGCAAGGCCCCCGGCCAGGGAAATCCGCGAGAACGACCGAATGGCTCGCACCAGCTCGGGCAGGCGGAACGCGACCGTGGACAGAAAAACCAAGTAGAAGGCATCGCGAACCGCGCCCCGTTTGCGCTCGATGATTCCGCGCAGCCCAACACTCGGCGCGAGCAGCACAAGTCCGAGCCGCACAGGAAAGGTCGGTTCGCCCGCCGACTTTGCTAGCTCAGCCTCCACCGGATTTGCCCCGCGTTTGCAGCAGCTTCTTGGCCGCTGTGGCAAGCGCGCCAGGAATATTCCTGGATCGCGACACCCCCTTCAGATCATCGGGACGCAGGAAATTGAGCAAGCGCAGCGACGATGCGAGTGGGCACTTGGGATTGTTCACCAGCGCCTGCTTGACCGCGTAGTCCTTGGTGTGTTCGCGGCTGTTGGCGATGAAGCGAATCACGTCGTCACTGACCGCCCGGTTGGCTGCCGCGGCTAGGATTTCCCCGTCGGTGATCGCGGGCGAACGAACCACGGACATGGCGACCAGCCGGTTGGAATCGCGAATCAAGACCTGCCGGCAATAGGCGTTGCCGATGGTGGCCAACCGGATCTTCTCGAAGATCTTGAGTTCGTCGAACTTGATGAACGAGGCGCTGGCCTTCCGCTTGGACTCAGGCTCGGCCTCTCCGGCGGTGCCGTCCTTGTCTCCGTCGGTGCCGGGCACGGCCAGGGTCTCCGCATCGGGCAGAGTCAGCACCGCGGCGAAGGCTTCATCGGCCGCCGAGGGCACGGCGGCATTCGGATCGGCCATGATGGCGGTTGCCATCTCGGCATAGGCCGGGATCCCGTCCAGACGAACTCCGTGGCGCGCGCAGAGCTCTAGCGCGCGGCTGACCGACGACATGCGGGCGTGCTTGTTGAAATAAAGCGCCTCGACCAGGGCAGGACAACGAAGCAGACGGACCTCGTTCTGGAAAATGATTTCCAAGCCACCTTCATCGAGACGCTTGCCGAGGAGAACGAAGGTTTCGTCGGCCGTCGCTTGGTTGAAAAGAATCCTTTCGATAGCCTGGCGCCGCGAAACGGGCAAGCGTTCGGCGAAGAAGTGCAGAACCTGCGGGGGAAGTGCCTCGCCGAGTGGACCGAGCACGATCTTTTCGGGCAAATTCTCGGGCGCGGCCTCGGCCCCGCTTTTTACCGCGGCGTCGGGGTCGAACGAAAGCTGGTAAACCGCGATCAGGAATTCCACGGGGCGCATGGGCGCCATCCCGCGCACCACCATCAGCTTGGCGGGCACCGCGCCGGCGGCTAGCGCGGCCACGGCCTTGGGCAGGGCCGGCCCAGCGATGGGTTCTAGTTTCATGCTTTCCACGGCGACTTCCTTGTTTTGAGCTGACTTGGCTTGTCCATGCTTGCCCGGTCGTGCTCAGCCGCGGTTCCGTTCGTAGAGGATCTTGAGCCCGCGCAAAGTCAGAAGCTCGTCGTATTCCTCGATGGTGGCAGACTCGCGCGCCACCAAGGTACCCAGCCCGCCAGTGGCCACGACCTTCGGCGCGTAGGCGGCGACCTCGGCGCGAATGCGGTTCACGAGTGCGTCGATCATGCCGGCGTAGCCGAACACCAGGCCCGACTGGATGCTGGCGACGGTGTTGGTGCCCACCACGGCCTTGGGCCGCGCGATCTCGACCCGCGGGAGCTTGGCGGTTGCGCGATAGAGAGCGTCCGCCGAGATGAGCAGGCCGGGCGTGATGATGCCGCCGGCATATTCGCCGCGAGCGGTGACCACGTCCAGCGTCGTGGCCGTGCCGAAGTCGACCACGATGGCGCCCTGGGAAAAGCGCGCGTAGGCCGCCACCGCGTTCACGATGCGGTCGGCGCCCAAATCGCGCGGATTTTCGTACAGCACCGGCATGCCGGTCTTCATCCCCGGCCCGACCACGAGAGGCGTCAACTTGAAATAGCGGGAAAACAAACGCTCCATGGGCAGGGTCGCGGGCGGCACCACCGACGAGATGATGGCTGCGTCGACCTGCCCAAATTCAAGATGCTCCAGCTCGAAAAGCCCGCGAATGATCGCCGCTTGCTCGTCCGCCGTGCGCTCGCTGCGGGTTTCGATGCGCCAGTCGAAGCGCAGGGTTTCGCCGTCGAAGAGGCCGAATGCCGTGTGGGTATTCCCGATGTCGACTACGAGAAGCATGGATGCTTGAGAATAGTACAGGATCGCGGCGCGCAAGGAGGATGCTCGGCCGAGCAATGCCTGATTTTCCACGCCTTCACCTCGTGGTATGGGTTGGGACGAGGTGGGTGTGAAACGCGATCAGCCACAGAGCAGCACGGTTAGCGGCGCGCCCGCGATTTCGGCCACACCCCCGCGCTGGCGCCCGCGTTTTCCGGCGGGCATCGGCATTCTGCTAGGGATCTCGTGCATCCTTTTCGCCGCTTTCTGGCTGCTCGATGTCGCGTTCTTCGGCCGTCGCGCGCCCGCCGCGGAGCACCTCAGTGCGTGGCGCTTGCTCGTGGATCTCGACGCCGAGACGCTGCAGAACGCCCTCGGCAGCCTGGCCCAAGTAGTGGTGGCCGTGCTTGGCATCGCCATCACCGTGGTGTCCATCGTGGTACAACTGGCGGCCACCCGCTACACCCCGCGCATCGCCGAGATGTTTTTCCGCGACAAGAAGAACCTGTCGATTATGGGTTTCTTCGTCGTGGCTTGCATCAACGCGGTGTGGATCAGCATCGTGGTTACCACCGGTTTCGTGCCGCGCGCGACGGTGGCCATGACCACCGTGGTTGTGACCGCCAGCTTGCTTTTGCTCATCCCTTACTTCGCCTACGTGTTCGCATTTCTCGATCCCGAGAAGGTCATCGCGCGCATCGGACACCAGGTGCTCGATGCCGTGCTGGCCCGCGGGGTGGCCCGGCGCGATCGCGACGACCTCGATCTGCGCCAGGCCAGTTGCATGGCGGGACTCGAACACCTGAGCGACATCGCGGTGAACACGGTGGCCCAGAAAGACAAGATCATCGCCACGGGCGCGGTCACGGCCCTGCGCGAATTCGCGGTCAAGTTCCTCAAGGAAAAGGGCGGCCTGCCGGTGGAATGGTTCGTTCTTGGTTCGCGCATCCATGGCAATCCCGATTTCATCGCCTTGGCCCCGGACTCGCTGCGCTCACTCGAACACAAAAAGATCTGGGTCGAGTGGAAGGTCTTGCACCACTTTCGCAGCGTATTTTCCGAGGCCCTCGACCACCTGCCCGAGCTGGCCCACGTAGTGGCCATCGAAACCCGCTACATTGCCGAAGAGGCCCTGCGCCACGGCGACCGCGAGGTGCTCGTGCTCGCCATCCGTTACTTCAATACCTTCCTGCGCAGCGCCCTCAACCAAAGGGACGTGCGCGCCTGCTACAACATCTTTCACCAGTACCGCCTGCTGGCCGAGCACATGATGCGCAAGGGGCACAGCCGCGTGGGCGAAGGCGGGCTTTGCCCGCCAGAGCCCGAACGCGGGAAGGAATGGAAACCCTCCCAGGGTTTCCATTTCAGCGACCTGGTGCTGGAAATCGGCCGCTGCCTCGCCTACTACGGCCAGACCGCGCACAAGGCCGATCTGGGCTTCATCACCGAGACCGCGGCCCACGACCTGGCGGTGCTGTGCGAACGCGCCTACCTGCACGATGTTGCCTGCCATGACACACTGCTTGAGATCTTCCTAGAGGTCGACAGGGAGGCCGAAACCCATGCGCAGGAACAAACCCTGCGCGGCGTGCGCAAGGCGCAGGTCAAGCTGGCGACTTTCTACATGTCCAAGGGTGCCCTGCCCCACGCCGATCGCATCGCCGCCGACATGCGCGGCGAGAAGCCCGAGCGCCTGGCATCCATTCGCGCCGAGCTTGGGGCCGTGAACGAGAAGCAGTTCTGGGAAGTGACGGATCGAGGCGTCAATTTCGATTACCTCGACCCCGCCC
>Ga0182027_10004267_pt1 | contig 22244 bp, 14 predicted proteins | sample 712E1DmetaG_FD_121300 | JGI IMG/M metagenome (GOLD analysis project Ga0182027, IMG submission 121300) | Permafrost microbial communities from Stordalen Mire, Sweden - 712E1D metaG (Illumina Assembly) | ecosystem: Environmental > Terrestrial > Soil > Wetlands > Permafrost | place: Sweden... | reverse complement strand
GGTGACGGTCGCTCCGGTCGCGCCCGGCGGCACGTGGAACTCCGCCGTCGTCTCCTTCCCTGCCCACTCGTACGCGCGAAAAATCAATCCATTCACGCCGAGCCCGTTCTGGTCCTCGGCCTTTTTGACGGCTGTGAGGACGACGTTGTCGGGCGAGACCGAGGCGAATGATCGCTCGGCGGGCAGCGAGCCTGGGTGCGCCGTGGTGACGACCGCCCGCAGCGGATAGTCGTACTCCCATCCGTGGCGCACGGTGAGCGCATCCTTCCATGTGCCCGCGTGCGGATAGAGCGCGTAGTGGAAGTGCTGGTGACCCATGTCGGCGTCAGGATCGGGCCACTTGGGCGAGCGCAGCAGCGTAATGCGCAGCACGTTGCCCGCGGCATCGTATCCGTACTTGTCCTGGTTGAGAATGCTCAGGCCGTGCACTTTTCCATCGGGTCCAGCGCCAGAAAGATCGGCCCAGCGCATCGCCGGAACCTCAAACTTCGCTTTTTCCCAGGAGTTGTTGCGCGTGGTCGGCCGTTGTATGGTGCCATAGGGAATTTCGTACGTCGCAAAATCGCTTGTCACGGCGAGCGGGAAGGCCGCCTTGAGCAGCACGTGCGATTCGTGCCAGTCGATGTCATTTTCGATGTCGAGATAGCGGTTGCCCCAAGGCAGATAGAGAGTCTGAACAAACTTGGAACCCTGCCATGTCCGAGTTATTCGGATCGTTCCATTGTCCAGCGCTTCAACCTTGTCTGCCTGGTCGAGGAGCGTGGGCGTCGCGTCAAGGGTTCCGGGATCGATGTTCCACGCGTCATACTGCTTCGGTGTGTCCTTGAATGCCTGGAGTTCATTCCCACAACCTCCCGGGGGCAAGAACTCGACATTTGTGATGTGGTCGTAGAAGCTGGTGATGCAACCTGTTTTGGGATTGACGACAACCCGAAGTGCCCGATTGTCGAGCACAAATGAATTGCCGGCCTTCTCCGGCCATGGCGCAGACTCGATCCCTTTGTTCCACCACGGTTGTTTCCCAATCCAATAGACCTTGTAACCCAAAGGCGGCAGGTTTTCCGCAAAGAGCGTTAGATTGACCGTGCCCGCGCCTTCATCCACAGTTCTCTCCCGGACGATTCCGTCCGGTAAAGCCCACAGGTCAGCTTTGCCAACCTCCGCCAGATTCAAGCGAATATTGACATCTCCTGACCGTTTCCACGCGAGCGGATTGAAGACAACGACAGGAACCCCATTGACAGGACGTCCCTTAGCGTCCTTGATGTCCTTGGCGTCCGTGCTGATTTTTTCGGAAAGGGATTGGAAGAAGCTCGCCTCAATCTCATCCGTCGACATGCGCACCCAGTCGTAATCCTTTTGCGCGTCCTTGTAGATCACCGCAATGCCGGAGCCCGCCGCCAGATCGTGGAACTGGTTGAACAGCACCTTCTTCCAGTCTTCGGTCAACTCGGCACCGGGGTAATTCGCGCCATAGAGCCAGGCAATCGAGGAAAATTTCTCCGCGTTCAGCACTTCCTCTTCTGCCGTGCGCATGTTGTGCTTGTGCATGGCCTGCGTGGTCATCACGCCGCGGTGGTACTCGAAATACAGCTCCGAGTTCCACGTCGGAATCGCGGTCTTCCCCGCTACGACCGCCGGCGGCTCGTATCCCTTCGCAATCGACTGGTAATTCCACACCTTGCTTTCCGGAGCAATCTGCTTTTCAATCGCCGAGAAAAAACTCTGCGCCGTGCCGAACTCGTACTTCGGCGTCACCGGCGCGCCGCCATCGGCGGCAATCGCAGCCGCAGCGGGTGCGGCCCAATGAAAACCTTCGTCGAGCATGGCGCGCGTCGGCCCGCCGCCGTGGTCGCCCACGCCGTAGAGGTCCATCATCTCCGTCATTCCCGTCGCGCGTTGCCGCGCGGCCACGAGATCGTCAGAAAGCCGAAGCGGGCGCAGGTCCTCGTTTCCGTAGTCGTGCGGGAAATACGCGAGCACCTTCGACCCGTCGGGCGACTGCCACCAGAACAGCTTGAACGGCAGTTGGTTGGTGTCGTTCCAGGTCATTTTCTGCGTGACGAAGTAATCGATGCCGCTCTTCTTGTAGATCTGCGGCAGTTGCCAGTTGTAGCCGAACGAATCCGGGTTCCAGCCGATGCGCACGTCCACGCCATAGGCCTGCTTGTACCAGCGCTTGCCCACCAGCAGCTGCCGCACCAGCGATTCGCCGTCGGGCATGTTCAGGTCGGGCTCGACCCACATGCCGCCGACGATTTCCCAACGGCCCTCCGCGATGCGCCGCTTGATCTCGGCGTTCATCGAGGGGTACTTGTCGGCCATCCACTCGTTGTAGGCGGCAGCCGACTGGGTGTAGGTGTAGCCGGGATACTCGTTCATTAGTTGCAGCGCCGTCGAGAACGTGCGCCGGACCACGTCCACCGTCTCGGTCCACGGCCAAAGCCATGCCGCGTCGATGTGCGAGTTGCCGCTGAGATGGAAGGTCGCCGTCTCGAGCAGCGGCTTGAGCGCTTCAAGCTGGCCTTGCGCCGCCTTCAGGCTTGCATCGAATTTCGCCTCTGCCTGTGCGCGCGCGTCGAAAGGTGCGGGCGGGGACGCCCGCACGACAGCCGGCGAGGACGCCGGCGCTACGGCCACATCGGCGAGGGGTGGGCCACTGGTCGCGGATTCTGCCGCGTCGAGCGCGGAGATGTCGACTGCGGCGATGGCGGCGTACAGTATGTCCACCTTGCTCTGGTCGCCGGGCGCAAGGCTCGGCAGCAGCACGGCGGCCGAGAGAAACTCCTGCGCCAGGTCTTCAGGATTAGGACGATTTTCGGGAAAGTCAATGCGCAGGGTGGCACCGCGGAACCGCTTCACGTCAACGGTCTGGAGCAGCTTGACCGCAATCACGACCTTGTCGCCGGGCCGCGCATCGTCAAGCAGCACGATCGGCTCCAGGTCTTCGCCCATGGCCACGCGGCGGCCGTTGAAGTAGAGAATCTCGGGCATGGGACCGTTGGCGTCGGCATGGAACTGGAACCAGATGCGTGCACCGGTCAGGTCGTAGCCCAAGAGCGTGTCGGGGACCTGAATCGTCTGGCGAAACCAGACGGCGCCGGTGGGCGCTTGAGTGCCCATGGCCATGGCCTGCCATCCGCTCTCATCCAGATTCACTTGCTCGCCGTGGGTCAGGTCGCCGCTATGCATCATCCACGTGCCGGCGGGCAGCTGCGACAGGCTGATCAACCGCTCCACCGCCGCGCGGGATTGTGCAGGCAGCAGCGCGGCGGCTCGTTCAATCTCGCTGCCGGATTGACCCGCGGCGGGCTGCCCGGCGAATAACGCTGCGCAAAAAAGAAGCAGACCGAAGAGACTACTGAAGCGGACTTTCGAAGAGGAATTCATGGCCGATCAAACCCCCGCTGCATTGTAGCCGCTGGTGGTCCACTCACGACGCCAGCGGGGTAGCGAAAAATGGCGATCGCGGCTCAAAGCAAGAACAAGGGAGCGAGCAGTGAGATTCCCATGATGTGGTATGAAAAACCGGACTTTGATGGTCCAAATTTCCTTCCTGTGTGCGCGATCACATCACCCTAAATGGCCAAGCCTCAACATGAAGGGATGGATGCCCCAACCCTCACATCGACCCTGATTCTGATGGCTCCATGCTCGCTTTTCGCGGGCGCAGTGCTGCAGATCCTGGTAGCGCGACTCTTCTCCGCCCGGGCAAAGGGAATTCTCGCGTTTCTCACCTGCTTACCCGTCCTGTTCGCCGTCGCCGGCATCGCGCCTTCGGTGCGCAACGGGCAGGCCATCGACCTTCGTCCGCTGCCGTGGGATGGGCCGCTCGCGCTGGTACTCCACGTCGACGCGCTCAGCGTGCTCTTCGCCTTCATGGGCGCCTGCATTGGCGGCCTGGTGCTGCTCTACTCCATCGGCTATATGGCGCACGACAAGGCCGCCACGCGCTTCTACGCTTTGATGCTGATCTTCATCGGCGGCTTCATTGCGCTTGTGTACAGCGCCAACCTCTTCATCTTCTATCTGTGCTGGGAATTGGTGGGGCTCTGCTCCTTCTCGCTGGTCGGCTTCTGGTACACCAATCGCGAGGCAGTTGACGGCGCGCGCAAAGTGCTGCTGATGACGCATATCGCAGGCTACGGTCTGCTGGCCGGAATTCTGGTTCTCTATCACCGCGCCGGCACCGCCCTGTGGACCGATCCCGCCGTGGCGCACAGCTTCACAACCGGGATCTTCGTGCTCATGCTGCTGGCACTGGTGGCCAAGAGCGTACAAGTCCCGCTGCATACGTGGATTCCCGAGGCCATGGCAGCTCCCACTCCGGTGAGCTCGCTGCTGCACTCGGCTTGTTATGTTACGTCTGGCGTGTATTTGGCTGCGCGCATGCATAGCTTTGGCGTGTGGCCGGCCGCGTGGGGCGAGAGCCTGATGTGGATTGGCACCGTGACCATGGCCGTGGGCGTGATGTACGCCATGGTGCAAACCGATCTCAAGCGCATGCTGGCCTTCTCCACGGTGAGCCAGATCGGCTATATGATGATGGGCCTCGGCATCGGCACGCCGCTGGCCATCACCGCCGCGCTGCTGCACTGCCTCAATCACGGCTTCTTTAAGGGCGGCCTGTTCCTGACTGCCGGCTCGGTGCAGCACGCCACAGGCACGCGCGACATGAACCAGCTCGGCGGCCTGGCTCCCAAGATGCCACACACCACGCTCTCGTGGTTGATCGGCATGGGCAGCATGATGGGCATTCCGCTGATGAGTGGCTTCGCCAGCAAGTGGATGCTTTATGCCGCGGCGCTGCAGGCGGGCTGGGCCGTGCCCGCCATGGTGGCTTGGGCGGCTAGCCTGGGCACGGTGTTTCTCGGCGCCAAGGCGACCAGCGCCGTCTTCCTGGGACCAACGACGGAGCACACGAAGGACGCGCATGAATCGCCTCCCTCGATGGTGTGGGGCATGGGGTTGCTCGCCGCGGGCAGCATCGTGCTCGGCGTGGCGCCGCAGTTGGCCGTCAACTATCTCATGAATCCGATTCTCGCCGCGCTCGGCCTCGGCGCCGGCGTACACGTCACGTGGCTGGGGCTTTCGGCCGATGCGGGCAGCTTCTCTTCGACCGGCGGCCTGGTGCTGGCTCTGGTTTCGCTGGTGGTGGGCGGCGTGATCTACGCCATCGCGTATGTCGCACGGCCTGCGACATCCGGTGCGGCGCTCGCCGGCGCCGGTGGCGGAATCTTCACCGGCGGCGAGCCGCTGGGCGACCAGGGACGCCTCACGGCCGGCGATTTCTCCGAGATCTTCCACGAGCACTGGCATTCGTTCTTCCGCTGGACGAATGTCGATCGCGCTTATCTGGACGTGTGGGCCGGATTGCAATTGGTCTCGCGCCTTCTCGGCATCGTATTCGGATGGATGGAACGGCGCGCCACGGCGCTCGTCGTCGTGCTCGCCGCAGCCATCTTCGCGTTGATGCGCTGGGTCGTGCCGGGAACGGCTCCGGCGCATCTCCCGGCGCTGGCGCCTTCTCAGCAGATTCCGTTACAGTTGATGTTCGCCGTGGCCATCGCAGCGGGTGCGCTGCTGCTCGCAGCGCTCTCCAGCGCCGCCGGACGCAAGCTGGCTCTGCCGATTCTCCTGGTTGGCGTGCTAACAGTCGATGGTCTTCTCGTGATGAACGCATGGGCTCGCCTCAGCCTGCTGGAGCTTGGCGCGCTGCTGACGGTGGTGCTGGTTTGGCGGACCGCACGTTCGCAATCGGCAAAGTTTACTTATCTCGCTGTGGTTCTCATCTCCGCTGGATCGATGATCGCAGGCGACGTGCTGGCAGATCGCGGCAATCCGGAATGGGCGCGTGCGTTCCTGCTGACCGGCATTGCGGTCAAGCTGGCGGCGGTGCCGCTCTTCTTCTGGCTGCTTAAGCTGGCCGATGAGGTTCCGGCGCTGGTGCTCGGCATCATCATCGCCGTCGTCGATATGGCCGCCTTCGGCGAATTCCTCCTCGCTGCGCAAGCGGTTCCTGGCTTGCTCACGCCGCAAGCGCCGCTGCTCTACGCTGCCGTGCTCACTTCGCTTCTGGCTGCACTGCTCATGCTTACGCAGCGCAGCCTCAAGCGCCTGCTGGTGCTTTCCACGGCCGAAGACGTTGGCTTCCTGCTTCTCGGCGTCGCATCGGCGAGCGTCATCGGAGCGCAGGGCGCGCTGGTTGCAGCCATCACGCATGCCCTGGCCAAGGCGCTGCTCTTTGCCAGCCTCGGCGCGCCGGAAGCGGACGGTGCGCTTGCAACTGAGCCGGTTGCGCTGGCCGTGCGTTACCCGGTCAGTGCCTTCGGATTCCTCTTCGGGATGCTGGCCATGCTGGGCGTGCCACCGACACTCGGCTTCATCGGCCGCTGGCGGCTCTACTCGACGGCGCTGCATGTCAGCCCTGGACTGCTCGCCCTTTTCATCCTTTCGTCGGTGCTCGCGCTGATCGCCTACGCTCTGGCGCTCGCCCGAAGTTGGTGGGGTCCGCCGCCCGATGCCAGCCCGCCGCCCGAGGCGACATCCGATGCGGGCGCGCGCGAGCCATTCGCCCTCAAGGCCGCCATCGTTGTGCTCGTCGTTCTGCTACTGGCAGCAGGAATCTGGCCCAACGCGTGGCAAATACTTGTGGGGGTGCAGCCATGAAGCTCTGGAATCGACTCATGTGCTACGCGCGCCGCCGCAGCCCCTGGCTCTTCCACATGAACTCCGGCAGTTGCAACGGCTGCGACATCGAGATTGTGGCTGCCCTCTCGCCCCGCTACGACGCCGAGCAGTTGGGCGTGCGCCTGGAAGGCAGCCCGCGGCATGCCGACATTCTCTGCGTCACCGGCCCGGTTACGCGCAGGGCCGTGGACGCCGTCAAGACCGTCTACAGCCAGGTGCTCGGGCCCAAAGCGGTGATCGCCATCGGCTCCTGCCCGGCCACCACCAATGTCTTCATTGACAGCCGCACGCTGGATGGGCCGCTCGACAAGCACCTCCCGGTCGATGTCTTCGTTCCCGGGTGCCCGCCCCGGCCAGACGCCATCATCGCGGGTGTCGCCAGGGCCGCGGATATCCTGGCCGCGCGCGGGAACAATCCGCCCGCGACTGCGATTCCCCTCGCGATTGTCGACGAGGCCGGCGTCCCCGCGGACAAGCCTTCGCCCGCGGAGTTGCAGGAGGTGAAGCCATGACCCTGTTCAACCCCCTGGTCACAGCCCTCGCACGATTGCTCATCTTTCCCGGCCTGCTTTTCGCCGTGCCGGCTGCGTGGTTCTTCCTGTGGGTGGAGCGCAAATCGGTCGCGCTCATGCAGGAGCGTGTCGGGCCGCCGTTCATGCAGCCGTTCTATGACTTTGTGAAGCTGCTGGGCAAGAGCACTCCGCCGAGGCCCGGTATAAGCGGCTTGCTGATGCGCGCCTGGCCATTGATTGCGGTGTCGGCAGCGGCTGGCGCGGTGGGATTGCTCCCTGTGCTGCCGTCATCAGGAGGCTTCCAGGGCGACTTGATTCTGCTCCTGGCGCTGCTGGAACTGCCCTCGATGTGCATCATCGCCGCGGGATTCTCGTCGCGCTCTATCTTCGGCGAGATCGGTTCGGCGCGCGAAGCTGCATTGAGCGTCTCCTACAACATCGTCTTTCTTCTCGCCATCGTCTCCATTGCCGCTTCGCAGCACACATTTAGACTCGAGGCGCTGGCTGCGCTGCCGGCCTCGCCGCTGCAGTGGCTGGGCGTGGTGGCGATTCTGGTCTGCCTGCCGGCCAAGCTGCACATCAATCCCTTCTCGCTGCCCAATGCGGAGCAGGAGATCTACGCTGGCCCGATGACCGAGTACGCCGGACCGGAACTGGCCATGTGGGAGCTTTCGCACGGGCTGGAGTGGGTTGCCGGCACTGGGCTGGTGGCCACGCTGATCGCGCCGCATGTCACCGTTGCCTGGCTCGCCGCTTGCATCTTTGTCGCTATCTCGTTTGCCACCGTGCTGGCGCTTTCGGCGCTCGCCGCCGCCACGGCGCGTCTGGCCATCGACACCAGCGTGCGCTTCTACTGGCAGTGCACGCTCATCTTCGCGGTTCTTGCCATCTCGTCCGCGCTCTTCATGAGGTTCCGGTCATGAACATTCTCACCATGATGTGGAAGAATCTGTGGCGCGGCTACCAGACCTTGCTCTTCCCCGCGCGGCCTAAGATTACTCCGCGCTTCCGCGGCCGGGTATTGTTCGATCCCGCGCTGTGCACTGGCTGCGCTGTCTGCCGCTTCCGCTGCACCTCGCGCGCCATTGAGTACAAAGCGGGCAAAGGCGAGTTCACGTGGAGCTACAACCCCGGCCAGTGCACCTTCTGCGGACGCTGCGTCGAGGGCTGCATCGAGCATGCGCTCAAGGAAGGGCACACGGAGCACGCGCTCAGCCAGGAACAGGCCTGCCCGCCCGTTTATCTGACGCAGGGCGAGCTGAAAGTGTCCTATACCGTGACTCGCAGGCCGCCCACACCCAAACCAGCCGCTCCGCCCGCTGCCATACCGGCTGCCGGCGCGGCCGTGCCAGATCCCGTTGTTGGAGGCGCACAATGATCCCCCTGGAAACCATTCGCGAAAAGCTTGGAACCGCCGAACCGTGGGTCGAGAGCCGCGGCACACACTGGCTCAACCCCGGCACGAAGAGCGTCCGCGAACTGGCCGCGGCGATGAACGCCGCCGGGGCGCGCTTCGTCACCATCACTGCCTACGAGTTGCCGGGCAAAGAGGGTTTCCGCCTCGAATACCACTGGGACCTCGAAGGCCGCCTGCTCGGATTTCCGTTCCAGATTGCAGGCAACTCCATCGAAAGTATCTGGGACCTGTGCGAGGCCGCGGACTGGATCGAGCGCGAAGTGCATGAGGGGTTTGTCATCGACTTCACGGGCCGCGCATACGAGCCGCTCATGCTGCGCCCGGGCGACAAGCCGGGAGTCAACCTGCGCGAAGCTCCGGCGCAGGACGAACCCGCTTCCGGCCAGCAAGGGCAAAAGGAGGTCGCAAAATGAGCTACAAGATTCCCATGGGGCCATACCATCCCGGCCTGGAAGAACCCTACAAGCTCGACATGATCTGCGAGGGCGAAACGGTAAAGGATGCCGAGCTCAACATCGGTTTCAACTTTCGCGGCATCGAGCACCTGGCCGAAACGCGCAACTATTTCCAGGTCATCGCGCTCATGGAGCGCGTCTGCGGCATCTGCTCGTTCATTCACACGCTCACCCTGTGCCAGTCCATGGAGAAACTTGCCGGCCTTGAGCCGCCGCCCCGCGCCAAGTACATTCGCGTGGTAATGGCGGAGCTGGAGCGGTTGCACTCGCACGTGCTGTGGGCCGGCATCGCCTCCAAGCTCATGGGCTTCAAAACCATGTTCATGACCTGCTTTGCGCTGCGCGAAAAAGTGATGGACGTGCTCCAGGCCATCTCCGGCAACCGCGTGAATTATTCGATGAACTGCGTGGGCGGCGTCAACCGCGACGTCGAGGATCCGCTTGCGCTGGTGCCCCTGATCGACGAACTGGAGCGCGAGATGATGCGCACCGTCATTCCCATCTTCACCACCAGCTCCACGGCGCGCTCGCGCTGCGCCGGCATTGGAATACTGACACACGATAAGGCCATCTCCTGCGCCGTCGTCGGCCCCACGGCACGCGCTTCGGGCGTCCCGCAGGATCTGCGCCGCGACGCGCCCTACGCGGCCTACGAGGAGATGCAGTTCGAGGTTCCGGTGGAGCAGGCGGGCGACGTTCGCGCGCGCCTCTTCGTCCGCGCCCTCGAAATCATGGAGAGCTGCCGCATTCTTCGCCAGGCGCTGGCCAAGATGCCTTCAGGCGAAATCAGCTCCGCACCCGAAAAGCTCGTCTTTCAATCCGGCACGGCCACCAGCCGCGTCGAAGCGCCGCGCGGCGAGGTCCTATACAGCGTCTCCTGGAAGGAGAACTCGCGGAATCCGGCTCGCATCCACGTGCGCACGCCCACCTACGCCAACATGCCAGCCATTCGCTGGATGGTGCGTGGAGCGCGGCTCGCGGACACGCCGCTGATTCAGGCCTCCATCGATCCGTGCTACTCCTGCACCGACCGCTGACGCCTGCGCAAACCGCACACGCGAGCACCAAGTGTAGCGCCGGGCTCCAGCCCGGCTGTCGTGCGGGCGTCCTCGCCCGCACACGCGAGCGCCCCGGCCCTCAGTTCATCGAGATCCGGGGCCGACCCGCTGCCTTGCTGACCCGCTGGCCTGCCGGTCCTTGTCCCCCGGCCTTTGTTTTTGCAGAGACCTGTCGCCGTAAACCGGCCAAATGCTCTACTCTGGCCTGTAACGCAAATGACAAGCTACTTGGCCAAGATTCGGGAAGCGCTCTTCCAGGCCCTTGTTCATGACACGGTGAACACGGCAAAGGCCGCCGCCTATTCGGGGATGCTCATGCTCTTCCCCGCCCTCCTGGTCATTACCACGCTGGTGGCACAGGTGGAGGAGGGACCGACGCTGGTCGGCCAGGCGCGCGGCGTCCTCGAGCAGTTTCTACCCGGCGATCTCCTCGATCTTGTCCAGTCTTCTATCCTCACCCACCACCTCCACTCCGGCCGGTTGATTCTCTCCGCCGCCTGTCTCAGCCTCTTTGCGGGGCTTGGCGTCATGCTGTCGTTCATGGAGGGATTTCGCCGCGCCTACCGGCTCCCGCCCGAGAGCTGGACCTTCTGGGGACGCCGCGCTCGCGCCCTCCTGCTGGTGCCCATCGCGCTCGTTCCGCTCGTGGCGGCTTCGGTGGCCATTGTCTTTGGCCACCAGATCGAACGGTGGATGATCGACAATGCCGGCCACGATCTGCGCTACATCGTGATCTTCTTCTGGCGCATGGTGCGGTGGTCGGTCAGCTTCCTTGCCATCCTCGCCGTCCTCACCGCGCTTTATCATTTCGGCACGCGGCGCACGGAGAGCTGGCATTGGGTCGCGCCCGGCGCCATCGCCGGCACGATTATCTGGTTCCCGGCCACGCTGGCTTACGGCTGGTATGTAACCACCTTCGCCAACTACTCCCGGCTCTACGGCTCTTTCGCTGCCGGCATCGCCACGTTGGTGTGGCTCTACATTACTTGCTTTAGCGTGCTGCTGGGCGCGGAGCTGAACGGGGTTCTCTACTGGGAGCGCCAGAATCAAGCTCCCACGGCGCCCGCCGCGCGCGAAACTGCTCGGCTCTCCCGTTGAGCCCTTCCGTTTTGGCGGCTTTCCTCCGGCGGCCCGCGCTGAAGAGCCCCGGCTCCCAGCGCGCACAACGCCGCGCGCATCAGCGCCCGGTTGCCCCGCAAGTTACAATGATCGCAGTAGCGCTCCCTCATCCCCATTTTCACCTTCTCAAAATCCTTTTTGGCTAAACTTCAAGATGCCTCCGGAGCCTGTCTCTTATGCCCTTTGACGATCTCTCACTTCTGGAATCCCCCTCGCAGCGACGCGCCAAGATTGTCGCCACGCTCGGACCGTCTTCCAACACGGAACCCGTGATTCGCGAATTGATCCGCGCCGGCGTCGACGTCGTTCGCCTGAACTTTTCCCACGGCTCGTACGAGCGGAAGGCCGCGGTCATCGAGAAGGTTCGCAAAGTGAGCCGCGAAGAGCACAAGCCGCTGTGCATCCTGGGCGACCTGCAGGGGCCCAAGATCCGCACCACGCTGCTGAAGGATCATCAACCTGTTCTGCTGAAGGCCGACCATCGGCTCACCATCACGCCGCGCGAGGTCCTGGGCACGGCTTCTCTGGTGGGCACCACATTCAAGACCCTCGCCGAGAACGTCGAACAGGGCTCGCGCATTCTGCTCTCCGACGGGTTGATCGAACTGCGCGTGCACGAGGTCGCCGGGGAAGATGTAGTGTGCGACATCGTCAACGGCGGGTTGCTGGGCGAATACAAGGGCATCAACCTTCCCGGGGTGCTGGTGCGCACTCCTTCGCTCACTGAGAAGGACTCCGTCGATCTGGAGTTCGCGCTCAATCACGACTTCGACGCCATCGCCGTCTCCTTCGTTCGCAGCGCGGAGGATGTCGCCCTGGTGCGCAATCGAGTAGCCGCGCACGGCGCCAATACGTGGATCATCGCCAAACTCGAAAAACCGCAGGCCGTCGAGCATCTGGAGAGCATCCTGCAGGTGGCCGACGGCATCATGGTGGCCCGCGGCGATCTAGGCGTGGAGGTGCCTCCGGAGAAGGTTCCCGCCATCCAGAAGCACATCATCCGCCGCGCCGCCGAGTACTTCAAGCCGGTGATCACCGCGACGCAGATGCTGGAATCGATGATCGAGAACCCGCGGCCCACCCGCGCCGAGGTCTCCGACGTGGCCAACGCAATCTACGACGGCACCGATGCCGTGATGCTCTCCGGCGAGTCGGCCGTCGGCAAATACCCGGTCGAGTCGGTGGAAATGATGGCGCGCATCGTCACCGAGACCGAGCGCCACATAAGAGAAGACCTTGAAGTTGAGCCGCGCGAGCGCCGCAGTGGTCTCTCCATCGCCGAAACCATCTGCGAGGCCACGGCCCACGCCGCCGACGACCTGGACCTGCGCGGCATCGCGCTGTTCACCGAGTCCGGCGCCACTGCGCGCCAGCTCTCCAAATACCACCCCACCGCGCCCATCTTCGCGCTCAGCCCGGTCGGGGTCACCGTCAATCGCCTCAACCTGCTGTGGGGCACCACGCCCATCCGCTGTCCCAAGATCAACTCGACCGAAACCCTGGTGGATTGCGCGGAATCCCTGCTCGAGAAAGGCGGCTACGTGCGGCCGCGCGAGGTCATCGCCATTGTGGCCGGCACCCGCACCAAGTCCGGCTCAACCAACTTCCTCCGCCTGCATGCCATGGGCGAGAACTCGCTCAACGGTCTGCGTTTCCGCGCTCCCCGCGCCGAACAGCCCGCGCCGGATGCCGCTACCGCGCCCAGGAAACGCCGCGCCGCCCGCCCCGCAAAGCCGGCCAAAGCGCGAAAATAACGCCACGCCTTCCCTCGCAACGCCGTTCGCCCAAAGAGCCTCGTAACAACTCATTGTTCCGCCGGGTGTATGCTGAGTCGTTCCCCAAACAGCATGCTGCGGGCTGGCTCCGTGCGCAGCCAGGGAGAAATCATGTTCGAGGGTTCGACGTTTAGTCTGGGTTTCCTGGATCTGGTGATTGGCATTCTGGTGGTGCTCTTCGTCGTCCTTATCTTCAAATCCATCTATAGCATAGGTCCAACGCAAGTCGGCTTGGTCCGCAAGCGGTTTGGCGCAAAATTGCCCGGCAGCAACCCGGTGGCTTTCAAAGGCGAAGCCGGCTACCAGGCTGAGTTGCTGATGCCGGGCCTTCGCTTCAAGTTCTGCCTGATCTACGCGGTGGCCAAGCATCCGTGGGTACAGGTTCCCGCGGGCCAGATCGGCGTAGTCATCGCTCAAGTGGGCGAGGCGACACCCATTGGCGCAAAGTCGGGGGTGTACAAGACCGAGTTTGGCAACTTCACTGATGTCTCAAACTTCGTCACCAACGGCGGCCAGAAAGGCGTGCAAAGGCCGGTACTCTCTCCCGGCATGTTGGCCCCAATCCATCCTGTTGCCTTCCTGGTCATCACCAAACCCTATGTCTTCGGCGTTCCCATCACCGACGCGTACCGCAAGCTGGCCGAACAGAAAGGCTGGCTCACCTACGAGGCCTTCGGGCTCAACGAACTGCAACTGGAAGTCACGCGCATTTCGCCCCGGCCGACCGAGGGCGGCAAAGTCGCCGACATGATCGGCATCGTGACGGCCCTCGAAGGCCAGCCGCTGCCGGCCGGAGCCATCGCCAGCAGGCTGGGAGGATTCGAGGACGTCGAAGAGCTCGAAAAGAACGCCGGTATCACTGATTTCCAGCTCATGGCTGCCATTCTTGGCAGCAAGAACACGCTGCACAACAACTACCAGGATTTCCAGCAATTCCTGGATGCCGGCGGAAAGATCGGCCTGCAGCACGATCCGCTGCTTTATGGCGCCTTCAACCTGAATCCGTTTCTGGTGCGAGTCGAGCAGGTCCCCATGCTGGTCGTCGAGCAGGGCCAGGTCGCGGTGATCAAGGCCTACGTCGGCCTGCCCACGCAGGACACTTCAGGCATCGGATTCAAATTCGGCAGTCTCGTGCGGCCCGGCCATCAAGGCATCTGGGAGGAGGCCTTGAGAACCGGAAAATATCCCATCAACCCCCGGATTTACGACGCCAAGGTTGTCCTCACCGCAATCCTCAAGCTCGACTGGGCCAAGGACGTCACCGGAGCTCACGGTCTCGACGCGCGGCTTGAACCCATCATCGCCAAAAGCAATGAGGGCTTTGTTTTCTCCATTGACCTCCAGGTTCTGATCCACGTTCCCGACACCAAAGCCCCCCGGGTGATTTCCATGGTTGGCTCCATGGAGAATCTGGTGAACGAGGTCCTGCAAGCGGCCGTCGGCAACCTCTTCCGCGACAAGATCGGCGGCATGGAAGCCATCAAGTTCATCCAGACTCGCCAGATCGTCCAGGAAGAGGCATTCGCCTACATCCAAAAGAAGCTCGCCGAGTACGAGATCGAAACCCGCGGCGTCTACATCCAAGATGTGATCTACCCGGCCGCTTTGGTCACGGTGCTCACGGAACGCGAAGTCGCGCATCAGGAAGTGGAAACCTTCAAGATGCAGAGGCAGGCGCAGGACCAGCGCATTGAGACCGAGAAGGCCAGAGGGACCGCCGACATGCAGGCTCAGCTCGCTCAATCCGCGGTGGGCGTGGACATCAAGAAGAACAACGCTGAGGCCCGCAAGGCGGAAGCCGATGGCGAGGCCACCTTCATTGAGCGGACCGGCACTGCCCAGGGCGCACAGGTCCGGGCTGTCGGCTTGGCTCGCGCCGAGGCGTATCAAAAGCAGGTCGCGGCATTGGGCCAGGGAGCCACGGCCATGGTGAATGCCATCGAGGCACTCTCCAGAAGCAATGTCCCGTTTATGCCCAACACGCTCGTCGCCGGAGGCGGCGGCTCGGTCGGCGGCGTTCTCGAAGGGCTGGGCGCGCTGCTGATGCAGAAGGTCGGGCCGGGTGCTTCAGCGGCTCCGAGTGCGGCAGTTGTCCCTGTTGCTCCGTCGGATGCCGCCGCACAAGCCCCTCCGCCTGCGAAGTCGCCCAAAGCGTAAGAGCGGCAACTGGCCCACTCACCCGCCTCGATTGAATCGCCGCAAGGGGGTTCAATCGGGGCCGCCGATTGTTGCGCCGGTCTCCAGCCTTATGTAGCGCCGGTCTCCAGGCCGGCTGTCGTGCGGGCGTCCTCGCCCGCACTCGCCCCTCACTTCGCAAACAAGCTCAGCGGAATTGCATCGCCTATCGCCTTGTATCCAGCCGGCCCGGGGTGCAGATGGTCGCCGCAATCGTACGCGGGCAGCAGATGATCCGGATGCTCGGGATCGCGCACCACTGCATCGAAATCGAGCACCGCGTCGAAGTGGCCCTCAGCGCGAATCCACGCGTTCACCGCCTGCCGGTCCGCCTCGCTCAACGGCCCCGGATGATAGTAGTTCGAGCCCACATACGGCGTGATCGTTGCCCCGTAGACGCGAAGCCCGTGCGCGTGCGCGCGCTCGATGATTTGCACATACGCCGCAATCACGTGCTCGACCATGGCCGCATGTTGGCCCGCGGGTACCTCACCGTCCCGCGCCACGCTTCCCAGATCGTTCACGCCCTCAAACACAATCACCCAGCGCATGCCGGCCGGCGCCAGCACGTCGCGATCGAATCGCGCCAGCACATTCGGTCCCAGCCCATCGGTCAGCAGGTGATTGCCGCCGATCCCCTGATTCGACACGCCGATATTCGCAGTCTTCTTTGAAGCCTGCAGTCGCGCGGCGAGCACATCGGTCCAGCGGTCATTGCCGTTGGTCGTTGCGCCGTGGCCGTCGGTAATCGAGTCGCCCAGCGCCACCACGACGCCCGCCTCTTTTGCCCCAGTCCGTACATCGATCTCCGTAAGTTGGTACCAGTGGTCCACGTGCTTCGCATCCGGCAAATCGGGCGCGCTCACCGCATCTCCGTGCACATAGTAGGAAGTCGAGCGCGATCCCGGGTGCCCGGTCTCCTGCGCCGGAGACGCGTCCAGATGAAAGGTCACAGCCACATCCGAAAGCGGAGCCACCGGCATCTCAATCGGATCCGACACAAACTCCGCCCCCGGCGGAATCGTCACGTCGGGATTGCCGGCAAAGGTCAGCGGGCGGTCGCTCGTTGCATCGATCGCCGAAGACTTGGGCGACACCGGATGCGCCACGTGCACCGACGTGAAGTGCAGCGCCTCCGTTCCGAACGCGTTCGAGAGATGCACGCGCAGCGCGGAGCCACCCAGCGACAGATGCACGATCTCGCGCACTGTCGCGTCGCGCAGATCGTCCGTGGGCAGCGCATTCTGCAGCTCCGGAATCTGCTGCGATGCGCCCCAGCTTGCCACCCACACGTCTGCATTCGCTGCGCCGTTTCGCTGCGCCAATGCGCAGCCAGCGGCCAGCGCGAAGACAAAAACCAAAGCGAATTTCCGTGCCTGTCTCATAGCCGATGCTTTACCATGTTCTCCGAAGTAAATCGCTTTCCTCAAAAAGCGCTGCAAGCATATCATCCTGGAGCCTGTTCATGCATCCCTGGTTCAAACCCATCGTTCTCGCCTGTGTCGTCGCCGGTGTTTTCGCCGCCGCGTCCGCACTTCAAGCGCAGAGTCCCTGCACTCCGGTCACATTCACCGGCGATCAGGATCGCCAGAACATGATGGATCAGCTTGGGATCAAGGCCCTGCGCCCCGGCTTCAGCGGCAACGAGAATGCTCCCAACCACGCCAACTACGACGAGGCGAAAGCTAATCCCTACCCCAACGTTCCCGACCCGCTCACGATGAACGACGGCAGCAAGGTCACCACGCCCGAAATGTGGTGGAAGCAGCGGCGTCCCGAACTCGTCGAGATGCTTTCCAACTCCATTTATGGGCGCGTGCCCGCGAATGTTCCCAAGGTCAAATGGTCCGTCACCACTGTCGACCACGAAATGATGGGCTTCACTCCCGTCATCGCCAAAGACCTGATCGGCGAGGTGGATAATTCAGGTTGCCCCGCAATCAGCGTCAAGATTCACATGACACTGGTGACGCCCGCGAGAGCGACGGGGCCAGTGCCGGTGCTCATGATGTTCGGCCGCGCCGCCTTTCCCAATCCCAACGAACCGCGCGGCGAAGAGCTTGACCGCGTCAACGCAGCGTGGAAAGCGCTCCTCATCCAGCAGGACCCGTCGCTCAAAGACGTCTTTGCCAAGCATCCTGCCTGGGAGCCGCTCAAGGAGAGCCCATTCTTTCAGCCTCCGCAGTTGAACGAGGACGGCGATCCTCCCAACCAATGGCAGCTTGTGGCAGCCGGGTGGGGTTTCGTTCTCTTCGATCCCGGCAGTGTGCAAGCCGACAACGGCGAGGGAATTACGCGCGGCATCATCGGCCTGGTGAACAAAGGCCAGCCGCGCAAGCCCGACGATTGGGGCGCGCTGCGCGCATGGGCCTGGGGCGCGGGGCGCGGCCTCGACTATCTCGAGACCGATCCATCCGTCGACGCGAAGCACGTCGGCATCGATGGCGTCTCGCGCTACGGCAAGGCCGCGCTCGTCACCATGGCTTTCGATCCGCGCTTTGCCATGGTGCTGGTGGGCTCGTCAGGCAAAGGCGGAGCTACGCTCTTGCGCCGCAACTTCGGCGAGGCCGTGGAGAACCTGGCAACGGGAGAGTATTACTGGATGGACGGCAACTTTATCAAGTACGACGCCAGTGACGCCACATTCGGCGCGATGAATCCCGGTGATCTTCCTGTCGACTCGAATGAGCTGATTGCTCTCTGCGCGCCGCGGCTCACCTTCATCAGTTACGGCAGTCCGGCCAAGGGCGACGCAAAGTGGCTCGATCACGAGGGCAGCTTCATGGCAACTGTCGACGCCAGCCGCGTCTTCGCGCTTCTCGGCGCAAAGGGTCTTGACGTCGAGGGCGATTACCACACGGCGAAGATGCCGCCGGTGAACGAGGGCCATCTCGACGGCCAGCTTGCCTGGCGCCAGCATGATGGCGGCCATACCGACGCGCCAAATATGAAGTGGTTCATCCAGTGGGCGGACGGGCTTATCGGTCACACGCCGCCGCAGTAGGAGTACTAAAAACGACGAGCGGCGGACGATCCTCGCCCGCCGCTCCAGTCTTTCTGTTCCCTGTTCCCTGTTCCCTGCTCCCAACTCCCTATTCCCTGTTTGTCAATCGTCGTCCGGCGGTCCGCTGTCGACTTCGCGGATCAGCCGATCCGCGGTCACCTTGGCCGGAATCGGCGCGAAGGCCGGCGGCTTCTGCGTGTATTCGAAGCAATCGCTGAAAGCATCCGATCCCGCGTCGCGCGCACCCAAAGTGCCCAAATCGAAGTTATATTCGATGAACTTGATGAACCCGGCGGCCTCATGGTTGCGATGCGTAACGTAGCCATGCTTCGCATAGGGTGAAACAATGAGCAGCGGAACGCGGAATCCCGGCCCCATCGCGTCCACTTTGGGCGGATCCACGTGGTCGTACCAACCGCCCCAGTCGTCCCATGAAACGAAGATCGCCGTCGAATTCCAGTACGGGCTGTTGCCGATGGCATTGACGATCGACGCTACCCAGTCCGGCCCTTCGCTCCCCGATCCCGGATGATCGGAGTGCGTAAAATCGGGAACGATCCACGTCACCTGAGCCAGCTCGCCAGCCTTGATGTCGACGAGCACGCGGCGCGATGGAGAGATCACATTCTGGTCCCAGTCTTTGCCGAAGCGAATATGCCGGACGGCCTGGTAAGCCGAAAGAATGAAGAAATTATCTCCGCTTCCGGGAGCGTAGTAGCGCCACGTCACGCCCTTTTCATCCAGAAGATCGGCAGTTGTCTGGTAATCGAAGCAGGGATAGACACCGGGAAGCTCAGTGCCGCCAGGACCCATGAGGGCTGCCGTCGTCCCCGGAGCCGCGTCGCAGCCCCACACCGAGCCTGTCGGGTTCTCTGCCACGTTCGCCGATTGCCCGGCGATCATGTACTGATGCGCCACAAAGCTGGGGCCGGTGTTCGATTGGAACATCCGGTCGCCGAGCACATACTGCCTCGCCAGCGTCCAGTACGGTTCCACGTCCTTCTCGGGAACGTAGGAGTACGCCAGGGTGGAGCTACCCTGTGCGAATCCATCCATCTTCCCCTGGTCCCAATCCTGCTGCCAGCGCATGTGCGAGTGGCTGAGATCGCGCGAGTCGCCGAGCGAGATGGGCGCGAGCGCGATCGACTGGCCACCGTTCATGCCGCTCTGTGCCGTGTCGGCGCCGGGAAAGCCGTTGAACAAGTTGTCGAAGCTGCGGTTCTCCTGCATGATCACGACGATGTGCTCGATGGGTGAACCGGGAATGGGAGAAACCGTGCTCTCGGGCACGGGCGGCGAGGGACCAAAGACAAGAGAAGCGCCGCACCCGGTGAGCCCTGCAAGCAGCCACGAGCCCACTGCCACGAGAATCGCGAGCGACACACCGATGTACAGCCGCGGACCCGCAAGGGACTTCAGCCATCCCGCCGGTCGTGAACTTGTCCTGGACATTTTCCCCAAATGCCACATGAGTATGAGTCAGGCGCGATACTACGCCCGATCCTCAGGCATCCATGTGATTGTTGTCACTCGCCGGCATTCCAGTGACATTTCTTCGGGGCCTTCCGGCGAGTCTTTGGTTTCAGCATTCTGGTTACCTTCGGCGCCGTCGGAGCGTGTCACATCTCATTTGCGTAATCGGGTGTAAGATTCTTGCCAAGTTTACAGTTCCATCTCCATCGTTTGTCGGAGGAAATCCGCATGTTTCGCCGGACTGGTTTGAGCCTCGCAGGAAAGTTGGCGATCGCTGCGGCGCTTTGGGCGGCGTGTGTCGCCGCGCATGGCGGACAAGATCAACCCAAGCCGGGTGAGCCCACCGATCCCAAGGCGCGCAAGACCTTCGCTGAGGCCATCGACTGGCAACACCACGGCAACAAAAGCTCGGCCCTCGATGACTTTCGCAAAGCGAACAAGCAGGACGGCGGGCATTGCTCGCAGTGCCTCAGCCGTGCCTACTTTCTCGCACAGCAGCTGAATGACTATAAAGCTCAGGAAGGAATCTTGCGGGACTGGCTCCGGTTGGAGCCGTCCGATGTGACAAAAGCGACGCTGCACTTCGAACTCGGAATCGCTTTGCAGCGGGAGGGCATTGGCGAAAAGGGCGAAAAGAGAGACACTTGCCTGAATCAGAGCTGCGAGGAGTTCAAGACCGCGCTGCAACTCGACCCAAAGTCCGCCGCCCTGCACTTCCCCTTGGGTGTTTCTTTGTCCTACCTGCATCAAGACGATGCGGCGCGTGCGGAGTTCAGCACCTTCCTTGCCCAGGACAGGGAGAACCCGGTCCTCCACGAGCGTGCGCAGCGATATGTGGATCGCATTGAGTTGGCGCGCGCCAGAATGGCTCCGCCGTTTGAGTTGACCACGCTTGACGGCCAACACATCTCCATGGACAGCCTCGCCGGCAAGGTGGTGCTCATCGATTTCTGGGCCACCTGGTGCGGGCCGTGCCGCGAGGCCTTGCCACACGTTCGGGACATGGCGCGGAAGTTCCAGGGGCAGCCTTTGGTCGTGCTCAGCGTGAGCCTGGATAGCGACGAAGCCAAATGGAAGGACTTTGTGGCGAAAAATGGGATGACATGGCTGCAGTATTGCGACGGGCGGTTCACGGGACCGATCGCAACGCGGTTTGCGGTGGACGCCATTCCGGCCACGTTTTCCATTGATGCCGACGGCGTGCTCGAAGACCAGCACGTGGGCGACGCGAGCATTGAAGGCAAATTGAAGAAGATGATCGCGCATGCCGCCGAAGTCCAAAACAGCAAGCCGGCTCCGGGGGCAGCCACTCAACGTCCCGGCGGAGATTGAGCGGCGCCAGTGCCATTTTGGTCAAGCCGTTCCCTAAATGAGGGGCGCAAGACCGTACCACACCTTGCCCACCTTGCACAAGACTTGCAATTTCTTCGCGCTATCCCTACTATCCGCATTAGAAACCGGCCTGCAAAGCAGGTGGGCGATCAACGCTGGTTGAACCAACATTCAACGAACAGGGGCTCGACTCGACAATCGGTTCTGTGTGCGGTGTCCGCCAGTCCGGAATGCCTAATGAACCGCGGAGAGCTCCACCGTCTTAGGACGGGTTCACCGGCGCATCAACCACGGCCCAGCGGGCCGGGTTCTACTTTTCCCTTCCCTCGCCGCAACTCCCGCGCCTAACTCCTAAATCCCCTAAACGGCTAAATCCCTTATTCTGATTCAGGTGCATCCAGTTCTCTTTCACATCGGTGCAGTCACGATCCCGTCCTATGGCGCGATCACTGCCCTGGGAGTGCTTCTGGCGCTCGCCCTGGCGCAGCGCACCGCGCGCATCGCGGGCGTGGACGCGGGCAAGGTGTGGAACCTGTGCATTCTGAGCCTGTTCGCGGCGCTGGCTGCCACGCGGCTGCTACTCGTCGTGGCCAACTGGAGTGTCCTGCGCCTCCATCCTGCCTGGGTGCTGGGCCTGGCCATGGTGCATCATCCGCTGCTGGCGGGCGCGGGCGCTCTGGCGGGCGCCGGTTGCGCCGCATGGTACGCACACCGCAGCAAGCTTCCCTGGCGCGCCACGGCCGACGCGCTGGCCCCGCCGCTTGCCCTGGGCCTGGCCTTCGAGCAATTGGGCGCGCTGGCGGCCGGCTCGGGCTATGGCGCCGATGCCGGGCCCGGAGTCCGCTGGGCCGTCACCTACACGAACCCGCTGGCTGCAATCTGGAGCGGCACGCCTCTGGGCGTTCCGCTGCATCCCGTGCAGGCCTATGACGCGCTGGCCTTCCTCGCGCTCGCGGTGCTTTTGCTGGTCTGGCTGCCGGTCGAGCGCCGGCCGGGCGACGTGGCCGGCATCTGGCTGATGGGGGCCGGAGTGGCCATCTACTTCACGGAGTTGTGGCGCGATCCGGTGGGCCGCGGCTCCATGCTTCACGGAGCAGTCGACGGGCCGCAGATCGCCGCAGTCTTGCTGGTGCTTTTGGGGGCGCTTGTCCTGCGCGAGCCCAAAAGCGCGCCGCGCGGCGGGAGTCACGCCGCACTCGCTGGGGAAGATCGAGGCCCTGCATGAGCCTTCCGC
>Ga0182027_10004266_pt1 | contig 22245 bp, 19 predicted proteins | sample 712E1DmetaG_FD_121300 | JGI IMG/M metagenome (GOLD analysis project Ga0182027, IMG submission 121300) | Permafrost microbial communities from Stordalen Mire, Sweden - 712E1D metaG (Illumina Assembly) | ecosystem: Environmental > Terrestrial > Soil > Wetlands > Permafrost | place: Sweden... | reverse complement strand
GGTTAACACCACGAGCTTCGTCGACACGGGGCTCACGGCCAACACGAACTACTTCTACTATGCCTGCGCATACGACAGCACCGGCCAGATCTGCAGTCCCGGCTATGTCTGGGCAACGACGCTGGCGACCGTACTGCTACCGACCGCGCCGACGAACATCAGCGCGACAGCGCTCTCGAGCAGCGCGATCGACTTCGTCTGGGCGGACAACTCGAGCAACGAGACCGGTTTCTGGATCTATCGCTGGTCGGCGGCGGACGGCTCGGTGTGGAAAAACATAGCCACGACCGCGGCTAACGCCACGACCTTCCACGACACGGGGCTCACGGCCAGCACGAACTACTTCTACTATGCCTGCGCGTTCAACAGCGCCGTCGGCAAGAACTGCAGTCCGGGCTATGTCTGGACAACGACGCTGGCGGCCGTCACGATCCCGCTACCGACCGCGCCGCTGAACGGCACCGCGACAGCGCTCTCGAGCAGCTCGATCCAGTTCAACTGGACGGACAACTCGAACAACGAGCTCGGTTTCAAGATCTACCACTGGTCGGTGGCGGACGGCTCGGTGTGGAAGCTCGCGGGCACGACCGCGGCTAACGCCACGAGCTTCACCGACGCTGGACTCACGGCCAACACGAACTACTTCTACTACGCCTGCGCATACAACAGCACCGGCCTGAACTGCAGTCCGGGCATTGTCTCGGCAACGACGCCGCCGACGGCGGTCGTCGTGCTACCGATTGCGCCGACGAACGGCGCCGTGACAGCGCTCTCGAGCAGTTCGCTCCAGTTCAACTGGACGGACAACTCGAACGACGAGCTCGGTTTCAAGATCTACCACTGGTCGGTGGCGGACGGCTCGGTGTGGAAGCTCGCGGGCACGACCGCGGCTAACGCCACGAGCTTCACCGACACTGGACTCACGGCCAACACGAACTACTTCTACTATGCCTGCGCATACGACAGCGCCCTCCGCTTGAGCTGCGCTCCGAGCTATAGCACGGGAACGACGTCGCCGGTCATCCCGCTGCCGGCCGCGCCGGCGAACGGCACCGCGACAACGCTCACGAGCAATTCGATCCAGTTCAACTGGACGGACAACTCGAACAACGAGCTCGGGTTCAAGATCTACCACTGGTCGGTGGCAGACGGCTCGGTGTGGAAACTCGTGACCACGACCGCACCTAACGCCACGAGCTTCGCCGACACTGGCCTCACGGCCAGCACCAACTACTTCTACTACGCCTGCGCATTCAACAGCTCCGGCACGAGCTGCGCTCCGGGCTATAGCACGGGAACGACGCTGCCGTAGGGCCAGCGGCGCTACCTATCACACGGTCAACCCGGCCCGAGTCCTCGACTCGGGCCGGGTTGTTTCTTTGGCGGCGGTCTCCTCCACTCTGAGACCAGGCAGACCGTCGCCACCCCCGCTGTGGCGCATGTAGCTGGTGCTGCAGCCGAAGGAAACCGTTTGATCCGGTTAGTAGGCGCGGAGTCGAATCGCGTCCACTGACCGGTTTTTGATTCTCATAGACGCCACTCCTCGCCGCGCCATAGCGGAAGAGGAAATGGTGTCTCGTGGTCTCTGACACCGGAACTGAGAACACCCTGCCCGAGATGCCGGCTGCGGGGCCGGGGCCCACAAGCGGGCTGCTCGAGGCCGCGCTGGCCATGGCGGGCCGCGGCTGGCTATGCTCCCGCCGCCCACCCCGACGGTTGGCGTCGGTTGTTCCTGCTCTCGCCCAGACTGCGCGGGCCCCCTTGAGTGTTCGACAGCGTCGCACGGGTTCGAGACGACCAGGCTCATCCGGGCCAGGAAGCGGTAGAACGAGGAGAGGCAGACGATCGGAGCGCCGACCGTCGTCGATGACGGCACCCGTCCCGAGCGCCTGCTACCGTCTACCCAGGCGAGTACGCCGGCTGGTGTCACACTCTCGGGCGTCTTGCCGAGGTCGGCGAAGAGCGGCTGCAGCATCCGGCTGTAGGACTCGACCGTGCGCCGGTAGCGGTTGCGGGTTAGTCGTGGCTCAGCGCGCGCATCGTGGCCCTGATATTGGCGGTGGCGATGACCGGTGGCCTGCCCGTCCTGTCACCTGCAATCGTCAGGCTCGTGCGTCATCTCGTGGGCGGGCCACCGGACTAGATCGTCGACGCTCGGGCAGCAGCAGGGACTGGCGCTTGGCCCGCCGCAAGCCGCCGGCTCCGATGGATCGCCGGTAGCCCGAAGCTCACACCGACCAACAGCCACAGGTAGGGCTCGTCCGTGAACCGCCCCTCGAACTGGCTGGCCAGAACGATGATCCCGAATATGGTCAGGAGCGCCATCCCCATTGCATGCCGCCATCCCGCCTGACGCAGGTTTCGGATGGCCATCAGGGCGAATGCGGCAAGAAAAAGCAAATATGCCGCGAAGCCCACGAGACCAGTCTCGGCCAGCACCCGCACAGCATCGGTGTGAGGCAACGTTACCGGGCTGCTCTGACGGTCGGGTGGCACATACGCCCAATATGGGCCACGGATGGCCGTCTCGAAGCCGCTGAAGCCGACACCGGTGATGGGGTTCGCGAGCCACATCGCCACACCCGCCCGAATCAGATAGAGTCGGACGTTGTCGAGCGGTGCCGCCGCGAGTAGTCGATCGATCGGGGTGGCCGGACCGTAGGCGAGCCCGGAGTCGGCGTTGCCGGCCGTCGAACCGGGGGCGAGCCCGGCGTTGCCGGCCGTCGGACCGGGGCTGGTCGCAACCAGCCCCGGTGGGATCAGGGTCGCCGCGCGACTGTCAATGGAGGGCGAGATCATCAAGAGGGCGACAAGGCTGAATGCGAACGCGGCCATCGGGACAAATGTGAAGCGCCGGCAAAGAGCCAAGGGGATCCACACGATCAACGCGGCAGCCGTGATGAACCACATCGCCCGTGACTGGGTCAACCCTTCAGCGATTCCGAGTGCAGCCGCCAGCACGGCCGCGCAGGCCAGGGGCAGCCAGTGCCATCGCCGTCTCGATGCGATAACGCCGAGCAACACCAGCAGGCCGATGGACAATACCCGGGCCGTGACATTTGGGTCCGCGAGCGTGGAATTGCGGCGACCGAGAACCCCCAGGACGCCGCTATCCCAGAGGTAGAAGTTGAATGCCTCTTCGAGGATCGCCACCGCCGCCACGACGGCCACCGAGGCCAGGACAGCCATGGCGAGGACCCAGATCTGGCGCACGTGCCGGACATTCCACCCGACCGTGGCGGCGAAAGCGAAATACACCAGGGCCGCGAGCAGGTCCTGCAGAGTACCGGCGGCTGGATGCACGAGGCGGCTGACCAGATCCGCCGCGATCATGAGCGCTGCGGCAGCCAGCAGCATGGTCATGCGCAAGCCGCACCGATTGCGCATGACCGCCCAACCGGTCACGAGCATCGCGCCGACCATAAACACGCGGGAAAGCTCGATCCAAGAGACGGGGAACCACGTCTTGGTGAACTCGAACGGCAGCGTGAACGCGGCCGCGACGATCAGGCCGAACGCGACGCCACGCGGCGTTACCCCGCGAAGGGAGAGCCGGGCGACCGTGACGCGCGAAGCGATGCTCATGACTATTTCGTTTTCCCTCTGCTCAGTATGCGCTCATAGATGGCGATCAGACGCCTCGTCACGACCGGCAGGCTGTGCTGCGCCAGGGCCCACAAACGTCCTTCGACAGCGGCCTCCCGCCGACTCTCCTCGTGGTCCAAGAGACTAATCAGTCGATCGGCCACGGCGCCAGGGTCCGCGGCTTGGAGGACAGGCGGTGGCTCTGGATAGCACCGCGGGTCGTAGCGAAAGTGTGCGACCACAGGAACCCCGCAGGCCATCGTCTCCAACTCGGTGACGTCCACGGCGCCGGTGCTGAGCTGGCCAATGGCGACGCGGTGGTCCTGCATGAGTCGCGGCATCGCGTCATGCCCGACGCGGGGAACCACCAGGACCCGTGGCCCCAGGTCACTCGTGAGCCGTTCCGCCTCTGCTCCGAATGCGATAACCGTAGCGGTCGTCTCCGGGCGACGTGCGAGCACTAGATCGAGCGCTTGCATGACCGCAATCGCCCCCTTCGTGGAATCGAGTCGCATCGCGACGAGGACATCTCGGTTGGCGGGCGGCCCGGGCGCGAAGTGGTCCGTGTCGATCGGGTTCGGCAGGAATTCGGCGTCGGGGCGGAAGCCGCGCGTGTCGTCGGCCAGATCAACGGTCGAATACAGCACCGCCGCCGCTGATGCCAGAAAAGGCGCGAGGCAGCGACCCCAGAGACTGGACGGGTCGACGCCGCGGATATCAGTGCCGTGACAGTGCACGACGAACGGACGGCCAATGAGTGGCCCGACCAAGCTTTGTGATGCATAGTGGATGTGCACGATGTCGGGTGCGTCGCGGCGAATCGCGCCCGCAGTCGCCGCCAGCAGGCCGAGTCGGACCGGGATGGTGCCAAGCTTCCAAGGGTATCGGAGGGCCGCACCAGGCTTCGGCGGGTCGACCACCCTCGCATCGTGTCCGGCCGCGTTCAGTCCGGCCACAAGGTTTGTGGCGACGAACGCGATGTCGTTGACATGGACGACGTGCACGGCCCAGTGTTGCTCCTCGTCACAAGATTACCTGCAGCGCCGCCTGACGCTGGCCACTACTGGCGCTTATGATCGCTGCCGATGATCATAAGCGATGAGCCGCGACCGATCACGGCCGAGGCCAAGGCTGCAGGAGGTGCATCATCGGGATCGCGTTAGCGAAGATCGGTTACTGGATCGGCCTGCTAATCCCTCTGGTGAGTTACGTTCTGTACCCAGCCGTCGTTGTGCTCGGGGCACGACTGCGCCCGCGTACCAACGCAGCCGTCGATCAGCTTCCGTGGCCGTCGGTGACCGTTGCCGTCGCCGCTCACAACGAGGAGGCGACGATCGCTAGATGCGTGACCAACCTGCTCGACCAATCCTATCCCGGCCCACCCGTCCAGATCCTCGTCGGTCTCGACGGATGCACAGACGGGACGGCGGCAGCGCTGGAGGCCATCCAGGCTCCGCTTCTTCGGGTCATGGATCTACCGCGGATGGGGAAGGCGACCACCGATAATCGGCTCGTCGAGTCCGCCAGCACGGAGGTAGTCGTCACGACATCCGCCGGGTCTGAATTCGCGGCCGGCACTCTCGAACTGTTGGTGGCGCCCCTCCGCGACGCCCGTGTCGGGTGCGCGACCGGCGTTTTCCTGCCCCGTTGGGACCGTTCAGTGGCCTCCGAAGGCGAAGGCGCCTACTGGCGGGTCGAATATGCTGTCATGGCGGCCGAAAGCCAGCTGGGGATCCTCGCGGTAGCGTCGGGTACAGCCCTGGCATTTCGCCGCTCGCTGTTCCGCCCCATCCCGGCAGACTCGGACGCGGACGTCACCATCGCTCCAACGGTGCTCATCAACGGAGGGCTGGTAGTGCACGTGCACGATGCCGTCGTCTTCGATGATGGACCTGGGTCGCTGAGAGTGAGTCTCCGCAGCCGACGCCGGATGGTGCTGCGGGCCTTGCCGACAACGATCACGATGGTGCCCCGCCTCGTTCGTACTGGCCATTTCCTGGCCGCGCTCGGGCTCGTAAACCACAAGGTGTTCCGCTGGCTCACGCCGCTCGCCGCGGTCTTGTGGGCCGCTTCGGCGGCCGCGCTTGTGCTCGACGGGAGCCAGCCGTATAGCGTGCTAACCGCGGCCTTGATTCTGGCAGGGATGGCGACGGCCGGGCTAGTGTTGGCCACGAGTCGCGCTGGACGCCGCGCCACGGTGGGTCTGGCCGTAGCGCAAATCGCCTTCACCCTGGGAGTCCTGGATGCCCTCAGGGGTCGAAGAGCCAGGACATGGAACCGTGACGCTGGATGACGCCGCTGGTGGCTCACCGCGCTCGGACCGAAAGATGGCGCTAGCGACCGACTCCCCATGTGAGCAGGAGGTCGAGCTGGAAGTCAAGGCCGCACGGCTCCGCGCAGCGTATGTGCGGCGCGGTCCGGTCGAAGCCCGCCTTGTCTCGAATCCCGGGCAGTCGGCAATCGTCGAGGAGCGCGACGCCCGTCTGGACGCGATGGTGGCACAGGTCAGCCGACCGGTGTCAGATGTCCTCGACCTGGGCTGCGGCGACGGCGCGACCCTCGGTCGGCTCGCCGGGTGCCGCGAACTCGAGCGCGCCGTCGGCGTCGACCTCCTGCCGGAGCGTATTGCCCGAGCCCGAACAGCATGGCCAGGCTTGGAGTTCCATGTCGCGGACGGCGTGCGCCTCGCCTTCCCGGACAGCTCGTTTGATGTCGTGCTCGCGATGACCGTCTTCAGTTCGGTCCCGAGAGAAGCCACGACGGCGATGCTGCAGGAGATCGGACGCGTGCTGCGACCGGGCGGCGGCTTCGTCTGGTACGACATGCGGCGACCGAGCCCGCGCAACCCCGACGTGCGGCCGTTCTCTGTGCGTGACGTGCGAGCCGCCCTCCCCGGCTGGACAATCCGCGCCGAGCATCTCACCGTGGCGCCCCCCATCGCGCGCCGCTTAGGGCCGGCGACACGGCGGCTGTACGGGATCTTGGCGCACGTGCCGCTGCTCCTGACGCACGAGGTCGGTCTCGCCTCACGGCCTTGGCCAGGTGCATCTCACCCGGATGCCTGATCCGCTGCAGCGGGCTCTGGCCGTTGGGGCGGCAGTACTCTCGCTGCCGCTGATGGTTGTACTGGCGGCATTGATTATGCTCGACAGCCGTGGTGGGCCGTTCCATGTAGCGCCGCGAATGGGCGTGGGCGGACAGCCCTTCAGGATCTACAAGATGCGCAGGACGCGCCTGGATGAAGTGCCTCAGCTGTGGAATGTGGTCCGTGGCGAGATGCTGTCTAGTGGGACCGCGTCCCGAGGGCCCTCGCTTCGTGGACTTCGATGACCCCGTGTATTGCATGGTCTTTCGCGCCAAACCCGGCATCGCCGGGCCGACACAGCTGGCCCTCGCCGCCGAGTCAGAGTTGTTGGGTCTGGCCGACCCAGAGGAGGACTACCGCACGCGGATCCTGCCTGCCAAGGTCGCGCTCGATGTGCGGTACCTGCATGCTCGCTTGATCGGCCTCGACCACGCCCAGACGGGCGGGCCTAACTAAAGGCTGTGGAGCGGCGCCTGGCTGCCGGCAGCGCTCGAGTAGGCCGACTGGGCCGGCAGAGACGCGTTGAGCCGCCCAAGGACTCGAAGGGGCCGCTCAGGGGGCCGTCAGAATCTCCGCCAGGCGCTCGACGATGTAGTCGACCTCGTCGTCGCCCAGGTCCGGGTATATCGGCAGTGAGATCTCGCGCTCATATTCCCGCGCCGCGATCGGCAGGTCGGCGGCCTCGTAGCCGTAGGTACGGCGGTAGTAAGGGTGCATGTGGAGCGGGATGAAGTGGACGCTGGAGCCGATGCCGACCTCGCCGAGGCGATCGATTACGGCGGCCCGCCCGATCGAGAGACGGTCCAGGTGCAGCCGAAGCGGGTAGAGGTGCCAGGCGTGGACCTCGTCTGGGTCGGGGTCGTCCGGTAGCTCGACGAGATCGGCGATGCCAGCCGCTCGCACAGCCTGGCCGTAGCGCCGAGCCACCCGCTCGCGTTCGACTCGCATCGCCTCGGCACGACCGAGCTGGACGAGCCCGATGGCCGCTGCCAGGTCCGTCAGGTTGTACTTGAAGCCCACGTCCTCGATCTCGTAATACCAGTTGCCACCGCCGGAATAACGCTTCCAGGCATCGTGCGTAAGGCCGTGGAGGCGCATCGAGCGGGCCCGGTTGGCGATCTCGGCCGAGTCGGTGACCAGCATCCCGCCCTCGCCCGTGGTGACCGTCTTGGTAGCGTAGAAGCTCAGGGCGCCGACGTCGCCCCAGGCTCCGGCCTGACGGCCGCCCCGGCTACAGGGGAGGGCGTGAGCGGCATCCTCGACCACCGCCAGTCCGTGGCCCCGCGCCAGCTCCAGTATGGGCTCCATCCGCGCCAGCCGGCCGGCATAGTGGACGACCATGATCACCTTCGTCTCGGGTCGCAGGAGCGGCTCGATCGTCGCCGGGGTGACCATGAGGGTGACTGGATCGACGTCTGCGAGGCGTGGCCGCGCGTCCATGTAGCGGACGACTTCGCCGCAGCTGGCAAACGTGTAGGTTGGAACAACGACCTCGTCGCCCCCTCCGACGCCCAGGGCCTCGAGCGCCAGGTGCAGAGCGGCCGTGGCCGAGTTGACGGATACAGCGTGGGCCGACCCCACCCTCGCCCGCACGGCCTCCTCGAAGGCGACGCATTTCCGGCCGGTGGTCAGCCAGCGAGAGTCGAGAACCTCGATAGCGGCGTCCCGCTCTGCACCGCCGAGCGACGGGCGGTGAAAAGCGATGGGACCATGCGGAGGCGCCGCGTGGCTCTCGCGCTGACGGATCACTAGTCGAGGCCGTTTCCAGATACGGACGCCCCGGCCATTGCACGCCAGCCACGGGTATGACCCAGTGCGGGAACTTCCCGCAGCAGCTCGCGAACTTGGTCATCGTCGTGGCGGCGTGCGGCCGGCTCGAGCCGCGCCAGGAACGCTTCGACCGGTTCGCCGACAGGGCCGACGGCATCTGCGCGAACGCGCAGGATCGAGCGGTGGCCCGTCCGCTCGGTAGTTTCGTGGTCGTAGAAGAGGACCTCGTGAAGCCGCTCGCCGGCACGCAGGCCGGTGTAAACGATCGGAACACGCTCCGGATCTAGCCCCGAGAGGAGTATGAGGTCCTGCGCCAGGTCCACGATCTTGATTGGCTGGCCCATGTCGAGGACATATATGTCGCCGCTGTCGGCTGTCGCGCCGGCCTGCAGGATCAGGCTGACGGCCTCGGGGATGGTCATGAAGAAGCGCGTTGCATCGGGATGGGTGATGGTAATCGGACGACCCTGCTCGAGTTGACGCTGGAAGGTCGGGATCACGCTGCCGCTCGAGCCCAGGACGTTGCCGAAGCGCACGGCCACGTAGGGCTGGCCGGTACGACGGGCACTCGCGACGGTCAGCAGCTCAGCCAGGCGCTTGGTCGCGCCCATCGCCCCGACCGGCTCCACGGCCTTGTCCGTGGAGATGAGCACGAAGCGCTTGACGCCCAGCCGCTCGCATGCCGCGATGATGTTGCGCGAGCCGATGACGTTGGTCATGACGCCTTCGGCGGGCGAGAGCTCCACGATCGGGACGTGCTTTAGTGCCGCGGCGTGGAAGACGACCTCGGGCCGGGCCCGCCCGATGATGGCGTCGACTGCCTCCGGCGAGCGAATGTCGGCCAGGACGGGTTCGAAGACGACGCCCGGGTTGCCCGCGAGGCCCTCAGCCAACTCGCGCTCGATCGACCATAGGGCCTCCTCGTGGTTGTCGACGACGGTGATAAGCCGCGGGCCGACGGCCAGGATCTGGCGGACCAGCTCGCTACCGATGGAACCGCCACCGCCGGTGATCAGAATGCTCATGCCATTGAGGTAGCCGACGATCGCGTCGGTATCGATCTCGACCGGCTCGCGCCGAAGCAGGTCTTCGACGCTGACCTTGCGGATACGACCCGTCAACGACTCGCCACCGAGCAGCTCGCGTGGGTGGGGGACCGTCCGGACCTCCAGAGCCAACTCCAGGCCGCGCTCAAAAGCCTGTCTGACGGCCGTTCCGGAGGCCGTCGGCATGGCCACGAGCAACTGGCGGGCACCCGTGGCGTGCACGGCTACCGACAGCTTGTCCAGGCCGCCGAAGACGGGCTTGCCCAGAAGTCGCGAACCGTGCTTGGCCGGATTGTCGTCGATGAAGCCGACGACGTTGAGGTGCGCGCCCAAGTCGCGGGTCGCCACCCGGGCGATCATCGCCCCGGTCTCGCCCGCGCCGTAGATGACCGTCGGGACTAGGCCGAGATCCTCGTCCACCCCGCCTGACATTCTTCGCAGATCGAGGTAGGCTCGCAGTCCGAATCTGCCGCCGCCAACCAGGGCAAGGCTCAGCAGCGCCTCAGTGACGAAGATTGATCGCGGGAAAGTCGCAGTTCCGGCTACGCCCGCGAAGGCAAGGCCGAGGAAGATGCCTGCGGTCGCGGTCGAACCGACCAGCACCGCCAGAGCCAGCGAGAACATCTCCTGGACCGAGGCGTAGCGCCACTCCCGACGGTACAGGCCGAAGAGGATGTAGGCCGACGGCATGATGACGAGTGGCAGGAGAGCCACGGGCAGGAACGGCGAGATCCAAGGCCCCACGTTCAGCGCGTCGAAACGCAGGTCGAAGCTGAAAACGATGGCGACCAGAGTGGCCAGGATGTCGTAGACGAAGAGGTGCCGCCCGCGGGGCACAAAATCACGCATCGGCCGGCTCCGCTGCGCCGACCGCGGTCCTGCCCTCGATCTCGGCCCTGACCGTGGCCGGCAGGCGAACCGTCCGCCCCAGGACCGCCCGCGGCGTCTGGGCCAGGATCCACAGGTCCAGTTTGGTTGACCGCCGACGGAGGTAGGCGGCGTCTATCAGGAGCTTACCCGGCAGGATCTCCTCGCGATACGTCCGCTCCGGATTGCCGGGGGCGATGTGTGTCTCCTCGTCGGCGTTGACCAGCTGGGTCAGACCCGTGATTCCCGGTCGGGCCACGAAGACGAGCCGATGCAGGTGTTGGGCCATGTCCACGAAACGCGGATCCTCGGGCCTCGGTCCCACGAACCTCATCTCACCACGGGCCACGTTCCAGAGCTGGGGCAGTTCGTCGAGGTGGGTCCGCCGCAACAGGCGGCCCATCCTGGTGATGCGCGGGTCCGAGGCCGAGGTTACGGCGGAGCCCTGGCTCGGTCGGGTCGACATCGTTCGAAGCTTGAAGCATGTGAAGAGCCGGCCTTTGTCGCCGACTCTGGTGGCGGCGTAGATGGCCGGCCCCGGGCTGTCGAGCCTCACTGCAATGGCCAGCGCTCCCAGAATAGGCAGAGCCAGCACGGCGCCCAGAAGGCCGAGGGCCCGCTGGAGGAGATCCGGCATGCGCTAGGAACCTCACGAAGAAATGGGCCAACCGATGATACCCCAGCGTTCGGGTGGTCGCGTCCCGAATCGATCGCGGTTTCGATCCGGACACTCGGGGCTATCCTTGCTTCCACGGCGTAGTCCTGCTTTGCGACCTTCCTAGGTCCGCTTTGGAGCCTACGCCGTCTTCACTTTTATAGAAGTCTCAGAACGCCACCTGCGAAAACGGGGTAACGGTCGCTACCGAATGGATGCTAAGGTAACAGTGGTTCTGGGGGGACGATCGTTCGTTGGCCGGAGATGGCATTTTGCGGGTGGACGAGCACAACGCCGACACGCAGGCAACCGCAGATGTCGCTCCGCTCCACGAAGAGGATGCTTATCTAGCGATGCCGGAGGATGGCTACGGGCGGGAGAAGCTCTTCTCTGAACGAATGTGCCGCCACTTCCGTGAGGACTTCGACCTGGGGAGACGCGCGTCGCTCGCTTCCACAACGTCTACGGCCCCCACGGCACCTTCGACGGCGGCCGTGAGAAGGCCCCCGCCGCCATCTGTCGGAAGGTGATCGAGGCGAAGCACTCAGAGGCCCGCGATATCGAAATCTGTGGGGATGGGCTCCACGCCCGGCCATTCATGTACATCGATGACTGCCTGCATGGGATCCTAGCCATCATGGACAGCGACATCCGACAGCCCATCAACCTCGACTCGAGGGGGCTCGTCTCCATCAACCACCTGGTGGACATCGTCGAGGAGATCGCAAGCGTGCGCCTCGTTCGGGGTCACGACCTGGACGCACCCAAGGGGGTCCACGGGAGGAACTCCGACAACGCGTTGATAAGGCATTTTCTGGGGTGGGAGCCGTTGACTCCGCTCGTGGTCGGCATGAGGGAGACGTACGACTGGATTGTCGCGGTTATGGCTCCATGAGCGAGCCGGCGAAGCGTGCCCTCATCACCGGCATCACGGGCCAGGACGGGTCCTACCTCGCTGAACTCCTCCTCGACAAGGGATACGAGGTCCACGGTCTGATCCGCCGCTCCAGCTCGTTCAACACCGGGCGGATCGACCACCTCCTCCGGGACCCGCTTGAGGGACCGACCAGGCTCCTTAATTCGTATGGCGATCTGACCGACTCGTCCTCGCTCATCGGCCATCTTCATCGAATCAAGCCGTCCGAGGTCTATAACCTGGGGGCGCAGAGCCATGTCAAGGTGAGCTTCGAGATACCCGAGTTCACCGCGGAGACCGCCGCGATGGGCACCCTCCGGATGCTCGAGGCCGTGCGCACCGCCGACTGGCCGGTGCGATTCTACCAGGCAGGCTCTTCGGAGATGTTTGGTCGAGTTCGTGAGACGCCGCAATGCGAGACCACCCCATTCAATCCGCGCTCCCCATACGCTATATCCAAGGTATTCGCCCACCACATCACGGTGGACTACCGCGAGGCATACGGGCTGCACGCGAGCAACGGGATTCTCTTCAACCACGAGTCGCCCAGGCGCGGTGGCACCTTTGTCACACGCAAAGTCACCCGCGGCATCGCGGAAATCCTGAGCGGGAAGCAGGAGCACCTCTACCTGGGGAATCTGGACGCCAAGCGCGACTGGGGCTACGCGCAGGAGTATGTAGAGGCGATGTGGTTGATGCTTCAGCAGCCCACGCCCGATGATTACGTGATCGCCACGGGCGAGATGCATTCCGTCCGCGAGCTGTGCGAGGTCGCCTTCAGCCTCGCAGGGCTGGATTGGGAGCGCTACGTCCGCATTGATTCCAAGTACTTTCGGCCGACTGAGGTTGACGAACTCTGTGGCGACGCCTCGAAGGCGCGTCTCAGGCTCGGTTGGGAGCCGCGGGTTCGCTTCGCTGAGCTCGTCAAGATCATGCTCGAATCCGATCTTCGCGCAGCTGGCCTGCTGGGCGGAGATGAGGCTTTGGGATCGTGACCACATTCCGCCGCGTGGGAATCGGCACCGCGGACATCCGCGACGAGGACATCGCTCGCGTCAACCAGGTCTTGGCTAGCGGGCGGTTGTCGGCGGGGCCAATGATGGCTGAATTCGAGACCCAGTTCGCGGCGGGACATGGTGTCCGGCACGCTTCGATGTGCAATAGTGGCACGGGTGCGCTTCAGCTGGCACTTCAGGCGCTCAAGGAGCGCTACCACTGGCCTCCTGGGTCGGAGGTCATCGTGCCGGCGATGACCTTCGTCGCAACCATAAATGCGGTGCTCTTCAATGGGCTGGTGCCGGTGCTGGTCGACATCGACCCGGTGACCTTCACGATGAATCCGGGCCGACTCGAAGAGGCATTGACCCCAGCGACTGTCGCGGTCATGCCGGTCCATCTATTTGGTCAGCCTGCAGACATGACGAGCATCATGGCGGTCTGCGAGGGCCGCGGACTCAGGGTTGTTGAAGATTCTGCCGAGGCTGCCTTCGTGCAGCATCGGGGGCGATTCGTCGGTTCGTTCGGTGACTTCGGCTGTTTCTCCACCTACATGGCGCATCTCGTGACGACGGGCGTCGGCGGCCTCGCGCTTACCGATGACCCTGAGAATGCGTTGCGCTTCAGGTCATTGATGAACCACGGGCGCAATCCCGCGTACCTCCGCATCGATGACGACGAAGAGTTGCCAGACGACGATCTGCTGAAGGTCGTGTGGAGCCGCTATGATTTTGTATCCGTCGGGCAGAGCTACCGCGCGACGGAGCTCGAGGCTGCGCTCGGGGTCGGCCAGATCGCGCGAATAGGCGAAGTTCTCCAAGCCCGTCGGCACGTAGCTGCTGCATTGACCTCAGCGCTGATCCACGAGGACCTCCAGCTACCCATCGTCGCGGAAGGCAACGAGCACGCGTTCATGATGTATCCCCTGGTGTGTCTGCGGCCGGGAATGCGCGATCGCCTGGTCGTCGCGTTGGAACGTGGTGGTGTGGAGACGCGCTTCCTCCTTCCCATTCTTGGTCAGCCGTGCTACCGCGGGATCCTGGAATACTCCGCTGGACGCTTTCCTGTCGCGGAGCACGCATTGAAGAACGGTTTCTACATCGGTTCCCATCAGGGCATGTCCGCGGCCGATGTCGAGCATGTTTCCGAGATCATCCACGGCGTATTGCACTCGCCGACGGGACGCTCCGTGCAATGACGTATCTCGTGACCGGCGGTGCTGGTTTCCTTGGCTCCCGGATCGTCGCCGAGCTCCAGCGCAATGGGGTCAGCGACATCTTCGTGCCGCGCAGCGCCGCGTACGATCTCCGCACGGAGGATGGAGTCAGGTCCGTCCTAGCCGACGCCCGACCGGGGGTGGTCATCCATGCCGCCGCTCTCGCTGGGGGGATCGGGGCAAACCAGATGCGTCCGGGCGAGATGTTCTACGACAACGCCGTCATGGGTATCCAGTTGATGGAGTACGCCCGCCGGAGCGGTGTCGAGAAGTTCGTCACCGTGGGCTCGGTCTGCGCGTATCCCAAGGTCGCACCCGTCCCGTTTCGAGAAGAAGATCTCTGGAACGGGTACCCGGAAGAGACGAACGCCCCGTACGGCCTCGCGAAGAGGATGCTCCTTGTCCAGTCGCAGGCGTACCGCGCGCAGTATGGCTTCAACGCCATATACCTCATCCAGGTCAATCTCTACGGACCCGGCGACAACTTCGATCCGGCGAGCTCCCATGTGATCCCGGCGCTCATCAAGAAGCTTCTTGACGCGACCGAGTCCGGTGCGAACTACATCGACTTGTGGGGCACTGGCTCCGCCTCGCGCGAGTTCCTCTATGTGGATGACGCAGCGAAAGGCATAGCCCTCGCGGCTGAGCGCTACGACGGCCCCGAGCCGGTCAATCTGGGCGTGGGGCACGAGATCACGATCCGCGAACTCGTCACCCTCGTCGCGGAGCTTACCGGGTTCAACGGCGAGCTCCGCTGGGACCCGACGAAGCCAGATGGGCAGCCACGGCGCGTGCTTGACACGACCCGTGCCCGCGATCTGTTCGGGTTCACAGCACAGACCTCGTTCGACGAGGGCCTCCGGCGCACGATCGAGTGGTACCGGGGGGTCCGAGCGCTCGCTTCGGGCCACGAGGCGGTCGACTCTGCGTCCTCTGCGTCTAGAGCACGGGAGCAAGCCACGTGAGCTACCCGCCGGCCGAGATCTACCGGCAGTTGTACCTCGTTCGCAGAGTCGAAGAGCGTGTCGCCGAGATCTATCCCTCCGACAAGATACGGAGCCCGGTGCATCTGTCGATAGGCCAGGAGGCCGTCTCAGTAGGAGTCTGTCTCCCCTTGCGCCCCGACGACATCGTTTTCGGCACGTACCGCGGGCACGGCACATACCTGGCGAAGGGTGGGAATCTCAACGCCATGATGGCCGAGCTCTACGGCAAAGCTACCGGCTGCGCCAAGGGCAAGGGCGGTTCCATGCATCTCGTGGATCCCGACCACGGCGTCATGGGCACTTCGGCAGTCGTGGGGACGGGAATAGCCAATGCAGTCGGGTACGCCTACGCAATGCGTCTGATAGGCCCGGGTCGCGTCGTCGCAGCAGTGTTCGGCGACGGCGCGGTCGAGGAGGGCGTCTTCTCCGAAAGCGTCAACTTTGCCGCGCTGCATCACCTGCCGATCGTGTTCGTCTGCGAGCACAACCAGTACGCGATCCACAGCCACGTTCGTGCTCGGCAGGCCACGGCCAGACTCGTCGATCGGGTCCGAACGTATGGCGTCGATGCCCACCGTGTGCCTCGGAACGACGTCCTGCTGATGCTCGACGCGATGACAGCCGCGGTCGAGAAGGCGCGTCGCGGCGAGGGCCCGGTATTCCTGGAGTTCGAGACCTATCGGTGGCGCGAACACGTCGGGCCCGGCGAGGACTACGACCTTGGGTACCGGAGCCGAGAAGAGCTGGAACCCTGGATTGCTGACGACCAGGTGCCCAGGCTCGGGGCAATGCTGGCGGAGGCCCGGAGGCAGCGTATCGAATCCGAGATAGAGCATGCCATCGACGCTGCCGTGGAGTTCGCGGAGGTGAGCCCCTTCCCCGATCCGACCGAACTCCTGACCGATGTATTGGCCGACTAGATGACGCGCTCCATCACGCAAGCTGCGGCCATCCAAGAGGCCCTGGATCAGGAGATGGCGCGCGATTCGCGCGTCCTGGTCATGGGTTTGGGGGTGGATGATCCCAAAGCGATCCTGGGCACCACACGCGGTCTTGCCGAGAAGTACGGCCCCCTCCGCGTGTTCGACACGCCGCTGTCCGAAGACGCCATGACGGGCGCGGCCATCGGCATGGCGCTCGCGGGGCTGCGGCCGGTCCACGTGCACATCCGGGTCGACTTCCTCATGCTCGCCATGAACCAGATCGTGAACGTGGCTGCGAAGACGCATTACATGTATGGCGGGCGCGAGAGCGTGCCGCTGGTGATCCGCGCCATCATCGGCAAGAGCTGGGGCCAGGGGGCGCAGCATTCGCAGGCCCTGCACTCCTTCTTCATGCACGTGCCCGGTTTGCGCGTCGCCACTCCCGTGACGGCCTACGACGCCAAGGGCTGCCTCATCACTGCCATCAGAGACGACAATCCCGTGATCTTCATCGAGCACCGCCTGCTCCATGGGCTCCAGAGCGACGTTCCCGAGCATCCCTATGAATGCCCGCCGGGGCGCGCTCGTGTCATGGCGGAGGGCACTGATGTGACCCTCGTGGGCATCTCCTACATGGCCGTCGAGTGTCTTCGCGCTCGCGAGTACCTGATGGAGAAGGGGATCAGCGCGGAGGTAATCGACCCGGTGTGGCTGAGTCCGCTTGACCTGGAGACGATCTCCGCGTCGGCGAGCCGGACGCGCCGCATGCTCGTGGTCGACACAGCTTGGCTGCCTTGTGGCGCAGGCGCCGAGATCATTGCGGGCCTCGTGGAGTCGCTCGGTTCCGGGGACGGTCTCCAGCTTCGCCGGATGGGGTTCGCGCACTCCAGCTGCCCACCGACACCCGGTCTCGAGGCACGCTTCTACCCGAATGCCATGTCCATCGCGTCGACGGCCTATGCCATGGTGACCGGTGATCCGCGACCCTGGACACCCGTAGAGAGGACCGACCAGCGCGCTGCCGAGTTCAAGGGGCCGTTCTAATGTCAATCGGGACGGCGAAGCTCGACCTCCTGCTTGCCGAGGGCAATGCGGTGGCTGAAGCCGTGGCATTAGGTTCGCTCCAGGGCAGGCACGTCGTCGTTACAGGTGCAAGTGGGCTCATCGGGAGCACGTTGCTGGCAAGTCTGGCGGCTGCACGCCTCCGTGGCATCTCCTGCGATGTGACTCTGCTTCTCCGCTCTCAGCCAGAGGGCGAAGTCGCCGACCTTGCCGAGCTGTGCGGCGCTCAGATCGTTCAGATTGAACTATCCGAAGCGCGCGTCAGCCTGAGTCGTCCGGCGGACGTGCTTATTCATGCGGCCGGTGCATCGGCGCCCTTGCAGTTCATGAAGCGGCCCCTCGAAACCCTGGCGATCGGAGCCTGCGCCACGCTGCAACTCCTGAGGTCAGTTGCGCCCGGGGGGCGTTTTCTGTTCGCAAGCTCCACCGAGGTGTACAGCGGGCTGGATGGGCGTCTCGCCACCGAGGCTGACATCGGCACCACGACGCCGCTGCACCCGCGGGCCAGCTACATCGAGGCCAAGCGCGCCGGCGAGACTGCATGCGTGGGCGCTCGCGCCGAGGGCATCAATGCTGTTGCAGCGCGTGTGGGCATGACCTACGGACCGGGCACCCGAGCCGGAGACACCCGCGTGGTCAACCGGCTCATCGAGCAGGCTCTCTGCAGCGGGCGGGTCGAACTCCTCGACGGCGGCGAGGCTGTGCGCTCGCTGTCCTATGTGACAGACACGATCGAGCTCCTCTGGCGAGCGGTACTGGACGGCAAAGCGCCCATCTACAACATCGCCGGCCCCTGTGAAACGACGATTCGCGAGCTTGGTCGCACGATATGCAGCCTGGCTAACGCCGAGCTCGTCATTCCGCAGTCCGCCAAGAGTGTTCCAGGTGCACCAGGAACGGTGCGCATTGACGTCTCACAGGCTACCCAGGAGTTCGGGAAGACCGAGTGGGTATCGATCGAAGATGGCTTGTCTCGCACCCTTGCCTGGCAGCGGCTGCTGTACACGAGACGGGCCGGGCATTGAGTGGAGACCACGCCGCATGGGCTTTTCCAGCAGAGACCGTCTGCGCTTCCGCCGCCGCGCCTCTGGTGGGCCGTGGGCCCCACCTCAGGCGCGTTCACCGAGGCCGTCGTCGTCTGTCTGATCGGCCGTTCTGACTCTCGATCTTCGTTTCTGAGCCGGGGTATCGCTGGCGTTGCGTCGTGCAGAGCCTGCTGACTGTGCCCGTCAGAGGGCCGAGTGTCAACGCTGGCCTTCGAGGAGTGCAACAGTCCCCGTCGGCGACAGACGACTTGCCCTGCGGGGGACGCTCTTCATGATCCGGCAGGTTTCTACTTGCGCCAGAGGACCAGCTCCGCAACGGCCTGGTAGACGAGCGCATAAAGCACGTTGGCGGCAAGAAAGGCCCACCCAACCTTTGCAAGGGTCAGGCCCCCCGGCAGGAGGAGAGCGAGGAAGACGACGTTCGCAACGCCATCGAGTAGATAGCACGCCGTGTTCAGCTGCGGCTTCCCCATGCCGTTTGCCAAGTAGTACGGCGCGGGCGTCAGCGAGATCAGAAAGTAGGCCGCCGCGAAGAGAGGCAGGACTTCTGCCGCCGGAGCCGCCGTTTGTACTCCAAGCCACCAGTTGAGGATGGGCTCGCGCCAGATGGTGAGAGTCGCCAGGAGGACAAAGGCCACGAGCGCGCTGCCCCTGACCATCCGGAGATACGTACGCCGGAGCTCCGCTCGGTCAGGGCAGCTGCTGGCAAACGGAAAGAGGGACTCCGTGGCCGATGCGATCAGGCTGGCCGCCTTGCCTGGGATGGTGGTTGCGAGTTGGTATACGGTGACCGCGGCCGGGCCAATCACGGCGCCAATAGCGAACCGCTGCACCTGATTGAGAAGGAAGCTCGCGACGGTGTTCCCCATCATGAAAATCCCGAATCGAATCAAGCGACGGAGGGCAGATAAGGATGGGCGGGCTCTTGTGATCGGGATATCGAAGCGCCGGCAGACAATGACCAGCAGTCCTAGCGCCAGCAAGACCACGGCGACGTAACCCGCCGTGTAGGCGACGATAATCCGCACCAGGTCTGGCCGCCAGAGAAGGCTTGCTGCGATGGCAAAGCCATACGATGCAATTGCTAGAGCCGACATCACCAAGGCGGCCCAGTCGAAGCGATGTAGGCCCTTGAACGTCCCGGCGCAGACGTTGATCAGGAAATACGCTTCGATCTGAATCCCAGCCAGTCGGAACACCCAGGCGGCGGCGTCTCTGTCTACGGCATCGCCTGCGAAGGTGGAGGCCAACAGCGGGGACGCCAGCCAGACAGCGCAGCAACCTATCAATCCGAGCGCGGTGTAGAGGAGGAGCGAGGTCGTGATCGAGCGAGCTGCATCTTCGCGACGACCGACCGCCATGTCCTTCGCCACGAAATGCGTCGTCGCCGGCGTCAGACCCGGGTCAAGCAACCCCATCGATCCGGCGAGACTGCTGGCAATCACGAAGACACCGAATGCGTCCGGCCCGATGCGATGTATGAGAAGAGGATACGCGACGAACAGGACCGCGGTCGGCACTGCGAAAGCGACGAGGCCGAAGCCGCTGTTCCTCGCAAGCCGCCGGCCGGGTGAGTCTGCGGTCGGGGCCTCGGTCACCAGGGCCTGACCGCCGATGTCTACCTGAGACATCGAGAGATGTTCTTTGGTACTGGTTGGCTAGAGCGAGCGATATCTTCCAACCTCGGTGGGTCTGAAGGCAGGCGAGAGACCGCCCACATCGGGAGTTCGTGGCTGAACGCGGAGTGATTGTCGGCTACAGCGACGGCGCGACCTGCGGCGATCGACTTGATCAAGGCGCCCTCCACAGGCGCCGACCAGAGCGACGGCACGAGGACGCGTCCTAGAGAGCTGGACCGTCGAATGAGGCCGTGGACCTCGTAGCCCTTGGCCAGCAGGATCTCCGCCAGGTACGAGCCATCCTGGCCGGTGATGCCGGCAACGAGCGCGGTCTTGTCCACGAGCCCTCAGCTCTTCCGAGACCCGAAACCGGGTTCATGCCCCGGAATGCCGGGCCGTGACTCGGCCGGCTGACCGGTAGTATAGGGTCTATGCAGTCGGCCAGTTGGCTCAGCCAAGGCCGGAGACCCGTCCGCCTCTTCAGGGCTGGCGCCGACAGCGCCGACAGGAACGATCCGGCGGTACCCGTCGATGAGTTTGGCGGCGGACTTCTCCCAGGCCAAATCCAGCCGATGTTCCTGGCGGAGCGTCGACGACGTCGAGCTTGCGACCGCGGCCTTGGTCCACGTCTCCACGTGCGGTTCACAGGGTCAAGTCCCCGGACACGGCGTACTTATCGATGTAACCTCCTAGCACGATATACTCGCCGCATGCCAGAGAGGAACTCGACAGCAAGCGACCCCGAGCGTTTGCCCTCTATCTCGATCGTCACGCCTTCCTTCAATCAGGTCGCGTTTCTAGAACGAACGATCCTGTCGGTGCTCGATCAGGGGTACGCGCGGCTTGAGTACCTCGTCATGGACGGGGGTTCGTCGGACGGCAGTGCCAGTATCCTAGACCGCTACGACTCGGCGATCTCCTACTGGGTCAGTGAGCCGGACGCCGGCACGGCTGCCGCGGTGAACCGGGGATGGGCTCGGAGTTCCGGGGAAATCCTCGGCTTCATCAACTCCGATGACTTCTATCTCCCCGGGACGCTGTCGTTCGTGGGCGCATACTTCGCGAGCCATCCGGAGACGCTGATGCTCTACGGGCGTTGTCAGGTGGTGGACTCCGTTGGAAGGCCTATCACTACCGTTGGTGAGCCGTTCGACATGCGTCGCCTGTTACGGGGCGAGGACATGATCCCGCAACCTAGCACCTTCGTCCGACGTGTGGCCTGGGAGAAGGCGGGCGCAATCGATGAGTCCCTGAGCTACTCGATGGACTATGACTTCTTCATAAGAGTCGCCCGACTGGCGCCTCCCGTCTTCGTGGAACGGCTGCTGTCGGCGTTCACAGTGCATCAACGGGGCAAGACCACCCAGGACCGGGCGACCGCGCGCCAAGAGACATTCCGAGTGGCATCGCGATACGCGACTGGCTCAAGGCAACTGCTCCTGTCAACGCTGGCCCTCAGGTCCCGGGTATACCACGGACTCCCTGTTCGCCTACGGCACCGTCTCGATCGCCTGCGGCACCTGCCGGTTGAGAATCGATAGCGCTGGCATCGCTGAGACGCGAAAGCGCTGAGGGCACTCTGGCCGGTAACGATGCTTTGAAGATGGCGGTGGCCCCTCAGATGCGAAGCAGTCGAACGCCGCCTGGGGGATCGAGTTTTCTGAACACCGTCCGCGGGATGCCGCACAATCCCTACATGGACTCGGCTGCCTCGCCAGGAAAGGCTACTCGGCCACCCATCAAAGCCTGCCGGTCCGGCCATTCCAGGACGATAAACCGGCGTCTCAGCGACCCGCCTCAGCCTCCATTGCGATCCGCTACCACACTGGGACCGTGGTCTACCAGCAACCACGCGATATCGATTCCTATCTCCGCTATGTCGACGGGAAGCCGTAGATCGATCCCGCCAACAAGCAGCAGGTCGTGGCGCGGAACATCATCGTTCTATTCCAGGCGCTGTCGAAAGACCCCGTTGACGGAAGGCCTGTCGTCGCCAACGTCGGCTCAGGCACGGCCCTGGTCTTCAAGGAAGGCCAGGCCATCAAAGCGACCTGGAAGAAGACGTCGAGCACGGCCCTCACCCGTCTCTACGACTCGTTCGGCAAGGAGATCCCGCTCGTTCGGGGCGAGATCTCTATCCAGAGCCGTCCCGGCCGGGCCTACCGTTATCTACAAGCAGGACTGCACCGAAAGTCTCCTCTCGGCGACCGTTCTTGCCGCCGCCGTCCGTGCGTATTTGCCCGTGCTGGGAGTGATGGGCCGATCTCGGCCAACCGTGGTGGGCGAGTGTGCGCCAATGACACCTACGGCATGTACAGCTCGGCCGAGGCGAAGGCTACTTCCCCGGCATCCACGCCTCCTGCGATGAGGACGCGGCCGTCGGAGAGCAGAGTGGCGGTGTGGAGTTCGCGAGCGGTGGCCATCGAGCCGGTCGGGCTGAAGACCCCAGTCTTCGGGTCATACAGCTCGGCTG
>Ga0182027_10004264_pt1 | contig 22253 bp, 26 predicted proteins | sample 712E1DmetaG_FD_121300 | JGI IMG/M metagenome (GOLD analysis project Ga0182027, IMG submission 121300) | Permafrost microbial communities from Stordalen Mire, Sweden - 712E1D metaG (Illumina Assembly) | ecosystem: Environmental > Terrestrial > Soil > Wetlands > Permafrost | place: Sweden... | reverse complement strand
TAATATTGAGCAATTTCTTATTCAACGTCAAGTTTTCCCTGAAATAGTGCAAAAATATTTTCAAAAATCATCCGTTGTTTACGCAGCATAACTTGACAACTATATTATGACCGGATTAATAAATGGAGTTTTTAAAGCTCCCAACAGCAATTTAATCAATGTTAACGACAAATATAAAGGAACAATGTCCGGCCCGCAGATTTCAATCGGATTGACATGGTCGCCGCCCGCGTTGCCCTTCGATCCACTTGACATGTTCAGGGGAATGTCGGGAATGTAGTATATTTTTACAAGGAACAATCAAATACCTCGCGTTTGGCGGCTTCGTGCCTTCCCCTCCCCTTGAAAAGAGAAGGGAAAACGGGTAAAAAAGATAATCAAAATGGAGTAGTTTTATGACGACATTGACAAAGAAAATATCTGCCTTAACAGAAAACGAACTTCATGCGCTTGAAGAAATAAAGCGCCGGATACAAGCATGTTTTCCTGTCTACGAGTTCATTCTTTTCGGTTCCAAGGCCAGAGGCGACGCCAGGCCGGACTCCGATATTGATCTGTTGATTGTTTTTGAGCGGGATCTTGATTGGCGTGAGACGGACAAAGTTATCGGCGAAACCTACGAAGTAAATCTGACCCACGGCACGTTATTTACGGCCCTTCCTGTTGCAAGATCGGATTGGGAAAATGAGCTATGGCCCGGCATTGGACTTAAAGAAAACATTGAAGAGGATGGAATAATAGTATGAATGTGCAACAGCAAAAAATTATAGTCAAGTCCTGGTTTGAAAAGGCCGATGCCGTTATGCAGGACGCTCGACTTTTATTTCAAAATGATCGACTTGCATCGTGCGTAAATCGGTTGTATTATGCTGTTTTTTATTCCGCAAGCGCAGTGCTTATTTCGCAAGGCAAAAAGTATGGAAAGCATTCCGCGGTTCGCTCGGCGGTACATCGAGATTTTATCAATACAGGGTTGCTTGATAAGGAATTCGGTCGTATGTACGACGTGTTATTAAGCCGAAGGGAAAAGTCGGATTACCAGCCAATAACGGTATTTTCCACGGAGGAAGTTGAAATGTTTCTTTCAAAAGCGACTGAAATGGTAGAGGCTTTTAAAAAAATAGTAGGAAAGTAATCGTGCTTGATATTAAATGTCAAATTGACAACTCGCAAATAGTGTTTACGGATTAGGCTAACTGAGTATTTCTGGAGATATGGCTTTATGAAAAAATTCCCATTCCAAAGTCTTGCGTTCAGCATAATGGCAATTTTGCTTTTTTCCTGTAGCGACGAACAGGGAAATGGGACGACGACGATTCGGGAATTATCGGGCGGGAGCGACGGTTCCGGCTATATATTGACCATATCTTCAACCAATGGGACTGTTACAAAAAGCCCGAATAAAGCCTCTTATAATGCCGGAGATTCGGTGACTCTTGTTGCCGTTCCAGCTAATGGGTACAAGTTTAGCGGCTGGAGCGGTGGAATAAGCGTCGCTAATGCCACGACAACCATTGTTATTGATTCCAATTTGAATGTAACTGCAAATTTCAGGTTCATAGCAACGCCCAATATTCCAATTATAGCTGGAGCAATTCCAGGAAATGGGAGTATTATTTTAAGTTGGAATAATGTAATCGGAGCAACTTCCTATAATATCTATTATTCGACCGGTTCAACAGTAACAAAATCTGGAACAAGAATTGAAAGCCCCGCTTCTCCCGATACAATAATCGGGCTAACAAATGGGACGCAATATGCATTTGCCATAAGCTCCATAGGAATAGATGGCGAATCAGAATTAAGTTCTGTGTCAGTTGTGGCACTTCAATTATTAGGGCCAACACAAGAAGGGATGACATTATTAAACGGCGGTACATTTCAAATGGGCCAGTTGGGGATTGCAGAGCCGATCCATCAAGTCACAATTTCTTCTTTTTATATTGACACAACAGAAGTTACGCAAGCAGATTATTTTACACTTATGGGTGTAAATCCTTCTAAATTTATCGGGGATTCCAAACTGCCAGTTGAGCAGGTGACTTGGTTTGATGCAGTTCTTTATTGTAATAAAAGAAGTAAGCGAGATAGAAAAGATACGGTTTATTTATATACTGGAATATCAGGAATAGCAGGAAATGGATGTTCAAATTTAGTGGGGTTAACAATTAATTATTTGAAAAAGGGGTATCGCCTTCTCACCGAAGCCGAATGGGAATATTCATGTCGTGCTGGCACCACAACTAAATGTTTTTGGGGTGATGATTCAAGTGCAGGAGGAAATTATTCGTGGTCATATATTAATAGTGGAAGCATAACTCATATAGTAGCAACCAAAAAAGCTAATCCATGGGGTTTATATGATATAACAGGAAACGTTTGGAATTGGTGTAATGACTGGTTTGGAAATTATTCTAGTAGTGTTCAGGTTGACCCTGTTGGCGCAAATAGTGGAACAAGCAAAGTCACGCGTGGCGACTGTTGTCGCTATCCAGATATTGAATATTTGCGTTCCGCTTGCCGTGCCAATTATAGTCCTTCAGTATCAAATGCGGGTGACCGCTATATTGGCTTTCGTGTTCTTCTTCCTGCCCAATAATAAAAAGAAAAAAAATGACAATAATCGGGTTGGTCATGGAAAAAGTCAAATTGTTATAGCCAAATTAAGCTATCAGAGCGAACTGTACATATAGAAGTTAAAAAAACTGGCAGAGAATATTAAATGGATAGTTCCTATGCAATACAAAAAATATGGAATCCAGATTTCATAAAAGACCTTAGAAAATACCTTTGTTTATCTGTTTCACAAGATAGTCTTGAGAAAGTCTTGTTAGTAATGCAAAAACATTCTCCAACAACTTATGAAAAGTTTTTGACATTAATCGACCGAATTGAATTCATTGGGCATTTGGATCTTGTAAAAAAAGAAGCGATTGAAAATAAATATGTATTCTCTGGTTGTGAGGTGAAAGGAATAAATTTGGATATTGATTCTTTGCGATTATATTTATCGCTTACTTGCGTTGATATCCTTTCAACAAATTTTCAGCCATTTGATAAATGGGTTGTTAATAATTGCGAGGATTTTGATGCGCAAGAAGATATTAAAACCTTTCTGGAGAAAAAATCAATGGCTTATCGGGAAAAATTTCAGATTTCATCTAACTTCGTCAAGGCGTTTAAATTAGCCTCTAATGATTTACAGGCATCAATATGTTCTGGAATATCCATTAAGAAAGGTATAAAATCATCATCTGAAATTGGACAAATCGCCTCATACCTATATAGAATTAGGAATAAATATACTCATGAAGGAAGGCGGTTTTGTTGGCATCCGATAAAATTTATTAGACGCCAAACAATTGGCCCCCGAGATTCAGAGGAAATGGAGATTCAAAGCAACTACAACATTGTCAATGATATTTTGCAAATTGCAATGCAACAGGCAATTCGTGTTTTTGAAAATTATAAGAAAAGCACTTCAAAGTTACTGAAGTTTGAAATAACTGTAGAAAGTTAGAGGAAATTATGGTTCAGTTTTTAATACAAAAAGTTGTTGACCTGGTTGTTGGAATAGCGTGGCCAGTTGTTGTTCTTTCCATCGTTTGGGCTTTTAGAAATCCTTTGAAAGGACTAATTTCAAGAATTAATAAAGCTAAATTCCCAGGAGTTGAGCTGGAAGCCACAATTGAAGAAGCTACTACAGATGAAATAAAATCTTTCGGACAGAAAATTATTGAAAGTACCGAAATTAGCGAAAATGATAAAAAAATAATTGAAAATAAGATTTCGGATAATTTCGTTAAGGATTTGATATCGGAAAGTCTTAAGGATATTCTTGAAGTGACTTTAAAAGTCATTCATAAAGATATGGCTTATAACGATGCCTTTAAAGAAGTGGCTATAAAAAAAGGCGTAGATCCGCGAACTGTAAGAGATTCTTGTACGCGCCGGATTGGTTTAAATATTGAGCAATTTAAAGAATATTTAGAAAACCCAGAAGAATTTAAATCGTACCTTTCCAAACAATTTCCATCTCAAAAGGATGCAATTAAAAAGCAGTTTAATTTATAACATCAATTTATCAACAAATTAAAATATTCTTTTTGTCAATATAAAAATGCCATCAATGCTTGACAAATTTATAATAAGATGTTATTTTCAATCAGAGAAACTATATTTGTCAATATTTAGAGATTTTTTATATCATTGTTGTTCATCCCAGGCCTACGGGGGGTACGGGAACAGAGGCAGAGTTCGTGCTGGAACCTTTTGAATTTTCAAGCCGATTCAAGATTTCTCTTGGTGTTAAACTCAGCAAGGAGATAGTTATGAAAATTGAAAGTAAATTCAAAGCAACTAAAGTAATTTTTAATGTGAAGAAAGAATTATTCTTTGCGATTGCTCTTCTGGTTGCGGCGACGTTCTGCCACCTGTTCGACATCCCGTTAACCTTGGATGAAAAAGCAATATTCGTATAAAATTGACCAATAATGAATGGTAAATTTCTATTTGTTATCCAAAATTAGGTTAAAAAAATCCAGAGTCGACACTATAACTGATTGATGCAATGAAAGTTACGAGATAAAGAAACAATTATGACCGACCGAGATTTTGAAATAGCAAAAAAGCTAAAAAGCAGATACTGCGAGCTGGCTTCCCTCGTCGACTTGCGCGTATTTGGTTCGCGGGCGCGCGGGGACAATGAAGTCAATTCCGACCTCAATGAGAATTTTAAAGTTTGATCTTTGTCAAAACGAAATTTCTAACATCTTCAGCTATTCCAACTGCTTTTTGTGATTCAGGCTCAGTCGGCATGTAGAAATTATCCGGATATCGCAAGTCGACGGCATAGGCAGTCAATAGTGCAACATTAATGAGCTTGAGCCTTTCAAAAGAAGGATCAATATTGATACACTGCTGGATTACAAGCGCAAGATTATGGGTCGGGGTTATTTCTTTACCGTTTGAAACAAGAAAAGCTTTGAGATATTTTTCAACGCATTGCTGCATGTGAAAACAGACCGTATCGGTTGCCGGATTTCCCGTAGCGAGTTCGTCTTTTCCCGCTTTTAAATCATTATCCGCCTTTAAACACCATAGTCCGACAATCTCTTCATTCACGCCGAAATCCCGTCTTTTAATGCATAGTAGGTTATAATTCCAACATTTCCGCGTTCTTGCATCAACTTGGCTTCGGACTTTATTATTACATCAGCGGAAATAAGGTTTTCGGCAAGCTTAGTTTGGATTTTTGTTGAAATCATGGCTTTTTCAGGAAAGGAAAGTTCCTCTTTCACGCTGACAAGAAAATCCCAATCACTGTCCGGCCGGGCATCCTCGCGCGATCTACTCCCAAATAATACTATTTGACCGACTGAAATTCCTGATGCCGCAAATTCCTCGCGAATTGTTTTAGCGGATAATTCTTTGGTTTCTTGAAATGTCATGAAAGCTTTCTCTTTTTGCAATCAAATTCATTCAAGGTGTCAATTTCATTTACTAAAATATACCATTTGGGACAACAACTTTCCATGGTCACCAAACACCTTCGTATTTTGAATGGCTATTCAGCTGAAACAAGCTGGCGGGTTTTGCGTTTTGTTCCATGGATCTTACGGTGCGCCATTATTTTGCTAGGTTTCCGAAGGATTTTTGAAAGATCGTTTTTGTCAAAAACAAGCCGATGAATATCATTCAGGCCGATGGTTATAGCCGTCTTAAGGACATTTTGATAACCCATATTCATGAACTTGTCCAATTCATTGGCGTCAATAAACGCCTGTTCGGAAATATTCATGGTCACTCGACGGTTCTTAACACCAAATACCTTCTTGCGGTCGCAGGTTTTCATGGGTCCGGAAAAGTCCGTATTTTCGTAATATCGTACGTCCATTGATTTTTTAGACATTTTCGAATTCCTTTTTATAAACAATTTTTTCTTTGTCCCGCATTGGTCGTGCCGTACGTTCACCTCAAGATTTACAATTTGAAGAATCTGCTCGCGGGAATACCCACGCTCTTCGGCTCGTTGTATAATATGTCGCGAAAACTTCCACATACATATATTATATGTATTGCCGAGAAAAAAAACAAGCTCGGCGATTTCTCCTTTTTTTCCGAAAGCCGGTTATAAAAGGCACTCGCCTTACTGTAGAATTTATTCTCAATATTTTAGCGCATGGCGGAACAATTCCCGAATTATTAAATGAATACACGGGGTTATCTTTTGAAGATGTTCAGGCGTGTATTCTATTCGCTTCGAAATCGATGGAAGATTCTTCTTATATGCCTCTTTCCGAGGCCATTGCCTAAATGCAAATAATATACCAGGGCATTTCGTGATTGTGACCGAGCGTCAGGTCCGTTTCGCATCAAAGATAATCCTCGCGTGATCTGCTCCCAAATAATACTATTTGACCGACTGAAATTCCTGATGTCGCAAATTCTTCGCGAATCGTTTTGGCGGATAATTCTTTGGTTTCTTGAACTATTTTACTTAACCACCGCCCCGCTTCTGTCCCACGCTAAATTGAGCGTGTTTCCTTTTGAATCGGTATATACCGCGCTTATCCGGTCCGGGGTAACCGTCCCATCCAAATGTATCCACCCGCCGTCGGAATAATTGAGCGTATCGGACAGCGAGCCGCTTTGCAATGCCTGATTGCGGGCCAGAGGCTTGTCGCTTGTCACCGAGAAAATCGATTCCCTTTCGTCGCCAGTGCGCTGTAATGTATGTCGACGAATTGAAAGCAGGGTCGTTGACGATGAATCCGCCGGGTTCTTCCCGAGCAATACTCCGTACTGCAAAGTATCGGCAACCACGACGTCGCTCGGTGAATCCATAATGATCCGCGCCCACGCGGTGTCGGAACCGTGGAACAGGGAATCGGGACCCGTTCCTCGGACAAGAAAGGCAGTGGTTTTTCCGCTGCTAAACGACGTGACGCTCCTGACATAAGCCGGATAATTCTTTTCGCTGTCGGACGGGAAAACCGCGAAAACCGCTTCGATCATAGTCCTGCTCAGCAGCAAATCTGTATTAATGGCGCGCAGGCGCACCATGCAGGAGTCGGTCCGCGTCGGGTCGATGATAAAGGCCGCGCCCGAATAGCTTTCGTACTGTGCAAAGGAGACCGTGTCGCCCGCCGCGGAAAGTTTTACGTAATTAAAAGCCAAAAGTCGATTATCGGCCTTAGTGTCTAGGTTTCCGTCGGCCCCGCCGTCGGCCTCTAAAAAAGTTTTTTCAACGGTACCGAGCGGAGGCGGATTTACCACGATAATTTGGGCAATGACCTGATTGGGTTTCCCGTCCTGGTTATTAATGATACTGTCCCCATCGGCGTCGGCATAGCGATAATACGTTTGGACGCGCGACGGAACATTGAGCGTTTGGCCTTCGTATGCGTAAAGATGTTTGTTTTTAACCGACGTGTCGCGAAACGCCGCGTCGTAGAGCAATGTGATCGTATCGGATTTAACGGTTGAGTCGGTCGTTTCGCCATAGTAAACCCTGACGACCCCCTGAAGCGTGTCGGAAAAATCGTAGGTAAGGGACTGGCTTGCGGCGGTTTTTTTTGCCAGGGCGGGCGACAGGGCGGCAGGGACCGAAGGAACGGAAACCGATTGCGTGGCAAGGCTTGCCGTGGGCGATTGCGGCAGGGCGATTGAATCGCCCCACTGGTTGGCGCTTGAGAGATTATCCGCGATGCTTTTTCCGAGCGCCGAGGCGGTTGTATGGGAATTGGGGAAATCGTCTCCGCCGCCGCCCGCAACATTGAGCGATTTAGCGCAGGAAAAAACCAAAACGACAATCGCGACGCTCGTAACCAAAAGACCTTTCATGAACGCTCCTTTTTTCGCGACCTCGGAAAATACTGAAGATTGAGTTGCATGATGCACGACGGATCGTCTTTGTCCTCAGTCACGATTTTCCAAACTTCCTGTCGAAACGTTTCTATTTTTTCCGCTATTTTCCTGCATGCCGCGGGCGTCGTGCTAAGCAGCATGGTCGACACGTGGCGCTTTTCGGAGGGTAGTTTCATGAGCGCCTCCGCGGCGTGCATGATCCACTCTCGGTTAAGCTGCCTGACCTGCTCCATCATGGTGGAAGGCGGTTCGATGAAGCGCTGCGTTACTGCGTACCGGCCGCTTTCACGGCGGATGACCAGGCCCCATTCCAGCATGTCGTCAAGGCGGCTCTTAAGCTCGGCGGCCGGAACGGAAGGATAGACAAAATCGGAAAGCCAATCGAAATCTCCCCTGAAATCGCACGCCAAAAGGGCGTTATGCAAAAGCGGGTAGCGAAAGTCCTGGTAATAGCGCGAAAGCGCGGGGTGGAGCTTGACGAAAGCGCTACGGTTACGGCGTGAAAGGATTTTTTTATAGAGTTCCTGGCGTGGGGCCTCTTTTTTCGCCTGGCCGTATTCGACGAGTAGATCGAAAAATTCAAATTCATGTTCCGAGAGCCTGAACGCATCGCCGAGCTTTTTTCGGGCCTCAACGGACAGCGTGCGCCTGCCCTTGATAACGTCGTTTAAAAAACCGGGGTTTGATAGGCCCGCAGCCCGCGCGAAATTGCGGGCCGAACAATCTTTGTCCGACTGTTTGAGCGCCTCGTAACGGTCATGTAAAAACCGCCTGAAATCGTCGTAGGCGTAAATATTCAGGTCCGTTTCGCGCTCAATGGCTTTCATTACAATTTCTCCGTATAAAGGCGTCCTTCGGGAAGCGCTCGCGCTTCCCGAAGGTTAAATTTACATTCCCCGCATCGCAAGGGCAATGCGGGGTCCTATGATTACTTTTGAGAAATAACGTCGCCGTTTCCATCCCAGGAAACCGTGAGCGTATTTCCATTCGGGCCGGTCCAGGCGCCGCTAAAATTACCCTGGCTGAAATCCGCGACCATCGATGCGGTTTTGTCGTTACTGTACGTAACCGACATCGCAAGATGACCGCTTGTAGGCTTGTCGCCGGACTTGACGGGATCGGTGGTCGTAAAATCGAAAGTACGCTCGCGCACGATACCGATTTGCTTGTCTTTTTTAACGTGAAGTTCGTAAAGAAGCTGGTCCTTTTGGTCTTGCAAACCCGCGGCCACGTTAAAAACGAACCTGACGCTATCCGTGGCGCCTAAATCGGTAGCGGGGTCGGAGGCAAAAGTCGCGACGGCCATTTGGTTGGGCAGTATGTCGGGATTTCCCTTGGAATCGGTCACGGTCAAAGTAACGGTCCGCCCGCCGATTCGATGTTCTTCGCCGCTCAGTCTGATGATTTTATCGTTTGAATCAATGCCGTTGGTTTGAACGCGCATCGAAAGCAAGGTTGACGCGACAAACGGCTTGAGCGGCGGGTTCTTCTGGAAAAGCGTAACGTCGACGAGTGACGGCGATGCTTTGCTTTTGTCGATTAGTACGCCGTCGCCGTCCGCGTCGGCGAAGGTGGCGTATGAGGTCGTGTCGAGGCCTTGCAGTTGCACCCACGACATTGCCGTGATTTGGTTGTCGGAATCATCGGTAAAGCTTTTGTCCGGACCGGCCGACACGTCCATGATGAGCTTTTGGGTTGTTCCCGCCTGAATTGACAGGTAGGAAAAACGGGCCTTGCCGTTATACTGGGGTTGGCCCGAAACGACTCCGTCGCCGTCAAGATCGGTCACGCTATAGCGCTCGGTTTTTCCGGTATAGATTTTTGCGCCCGAAACGGAAACTATGTTCTCATTATTTTGAATGGAGTCCCTTGCAAAATCGTCCCATTTTACGACAATCGTATCGTACGAATCGCACAAAATATCTTTCGTATAGAAAAACAGGCGCGCAACACCGGACGCCGTGTCCGAAAGGTCTACCGTGGTTGTGGTGGCGGCGGCCTTTGACTTAGAAAGGCCTTGCTTGGCAAGGCCGGTGGCCGGGCCGATGCTGAATTGGCTCTGAAGCGACATATCGCTTATCGAACCGCCCGCGGTCAGAAGCGTTCCGGTCAGCGAATCTTGCTCGCTGAAAGAAGATACGGCAAGCTGTCCGGATGTTGCCGGAGTGATTTCGATAGCGTCCGCGGTTTTCTCCTTCGGGCTGAAAATGCAACCATTAAATCCGCATGCAAGAGCCATGATCGAAAACAAATATGCGGGCTTTTTAAATGATGCTGCGACGAACATAAAACCTCCTTATAACAGTGATGGGTAAAAGTTTTTGTTTTTGACGATACCACACCGACACCCTTAAATCTACCATCAATGTGATTAAAAATCAATAAAAATAAATAATAACGATTACATTATTTCATCATAACGCATTGTTATTCAAGGATAATAAGCAAGCATTAATAATTTAATATATATTATTTTTGATTACATTGCGGACGCTTCGAGAACCTCAGCGTCCGCAAAACCGAAGGTATAGCTAAATTCCCCAAACTTTTTTGCATGTTTCAAACATTTGTTGTATCCTCGCATTATAGGTGTGGAGATGAAGCACCTTGTCCCTGCCCGCTAAGGCGATACTTTGCCGCTCCTCTTCATGCGCGCAAAAATAGTCGATCAGCCGCATGCATTCCGGCCATGAGGAGAACTCTACCAATTCCCTTTTTGGCCCTTCGGTGACGAAATATTGGCTGTTAAGCGCGCGTTTCTCCGTAAGAACGAAGGCCCCGGCGGCCTTGCAGTCGAATATCCTTTGTGTAAAGGATGTCCTGATCTGGATGCGGTTGATGTTGAGGTTTACTTTCGTTGAGCGGTAATAATCGCTGAGATTGGTATAGTAGCAGGCGTCGGTCGAAACGAGCGCTGGATCGATGAAGGTGGACCAATAAACATCGCCGAAACAGGTAAAGCGGTTTTTAAAGGCCCCGGCAATCGCAACGATCATGTCTTTGCGGTATAGATAGCCTACCATCCATTGTGTCAAGAACAGGAATTTTTCGCGGTCTAAGGCGACGGCGTTTTCCCAAAGCGCGGCATTATCGACCAGGTATGACCGCAGGTCCGCGGTCGCGGGATTTTGGTAATACATTTTTTTCAAGGCCGCCATGAGCGGGGCGAATTTTTCGAGCTGCGCGCGTGTGTCCTCCTTAATGAGCGCGTCCAACCATTCAAGCGAGGAATTGCCCACGAAGGCCACGTCGCGTTTAAATTCCACCGGCTTGTCCATATTGAAATAGAGCGGGTCAACCCCAAGCGGCAGGAAAAAAGCCCTACGGCCCCGCTGTTGCAGCAGAGGCGCGAACGACGCTTCGCTCACGAAATCTATCCGGTTTTTTGCGGCAATGGCCTTTCGATTATAGAAAATTTCCTCATAAAACGGATCGTCCAGATACCAGTTGCAGAGGAGCGACCCGCTTGCCGACAGCAAATCGCTCAGGGTCCCCTGCAAATCCGTTCCGGCGTCGTTTATTGAAATGACCAGGGCTGGAAGGCGATTTTTTAATTGCTCAAAAACCGATTGCGCGGCGTGCGGGGGTATGCGTTCGGGGAGCGCCGCGACCACAAGGTTGATGTCGCCGCGTTTTTTTAAGGCGTTTTCGACTTCCCGCGCGAGAAAAGTTTTTGATTTAAAAAAAATGACGTTCATGGCAAATTTGTTTTCCAAAACATAGTATACTCTGGAATCATGTATATTTAAAAGGTTTTCTTCATTTCGAACTTCCCGGCCTTTTTTTGGCAAAAGGACATCAATACCATTATGCCCGTACGAAGCATGACAGGTTTCGGGATTGCGGAGGCGCATACCCCGTCAGGCACCTATCGCGTCGAGATCCGCGGGGTCAATAACCGTTTCATGGATTTGCAGTTGCGCCAGCCCCGCTATTTCTCGAACCTGGAGCAAAAAACCAAAAAAGAAATATCCGAAACCATCGCTCGCGGAAGCATTTCGGTTTTCGTTTCGAGCGACCGCGAAAATGAGGTGGGAAAGCTCACCTGGGACAAAGACGCGGTGGAAAACTACGTCCGCATTTTCAGGGAAATCAAAAAAGCCAATAAGCTGGAGGGCGATGTATCGCTTTCGGATTTACTTAAATTCAGCGACGTCATTAAAACAACCACGCTTACCCTGGACGATAAAACATTGTGGAAACATTTCAGCCCCGTCCTGTCAAGCGCGCTTACCGCCTACCAAACCTCGCGTGAAAACGAAGGCAAGCATATCATAATCGACCTCAAAAAAAGCATTGCCGAAATGCTTTCGATCTTGACAAAAGTCGAGGACCAGGCCCCCAAGCGTATCGCGGATTATACGGTGGAACTCAAAAAACGGATCGAAAAAATCCTTGGGCAGGTAGGCCGGGAGCCCGATGAGCAGCGTTTGGCCACCGAGGTTGCTCTCATGGCCGACCGGCTCGATATTTCGGAGGAATGCCAGCGCCTCAGGGCGCATATCGAGGCGTTTACCAAGGATTTTAAGAGCGAGGAACCCGTGGGCAAGCGCATGGGGTTTTTGCTCCAGGAAATGAACCGCGAGGCCAATACCATCGGCTCAAAGTCCAACGACACGGTCATTTCGCATTTATCGGTCAAGCTTAAGGAATATATTGAAAAAATCAGGGAACAAATACAGAATATCGAATAAATGAAATTTTAAACGTTGGAGGGCCTCATGAACCAAAGTATGATGGAAGTCGAACTCGACCAGTTGGAAAAGAAGGGCATTAATCGCTATAAAGCCGTTCTCATGGCCGCTCAGGAGGCCCGTTTTATCAACGACCAAATACGCCTCGGTATTATCAAAAGTGAAGACAAGCCCACGACCGCCGCGCTCAAACGTCTTTTTGACGGCCGTGTCGTAGAAAACGAGATCAACGAAGTTGAAGGTTGATCGTGGCCGACCTCCGTATCGTCTTGGGCATTTCGGGGGGTATAGCGGCCTATAAAACCCCGTCCCTCGTTCGCCTCTTTCAAAAGGGCGGCTTCGAGGTCAAGGTCGTGCTTACGACCGCCGCGCGGAGTCTTGTCTCCGATTTAACGCTGCACACGGTTTCGGGGAACCCGGTTTACTTCGATGGTCCCCTGGGCGACTGGGACATGGAACATATCGCCCTCGCCCAATGGGCCGATTTCCTGCTCATTTGCCCTGCAACCGCCAACACCATCGCAAAAATCGCGCACGGGATCGCCGACAATCTTCTTACCTCCCTGGCGCTTTCCTTTGAAAAGCGGATTGTCATCGCTCCCGCAATGAACACCGCAATGTGGGAAAACTCGGCCACAAAAGAAAACATCAAAACGCTTATAACCCGCGGGACACATGTGCTTCCCGTTGGCGAAGGTGAACTGGCCTGTGGCGATATCGGTTCCGGAAGGCTTATCGAGCTCGAAACCATCGTCGACTTTATCGCCTCCCTTAAAACGCCCAAATATTTCGCCCATAAAAAAGTCCTTATTTCTTTGGGCCCGACCTGTGAACCCATTGATCCGGTCCGGGTCATTACCAACCGCTCCTCGGGGAAAATGGGCGCCGCCCTTGCGCGGGCCGCATGGCTTGCGGGGGCCCAGGTGACGGTGGTGAGCGGTCCGACGAGCGTAGCGCTACCCTTTGCCGTCAAGGTAGTGCGGGTCAAAACCGCCCTCGAAATGCTCGCGGCCATGGAAGGCGAGTTCGCGCAGACCGACATTTGCATTCTGGCGGCGGCGGTCGGCGATTTCAGGCCGGCAAACGTTCATGTCGAAAAAATCAATCGCCATGAAAACGCCGTGCTTAATCTTGAACTCTTGGCAAATCCCGACATTGCCGCCATGCTTGGCGCGCAAAAAAGGGGGACGTTTCTCGTGGGCTTTTCACTCGAAACGGGCGGCGACGACGCGCGGCCCCTGGAAAAAATGAAAAAGAAAAACTGCGATATGATGATCGTCAATTTAGCGGACGTCGCGCTCGAGTCCGACAAGTCGGCCGCCCGGATTTTATATGCCGACCGGCCGCCTGAAAACGCTAAGCTCCAAGACAAAAGCCTATTGGCCGAGCTCATTATTAAACGCATCGCATTATCCATGGGTCTTACGCATGACTGACCTCCGATCTCTCGCGGCCGATTATTTCACGCAACAAATCGAACTCGGTTCGCCCGCGCATATTTTTGCCGACGCCGCGACCCTGGCGGAAATATCGCCGGTCATTAAAAAAAATGCGTTTCGCGGGGCCTCCCCGATAGCCGCATCTTCCCCGAATCCGCGGGGCGCGGCGGCCCTTAAAAAAGCTTCGGCGCTCCCGCTTCACGCTTCAAAGCTCCTGACGCCGGCTTCGGCCGTTTCGGCCGCCTCAGCGGCTATGACCGGCAAACGGGCGCTCCTTGCGGAGCTTTATTACCAAGTAAAGAATTGCCAAAACTGCGGGTTGGGAAAAACCCGAAAAAATTTCGTGTTCGGCACCGGAAACCCGGAGGCCCGTTTCATGGTCATCGGCGAGGCCCCTGGGGAAGAGGAAGATTTGCAGGGGCAACCATTCGTCGGGGCCGCGGGGGCGCTTTTGACCAAAATGCTGGCCGCGATCGACATCGACCGGAAAAAGCATGTGTTCATCACTAATGTCCTTAAAAGCAGACCGCCGCAAAATAGAAACCCCGAACCATCCGAAATTCTGGCATGCTCACCCATTCTTTCGCGGCAAATCGACATCATTGCCCCAAAAGTCATCCTGCTTTTAGGCAGGATCGCGGCGCATGCCATTTTGCAATCATCCGACAGCATCAGTAAACTTCGTGCCCGCGTGCACGAATACCGGGGCATCAGCGTGTTCGTGACCTATCATCCGGCCGCTCTTTTGCGTAACGACGAATACCGGCGGCCCGCCTGGGAAGACCTGCAAAAACTTCAGATGACGCTCAAGGAAATAGGTGTATATGACGCTCAGGCATGAGGAGCAGGTGTTCATGACCGACCGTATTCCCCCGCAGGCCCTCGACGTGGAGCGCACGGTGCTCGGCTCCATGCTCATCGACGTCAACGCGGCAGTCAATGCCATGGAAAAACTCTCCGAAGACTGTTTTTACTCTTCGGCCAACCGGCAGATCTTCGTCTGCCTGCGCGAGATGTTCGAGAAAAGCATCCCCTTCGACGTCATCACGCTCGCCGACGCCTTGCGGAAGAAAAACCTGCTCGAGGCGGTGGGGGCCGAGCCCTATTTGGCCGAACTCGTCAACAATACCGCCACCTCGGCCAATATCGAGTACCACGTCAGGATCCTCAGCGAAAAATCGACCCTGCGGACCCTCATCTCGACCTCCGCCGAAATAACCACCGATTGTTTTTCAACCGAGGCCGAGGCCCAGGAGATACTTGACAAAGCAGAGTCTAAAATTTTCGCCGTGGCCGAATCGCGCATCAAGAATTCCTTCGAGTCGCTGGGGCAGCTTTTGCCGCGTACCTTCGAGGACATCGACAAATATTCCAAGGGCGGCGTGCAAGGCGTGCCCTCGGGCTTTAAAGACCTCGACGAAATGACTTCGGGTTTTCAAAAGAGCGATTTCGTGATTATCGCGGGAAGGCCGTCGATGGGAAAGACCGCCTTCGCCCTGTCCATTGCCCTGCACGCGGCCGTGGCCGCGCACTATCCCACCGCGATTTTTTCCTTGGAAATGTCCAAGGCCCAGCTCGCCCAGCGCATGCTCTGCGCCGAGGCGCGCATCAACATGCATTCCCTGCGAAGCGGCAAGCTTCCGCATAAGGAGCTTCCCAAGTTGTCGATTGCCGCGGGCCCGCTTTCAGAGGCCCCGCTTTTTATCGACGACTCTCCCGGTATTACGATCCTAGAGGTCCGCGCCAAGGCGCGCCGCTTAAAGGCGCAGCAAAACATAGGCCTCGTCATCATCGATTATTTGCAGCTTATGGGCAGCGTGGGCAAGGTCGAGAACAGGCAGCAGGAGATTTCGCAGATTTCCCGCTCGCTCAAAGGCATCGCCAAGGAGCTCGACGTCCCCGTCATCGCGTTGTCGCAATTGTCGCGCGCGGTGGAGCAGCGCGGCGGCGACCATCGTCCGCAACTGTCCGATTTGCGCGAATCGGGCGCCATCGAACAGGACGCCGACGTGGTCATGTTCGTGTACCGCGAGGAAGTTTACAGCAAGGACGACGAGAGCAAGAAGGGCCTCGCGGAAATCATCGTCGGAAAGCAGCGAAACGGCCCGATCGGAAGCGCGAACCTGTCGTTTATCAGCGATTACGCACGTTTCGAGAGCCTTACCATGCTCAGAGAGGAGAGCGCGGGATTCTGATGTATGCGCTTAAGTTCGTCATGTGGTGCGGGGAGCTTTTCTATGCGCTCGTTGACGGGGCGGCGGATTTTTTTTGCCATGTCGCGCGGTTTTGCCGGCTTTTCGGCTCCATTGTCGCGCGTCTGCCGCTGCTGTTTAAAAACGTGGTTATTTCCGTGGAACAGATGTATGCCATCGGCGTCGAGTCGCTGCCGCTGGTCACGGTCATCGCGGTATTTACCGGGGCCACCACCGTGACCCAGGCGGTTTACCAATTCAGCGGGTTCGTGCCCATGAAATACCTCGGAACCGCCGTCTGCAAGACGCTCGTCACCGAAATCGGTCCCGTATTCACCAGCATGGTGATTGCGGGAAGGATTTCCACGGCCATCGCCGCCGAGATCGGCTCCATGAAGGTCGGCGAGCAGCTCGACGCCATGTCGTGCCTGAACCTCGACTCGGTGCGGTATTTGTTCGCGCCCAAGACCGTGGCCTGCGTGGTCATGGTCCCCGTTTTGGTCGTGTTCGCCGAGCTTGTCGCGTTTGTCAGTTCGATATTCACGGTGCTGTTTTCGGTCAAAGTGACGCTGTACGTTTACCTGACCGGACTGCGGCTTTTTTTTAACCCATCCAGCATGCTGATCGGCGTGGCCAAAACCGCGGTTTTCGGGGCGATCATCGCGATGACCGGATGCTATTTCGGGCTGCAGACCAAGGGCGGGGCCGAAGGCGTGGGGACTTCCACCACCAAGGCCGTGATGGCCTCGTGCGTCCTTATTTTAGTGGCTGATTTTCTCATTGCGCTTTTAACCTTGTGAGTGTTTATGGATAAAAACCTGCCACTTTACGCGGCGCCGTCCGCGCCCGCGCCCCTGCTTCGCATCGAGCACCTTAAGAAGCATTTTGGAAACCAATTGGTGCTCGACGACGTCAACCTCGAACTGCGCAAGGGGGAAATCCTCTGTATTATCGGGCAATCCGGCGGAGGCAAAAGCGTCATCCTTAAACACGTCATCGGCCTGATGATCCCCGACGGCGGCCGCATTGTGCTTGATAATGAGGAAATATCCTCTCCCGTCAAGCGGTCCTCGGATTTCAACAAGGTGCGCGGCCGCCTCGGTATGCTGTTTCAAGGGGCGGCCCTGTTCGACTCAAAGACCGTGGGGGAAAATATCGCGTTTCCCTTGCGGGAGCACACCAAGTATTCAAACGACGAAATCGCCTCGATCGTTACCGAGGCCCTGGAGATGGTGGGGCTCAAGCAAGGCTTCCAGCACAAAATGCCCTCCGAGCTTTCAGGCGGCATGAGAAGCCGCGTGGGGCTTGCGCGCGCGCTGGTCATGAAGCCCGAAATCATGCTCTATGACGAACCGACTTCGGCGCTCGATCCCATCATGACCGATAAAATAAACGAGCTTATTTTAAGCCTGCGCGATAAGCTGGCCATGACCTCCATGGTGGTGACCCACGATATTTCCTCGGCCTACCGCATCGCCGATAAAATCGCCATGATTTACGAAGGCAAAATAATTTTCAGCGGCACCCCGGCCGAAATCCGCGCGACACGCAATCCTTACATCCAACAATTCATCCGGGGCCAGCGAAAGCTGCACTATGCCGTGTCGGCCGCGCCCGAGGAAAGCGTGGGGCTCGACCAGCAGGTCGACGTGGGCGCGCTCAAGCAGCGTCTGGCGGGCGGTTCGAGGGCCTTTAGCCGCAGGGCCCAGGACCAAAGCGAGCGCGAAAGCCACGCAAAGCTTCTTGACGGCGCCAAATTCAGCGAGGTGCTCGAGGACGAAATCGAACACTCATTCCGAAACCAGGAGCCCTGCGCCCTGGCGGTGTGCGATATCGACGGGCTGGCCGCCCTGAGCGCGGAGCACGGCGAGGCGTTCGGCGACACGGTTGTCAGGGAAATCGGCGCAAAGCTCTTTAACGGCATCCGCGGCACGGATTTCGCCGCGCACCTCGGCAGCGACGAATTCGCCCTTATCCTCACTAAAACCGATCCGGGCAATCTTTTTAAAACGGTCGACCGGATAAGGGAGCGCATGAGCGCATTCGTCATCCGCACGCAAAAGGGCGAAAACATCACCGCGACCCTGAGCTTCGGGGTGGCCATGGCCGACGAGCACGCTCCCGACGCCGAAACCCTGCTGCTTCACGCGCGGGAAGCCTGCGGCCTCGCTAAAACCAACGGCCGTAACCGTGTTGAAGTCAAAACCGCATGAACGCCAGAAAAACCGAGACCGTATACGTCTGCGGCAATTGCGGCCAGGATTTTTCCAAATGGCAGGGCAAGTGCCAGAATTGCGGCGCGTGGGACACCATCACCGAATTCAGGCAACCCAAGCGCGGACCGCGCGCCAAAGAGGCGGCGGCAAACGTTTCGGAGGCCGTGCCGCTGGCTTCATGTAAACCCGCGTCAATCGACCGGACGCCCTCCACGTTTCCGGAGGTCGACCGGGTGCTTGGCGGCGGGCTCGTGTCCGGGGCGCTTATTTTGTTGGGCGGCGATCCTGGGATCGGCAAGTCGACCCTGCTTCTGCAGCTCTGCGCCCAGTGGGCGCTTCAGTCCAAAACGGCGCTTTATATTTCGGGCGAGGAATCCGGCGAGCAGATTTTCCTTCGCGCCGGGCGGCTTGGCCTTAGCGGCTCGTCGTTGTCGCTCATGACCGAAACGTCGATTGAGGCGATTTGCGCGGGACTCGCGCGCAGTAAGCCCGACATCGTGGTCATCGATTCCATACAAACCATGTTTTCGGAGGCGCTCGAAAGCGCGCCGGGCAGCGTTTCGCAAGTGCGCGAATGCACGTCGCTTCTTTTGCGGTATGCAAAGCAGAACAAAACCGTGGTTTTTTTGATCGGACACGTGACCAAGGAGGGCGCCATCGCGGGTCCGCGCGTTTTGGAGCACATGGTCGACACGGTGCTGTATTTCGAGGGCGATTCGCACTACCAATACCGAATTGTCCGGGCAGTCAAGAACCGCTACGGGCCGAGCGGCGAAATCGCCATTTTCGAAATGACCGACCGGGGCCTCAGGGAAATAAACAATCCCTCGCAATTTTTTCTATTAAACCGCGCTTCCCCGCAAATAGGCACGTCCATCGTGCCGGTTTTGGAGGGAAGCAGGGTCCTTGTCGTGGAGCTGCAGTCGCTGGTCAACAAATCCCATTTCGGCCTGCCACAGCGCGTGGCGTCGGGGATCAATCCTAAAAAACTGTCGCTTCTATTGGCGGTGCTTGAGCGCTTCGGCGGGCTCATGCTCGGGGACCACGACATTTTCTTCAATATCGTCGGCGGCCTTACCGTAGCGGAACCCGCGATCGACCTGGGTATTGCCGCCGCAATCATGTCCTCCTTCCGTAACCGTCCCCTTCGAAAAGACCTTGCCTTCATCGGCGAGCTGGGTCTTGGCGGAGAAATCCGTCCCGTCAACAATATGATTCTTCGCCTTAAGGAACTGTCCAGATTGGGTTTTCACGAATGCGTGGTGACCAAACCGCACAAGCAAACCGACTGGATGATCGACAATTACGGGATCAACTTGTTAATGTGCAATAAGATCAGCGAAGTCCAGGGGCTGATTTTTTAAGACCCTATAAGCGTTTTCCTCGCGTTGCTTTGTTCGTGGGTAATACCAATAAAATCAATTGATTACAATCGAGTGTTTCCCTGTGGGAAACAGATAATTATATGACCTATTGACTAGTTGAATTTATTTAGGTAAATTATCCAGGAAGGTTTTAAATAAAATGGTTTTTTTGAAAGGACTTTTAAAATGAATCGATTTAAAATAGGCGTCATTGTTTTTTTCGCGTTTATAAGCGGCAATGCGGCAGGCAGCAATCCGTCCTTTAATGATACTATTTCAATTCCAGGAGCAAAGTGCACAATATCTATTCCAATGGATTCAAATTCTCTTTTTTCCTCTTTTGAACATCCTTGTACTAACTATTATTTCTTTAAACTAAGAAACTATTTTCTCTCTTTCCGTGGATCAAACTTATTAATGTTAGGGTTTACTTCTTCTATTAAGTGTACTTTATTTGTCAAATCAGTACAGTTTTCAAATTTGTATCTTCCGATTGAGAAGCCACCCTCTACTCTTCCAATTTCGTGCGATTCATTACCATATTATTCTGGAGATACTAATTATGATGAAGGTGGTATTAAACATTTTTACCAATACAATGGCCCTTCAGTTGTACCAGTTAATGATAGCATTCGATGGGCCTATGAGGGCTTCACTGGCAAGAGGCTTGCCAAAGCTAAACAAATTCTCACCGAAGACCCCGAATATGGAGATTTATTGCATTTAATATTAAAATCAACAAATGATTCAAGTGAACTTTATTTATCTCGAACAATGTTGTTTCCTACACAAATCAAAACTTCGCCGTTGCCTTCTAAAATTACAAATAAAACTAATATTACAAGTAAAGCATATACAATAAATGGGGCACTAATTCAATCAAACCATAGGCTGCCTGCACTGTATATTCTTAGGGATAATACAACAGCTCAACCAATAGTTCATTTTTTCAATAAGGCCTCTGTGAAATAGGAGAAAATTACATTTTGTCGAAAGGACTTTTAAAATGAATCGAATTAAAATAGGTCTAATCATTTTTTGCGCGTTTTTAAGCGTCAATGCGGCAGGGAGCAATCCGTCCTTTAATGATACTATTTCAATTCCAGGTGCCAAGTGCATTATATCTACTCCAACGGATTCAAATTCTTTGTGGTCTTTACCCGAACACCCTTGCAATAATTATTATTTTTTTAAAACTGTTCTTAATTCCCCCTTCTTATTAATTAGCTTTTCATCTTCTGTAAAGTGTACATTATTTGTAATAGGAACCTTTAATGAAATGCGTGCTATTTATAACAGCACCGACACTCTCCCACTTTCCTGTGATTCATTAAAATATTTAGCTGAAACGAGGGGATGTTCCAAATTTGGGTGTGGTGTTCTGGTAACTGATACTTCAGGTAATTATAGTTTAGCCTGGGAACCTGATTTGGTTGACAAGAGACTTGCTACAGTGAACGTTCCTGATTTCTTTGGAAATTTACTGCATTTTGTGATAAAATCAGCAAATGATTCAAGTGAAGTTTATTTATCTCGAAGCGCAAGGTATTACACGCCTGTCATTAATACTCAGTTTAGCAAGCCCACAAATAATACAAAATATTTGACTAAAGCATATACAATAAATGGGGCATTAATTCAATCAAATCATAGGCTCCCTGCATTGTATATTCTTAGGGATAATACAACAGCTCAACCAACAGTTCATTTTTTCAATAAGGCCTCTGTGAAATAGGAGAAAATTACATTTTGTCGAAAGGACTTTTAAAATGAATCGAATTAAAACAGGTCTAATCATTTTTTGCGCGTTTTTAAGCGTCAATGCGGCAGGTAGCAATCCGTCCTTTAATGATACTATTTCGATTCCAGGTGCGAAGTGCATAATATCTATTCCAATAGATTCAAATTCTCTTTTTTCCTCTTTTGAACATCCTTGTGTTAACTATTATTTCTTTAAACTAGGAAACTACTGTCCCTGTTGTAGATTATCAAACTTATTAATAAGGTTTACTTCTTCCATTAAATGCACTTTATTTGTCAGATCAGTACAGTTTCATTTTCCCCCCGACACTCTTCCAATTTCGTGCGATTCATTACCATATTATTTTGGGGGTGATAATTACCAATACAACATTCCTTCAGTTGTATCAGTTAATGATAGCATTCAATGGGTCTATGAATGCCCCATTGGTAAGAGACTTGCCAAAGCTAAACAATTTAACTACTATGGTGGAGATTTATTGCATTTAATATTGAAATCAACAAATGACTCGAGTGAACTTAATTTATCTAGAACAATTGTGCATTTAACACCAATCAAAACTTCGCCGTCGCCTTCTAAAATTACAAATAAAACTAATACCTAAATCCGTGAATAAAATTATGGCAAAACGGTCAATTTTCGGGTAAATTAAGAGTGAGAAGCAATTGACTAAGATGCAATAGGAACCACTCACCCGGAAGGTGCCATGCCCAAACC
>Ga0182027_10004263_pt1 | contig 22255 bp, 22 predicted proteins | sample 712E1DmetaG_FD_121300 | JGI IMG/M metagenome (GOLD analysis project Ga0182027, IMG submission 121300) | Permafrost microbial communities from Stordalen Mire, Sweden - 712E1D metaG (Illumina Assembly) | ecosystem: Environmental > Terrestrial > Soil > Wetlands > Permafrost | place: Sweden... | reverse complement strand
GGGCCGATCACCAGCGCCACGGCGTTTGAGGCCGGCACCTGGGCGCGCTCGAACACCGTCGGGACGAAACCGATTTCGCCCTTCCAATCGGGCGTCTCGCCGCCCGGGTCGACGCAGCGCACGACGCGCACGCGCTCGCGTTTGGCCCATTCGTCCAGTTCGTCGGGGAAGACGAGGTCGCCGACGGTGCGCGCGCCGTAAACGATCGTGATGTTGCCGAATTTGGCGCGGTTTTCCAGCGCATACCAGATCGCGCAGCGCACCGGGGGCATGGCGATGCCGCCGGAGATGAAAATCAGGTTGCGCCCTTCCCATTGCTCCATCGGGTAGCTGTTGCCGTACGGGCCGCGAAAGCCGATCGTGTCGCCGGCCTCGATGCCCCAAAGCGCTTCGGTGACCTTGCCCGTCTTGCGGAAACAAAACTCGAGATGGTCGGTCCAGGTGGAGGACGAGCAGATGTTGAAGGTGGACTCGCCGTAGCCGAAGGCCGAGAAGATGCCGAACTGGCCGACGCGGAAGCTAAAGTCTTTGGCCTTGGCCTCGTCCTTAAAACGGATCGAGACGGATTTGACGTCGACGGTCTGGCGGTGGACGCCGATGACTTCCATCAGGTCGGGTTGGTAGATGTTGTGCATGCTAATTCAAAGACTCCTGATCACCTATTGTTTTTCCCAGCGCTCATACAGCACCCGTCCCTCTTTGGATGCCGGATTGGCTATGGTTCCGACGTAACATTTACCAATTTCAAATTCCTGCGGGGTCATCACGATAATATCCTTGGCGAAGCCCATGCCCTTGAGCGCCCTATACATTTCAAGGACCAACGGCCGCCGCCGCTCCGGACATCCACACACCACAAGTAAATCCACATCGCTGTGTTCGGTCGCGTCCCCGCGCGCCTGCGAGCCGAACAGGATGATTTTTTCGGGATTAAACCGGGAGATTAGCCGGTCGGTGGCTTCTTTCAGTACATTTTCGGAGATCATGGCTGGGCCTCCCTTCGGTTTTAATTAATCCAATTGATCATTCAAGAATTCACGGAGAAACCGCTTCGTAAACTCAATCAATCCGTTAACATCCTGTTTGCCGTATCCTGTATACTTTCCATGAGCGGCGTCGTTTCTCACAACAGCCTTGGCCGAGAGCTCCTCGTGCCAGAGCTTATTATAAGCGCCATCCCTATAAAGCATCTGATTGAGAGAATTGATGGTATCTTTCTCCCCGTGATTCAATCGCTTCAGATCGCATAACCTTCGTAGTCCATCCTCAAGAACGCTTCCGGCGATTACAGCCGCAGCGTCTTTATAGCCCTCGTTTAATAAATAATATGCCTGTTGAAGGAAATCAACAAAGACCTCGGCGCAGATAAATAGCCGCTGGTCGCCGATAAAACCTCGGACGTAGTCCTCTTTTGCTGCGATCAGAATGCCCTCATAGCATGCTGGAGGCGCACTGCCTGAATAGTGTGCTGTTACGGCGTCCCATTCTTCCAAGTAGACCTTCGTGCCGGGAAGAAGCAATGTGAGCAGATGGCGGGCGCTCGCCCTTAGCTTTGCAATATCGACGGCTGTGACTTTGTCTCTGTCGTTCCTATTTCTTTCTGCGTCTTTGATCAGTTCATCAAAACGCGCAATGATTTTTTCTTGATCTAGACGCATATTGAGAGACCTCCGTTTCAGGCTATGAGTGCTGCTCTATCGACACAAGCACACTTTGCACCCCCAGCCCGACCGGGCAGTTGCGCGTGCAGTTGCCGCAGCCGGTGCAGAGGATCTCGCCGAATTTCTCGGGATAAATCCGGAACTTGTGCTGGATGCGCTGGCGCTGGCGATTGGGCTGGCACGCGCGCGGATTGTGGCCCGAGGCGTGCTGCGTGAACATCGCGAACTGGCAGGAATCCCAGTTCTTGACCCGGCAGCCGCCGGCGGCGTTGCCCTCATCGACGATATCGAAGCAGTGGCAGGTCGGACAGGTGTAGGCGCAGGCGCCACAACCGAGACAGCGCAGCGTGCTCTCCAGCCAGACGGGGTGCTCGAAGTTTTGCTCCAAAAACTCGCGGATCTTGCCAGGCTCGAATTTCTTGGCTGGTCCTGCGGAGATTTGGGCCGTCTTATCCGAGACTCGCGTTTTGCCGGCGAAGAGGGTTTTGCCTTTTTCGGTCAGGCAGCGCACTTCAAACTGACCGTCGCCGAGCGGCAGGAGGATTGCGTCGGAGCCTTTCTCGGCGGCGGGGCCGAGGCCGACCGAGGTGCAGAAACAGTCCCGATCGTGCTCGGCGCAGGCGAGCGTGACGATGGTCGTCGCGTCGCGGCGGCGGTTGTAGAACTCGTCCTTGGTGTCCCAATTGAAAACGTGATCGAGGATCGGCAGCGCGGCGGCGTCGCAGGGGCGCGCGCCGAGAATGACCCATTCGGTCGCGGCCGCGTCCCCATCAACCAGTTCGACCGACTGCGGCCCGTCGAACTTGTATCCGTAGAGCCGCTCGGTGCGCGGGAAAAGGAATTCCTTGATCGAGTTCTCGGGGCGGATGAACCCATCGAGCGCGAGCTGGTCGGGCGAGACGATCGGGACCACCAATACGTGGCCGGGGCGGATGGCGCTGGGACCGGCGACGCGTTTGCCGGCCGCAAGCAGGCCGCCGATCAGTTGATGCAGCGATTCTTTTGAGATAACCTCGCTCACTGGATGAAGTTCTCCTTGTCCTGAAGGCTGTACGAACCGACGGCCGGCGCGGCGTCGCGATCGAGGCCGGGGCGGAAGGCGAAGTTCGCTTCGGCGGCGCGGGCCAGCGAGAGGTTGAGCAGGCGCAGGTCGATGCCGGCCGGACAGACGCGCGTGCATTCGTCGCAGCCGACGCAGCGCGCCGCTTGGTGGAACGCGCGCGTGATCTGCCAGGCGAAATTACCCTTGAGGTGCGCCGAGGTGTCGATGCAGGTCGGGCGGTTTTTGTCGGCCAGGCAGCGCTCGCAGTAGCACATCGGGCAGACTTGGCGGCAGGCGTAGCATTTGACGCAGCGCGAGAGCTCGCCGAGCCAGTATTGCAGGCGCTCGGGGGGCGTCTTCATCATGAACTCCTCGAGGGCGGCGTAGCGCGGGCTGGGGGCGACCGGCGCATTTTCGACCTCGCCGATGACGAGGTCGGTGTGGCGCGGCATGTGCACGTCGCAGGCGGCGCACTTGGCCGCGCGCGGTTCGCCGACGCCCGCGCAGGCCAGGCCGATGGCGGTCATCGTCTCGCGATTGACCTGGCTGTCCTTCTCCAGCACGACCAGCGCGCGGGCGTCGCAGCCCTTGACAATCACGGCCGGCCGGCAGTAGGTGGCCAGGATCAGTTTGTTCGTCAGGTAAACCGTCAGGTTGGCGAAGCAGCGGTCGCTCCAGACGAGCTGCGCCACATCTTCCGGTTTGGTGATGAAGACCGGGTGGGTGCCCGGTCCTTCAGTATCCTGACCGTAGCCGATGATCACGTCGGCCTTTTTTTCTTCCAGCAGCTCGCGGCAGGTCTGGCGAAGTTGCTCTAGCATTGCGGCGCCTCGCATATCTTGCGGTAGTCCTCGTAAGGACCCATCCGCCGGGTTTGTTCGGTGATGTCGGTGATGACCTGGGCGAAGCGCTTGCCTTCGGCGGCCGAGATCCAGGTGAAGTGGATGCGCTCGAGGTCGATGCCGAGCGTGGCGAGCAGTTCGCGGAAGAGCGTCCAGCGCCGCCGGGCGTGGTAATTGCCGGCGGTGTAGTGGCAGTCGCCGGGATGGCAGCCCGAGACCAGGATCGCGTCGGCGCCCATCTCGAAGCCCTTGACGATCAGGTTGAAGTCGATGCGGCCGGTGCAGGGCAGGCGCACGATGCGCACGTTGGACGGGTACTCGATCCGGTTGGTGCCGGCCAGGTCCGCGCCCAGGTAGGTGCACCAGTTGCAGACGTAGGCGATGATTTTGGGTTCGAAGACGTTGGTTTCACTCATGCTCAATGATCCTTGAGAAGTTGGGGCGGTTTGTCAAAATAATGTGCTCGGCCCAAATAGGCGCCCGCCACCACGCCAATCCATGAAATCAACACAAAAAAGAAAATCGTGGGAGGTGGTGCCTGCCTGACAAGTATGAATGCCAGGAAGGCTTCGTAGAGTCCCGGTGCGTAAAGGAAACAGGTCAAGATCGAAACGGCAGCCGACCGTCTGAGTAACCAGCCCGTGAGGGTGCTTCCAATAAACACGGTGATTGGGATCATGACCAGCCAAAACCAGAATGTGCCTTCATCGCCGCCGGGTCTCTTCGGTATAAGCATTGAAAAGATCAGAGCAGAGCAAAGTTGCAGTATGATACATGCCCCAAGTCCAAGGATGATGGGCAAGACAGAGTGAGTGCATTTTTTGAGAGTTGGCATACGCCTGTACCTTTCAGCGTCAAACGCTAATCCCTTCCGCCTGAACGGCCAGCATAAGGAGCGAAGAACGCAGTGGCGTGTTCTCGACCTCATCTTTTGAGCGGATCACGGTTTGAATATAACGATTCGAGTCAAAACCGATTTCCCACGCGCAGTCGCGAACGGCATCCACAATCTCCCGCGTCCGCTGCGATACGAGCACAAGGATATCGAGATCCGATTCCTCATCGCAATCTCCCCGCGCGCGCGAGCCGAAGACGATGGTCTCGAGCACGGGCAGGCCGCGTTCGGCCATCAGGCTTTTGAAGCGCTCGACGATCTGGCGGTCGGTGGGGGCGAGCATTCTTAATTCCTCATGCCGCATGCTTGACGTGCGCCATTTTCTCCTTCAACTTCCTCACATACTCTGATTCTCCGGCCTTAGCGCGGATGAATTCCGCGTATGAGGAGAATTCGCTTTTGCGCGCTTCATACTCCTCCTGCAGTTTTCGTTGGATTTCATCCTTCAGCTTGACGCCATCAATGATTCGATCATCACTCATCTTCGATCACCTCCATGGGGCTGTGAATGGTCATGGAGCGGTACCCCAAGGCTATGTTAACACTGTTGAATCCTCGGATTCGGTTGAAATTGACGATATGTCTGAAATTCCAACTTAAGATCAGGTCCGCGCCCCCGACCGTGGCGGCCGCGACGTGCTGGGCATCTTTGTGGGAGGCTGGTCCCAGCACGCGCGCATCGAGGTACTTTTGTGTGAGTTCCTCCACCTCGGCATTGATTTCGACGAATTCCTTGGCCGAATCCGGGAGGGTCTCCAGGATTGTTCGGACAGGCTCCGGAGCCAATTCCAGTTCAACAAGTGTCGCATCCGATAGGAGAATAACAAACTCTCCGCGATGAACCCGGTCAAAGAACTTGAGACTCTTGTCTCTGAAGAGATTTTCCTGCGTGCCGCCAAAGACGGAGGTATCGACATAGACGCGGATTTTATGCATCGGACACCTCCTCTTGCTCAAATTCACATTCACAGGTTCGGTCGCGTTCTTCCATGTCGCTCCCGGCGGGAGCGACCTACTCTACACTAAACTATTCACCTGCGCGTAGATCTGCTGCTCGCTGAAGCCTTCCAAATCCACGCTCTTGCTCGGGCAGGTGGCCACGCAGGTGCCGCAGCCCATGCACAGCCCGGCGTTGACGCGCGCGGTGCGTTTGATCAAGTTGCCCTTGCGGTCGCGGATCTCGGCCTTCTCGATCGCATTGTAGGGGCAGGCGCGGTAGCAGGCGAAGCAGGCCGCGCAGGTCTGTTCGTTGACCACGGCGATCTCGGGGTCGCGCGTCAGCTCGGTCTTGCCGAACATCACCTGGACCTTGCCGGCGGCGGCCGAGGCCTGGGCGACGGCCTCGGGGATGTCCTTGGGCGCCTGGCAGGCGCCGCAGATAAAGATGCCGGCCGAGTTGGTCTCCACCGGCCGCAGCTTGGGATGACTCTCGCTGAGGAAGCCGTATTCGTCGTAACCGACCTTGAGCTTCTGGGCCAGCGCCTGGACGCCGTCGGCCGGGCGCATCGCCGCGGCCAAGACGACCAGGTCGGCCTCGATCGTGACCGGCACGCCGGCCAGCGTGTCGGCGCCGCGCACGATCAGTTTGCCGTTTTCCTCGGTGATCTTGCTCACGCGGCCGCGGGTGTACTGCGCGCCGTCCTGCTCGATCGCCCGGCGCACGAACTCATCGTAGTTCTTGCCGCCCGAGCGGATGTCCATGTAGAAGACGTGCGCCTGGCCGTCGTGTACTTTGTGTTTGTAGAGCATCGTGTGCTTGGCCGTATACATGCAGCAGATCTTCGAGCAGTACGAAAGGCCCTTGGCGTTGTCGCGCGAGCCGACGCAGGAAATAAAGACCACGGTTTTGGGCGTGGCGCCGTCGCTGGGGCGCTTGATTTCGCCGCCGGTCGGCCCCGAGGCCGAGACGATGCGCTCGAACTGCAGCGAGTCGATCACGTCCTTGTACTGGCCGTAGCCGTACTCGCCGTAACCGCTCAGCTTGGCGCTGTCTTGATCCTGATCGATCTTGTAGAGCTTGTAGCCGGTGGCGACGACGATCGCGCCGACTTTCTCCTCGATCACCTGGTCCTCGTCGGCGTAGTTGATCGCGCCGGCCAGGCATTTCTTTTCGCACAGGCCGCAGCCTTTGCCTTTTTTGAGCCGCGTGCAGTTCTCCTTGTCGATCACCGGGCGCGCGGGGACGGCCTGGGGGAAAGGGATGTAGATCGCCTTGCGCGTGCCCATGCCGTAATCGAATTCGCTGAGGGTTTTCTTCTGCGGGCAGGTGTTCCAGCACTCGCCGCAGCCGGTGCATTTGGCGATGTCGACGTAGCGCGCCTTCTTGCGGATCTTAACCGCGAAGTTGCCCAGGTATCCGTCGACCGACTCGACTTCGGAGTAAGTGTGCAGCTTGATATTGGGGTGCTGGCCGACTTCGACCATGCGCGGGGTCAGGATGCACTGCGAGCAATCCAGGGTGGGGAAGGTCTCGGAGAGGCCGGCCATCTTGCCGCCGATCGAGGGTTCGCGTTCGACCAGCACGACCTCGTATCCCGCGTCGGCGATGTCGAGCGCGGCCTGAATGCCGGCCACGCCGCCGCCGATGACGAGCGCGCGCTTGGTCAGGCTGACCCGAATCGGTTCCAAGGCGCGGTTGCGTTTGACTTTTTCCACGGCCATGCGTACCAGTTCGATCGCCTTGGCCGTGGCCTGCGCGCGGTCGTGGTGCACCCACGAGCAATGCTCGCGGATATTGGCCTGCTCGACCAGGAAGGGGTTGAGCCCGGCGGCGGCCGCGGCGGCGCGGAAGGTCTTGAGGTGCATGTGCGGCGAGCAGGCGGCGACGACCACGCCGTCGAGCCGCTCGGCCTTGATCTTCTCGCGGATCAGCGACTGGCCGGGGTCCGAGCACATGTATTTATAGGTGACCGAGACGCGCACGCCGGGCGTGCGGGCGAGCTCGCCGGCCACCTTTTCCACGTCGACCGTGCGGGCGATGTTCTCGCCGCACCAACAGATAAAAACGCCGATTCTAGCCATTGAACGCCTCTTTATATATCCAAGCTGCCGCGCTGAAAATTTTCCTCAAGGTCCTCATAGGGCGATGATCTCTTCGCGCGAATAATGCAGGCGAATGATCCTTGGCGCCTGCCCATCCCCAAAGTGACACTCCACGGCTTCCCGCACATTGGCTTCCAACTGTTTCCAGGTGTCCGCTTCGGTGAAAATGCCTTGACCGAGCGCCCGTGCGATAAAGCCGCCATCTGGCGCATCCTCAACGAGAAAAATGATTTCACTTAATTCTGACAAATTACGTCAGCCCTATTTCACCACAAAATGCTTGTCGATGGCCAAGTCCCGCTTGCTCAGGCCGAGCGCCAGGCCGACCAGGTCCGAAAGGTAATAGACCACCATGTTGTGCGCGTGGCCGTAACGGCGCGCGATGTCGGCCTGTTTCATGTCCAGGTTGACGTGGCACATCGGGCAGGCGACGACCAGGCAGTTGGCGCCGTGCGCGGCGGCGTTGGCGAGGATCTTGTTCGAGAGGTCGAGCACCGTCTCCTCGCCGGCCATGGTCATCCCCGCGCCGCAGCACTCGGTTTTGTAGTTCCAAGCGACCGTCTTTGCGCCGAGCGCCTCGAGGATCGTTTCCATGGAAGAGGGGTGCTCGCAGTCATCGAAACGCACGGTCGCGGGCGGACGGGTCAGCAGGCAGCCGTAATAGCAGGCGGCGCTGACGCCCTCAAGCGGCTTGGTGACCGCTTCCTTAATGGTATCTAGCCCGATGCGTTGCAAGACCTGGATCAGGTTGAGCACTTCGGTTTTGCCCTCGACCGGGATCTCGACGATGTCGGAGATGGTCTGACGCAGTGTTGCGTCGTCGGCCATCATGCGGCCCGCTTTTAATAGTTCCATCGAGCACATCGGGCAAGGGGCGAGGACGCTGGCGAGGCCGTCGCGCTCGGCCACGCCGAGGTTGCGCGCGGGGAGGGCCACGGCGAGGGTCTGGTTGATCACGTGGGCGGCCGTCGCGCCGCAGCAGATCCAGTCGTCCAACTCGCGCAGGCGCGCGCCGAGCGCGGCCAGGCAGGCCCGGACGGACTTCTCATAATCATTGGACGAGCCGTGCAGCGCACAGCCGGGGTAATAGCCAAATTCCATCAGGGGTGCTCCTCAGGAGAGAGTTCGGCCGGGGCCTGGGGGGTTGATTGCAGACAGCGCGCGAAAATCCGGTCGACCAGCTCGCGGTCGCGAACCTTTTGGCCGGTCAGGTGCAATTTGCCGCGCTGGAACATCCGGGGGCCGAGCAGGGCGTCCTTGAGCAGAAAAGGAATGCTGAGATCCTTGAAGAAAACGGCCGTTTTGAACTGACGCACGAGGTCCAGCTCGCTGAGCCGGCCGTTGCGGCGGATATTATGCAGGAAGGCTTTCTGGAACAGGACGACGCGGCGGCGGGCCGGGGCGTCGGCGGCGCGCTCGACGGCCAGTTGGCGCAGGGCGTCGATCACGCCGGCGCAATTGACCGACTTGGGGCAGCGCGTCGAGCAGGTCTGGCAGGAGACGCATTCCCAGATCGAGTCGCCGCGCAGGGCGCGCCCCACCTGGCCGATCTGGACCCATCGAATGATCTGATTGGGCGGGTTGGCCATGCGCTCGGCGACGGGGCAGCCGGCGGTGCATTTGCCGCATTGATAGCACTCCCGCACATGCGTGTGGGCCAGGGCGTCAATTTGAGTGGCGAGCGGTTCCATGATGGGCCTTGAGTAAAAATCACAAAAATGGTTGTTTTTCAACGTTCCCTGGAATTCGTATGTTCCAAGGCTTGAGCCGACTTTGCCAATGCCTTGCTTCGGCGTCACTAGGTATAGCATAAAATGAGTTTGAGATCCATAAGTGTTTAGAAATAAGTGTTCAAAAATGCACCGGAGGGCGCGCCACGCCCAAGCCAAACCCAAGTGGCGCCAGGTCGCCGCACTTCAAAGTTGCCACCGCGCCGGGCGGCGCGGGCGGCAACTGATCGCCTTCGACTTTCGACCGCAAAAGGACGAAAAGTCGTCGAGGACGAGGACGATTACGAGGACGAGCACGAACCTAGGGGGGCGGTGCTGGACGCGTCCAGGAATTCTCGGCGGTTTTTTTGTATTAATGCTGGTCTCTTGAGGATCAATCTGACATAATATGGGCGCGTTCGGTGCAGTCCGATGCAAATCAAGGAAAGGTGAATAGTTGAATGCCAAGCAAGAAATACGTCCTTCAGGGGATTTTTGCGCTGCTGGCGCTTTGCAGCCTGAGCGCGGCGTGGGCCGCGGGAGATGCTCCGGCCAAGGGCGGTCGGCAGGCGATTCTGAACGCGGCCGCCGGCAAAGGGTCCGCGGGCAGCGAGGCCGCGCCCAATGACCCGGTGATCATGCGCGTAAACGGCAAGCCGGTGACCCAAGGGGAACTGGACCAGGTGGAAGCGATGATCAAGATGAGAAAAGGGGGCGGCGGGCCGATGGGTGGCATGACCGCGCCGGGTGCGAAGCCGAGCGGCCAGGAAGACCCCAAGGAAGCCGCGGAGAACCGGGAAAGTGCCAAAAAGCAGATTATCGACATGCATCTGATGAAGGATGCGATCGGCGCGCACGAAGGCAAGGTTACCGAAGCGGCGGTCAACGCCGAAATCGCCAAGGTGGACAAAAAGATTCAGGCCGAGCACGGCAAGACGCTCAAGGACCTGCTGGCGATGCGTCAGATGACGATGGAGGATTTCAAGGAGAATATGCGCGAGTCGCTGGCCTTCATCAGTGTCCTCGAGGAGCAGGTCGGGCCGGTCAATCCGAGCGACGAGGAAGTCAAGCAGGCCATGGACGCGTCCAAGAACGTGCCGGCCCCGATTCGGGCCAGCCACATCCTGTTGGGTTATAAGAACGAAGGCGCGCCGGCGGCGGGCGAGAAGGACGCGCTGAAGAAGAAGGCCGAAAAGACGCTCAAGCGGGTCAAGGCGGGCGAGGATTTCGCCAAGCTGGCCAATGAGCTGACAACCGACCCGACCAATCAGGGCAAGGGCGGCGACCTGAACTTTTTTCCGCCAGGGCGGATGGTCCCCCCGTTTGATACGGCCGCGTTCAAGCTCAAGCCGGGCGAGGTCAGCGGCGTGGTCGAGACGCAGTACGGGTACCACATCATCAAGCGGACCGATGATGGCAAACAAGCCGCCAAAGCGCCCTCCGTGGACGACATCCGCGATCGCCTCCGCGCGAAGAAGCTGAATGCGAATGTGCCGCTGGCCTTGGCCAAGCTGCGCAGCACGGCGAAGGTCGAGGACCTGGACGGGACGGCCAAGAACGCCCCGGCGCCGGCCAAGAAGTAGCCGCAAAGCCAGCAGGCGAAAACTAAAGAGTGCGGAACGGGAAACAAGGATTTTCCGTTCCGCGCTTTTTTTAAGAGGAGCCAATTGCCTGACGGTGTGGACGGGGTGGACCGAGTGGACGATGTGGACGGATAGGACATTTCCTAACTGAGGATCTGGCTGAAATTGCTCTATACCAACTGGCGCAAGCGGCGCAGGCCGGACTTGACGTAATGGAGGGCGACCCGCGGCGAACCGGCGCGCAGCAGCGTGCGGGCGACGTAGCGCGGGCGCAGATACATCGCCAGCAGGGCCTTGCGCCGCCACTCGGTCAGCTCGCGGCTGGACAGCGCGAACGTGCGCACCGCCGCGCTGGCGTAGCCGCCCCGATCGGGCGCGTTTTCAAACAGCCCCTCGCGCAGGGTAAGGTCGTAGAGTTCGGTCCCGGGCAGCGGGTAGGCGATGTTGAAATCGAAGAAATCGGGGTCGAGCCGGCGGGCGAAGCGGTAGGTTTCCTCGAGCGTCGAGCGCGTCTCCCACGGCGTGCCGATGACGAAGAAGGCATGGGTGCGCAGGCCGTGGCGTTTGCAGATCGCGACGGCCTGCTGCGCGCGCTCGGCTCGCTGGCCTTTTTTCATGTGATCCAGGATCGCCTGATTGCCGCTTTCGACGCCGAAGGCGACGACCCAGCAGCCGGCCCGGCGCAGACGCTCGGCGCGCTCGTCATCCATGGTGTCGACACGGCTGTTGCAGCCCCAATGAATCTTGTGACCCGAGGCGACGATCAGGTCGCAGAGCTCGAGCAGCCAGGGCTTGTTGAGCGTGAAGGTGTCGCCGTGGAAGAGGAACTCGCGCAGGCCGTAACGCGTGACGCACTCCTCGATCTCGGCCATGATGCGCGTGGGCGACCGGTAGCGGACCTTGTATCCCGACATCACCCCGGCGGGGCAGAAGATGCACTTGGAGGGGCAGCCGCGGTTGCCGTGGATGACGGTCAGCGGATGGCCGGTCTCGGGGCTGCGGTAGAGGGAGTTGTCGAGCAGGTCGCGCGCGGGAAAGGGGAGGGCGTCCAGATCGCCCAAGAGCGGGTGGCCGGGGTTGCGCACGACGGCCGGCGGGGCGCCGTTTTGGGCCGGGCGGCGCCAGAGGAGGCCGGGGAGGGAGTCCAGCGCTTCGCCGTCGTGGAAGCGCCCGAGCACCTGCTCGACCTCGCCATGCAGGCCGAAATCGACCTCGGGATGGCTCGCGAGGGCCTGCTCGCCCTGGGTGTCCATGTATTCGCCCTTGGCCAGGGTCAGCACGCGGTCGGCGCCGAGGATGTCCTTGGCCGCGGCCAGCGCCTGAAAATCCAGATCGCTGGTGGCCGTGACGACATTGACCAGGACCAAATCGGGCTGGAAAGCTTTCAGGTCTTCGAAGTAACGGTCCCACGAGGCGCCCAGGGCGGGGTAATCCTGGATGCGGACCGTGACGCCGGCCTGGCGCAGGACGGCGCCGAGGGTCGCCAATTCAATCGGCGGAAAAATAATTTGGACCGTCTGGTCTTCGACCTTGCACTGGCAGCGGTCATCGCGCCGGTAGAGGCCGGTGGGCGGGTTGATCAAAAGTGCGCGGGAAAAGCGGCGCCCGTTCATGGTGTCCGTTCCTGGTGTCCGATCCCGATCCAGTAAAAGTTGCCTGAATGAGATTTTAACAGCCGGGCGGAAGACGGACAAGGCGAAAGGGGGGCGGCTGACGGAAAATCAGTGGACGGGGTGGACGAAAAATGTCGCTCCCGGCGGGAGCGACCTACTCTTGCCGGGCTGCTTCGCCGAGGAGGAGCGTCGGGTAAAACAGGCTGATCAGCAACAGCGCGCCCAGCGCCAGGTGAGCGGTGCGGGCCAGGATCTGAATGGTCGTGGCCGCCGGGCCGCTGACGTGCAGGCCGGAGTAAATTTGGACGTTCCAAAGCGCCAGCATCAGGACGCCGGCGCAGATCTGAGCGATGACCAGCACGACCGGCCAGGGGGCGCCGGCGGGCCAGAAGATGAAGCGTCCCGTGCCGGCCTGCTGGGGGATGATGGCTCCGGCCAGGCCCCAGCCGCCGGCTTCGGAGGAACCCGTGTGGCGCACCAGCGCGCCCAGAACGATCTGCACGTAGACGATGAGGGTCGTCAGGGTGAGGAGCGACCAGGCCGCGCGGGGCCTGGGGGAGCTCGGCCGCGCGTGCGTCATGGCCGCAGGCCAACCGCACGCGCACCCGGCAGGCGTGGGCCAGGTAAAGGAGGGTCAGCAGGACGATCATCGAGGTGGCCAGGTAGGCCGTGGAAACGAGGAAGGGGAGTTTGTATTTGACCGTCGCGCCGCCGAGCAGGCCTTGGAAGAGGACGAGGGCGAGCAGGGCCAGGCTTTTGAGCGAAAGGTCGGCGGGTACGGTGGACGGTGCGGCCGCGCGCTTGGACCGGGCGGGACGCCAGGCGAGGCCGTAAGCGGCAAGAAGCGCAAGGCCGGTCAGAGCGATCCAGAGCACGCGTTGCACATGGATTTCCCCGACCGGCTGGAGCAAGGCCGCTTCCTTAGGGCTCGAGACGAGCATGCGCGCCATGAAGGGGCCGGATTGGCGGAGGAGCATCAGCCCGCCCACAACCGCGCATAGAATCGTCAAAGCGAGTATGATTCGCTTTGATCTGAAAGTCGCGGCGAGTTTGGCTTCGCGGGCGGCCGGCCCGGCGCGCCAGAGCAGGGCGACGAGACCGATGATGCCCAATCCCACGACGGTCGCCAGCAGGCGGTGGCCGTGTTCGTAAAGGATCCCTCCCCGCATGGGCGGGATCCATTCACCATAACAGAGGGGCCAGTCGGGGCAGGCCGGGCTGGAGCCGGTGTTGTGAACCAGCCCGCCCAGAACGATCAGACCGTAGGTGGCCGCGGCCGTCGCCGCCGCCAAGAGCATCGCCAGCCGATTGCGCCGCATGAGGGGCCCTCGCTTTCAGTCGCACGCTTCGCCGCGCAGCATCCGCTGGACGATGGTGTTGCCGCGGCGTTCTTCGCCGATCGTGGTCGGCTGGCCGTGGCCGGGGTAAACGACGGTGTCATCGGGCAGGGTCATGACCTTGTCGCGAATCGTGGCGGCGAGGGTGTCGTAATCGGCGCCGAGGAGGTCCCAGCGGCCGACGGCGCCGGCGAAAAGGACATCGCCCGCCAACATCCAGCCGCCCGAGAGGAGGAGGACCGAGCCGGGGCAGTGGCCGGGGGCATCGATGATTTCCAGGCGCGACGCTCCGAGCGAGACCGTGTCGCCTTCCTGGTAGAAGTTGGTCGCCGCGACCGGCGTGTAAGGAAAGCCGAGCATCATGGCGCCGTTCATCGCGCCGCTTTCCAGCATCGCCTTGCCCTGCGGATGGACCCAGACGGGCGCGGCGGGGAAGCGGCGCAGCAGGTCGGCCGCGCCGGCGGTGTGATCGAAGTGCGCGTGGGTGATATAGATCGCCTGGGGGGCTTGGGCTTCGCGCAGCCGATCGCTCCAGGTGTCCAGGACCTCGTAGGTCGGGTCGACCAGCGCCCACTGGCCGGTGGCCGTGTCGGTGAGCCAGTACGAGACCGTGAGGATCGGTCCGCCGGGCCGGCCTTCGATTTTCAATTCCGTTTTCGATTCCGTCATGATGGCAGCGCTCCTAAATGGAAGGTCCAATATTGTTTGTTGTTTGTTGCGTGTTGTTTGTTGTCTGTCGTCTCCTGTAAGCAACAACGAGCAACGAGCAACACACCACAAACCACAAACACCGAGCAACAAACAAAACAACGAACTGACTTACGCAGGCGGCTCGCGGCCGGCGAACAGCTCCATGGCGGCTTGCAGGATCAGGTCGCGGTCGCGGTCGAATTGGGCGCCGGTCAGGTAGAGGCCGGCCGCGGCGGGATGGCCGCCGCCGCCCCAACGTGCGGCGAACTGGCCGACGTTAAGTTCTCCGGTCGAGCGGAAGTTGACGCGCAGGGCGCCGTCCTCCATCTCGTGGAACAGCACGCTGAGCTTGACGCCGCGGATCGAACGCAGGGCATCGGCGAGGTTCTCGGGCGCGTTTCTTTCGCCGCCGAATTGTTGATAGGCCTCCTGGCGGATCTCGCTCCAGGCGAGCTGGCCGGCGCACTCCAGGCGCACGTGGCTGAGGACATAGCCGGTTACGCGGACGGAGTCGAGCGGGTGGCTGTCGAAGGCGATGCGCGAGACGCGTTGGGCCGAGGCGCCGGCCTCGATCAGGCGCGCGGCGATCAGGTGCTGGCGCGGGCCGGTGTTGGAGAAGCGGAAGGAACCGGTATCGGTGGTCAGGGCGACGAGCAGGGCCTCGGCCATCGGCGGGGTCAGGGCGAGGCGGGCGTGTTCGACCAGATGAAACAGCATTTCGCCGGTGGCCGCGGCGGACGGGTCGATCCAGTTGAGCTCGCCGTATCGGCGGTTGCCGGCATGGTGGTCGATGTTGATGACCGGCGCGGGGGGAGTCCAGCGGGTCAGGCCGCGCTCGATGTTGGAGCAGTCCAGGAAGACAACCAGGTCGGGATGCAGCGGGCCAGCGGGTTCGCTGCGGATCAGGTGAAAACCATCGAGCGCATCATAGCCGTTGGTGGGCATCTCCTCGGCGGCCATGGCATTGGGGACGCCGAGTTGGCCCAGCAGGTGATGCAGGGCGAGCATCGAACCGATGCAGTCGCCGTCGGGCCGCACGTGACCGACGATCTGCACGGCGCGCGCGTGGCGCAGGCGCGACATGATCTCGTCGAGGAGCTGGGGGGTCGTTGGGATCTCGCCGTTGAGGGTTGAACTGCCTGGAAGACTAAAATCCATGATGAAAACCGATGCTGAGGTCTAAGCTGTGGTGATTTTAGCGCATTCCCGCGTGAAAAGCAATCGTGAGAAGCGCGGAGCGCGGAGCGCGGAGTGCGGAATGCAGAAGAATCACGCAAAGACCGCGGAGGAGGAGTCCTTTTGGTTTTTGGGGAGCTTAAAGTCCATCTCGTCCATCTCGTCCATTTCCTATTTTCGAGAGAGCACGAGCACGAGCTTATTTTGACTACTGTCGTTCTTTCAGCCTTGGGGCTCGTCCGTTTTAATAGTGGGTTCGTCGATTTTGAGATTGGAGAGGTCGATGGCGTTGAACTTGGGTTTGGGCGGCGGCTCTTCGCGGTCGCGGCGGGGGGCGTTGTCGCGGCGGGGGCGGTCACGCCGGTCGGGGCGTCGGTCATCGCGGGTGTCCGGACGCTCCGGGTGTTCCTGATGATCCTGACGCTCCTGGTGCTCCTGGTGCTCCTGAGGCTCGGGGACGGATTCGGCTTCGGAAGATTCGCCGGGCGGGTGGGGTTGGCCGGCGTTCTGAGGCTCGCGCTCGGGCTCGTGGTTGGGCCGGCGGCTGATGATCTGGGCGATGGCATGCTTGTAGATCAAGTGTTGCTGGCCGCGAGCGCCGAGAATGACGGTAAAATTATCGAAGCCGCGCACGTAGCCGGTCAGGCGCGCGCCGTCGAGGAGCACCAGTTGAATTTCGGTGTTGTCCTTGCGGACCTGATTGAGGAAGCTGTCTTGCAGATTCATACCGGTTTTACCCATGATCGATCGTCCTTCATCCGTCCGCGGGAATCCGACTGCCAGGAAAAGCCGCGCGGATAGGCATTGAGTCAGTCAGTTTAGTAAAAGGGAGGGGCCGCCGCAAGCGGGAAGACGCCCTCGGCACCACGCGCAGTGGTGCAAAATGGAAACTATAGGGGCGGTGTTCCCAGCTTTGCAAGGAGTTTTTCGAGCCGGGGATAGATCGCGGCCGGCTCCTGGCCCGGCGGCGCCAGCCAGAGCGCGGGACGCTCGCGGCGGAACCAGACCATTTGGCGCTTGGCGAACTGCTGCGTGCGCAGGATGATGCGCTCGCGCATGAGGCCGAAGGCGAGCCGGCCCTGGACGTGTTCGATCACCTCGTGGTAGCCCAGGGCCTTGAAGCAATGCTGGCGCGGCGAGAGGCCCTCCGCCAGCAGGGCCCGGACCTCGTCGGCCCAGCCGGCGGCGAGCATCGCGTCGGTGCGCTCGGCGATGCGTCGGCGCAGGAGTTCGCGCGGGGCGACCAGCACCGCCAGCACGTGCGGGAAGCGCGGGGCGGGCCGCGTCCATTGGCGTTGCAACTCGGAGAGGGGCCGGCCGGTGAGGGCGTGCACCTCCAGCGCGCGGACGATGCGGACCCGATCGGCCGGGGCGATGCGGAGCGCCGCGCGCGGGTCGATGACGGCCAGGCGCGCGTGAAGCGCCGGCGCTCCGAGCGCCTGGATCTCCTCCTCGAGCCGGGCGCGCAGGGCCGGGTCGCGGGCCTCCTGATCGAACAGGCCCCAGCGCAGGGCGCGCAGGTAGAGGCCCGTGCCGCCGACGTAAAGCGGGAAGCGGCCGCGGGCCAGAATCCGCCGGTGGGCCTCGTCGCAGAGGGTCAGGAAACGCTGGACGCTGAACGGCTCGGTCGGGGCGAGCGCGCCGCAAAGATGGAACTCGGCCTGGCGCCGCTGGTGGGCGCTGGGCTGGGCCGTGCCGATGGGCAGACCGTGGTACACCTGCATGGAATCGGCCGAGATGATTTCGAGCGGAAAGCGCTCGGCCAGGCGCACGGCGAGGTCGGTCTTGCCGATGCCGGTCGGTCCGGAAAGGAAGAGGGCGGGGATGGGGTCGAGAGGCAACTTAAACCTCGCCCTCAAAAAGCGCGTCCTCGTCGCGCAGCAGGACGACGATGGCCCCTTGCGGGACGATCAGATAATTATCGCCTTCATACTTGATTTCAACCGAGGCTTTGCGCAGAAAGAGCGCGAGGTCGCCGACTTGGGCCTGCATCGGGATGTAGCGGGCCTGATGCTCGTTCTGGCGCCAGGGCTCGTCCTCGTAGTCCTCGACCGCGGGCATCGGCACGCCGGGTCCGACGGCGACCACGCGGCCCGACTGCACCTGGGCCTTTTCGGTGACGTTCTGCGGCAGGATCAGGCCGGCGTCGGTGCGCGCGTCGCCGGTATCCATGCGGATCAGGACGCGGTCGCCCACCACGATCAAGCGGTGATGAGAATGCGGATTGGCGCTCACGGCGAACCTCCTGGAAAATGCGGAATGCGGAATGTGGAATGCGGAATGAAATTAGGCCTTTTCTATTATCTCGGGTGCCACGAAACGGGGCATGGTGAGCGCCTGGAAAAATCACCCCGGTTTCATCTTAATCCCGGCGATGGGGCTAAAGCTGCAATAAGTATAATGTATTGGCGGGAAGAGTCGATAAATTTTCCAATCGATGACGATGACGAGCAGGAGGAGGAAAGATTGGCCCTGGAGGGGCGGAGGAAGAATCTAATTATAGGGCGGCGAGGGGGCGACGCTTGAGTTGAGCGGCGGGATGTCGAACTCCTGGACCGTTATGTTGTTATCGTAATTCGATTCGCGGCTGCCGTCGGGATTGACCCAGGCGCGGACCTGGTGCATCCCGCCCGTGGCGGGCCAGAGATCGCCGGCAATATTGAAAGTTTGCCCTTTGGCCAGAAACGAGGGGTCATAAAAGCAGCCCCACGTGTACCACAGGGCCTTGAAGTCATCGATGTGGAAATGCACCGCCACGTTGGTGATGGGCGCGTTGCCCAGGTTGCGCACGGCGGCGTAAAAGCGCACCTGATCGCCGGCCTTGGGTTGGGCCGGATCGGAGTAAACGCGATCCACGACCAGGTCCGCGCGGTTGAGCGAGGACGTGGTGGTCTGGGCCGCGAGACCCGGGCCACTGAGCGACAGGCCGATCGTGCCGCCCGAGGGGGCGGTCACCTGGGCCTGGAGCGTCACCAGTTCGTCGGGCGCCAGCGTCACGGACGTCGCGAGGTTTTGGTGGCCCGCTTGAACGCCGATCGCGACCGCCGTCGCCTGAGCCGCCGAGGACGACCAGGTCGAGCGATTGGCCACGTCAATTTCCACGCGGGCGGAATGACCCGTCTTGGGGTTGGCATCGATCGCGCGGACGGCCTCGATCGCCGCGTGCGGGAGGGCGGGACGGCCCGCAGGCATCTGGCCGCCGAAGATCCCTTGGAAGGCGTGCCAGGAGCGCCGTAGATAACCCCCGGTGTTTTTGCTCGAGATAAAGCCCCAGCCGTCATCCCAACTGCGATCCTGGTCGTTAATCCAGAAAATAAAGGCAAAGGCGAATTGGTTGGCGCGCGCCTCGCCGAGCGTCATTTGAAGATATTGGATCTGTTCGAGGTCCTCTCCCTCATGGCCCCCGCCGAAAACATTGCGCCCGAGTTCACCCAGAATCAGGTTGTTCTGCCCGAACGGGCCGTCGTGCGGCACGTAGGCGGCCAGGGTTTGGATGGAGTCGAGGAGGGTGCAATCGGGCTGGCCCAGCTCGCCGCGGCCGTAATAGGAGAGCGCATACAGGTCGGCGTGCGTGTTGGGCAGGTAGCGTTTGATGTAATCCTTGGGCAGCCCGCCGACTTCGATCACGGTATAAATTTTCGGCGCCGGTTGCGTCCCGCCTTCGCGCTTGGCCCGCGCGATGCCCGACTGGACGGCGGCGGTGGCGACATTGAAGAACTGGTCGGCGGGCCACTCCGCCCAGCGCGTCCCTTCCAGGCTAAAGAAAAGATTGGTCTCCATGAACAGGGAGAGGAGGAAGGTCTTGTTGGCGTCGCGATAGTGGGAGGCCAGATAGTAGGCCACCGACTCGTAATCCGAGCTGACGAGCAACTGATGGGCCGCGTCGAAGGGACCCGTGGGCATGAAATCAGGGCACACGTCAAACAGGACCGTATCGAATTCGGTCAGAATGCGCTGATAAAGGGGGGTGGCCAGCACTTGAAGCATTTGGCCCTGCTGCTCGCCCTTGAGCCAGGTCTTGACCTTCTTGAGCCCCAGGGCATGCGCCTGGTCGATCAGCTCGCTCATGGTGTAGTTGGGTTGGGTGCCGTCGTTGAAAAAGATAAGCCCCGCATGGTCGTGAATCCAAGTGGTCTCCTCCGGCGTCCAGGCAAACTGGGTCAGTGGCTGCCGGCTGAGGACGGTAAGAGTCTGAGCCTGGGCGCTCAGCAGGGGCAAGCCCAGGACCAGGCCCAGGAGGAAGAAGCGCGCGTGACGCATGGGGGAAAGCCTTGCTAGCCGGAAAAATCGGGGCATTTCATTCATCGCCGGCTCACTATGATGATGTCGTAATCGGGCCGCGTTTTACAATTGATTATTGCAAGGGCGGTCGGTGAAAGAGAGAATCAAACCCTGCGGCCCCACGCTGGCCGGAACAGAATCGGAGCGACAACATTGCCAAGCGCCTTGACCAAATATTTCCGAGCGGAGTGCCTGGCGGCCCTATTCTACTTGGTGGCGATCATGGCCTGGCTGCTGCCGAAAACGCCGGTGGCGGCCCGCTGGGGGCTGCTGGGCGGCTGGATTGTATGCGGGATTCATGATTACAGGCAAGGGGCGACGGGGCTTACGGGGCTGAGCCGGCTGAGCCGAATGCTGATTTACAAAGGCGGCCTCCTCTTTCACGGCCTCTGGATTTTGCTGCTGATTTTGTGGCTGTGGGTTCGCGTGGCCCAGTGGAATAGTTTCGGTTTCTCGCTCTGGACGCTCGGCCTCTATAGCAATGTCGTTACCAATACCATGCACGGAAATTTCCTGTACAGCAGCATCCTGGGCTTTAACCACCTGGGCACTCATTTCTCACCGATTATTCTCATCTTTATCCCGTTTTATGCGTTGGCGGGGAACGATCCGCGCATCCTGATGCTGGCGCAAGTCGTGACCGCGGGCGTGACCGTTCCCTTGCTGTTCTGGTTGGGCCGTGACGTGATCGGCCAGGGGCGGCGGGCGACGGCATGGGCGGCGGCGTGTGCGTTGGCTTTCATGCTCTACCAGCCGATGCTGAGCGCCGTGGTGCACGATTTTCACCCCTCAACGCTGATGGCGCCGTTCATCATTCTCGCCCTGCTCAACCTGCGGCGGAGGAACAACGTCTGGCTGATGGTCAACGTGGCGGTGCTGTTGTGCTGCAAGGAAAGCGCCGCATTGGTGCTCGTCAGCCTGGCGCTCTATGCCTGGCTGGAACTTGGACGGCGGCGGATGGCCCTGGTCCTGAGCGCTTTGGCGCTGGCGCAGACAGTGGGCTACTTTGGCGTGATTCAGCCCTTGCTGGGCCCCGGCAACTGGCAACAAGTTTCGCGGGTGCAACCCGGTGATTGGCTGTCCGGAAAATTCAATTTGATGCGTCTGACCTATCTTGTGCGGTTGTTTTGGCCCGTCGCTTTTATTCCCCTGTTTCAATGGCGCTGGGTGGCCTGGATCGCGCCGCAGGTTTTGCTGAACCTGATCACCAATTATCCGCCGCAACTCTCGGCTCTGAATCATTATGACGATGGGATCGCCCCGCTCGTGTTTGTCGCGGTGTTGCATTACTTGGCCACCGCGCGCCCGACCTCGATCCCAGCCGGCCCGCTCAAGAGGCGCCTGACCGTTGGGGTGATCGCCGCATTGGCGTGGACGACGCTCTTGGCATCGGGAGGATCGCCGTTGATTTTTTTGCGTCATTTCAAGTCCCGCACGGCCTACCACAAGGTGTCCAAGGCCTTGCAGCCCTACCGGCAGCTGACCTACGATCAGCCCATCCGGGCTCCGGGGCGCTTGGCCGTTCTGGTGTGCAATCGTCGGGAAGTGAGTCATCTTCAGACGCAGTTGAGCCCCAGCGATTTTCAGTCCGGCAGCGTCATTCTGCTTTCGCCGGCCCTTGAGAATAGGAGCGATCGCTCCTTCAAGGAGTCGCGAGGGCTGATTGACCAGTATCAGGATCGGCTGGAGACGTTGCAGCGCGACCAATATCTTTGGGCGTTTTACGTCAGGCCGGCGATTGGCCCGGCCGGGAGCAGCGGTGGCCGGTTCAAGGGCGCGCGCTGATCCAACCCGCATCGCCTATGGAATCCGGGTCAAGGCCTGCGCGTCGACGACGAAACCGACGAACCGATCAGCGATTATTTGGAATACTCCCGCGTGCGGATTATGCTAGGATTGAAAATGGAGTGTACCTTGGAATTGGGTCTGGCCCACTCGGTGTGTGGCTCAAATACCTTAAGCACGGAGTGATCGATGCACCCAATTCTCTTTCATATCGGCAATTTCCCAATCGGCACCTATGGGGTGATGATTGTCATCGGGATGCTGACCTGCATCTGGCTGGCCGCGCGCCTGGCGCTTGGGCGCGGATTGCGCCCCGAGTTCTTTTACGATCTGGCCTTCGTCCTGCTGGTCAGCGGCTTTATCGGCGCGCGCCTGTTCTCGATTGTCATCGAATCCGATCACTTCTGGGCCCACCCGTTCGAGCTGCTCTTTTCGCGACAAGGTTTTGTTTTTCAGGGAGGGTTTATCGCGGCCTTGATCTGCGGGATCCTCTTTACCTTCCGCCGCAAGATGCCGCTGCTCGAGGTCAGCGACATCATCGCCCCGGCCCTGGCGCTGGCCCACGGTTTCGGCCGCATCGGCTGCTTTTTCGCCGGATG
>Ga0182027_10004260_pt1 | contig 22257 bp, 20 predicted proteins | sample 712E1DmetaG_FD_121300 | JGI IMG/M metagenome (GOLD analysis project Ga0182027, IMG submission 121300) | Permafrost microbial communities from Stordalen Mire, Sweden - 712E1D metaG (Illumina Assembly) | ecosystem: Environmental > Terrestrial > Soil > Wetlands > Permafrost | place: Sweden... | reverse complement strand
CGTGTGCCTTCAGGTACGTGTACCTTCAGGGGTACTTTCTTTTGTACGGAGGGAGTTTGTACTATTTTTACTTTTTCACTCTCAGAGTAAAATCAAGGAACGATAAGGAAAAGGAAAGTCTATGGCGAAAAAAATCTCACTTTCAATCCTGGCGATCATCTTCTCTGCCTGCGTGCTGGTCAGCGCAGTATTGATCGTAGGCGTGGTCACGATCACTCGGTCACAATCCACTCCGGTCGAAGCCGTGGGGTCGACCCCGGCTCCGGCGCTTGCTACCGCTACCCCAAACAGTATCGACAGCCAGATGGATCAGATTCAACAGCAGGTGTTATCTTACCGCGGCTTGAAGTTGACTCAACCGTTGAGCCGAGCATTGATGACCACCGCCCAGCTCAAAGATCAAGTCATCAATGATTTCTTTGCCGATTACACTACCGCGGATGCCCAGAAGGACGAAGATGAATTAAGTACCTTCGGTCTCCTGCCTGCCAATTTTGACCTGCACGATTTTTATATCAAGCTATATTCGGAGCAGATTGCCGGTTATTACGACTCGAAGACCAAGAAGATGTACGTGATCTCGGATGAAGGATTCAACGGTCCCGAGCGCATGACTTATGCCCATGAGTTCACTCATGTGTTGCAGGACCAGACGTATGATATTCAAAATGGTCTGAAGATGAATGAGGATTATTGCAAAAATGAGACCGAGTATTGCGCTGCGGTTCAGGCCTTGGTGGAAGGGGATGCCACGCTTTCAGAGCAGTATTGGTTTTACAAATACAGCACCGATCTGGATAAGCAGCAGATCAGCAATTTCCAGGCCACCTATACCAGCCCGGTCTATGATTCGGCGCCTGCTTATATGAAAGAAGATTTCCTCTTCCCGTATACGCAGGGCCTGGATTTTGTAAATTATCTCTACGGCGAAAACAAGTGGGTCTCCATCGATGCTGCCTTCAAAAATCCCCCGGTATCCACCGAGCAGATTTTACATCCGGAGAAATATCCAGACGAAGTACCGGTTAAAGTGACCGTTCCTGACCTGTTACCCACTCTGGGTACCGGCTGGAGTGAACTCGACCGTAACGTGATGGGCGAATGGTATACCTATCTGGTGCTGGCGGATGGGCGCGATGCCAAGTTCCGCCTCGACGACCAGGTTGCCAAGGATGCATCCGCGGGCTGGGGCGGCGATACTTATGTGTATTACACCAATGAGGCCACCAAACAGTTCGTCTTGGTCTGGGATTCGGTGTGGGATACTGCCAATGACAGCAATCAGTTCTGGAAGGCCAGCCGCACCTACGGGAATGACCGCTGGGGTACTCCTCACCAGGATTCGAACAGTTCGATTTCCTGGCAGACGGATACTGAAGGATTGGTCACGATGCAGCAATCCGGCAAGTCAGTCTTGTGGATCATGACCCCTTCGGCAGATATGCAACTGAAACTCCTTGCTGCTCTGAACAAGGCCGGGAAATAAGCGATGTCTTTTGATCCCGCCAGGGTAAAAGCCATTTGTTTCGATGTGGATGGAACTCTGAGCGATACCGATGATGAATGGGTCGCTCAGATTGAACATTATCTGCGTGGGTTGAAATTCATTATGCCGGTCAGGACCATTGGCCTGTTGGCGCGCTGGCTGGTAATGGCTACTGAAACTCCCATGAATGTCATTTACCGTGTGTTGGATGACTTCAGTCTGGATGATAAATTTGCTCGTCTGTATGACCGCATGATCCAAAACCGTAAACCGGACAGGCGACCCTTTTGGCTGATGGCCGAAGCATGTGAAACCCTGACTGAGTTGGCTGAACGCTTCCCGTTGTCCATCGTCAGCGCCCGGGATGAATTGACCACGCAAGCTTTTATCGATCAATTTGATTTGGGCGGTTTCTTTTGCGCCGTGGCTACCTCACAAACCTGTGAGCATACCAAGCCCTATCCTCAACCGGTATTGTGGGCTGCCGAACGCATGCAGATCCAGCCCCAGAATTGCCTGATGGTGGGCGATACCACCGTGGATGTTCTGGCCGGCAAAGCAGCGGGTACTCAAACGATAGGCCTGTTATGCGGGTTTGGTACCGAGCGGGAATTGCGTCGGGCTGGTGCCGATTTGATTTTGAACAGCTTAAGCGGGATCACTGACTATCTGAAATAGTTCTGGCCGTGCAGATCAAAAAGACGCCCGCGGGCGTCTTTTTGGGTTTGGATGATGATCGCCTTTATTTTATCAATTCAGCCAGGGCGCGGTAACCGATGACATGCAGGCCTATTTTTTGAATGTGCTTGCGAATTTCGTCGCTCATGAAATCATGATAATTGGCCACGCGGGCACGCCAATCAGGAGCTATGGCGCGCAATTCGGGGCTGTCTTTGGTGGGGTGGATGATGAAATGTGTGATCCCTGGTTTAAGTTCAGACAGGGTTTTCTTGGTTAACTCAGTATAGTCTTCGCTCCATTCCAGCGGCATACCCACCAGGTTGTCGAGCAACGGCAGGTGTTGTTCTTCCAATTTCAAGATCATGCGGGCAGCCAGCTTGGCGGTGAGGGGGTCGAGACCATTGGCGCTCCATTCTGCCTCGTCCATCCGGAAGATCATCGGCGGCAGTTTGTATTTCTTTGCCAGGCCGATGTAGCTGTTCATAAATTTGGCCGCGGCCACGGAACCCATATGGGTGTCGATATGGGTGGGTTTCAAACCGGCTTTCAAAGCGCGGTCCAACTGGGCCTGCAATTCCACCTTAACGGCTACGGGTTTCCCGTATTTCTGGACTTCTTCTGAAGTGTGATAGAAATAACCTTCATCATCCATCAATCCGGAACGGCGGTCGCGGGTCGAGATCGGTCCCCAGCGGTAGAACTTCCATTCGCTGGTGAGAGTGAGGTGCACTCCCATGTCGATCTTGGGATTCTTCTGACACACATCGATGGCTGCATTCGACCACGAGCAGGGGTACATGATGGCGCCAGAGGAGATAATGCCGGCTTCCCATAATTCAGAGAAAGCTTCCACATTCGACTGGCACATGCCGATGTCATCGGTATGGATGATGATGACGCGATCGGTATCCGCCATCCCCAGTTTCTTTAATACCGGGTTAGGTGTCTTTGACATTGTTCACCTCCAAGGGGATTTTCTCTATTGTATATTTTTCTTTAAAGAAAGGAAATGATTTTACATCAAAGAATAATTGATCAAGGCAAGACCGTAAAATTGACGATGGTTGACTCGGACTGATTGCCGGCGTTGTCGCTGGCTTTGATTTGCAAGATATGCTTTCCCGGTGTGGACGACCACAAATAAGTAAATGGAGGTTCTGTGCGTTCCCCGACCTGCCGCCCGTCCACCCACCATTGCACGTCAGCCACACTCACTTCATCGGTCACATCTGTGTTGAGGGTGACGATGTGATTGACGGAACTGATCTGGCTGCCGTCTGTCGGGTAGGTAATGTGGATCGAAGGTGGAACATTGTCCACCGTGACCTGGATGACCGCGGTCTGGATCTGGTTGTTCGTGTCCACCACGTTCAGGCGGATCGCGTACAATCCGTCCAACCCGGTTGTATCCCAGACCGCCAGGGTTCCATTGTCAACCGGTGTTGTTCCGGTAGAACCTACTTGTTGCCAGTCTTGCGGGTTGATGCCCTTGCCTACCTGAACGCTGAACGAGGCAAAAGAACTCGCTTCAGCAGTACCGCTGATAACCACTTTTCCGGCCACGGCAGAAAAGAGACCGGGAGCTGTAATGTTTACCTGCGGGTCGGCCTGAGCTGTGGAGATAGCATCGTAACCCAATGGTGGGATCGGTAACCCGGCGCTGCTGGCCCAATCGCGGAGGTTGGCCGGGACGTTCAAAAAGACTTTATCCTCGATCGATTCAGCCGGGGTAAACACAGTGGCCAACAAACCGGTTTCGCGGTTTACGCTCAATTTAATGTAAAGCGTGTCGGCCTGAGTGGGTTCATTGCCATTCAAAAATACGTCATTCGTGATATTGGGGCAGATCGCTGTTGGCAACATCCCTGAGGGGGCGCATACCTGGACGGTACTGACATCGGCAGGCTGAATCCAGGAAGTCTCAGGCAGGTCCTGCGTAGTGTATTGGATCAGCGCGTGCCATAGACCGGCAGCCATTCCCGGTTGTAGCGGCGAGGAGTATGTATCCTGATCTTGTTCCCCCATCCAGGTGAGCACGAGACGATCTGGCGTGTAGCCGACGGTCCAGGTTTGATTTTTTTGTGCGACCTGGCCGATTTTGACCGCGGCAGTGCGGCCGATTTCGAGCACATTCGGGTGTCCCAGGCTGGTCCAGCGCGCAGTTTCGTCACTTAAGATATTGTTGATCAGATAGGTCAACGAAGGGCTCAAGACTGCCTGTGTTTGCGGAGTAGAGTTATCGACCAGCACCTGGCCGCTGGGGGATTGTACCTTTAAGACTATGATCGGTTCGATCCTGCCGGTGACGGTATTCAAGACTCCTTTCTGGCTGCCATCGACTGCCAGGGTGGCGTAAGCCTGGGCGATCTCGACCAGGGAGCTTTTCCCACCGCCAAAGAGCAGGCTGGCCGGAGCGGAGTCATTTTTAGGCGAAGAAAATCCGACGGCATCGGCGAGTGCCCAGACCGTCTGAGGATCCATCTGTTCTAATAAAGAGGCAAACGGCACGGCATAATCATTCGCCAGCGCAGAACGGACGTTCACTGGCCCGTGAAAAGTGCCATCTGGGTTTTGTTGGTCTGCGAGGTCCGCAGGCAGTGTCGAGGGCACATCCCATTCAAGGCTGGCCGGAGAAGTGCCGCGGGCAAAGGCTGCCAGGGCGACGAACGGTGAGGTGAGCGAGCCGGGTTGATAATCCGTGGAGAAACCTGCGCCCGAAAGGGTTGTGGGAGAAACATAGGCCAGAATCTGTCCTTTTTGCGGGTCCATGATCAGGCCGGCAGCACCCAGTTCACTGCTACCGTTCCAGGTAAAGTTCTGGGTGGGCAGCAGGTTTGCAGCCGGGCAGGCAGTCGTATCGGGGGCAATACCGGAATAGACGGAAGATTCGATCTGGATCATCTGGCTGCGGGCGGTACAGGTGAATTGCGCCTGCAAGTCTGTGTCGAGTGTTGTGGTCACGACCAATCCTCCGCGTTCCACCCGATCTTGCCCCAACTCGGATTCGAGTTGATCCGTGACCAGTTGGATGAATTCCGCGTTGCTGTCATGGTTTTTTGCGGTGACCCCATACAGAGTCAACTTCTCGGCAGCCGCGGAGGAATATTCGTCGGCGCTGATCACACCGGTATCGGCCAGAGATTTTAGTAATTTCTGTTGATTTTCTAGAGCAGCAGTGGACGCGTCGACCGGATTGAGTGCGGGTGACTCCATAAGGCTGACGAGCAAAGCGGATTCGGCCAGGTCGAGATCAGCGGCTGATTTATGCAGGTAGAGCTGGGCAGCGCTATCGACGCCGAAGCTCAGGTGGCCGAGAGCGACGCTATTCAAGAACCATTCCAATGTTTGCGTACGCCCATAATTGTGCACCACCTGGGCAGCTAACACTTTCATCCGGATCGTGCTGCGGGTGGATTCGGTTTCATTTGCCAGCAACAGACTTTTCACTAGCCTTTCGGCGATCGTCCGCGGTTGCGAATCCAGGTCGGTGAGGGGCGTGGCACCATTATTCGACCAGAAGGTAGGGTCAAGTTCCGCGACGGTAAGGCGGAGAAGCTGCAGACTAAAGTGGTCCACTTCATCCGGGTTGACACTGAGGAAGTGCCGCGTCACGCCGTCATTTTCGATGCTGTATAAGACCTGCGTCCCGCTCCGGTCCAGCAAACGGGTGGGTTGTAGCAGTTCGCCATTATTTTTGTCCAGTAAAGTGGACAATTGCGCAATCGAGGGAAGGTCATCCGTGAGAGAAGCATAATAGAAACCCCCAATGATTAGTAAGCCACAAAAAAGCAATGCAAAAATCGCCAATGCCACTCGTGCCGTACCGGATAACAGAGAGTGCAATGACCGGTTAGGCTTTTGCCTGAGGTTTCTTCTTTTTTTTATGAGGAGGTAAACGTTTTGGCGCTGCACGGAGGTTTCTACTTTACGGTGGGTGTGAAAGATGGTGTGGAGGTCGCGCTACTTCGCGGAGTGGGAGTGGACGTCAGTGTAGCGGATTGGGTGGGTGTAGTGGGCGGTGTGGTTGTGGCGCTTCTCCGCGGGGTGAGAGTAATGGTCGGGGTCTTGCTCGGGACCGGGGTTTTGGTCGGAGTAAGCGACGGGGTGGGTGTGTACAGGGCATTCATCTGGTTTTGGGCATCGGTGCGCAGATTCAGCGGCAGCGCATCATTACCAAACGCCATGGCGGCTTGAAACTCACGGATGGCCGGGGCGGTATCACCTAACCCGATCAAGGCCATGGCTTTCCAGTACAGGATGGTGGCTTTCTGGGTATCGGTAATAGCAAGTTTATTGGAATAGTCGAAGGCATTGTAAGCGGGACCTGGCTGGCCTTTGGCCAGATATACCCTACCTAATCCTACGTTGCCATCGAAGTTATTGTAATCCAGGCGTACGACCGATTCGAAATCATCGTGTGCAGCATTGACGTTGTTCTCGGCCAGATAGATATCCGCACGCAGTAAATAGGCATCGATGAATTTATTGTCCGTTTGCAAACAACTGCTGACCAAGGACAGGGCTTTGTCTGTATCCCCGGTCTCATAATAGGCGCGCGCGAGCAGAACTTGTGAATTTAAGTCAGATGGCGCATTGGCAAGAACGGTGAGCAATGGTTCGATCGATCCCTGATAGTCTCCATTCTCTTGCAAAATCTGCGCCCAGACGGTATAGACCGGCAATGAGGAGCGGTCGTACTGGTTGGCCAGGAGAACCGCGTTCAACGCCTGGTCGAGTTGGCTTTCAGCAAGATAAGCTTTGGCACGATCCAGTTCCACCAGAGAATTATTGGGCAGGCTGGTATCCAGATTAGCCAGCCATTCCAGAGCAGCACCGGGATCGTCCTGGGCGAGACTGATGTTGGCCAGTTCCAGATAAGCCTGGTTCAACTGTGGATCCAGATTGACTGCTTTTTGTAAGGCAGAAAGTGCTTTTTTTGTATCATTTGCCGGGCCATACAGGTAAACTTGAGCTTCTCCCAGGTAACCCGGGGCGAAATTGGGATCGAGTTTTAATGAGCGCTGATAAGCCGTAAGCGCATCCGTATATGCTCCCTGGAAGCGATAAATATCGCCCAGGTGATAATAAACATCTGTATCGTTGGGCTCATCTGCCAGCACTTGCTTGAAATAATTGATGGCGCTGGCCCAGTCACCTTTGTTGTAGGCGCGGATGCCGGCGCCGTAAGCTTCCACACGATTATGGGGGGTGGCGACATACATCGGCGTGGGTGTAAAAGTAGCATTCAGCAAGATGGAAAGCGGCGCAGGGCCGGAGGTTAAAGGGAGAATAGTCGTCGTTTCGGTCGCCGTGGGGCGTGGAGTGATCGTCCAGCGTTTGATGGCCGAAGTTGGGGTGGCGAGAGCGGACCGAATAGCCAGGGTAATGCCAAAACCAGAGACGACGATGATACAGATGGCGAGCAATACGTAAAGGGCGATCCGCGACCGGAACCCTTGAACGGATTTCGGGCGTTCCACAGGGAGTTCCAATTGCGTCTTCCACGGGATGACCTTCGGTTCTGCTGGAGGAGGGGCGTTTAATTCAGGCGCTTTTTCTCCCAGCATCCTTAACCCGAGGGCGGCTTCTTGATTATTGGGGTCCATAACGAGGACTTCACGCAGACAGTAGATACGTTCTTTGGTCGTCTCCACGGCTGCGCTCAGCCATAGCCAGTAATTCACGTTTTTACGGTCGATCTTGAGCAACTGTGAAAATAGATCGCGTGCTTGAACCAGATCGTTGGCCTGCAACGCGGCTACGGCTTGGGTAAAGAGGTCTTGCTCGGGAGTCATAGCATGAGTGTAGCATAGCCTCGAAAGCTGGGCAAGATTATTCAGGTATAATGCAGCTTATGAAACCTGAAAAAATGAGACGGTTTTGGCCGTTATTGCTCGTTTGCGTTTTGCTGAGCGCCTGCCATTCTACGGATCAAACTCAGGCAGGAACGATCTTCAACGGTGATGTTTTGACTCCATATCTGACGGATACGGCGACGGCGACGTTCACCATCACTCCGACCGACGTTTCGACGGTTACCTTGCAACCAACCATCACATCCACTCCACAGATTTATGTGATCAAAAAAGGCGAAACTTTATGGACGATTGCAGCCAAAGCTGGGCTAACCTCGGCAGAAATCGAGGCAGCTAACCCCGGAATCAATGCTTATTCATTGAGCGCCGGGATGAAGATAGTGGTACCGGCCCCTTCAGGAAGCACTACGACACAATCTGCCCCCACTCCGACAGCAGTGGCGGTAATGGTTCACCAACCTCAATGCACCCCTTCGCTGACGGGAGGGCTGTATTGTTTTGCCAGCGTGGAAAACGATCAGACTTTCACAGTGAAAAATGTTGCAGCTCAATTCATTCTGACCGATCCTCAAGACGGAAAGACTCAGGTTCAACCGGCTTTGCTGCCTCTCGGCCATCTCTTGGCTGGTAATAATTTGCCATTGTTCGCTTATTTTCCACCCCCGGTGTTCAGCTCCCCGCAGGTACAGCTACAACTTCTGAGTGCCTTGCCGGATGACGCTACGGATTCCACTTACCTGCCCTTGAAGATTGTGAGTTCGCAGGCAACCATTGCAGGCGATGGTCTTTCTGCCGTCGTGACAGGCAGTGTGAGCGTGGTAACCGCCGCTTCGCGGTTCTGGGTAGCAGCGGTGGCTTACGATGCTGATGGCAATGTGGTCGCAGTCAAGCAATTGGATAAAAAAAGCAATCTGAGCGCAGGGGCCAACGCTGATTTTACCGTTTATGTTTACAGTATTGGCGGGAAGATCGATCGGGTCACGGTTTACGGTGAAGCCACCCCATAGTGCTGTGTCAAACATGTAGAAATACGTTTGACACAGTAATAGGTTATTGCAGACTCCAGATAAGATAGGTTCCGTTAACACATACTGGGGTCGACACGTTGTCATTCAAACAAACTTGATATTCTAGGATTTGCCCGTTATTCAGGTGGCTCATTGCGGGGATGATTAATGAGGCTCGCCCATCCAATCCGGTCTCAGGGAACGTCGCTGTGTATTGTGATTTGTCAGGTAGGGTGATGGTGAGGTCTGCTTTGATTCCGGTCATGGGTTGTTGATTGTCTTTCCGCAATACCAGGATATCGATTTTTTGCTCGTCGCTGTTGGAAAGGCTTTGATATTGTTCGGTGGCCTGCAAGTTGACCGTATCCGGGGATAGGGTCAGGGAAGGTGACGCGCTCGTTTCTGACCCACCTGCCAGGTTCATGTACTGGTTGCCTAATGGAGCCATTTGCACTTTATTTCCGTCCGTCGCGTCAGAGTGATAGTCGAGGCAATAATTCTCGAAGCATTGGCGGTAAGTGGTGGCATCATATTGGAATACTTCCATAATTGGGTTTCCTGAATAATCCAGGCCGCCGTGGCTGGCAATGAACTTGTCGAAATCAAGCGGTACGTGAAAGCCGTTGCTCCCGCTCACCGGGTAGAATACCACCCCCTGAGAACTGTCGTATTTTTGTGGCCCGGGGGTACCCTGGATCATGTTCAGCAGGATGGACAGGGGACGTAATTTGGCGACGCTCAGGTTGTTTTGGGGAGCAAAGACCACTGCGTTCTCGTAGACTTGCTCTTCATTGCCGTCGGCAGCAATATACGGTTGGGTCAGGGGTGCTCCGAGCACGGTAAGGTCCCCCATTTTGGCTAAACCGGTCAGAAGGGGTTGATTTTCCGTGGCATTTGCGCTGATTGAAACGGCTGCATCCACCGAAGGGGTGTAGTTGCAATTACTCTTGCAGGCGAAAACACCATAAGCCATCAGATGCACGGTCCCGGCGGGATCGCTAAACTTGCGATAGAAGCCGACGTTCTCAAAGAATTGTTCGATCCGTTTCTGGCTGTAATTCAGGCGTGCCTGGGTCAGCGGTTTGCCGGTGAACTGCTCGCCTGAAAACTGGTTGAATAAGGGTAAGAATTCATCATAGATGGTAAAGCCATCGACGACCTGGCTGCCGCCCTGTGCTGGAGTTTGCGAAGGGTCTTCTGTGATAGCCATTTGATCGCCGATTGGGTACAACAGGAAGCGGTTATTATCGGTCACCAGCGGATTGAAACACATTAATGCAGCGGTGGTGTACTGGCATGTATAGTTGTCCTGCAAAAAACTTTTTGAGATTGCCGGTCCGAGAACATCTTCTCCCCCCAGCGTCTGGTAGAATTCGCGAAAACTGGGAGTCACTTCATAAGTAATATTCCCGCCGGAATTGCCTTGAGCCCTCCCGCATGCGCTTAGCACTAAAGCTGGGAGGAGAAGGCTGACCAGGAGGATGGATGAAAGGCGTTTCATATCTGGCTCAAGAATATCTACAACGAAAAAGTTCTATTTACCCTTTGTAATTATACGAGATTCACCGCAATTTATTGAAGCATATCTGACCCATTCGTGGGATTTGCATTGAATTGGGTGAGAGCAGGCATCCAGCGGAAAAGATCGCCATTGGTGAGGGAACCGATTAATTCTTTCGCGGGGGCGCCATAAAAGGGACGAATTCCCTGACAAAAGCACTTGGCAAATAGAATATAAGTTCTATAATAATAGTATGAGAAGTAGAGGTTAGTCTTTACCTGCACAGATCGACGAAATTCATACTGCTGCCCCTTATCATGACCTGAATTGTTTCGAATTGATTTTTGAGACTCCCCTGCAAAAAGGTCGGCCTGCAATTTTTTCCAGGTAAAAGTGGGGCTATTCTATTGAAAAAAGTATCAAATAAACACTTTCAACCCTTAAAATACCTCAAAATGTGATCAAAGTGAGGGAAATTTTTAGGTGTTTTTTGAAAATGAAGTTTTTGCAGTGGACTCTTTTTGAACAATTCAATTCAACTAGAGCGGAAGGATTGTTTCTTTTTTGTTCCAATAGTTATCGAAACCATGGATGTTATTGCAGAATGGATATCTGCCATGCCATTGTCCGGTGTGCTAACTTGAGCGCGATTCTTGAGACTTCCACTCAGTGGTAGAATTTCTTAAGAATCCATACCCTGGAGGAAATGATGACAGATGCAGTGATCGTAGATGCCATACGCACGCCGATCGGCGCACTGGGGGGAACGCTGGCCCGGGTACGGCCGGATGATCTGGGTGCGGCTGTCTTGAAAGCGCTTGTAGACCGAAATCACCTCGACGCGCAAGAGATCGAAGAAGTCTATCTGGGCTGTGCCAACCAGGCCGGTGAGGATAATCGCAATGTGGCGCGTATGAGTTCCCTGCTTGCCGGGATTCCTGCCAGCGTAGCCGCAGTGACGGTCAACCGCCTGTGCGCTTCAGGATTGACCGCCGTAAATATGGCATACCGGGCCATCCGTAACGGTGACGGTGAGATCTACTTGGCCGGAGGTGTGGAAAGCATGTCCCGTGCTCCTTATTCCCTGCCTAAGGCCGAACAGGGTTTTGTCTTTGGTAACCAGACTGCATACGACACCGCACTGGGCTGGCGTTACCCCAATCCGCGCATGAAAGAACTGTATGGAACAGAAGCCATGGGCGAAACAGCCGAGAATATCGCTGAACAAACCGGCATCACTCGAGAGGCACAGGATGCGTTTGCTGTCGAAAGTCATCGCCGTGCCATCGCCGCCATGGATGCGGGCAAATTTATTGAGGAAATTCTGCCGATCACCATTCCGCAAAAGAAAGAGGCTGCGCTCGTCGTCAGCCAGGATGAACGTCCGCGGCGGGATACGTCGATGGAATCCCTGGCGCGCCTGAAACCGGCTTTCCGCGATGGGGGCACCGTAACGGCCGGCAACTCGTCTGGAATGAATGATGGCGCAGCAGGCCTGGTGGTTATGAGCGAACAAAAAGCCAAAGCTCTGGGTTTACGCCCCCTGGTTCGCATCATCTCCGGTGCCGCTGCCGGCGTGGAACCGCGTGTCATGGGGTTGGGTCCCATCCCGGCCACCCGCAAAGCGTTGCAGCGCGCCGGATTGCGCATTTCTGACCTGGGATTGATCGAGTTAAATGAAGCCTTTGCCGTTCAGTCTTTGGCGGTCATGGCCGAACTGGAGTTGCTACACGAGATTACGAATGTCAATGGCGGGGCCATTGCTTTGGGTCATCCGCTCGGTTGTTCCGGCGCCCGAATCTTGACGACCTTGATCCATGAAATGAAACGGCGCGCAGCTCAAGCTCCCCGTCCTTTCTATGGTCTGGCAACCCTGTGTGTAGGGGTGGGCCAGAGCGAAGCTACCATCGTCGAGTGGTTAGGGGGTTGAATCCGATTTTTATGGTATTATCTACATGCTCAGGAACTCATGAGGATTGACTGTCTTTGTGAGAATACCTGACGCTGGAACAATTCAGGTAAAAGTTGGACAATTGATTCATCAGAAAGAATGGCTCTTGGCAAATTCACTTAAGGAGGTACGAATGCCTGTTAAAGGCCGCATCACAGTAAGTGAAGTTTACTGTAAGGGTTGTGAATTGTGCGTCAGTGCTTGCCCGCAGCAAGTACTTGGTCTTGCAAGTGACCACATCACCGCAAAAGGATATCACCCGGCGTCTTTGATCGCTGAAGGTTGCACTGGCTGCGGAATTTGCTCCACTGTTTGTCCTGAAGCAGCCATCACTGTCTACCGTGAAAAGATTGTAACCAATCGCATCCCCGCTTAGGAGGCTATGCATGGTCAGAGAGATGATGAAAGGCAATGAGGCTGTTGCTGAAGCCGCAATTCGGGCCGGGGTGGCAGCTTATTTTGGCTATCCGATTACTCCACAGACCGAATTGCTCGAATACATGGCCAAACGCATGCCTGAGTTGGGGCGTGCTTTTGTTCAGGCTGAAAGTGAATTAGGCGCAATCAATATGGTTTACGGCGCCGCTTGCACCGGTCAAAGAGTGATGAGCTCTTCGTCTAGTCCCGGCGTCAGTTTAATGATGGAAGGCATTTCTTATATCTCAGGAACGGAACTGCCTGCGGTTTTGGTCGATGTTATGCGCGGTGGTCCCGGGCTCGGAAACATTGCCCCCGCGCAAGGAGATTACAACCAGATTGTCCATGGTGGTGGGCATGGTGAATACCACGCCATCGTGCTAGCACCTGCCAGTGTGCAAGAATCGGTCGATTTAACGGTAACGGCTTTTGACCTGGCCGAGAAATACCGGTCGGTGGTAGTGATCTTGACGGATGGCTCCATCGGTCAAATGATGGAACCGTGCGAGATGCCTCCTTTTAAGCCCATGAAAACTGTTTTTCCTGAATGGGCAACGAATGGAGCAGAAGGTCGTGGAAAGCGTGTATTGACTTCGATCAATCTTGACCCGGCTGCGCAGGAAGTAACCAATTTTCGTTTGATGCGACGCTGGCAGGAAATCGAAGCCAGCGAAGTCAAATACAAGACTTACTACATGGAGGATGCCAAATTTGCCGTCACCGGGTTTGGCTCCTGCGGTCGCCTTGCGCTTTCTGCTGTCCGCGCCGCTCGCGCTGAAGGCATCAAAGTCGGGTTAATTCGTCCCATAACGGTTAGCCCCTTCCCGGTAAAGCTCTTTGAAGAACTCAGCCACAAACTGGATGCGTTATTAGTGGTAGAGATGAACAATGGTCAGATGTTGGAAGATGTCTTGCTGGCCACCCGTCACCAGATCCCTGTGGAATTCTACGGGCGAATGGGTGGAGTGGTTCCCTTCCCGGACGAGGTGCTAGATGAAATTCGCCGCGTCTCCAAGGGATCCCTGGATACCATCGGACACCCGCGTGATCGTTGGTTGAAACGCATGGCTCAGAAGGATCTATAAAGGAGCGGATCATGGTCGATTATGACGTTGAAACTGAAACTCTAGTTTATGAACGCCCTGATAGCCTGACGGATGTCAGCACTCATTATTGTCCGGGCTGCACTCATGGTACTGCCCACCGGCTGATCGCCGAAGTGCTGGATGAGATGCAACTGAAGGCTAACACTATTGGTGTTGCCTCAGTTGGCTGCTCTGTATTTGCTTATAACTATTTTGACTTCGATTTTGTGCAATCCCCTCATGGTCGTGCACCGGCCCTCGCAACCGGTATCAAACGGGTGCTACCTAACCGCACCGTCTTCACCTATCAAGGAGACGGCGACATGGCTTCTATTGGTATGGGGGAGATCGTCCACGCAGCCGCCCGCGGCGAGAACATCACAGTCTTTTTCATCAATAATACGAATTACGGCATGACCGGGGGCCAGATGGCTCCCACCACCTTACCAGGGCAAAAGACCACTTCTTCACCGAATGGTCGGGATGTGGAATCACAAGGCTACCCGATCCGGGTGGCCGAGTTAATCTCGCAACTGGACGGTGCCAGCTATGTGGTTCGCCGTTCGTTGAATGATCCTAAGAATATTCGCCAGGCAAAAAAGGCCATCCGTACTGCCTTCGAAGTACAGCAGCGGGGATTGGGCTTCTCGATGATCGAGTTTCTCTCGATTTGCCCGACCAACTGGGGAATGACCCCGGTTTCAGCTCTGAAATGGCTCGAAGAGAAGATGATCACCTACTATCCACTTGGCGATTATAAGGTCCATCCGGCAATTGCCGAGATCAAGTTCTGAGGCGGAGAATATTATGCAGACAGAGATTATTATCGCCGGATTTGGCGGACAGGGCGTTCTTTTCTGCGGCCAGTTGCTGGCATATGCCGGCATGGATGAAGGCAAGGAAATTACCTGGATTCCCTCCTACGGACCTGAAATGCGCGGTGGTACGGCCAATTGTACAGTGGTCATCTCCGATGAAGAGATAGGTTCCCCATTTGTGCATAATCCCCAGGCGGTCATCGCTATGAACCGGCCATCGCTGGATAAATACGAAGACCTGGTCAAACCGGGTGGTTTTCTGGTGATCAATACTTCCATGACCGACCGCAAGGCGAATCGCAAGGATATTACAGTCATTGAAATCGCGGCCAATGAAAAAGCGGAGGAACTGGGCGATCAGCGCATGGCCAACATGGTACTGCTGGGCGCTCTCCTGGCAAATCTGCCTGTGCTCCCCGCTGACTCGATCAAGAAGGCTCTGAAAGCTCACTTGCCTGAGAGACATCAGAAACTGCTTTCACAGAACTTTGATGCACTGCAGGAAGGCTCGAAGTACATTCCCTAATTGAAATATGGGGCAGGGAGAAATCCCCTCCTCGTGATTGACCTTGTTCTTTACCGGAACGCATGATATAATGACGCTTCGCGCCGCTCGAATGGCGAGAAAACTTAAGCAAGGTGTATAAAATGAGCGATTTACTGAAAGCATTTGATGCCCCAGAGAACCCTAATATTCCGGCTTTGCATACCGGAGATTCTGTGTCCGTCCATGTGAAAATCAAGGAAGGCGCGCGAGAACGTATTCAGGAATTTAAAGGCGTTATCCTGTATATCCATAATAAAGGCAACAATTCCAGTTTCACTGTTCGTCGTGTCGCCAGCAACGGAATCGGTGTGGAACGCACTTTTATGCTGCGCAGCCCACGCATCGATAAGGTTGTCGTGGAACGCAACGGCAAAGTCCGTCGTGCACGCCTGTATTTTCTGCGTGATCGCTCTGGCAAGAGTGCCCGCCTCAAACAGAAATTTAACTAATCTTTCTGTCATTGCTCATTACAGGGTGCAGCCGTTTCGGCCGTGCCCTTTATTCTATTAATTTTCCGGGAGTCAGTCGCCATGATTCACCCACTCATTGGTATTACCACTAACCCTGTCCATCAAGATAACGGCCTGCCGTATGATAAGCTTGCACATACCTACTGTGAATCCCTCCGCGCGGCCGGAGGGATTCCGGTGATGCTTACTGATCTCCTCTCCGCTGATGAGGTCATTTCTCTCCGCGGCCGTTTGGACGGAATCCTGCTTTCCGGTGGAGGTGATATTGCCCCCGAACGCTTTCACGGTATCGAGAGTCCCACTATCGGCAATATTTCACCGGAAAGAGATCGCCTTGAGTTCCAACTGGTGCAACTGAGCGTGGAAACCGATTGGCCACTTCTGGGGATCTGTCGCGGTTTCCAGGTGATCAATGTTGCCCTGGGTGGTACGCTTTACACGGATATTCCTGAGCAGTTTGCGACGAAGATACAACATAATACACCGGAGGAATGTGGGCGTGATGCGCTTGCCCATGAGGTTACAATTATAGAGGGGACCGTCCTGGCGGGGACCTTGAAACAGCCGCATGTGCCGGTGAATAGCTTTCATCATCAAGCGGTAAAGCAGGTTGCGCCGGGGTTGAAGGTTTCCGCGAAGGCTGCTGATGGTCTGGTGGAAGGGCTGGAGATGGTCGGTAAACGGTTTTTCATTGGAGTACAGTGGCATCCGGAATGCATGCCTCTGCGGACAGAACAACGAGCTCTTTTTGAGGCTTTCGTCCAAATAGCCGGGGAAGTCAAGTAGATGGAGAGATAATGGCAGGCAAACCAGTAAAAGTGGGCGTTTTTGACTCCGGTTTGGGCGGCCTTTCGGTGCTGCGTGAACTGCGCCGCCAGGTCCCGGCGCAACCGATGCTCTATATTGGCGACCAATTTCATGTCCCCTATGGGGTGCGATCATTGGAGGAAGTACGCGATTTCTCCACCGCAGTCGTCAATTTTCTGGTCAGCCGCGGCGCCAGCCTGATCGTGGTGGCCTGCAATGCGGCTTCAGCCGCAGCTCTTCATTCTTTACGTGAACGATTTCCAGCCATCCCGTTTGTGGGAATGGAGCCCGCGGTCAAACCGGCTGCCGAACAAACTCGCAGTGGTGTAGTGGGAGTCTTGGCGACGTATGCCACTTTTCAAGGGGCGCTATACGCTTCTGTAGTGGAGCGCTTCGCAAAAGGAGTGATTCTGCTGCAAAGTCCCTGTCCGGGTTTGGTGGCTGAAATTGAAAAAGGGAATTTGGATGGCCTCGAAACATGGGCCATCCTTAAACATGAACTCGACCCGATGCTTGCGCAGGGGATCGATACGGTGGTGCTGGGCTGTACGCATTATCCCTTTGTCATCCCTTTAATCAGAGAAATCGTCGGGGCCGAGGTTCGGGTGATAGACCCGGCGCCCGCGGTCGCGCGGCAAACCGTCCGCCTGCTCAAGGAGCATGCCTGGTTGGCAGAGGGAACCGCGCAGGCCAGTGTAGATTTCTATACCACGGCAGATCCACGATCCATGCAGCGTTTGCTACCATTGCTTGTCGAAGAAACTGGCACCGTTAAACAGGCAACCTGGGTAAACGGGAAGTTGGTTTAACCATGCATCGTCCATCGGATGATAAAATTAACCCATTAAGTCATGAATGGGAGCTGAGATGAAAGAAAAAAAAATACTTTTAATCGGGTTTGGTAACGTGGCACAGGCTCTGGCACGATTGCTGGTAACCAAACAAGAGGTCCTGAAAACCCAATTCGACTTTTCTACCAGCGTAATTGGCATCGCTACAGGCCATCACGGTATGGCGCTTAATCCTGCCGGGATTAATATTGAAGAAGCGATTGTTCAGGTAAAGTCAGGCAAGTCTCTGGATGTTCTTTCTATAGTCCCTGTACCCGGCTCAATTTCCGAACTGATTCGCGCCAGCCAGGCCGATGTATTATTTGAGAATTCTCCCGTCAACCATCAATCCGGGCAACCGGCCATCGATCATCTGCGCACCGGTCTCGAATGTGGCATGGATGCCATCACCGCAAATAAAGGACCGGTCGTGCATGCTTACCGCGAACTGACCGACCTGGCATTCTCCAAAGGACGCCGTTTCCTTTTCGAATCGGCTGTCATGGATGGAGCGCCGATCTTTTCACTCTTCAGAGGGCCGTTACCCGCTACTGAAGTGAAAAGCTTCCGCGGGATTCTCAACTCGACCACCAATATCATTCTGGAACTGATGGAGCAAGGCAAAAGCTTCGATGATGCTGTCGAGTATGCCCAGTCGATTGGCATCGCGGAAACCGATCCGAGCGGGGACATTGACGGTTGGGACGCTTCGATCAAAGTAGCTGCACTGGCAACGGTCATCATGGGAATTCCGCTCAAGCCAGATCAAGTAGACCGCACCGGGATCCGCGGCATCAGTGGAGAAATGGTACAGCAAGCTTTGAAAGCCGGTGAACGCTGGAAGCTCCTGTGTAGTGCTCGTTGGGAGGGCAATAAACTGGTGACCAGGGTTGCCCCGGAGCGCGTTAATCCCACGACTCCTTTTTACAGTATCAACGGCACCAGTTCATATGTTCAATTTGAAACCGATACCCTTCCTGGTTTGGGCATTGTGGAAAGCAACCCCAGCCCAATGACCACGGCTTACGGGTTGCTGGCCGATTTGGTCAATGCGGTACGCAATGGTTGAACTAACGATTCCTTTTTGGTTTGCCAGCTGTGTTCTGTCTGAGACAGAATCGATCAATTCCTGGTTAAAAACTCAGAAAGTGCAACCGCGCTGGATCGATGAAGTGATACGGGTTACAGAACCGGGCTTGGAAAGTGGATTTGCCCTCACTGGTATCGAATCCTCTGCACTTCAATTCGGCTGGTCTGCCGGTCAGTTCAGCGACCACAAACTTCTACAGGCGGCTTGCCGTGAAATTGCCATGGGTGAGCGTAGTTTGGCCTTACTGCTATCCTGTCGAAATCACCAACGAACCGCCGTATTGTTGGCTGCCCCGACTGCAGTGGGAATGTATAATCTGGTTCCCCTGGCATATGTGGAAGAGCTGTTCACTTTACAGATTCCATCTTCTGATATGGACCTACTTGCGGCGTTGGAGATTGCTATAATAAAAAAAGGTAAAAAAGCAGAGCAACTCAAAGAACTATTGTGGCTGCAAAATGAAGGAAAGCGACCTGTGAAGTCCAATACTGCTTTTACCGCGGCTCAGTGGGTGAGCCTGCAGGGTCGACCTGCAGGGATATTGCCTGCTTGTCACGAGCTGGTGCAGGTGCTCTTGCAGAAAAAACAGGTTAACGGGCTGGCTGTGGAAGTGGATGCAAGTCAGCATTTATTTGCGACATGGATCGAGCGTATATGAAAAATATTGAGACGGTTTATTTGGCTCTGGGTACAAACCTGGAAAAACGCAGCACAAACCTGGTGACAGCCTGTAATGAATTGAAGAAATATGTCACCATCAAACGCATCTCGCATATTTATGAAACTCCTCCCTGGGGAGTAACTGACCAGGCTGCCTTTTTGAATCAGGTGCTTGAGGTTACTACTGCCCTCTCTCCGCAAGAATTGCTCACAACAATCAAGGATATCGAAGTAAAGATGGGGCGTGTACCATCTGAGTTGTATGGGCCACGCCTGATCGACATCGATATTCTGTTATACGGATGCCACGAAGTGAGCAGCCCCAACCTGACAATTCCCCATCCGCGATTGGTTGAACGGGCTTTTGTTTTGGTGCCCCTGGATGAACTGACTCCGGATCTGGTTCCGCCGGGTGAAAGCGATCGCTCGATCCACGAACTGTTGAAAAGTGTGGATACTGTAGGGATTACTGTGTACAAAGAGCGCCATGGTTAACCCCTACCTGAATTATGGTTCAAAGACCTATTTAATGTGTATTTTGAACGTAACGCCGGATAGTTTTTCGGGGGATGGGCTACTAGCACAAAAAGAAGTGATCCAGTCTGCGCTCGAACAGGCCACGCGTTTCGTGGACGCCGGGGCAACAATTCTAGATATTGGCGGCGAATCGACACGGCCTGGTGCTGGCGTTGTTAGTGCAACAGAAGAAATGGATCGCATTCTTCCAGTGATCGAAGCCATTATCGATCTCAAACTGGAAGTACTTCTCTCGGTGGATACTTACAAAGCATCGGTGGCAGAAGCCTCTCTGCACAGCGGGGTTCACTGGATTAATGATATCTGGGGGTTGTGTGCCGATGAAGCCATGGCAAAGGTGGTAGCACAGGCAAATGTCCCGATTGTGCTGATGCACAATCGCAGCCAGGCAGGCAAGGTAATCTTGAAAGAGAAGCTGGGTAGTCAGTATCTGGGCCCGGAATATGGAAATTTCTTGGATGAGGTGAAGCGGGATTTGCTGGCCCTCGTGGCTCACGCTGCAGAAGCCGGCATCAGACACGAACAAATCATTCTTGACCCTGGTGTGGGTTTTGGAAAATCGGTGACGCAAAACCTGGAGTTAGTGAACCACCTGGATGAAATCAAAGCGCTCGGTTATCCGGTTTTGCTGGGGCCTTCACGTAAGTCTTTCATCGGCTACACCCTGGATCTTCCCCCCGAAGACCGTCTGGAGGGGACTGCCGCCGTCTGTGCCATCGGGATTGCCCGGGGCGCGGATATTCTAAGGGTTCATGATGTAGAAGCCATGGCCCAGGTGGCGAGGATGAGTGATGCCCTGGTACGCACTGCTATCACGCCAAAGTAATTGTGAAATTTCGATGGGGGATGAAATCAATAGGTCACATGCAACACTTGATAGCCTTGATATAATTTACTGAGTAAACCATTTGCCTGATGTTGTTACTTTCCGGAATCAGGTGAATCCAATGAATAATATACGAACCGGGAGAGTTCTATGTCTGATTTTAACCTTGTAGTAATTGGTGCTGGCCCAGGCGGCTACGTGGCTGCTGTGCGAGCTGCTCAGCTTGGGATGAAAGTGGCCATCGTAGACAAAGAATGGTTGGGTGGAGTGTGCCTCAATGTGGGCTGTATTCCATCTAAAGCGCTGTTGAAAAATGCCGAAGTGGCTCATACGCTACGTGAACGTGGCAAAGAGTTTGGTTTTAGCTTCGAAAATTTGCAATTGGATTACGCCTCCGCAGTGAAACGCAGTCGCCAGGTTTCCGACCGACTGACGCGCGGAGTAGGCTTTTTGATGAAAAAGAATGCCATTACAGTACTGATGGGGACAGCCAAATTGCAGGATAGCCATACGGTGCAAATCACAAATGCAGACGGCCAGGTCCAAAGTGTTAGCGCCGAGAATATCCTCATCGCCACAGGAAGCCAACCCAGCATTCCCTCTACCTTTACTGTTGACGGTAAAAAAGTGCTCACTTATCGCGAAGCGATCTTGCAAGAAAGAATGCCGGTTTCTGTCGTCATCATTGGTGCCGGGGCTATGGGTCTTGAGTTTGCCACGATCTGGAGTGGTTATGGGAGCAAGGTGACTCTGGTGGAGATGTTGCCGCGTATCGCTCCGTTGGAAGATGAAGAAATCAGTTCCGAGTTGACCAAAGCCTTCAATAAACGCGGTATCCAGACACTCACCAGCACACGGGTACAGGCAATCCAGACAACCGATGCTGGGGTGAAAGTTACAGTCGCTGGAGCAGACAGCGAGAAGACACTGGAAGCCGAGCAGGCGATGGTGGCGATCGGCTTTAAACCAAATACAGCCAATTTAGGTCTGGAAGAAGTTGGTATAACACTGACGGATAGACACTTCATTCAGGTGGATGACCGGATGGCTACCAACATTCCAGGCATTTGGGCGATCGGAGATGTCACCGGTAAACTGTTGCTGGCACACGTAGCTTCCACGCAGGGAATCTTGTGTGCCGAAGCCATAGCTGGTTTGAACACCCGTCCGATCAATTATCTGATGGTACCACGGGCGACCTATTCACAGCCGCAAGTAGCCTCTTTTGGCTATACAGAAGCACAGGCGCGAGAAAAAGGGTTGGACCTTAAGGTTGGAAAGTTCCCCTTTATGGCGAACGGCAAGGCACTTGGGTTGGGTGATTATGGTGGTTTTGCCAAGATTCTTACCGATCCCCAAACCGGAGAAATTCTAGGTGCACATTTGATCGGTCCTGAGGTCTCAGAACTGCTCCCTGAGCTGACCCTTGGCTGGCAAAACGAGCTGACCGTTACCGAGATTAGCCGCAACATCCATGCTCACCCGACGCTTTCGGAAGTTCTTATGGAAGCGGCTGAAGACGCCGAAGGCCGAGCCATCCATATTTAATGTTGCCGTGGAGATAGCATGTTTTTTGGCGTAATTCTTAAAAGCACACAAAATCCATGCTAACCCGAGTAAAATCTTGGTATAATAAACGCCGCAGTTCAGAATTGCGGGCGTCGCCAAGTGGTAAGGCATCAGCCTTCCAAGCTGATATCCGCGGGTCCGAATCCCGTCGCCCGCTCT
>Ga0182027_10004258_pt1 | contig 22261 bp, 4 predicted proteins | sample 712E1DmetaG_FD_121300 | JGI IMG/M metagenome (GOLD analysis project Ga0182027, IMG submission 121300) | Permafrost microbial communities from Stordalen Mire, Sweden - 712E1D metaG (Illumina Assembly) | ecosystem: Environmental > Terrestrial > Soil > Wetlands > Permafrost | place: Sweden... | reverse complement strand
CGCCGGTGAGATGGCGGAAGTCACCGCCAAACATCTCCTGGCGCAAAAAGCCAGGTCGCTGCTGGTGGCCAATCGTACGTTTGAACGTGCCTGCCGCCTTGCGGAGGCGTTTGGCGGTACGGCGATGCACTTTGAAGAAGGCTTGCGTCAAATGGTCGGGGTGGACATCGTCATCTGCTCCACCGCCGCGCCTCATGCGATCATTACGCCCGCTCATGTCCGCGCGGTCATGGTCGAACGGAAAGGACGTTCACTGTTTCTGATCGATATTGCGATGCCTCGCGATGTCGATCCCGACGTCAACAATATCGAAAACGTCTACCTCTATAATCTCGATGATTTACAGCGCATTGTGGATGAAAATCAAGCCAAGCGCGCGCGCGAAGCGGTCCGGGCGGAGAAAATCGTTGAGGAAGAGACTCGCGAATTCACCCGCTGGATGAGGGCCCACCGCGCGGGGCTGCGACAAAGTCTCCGGCACAATCCCTCCTTGATATCAACGATCGAATAAATATGCGAACGCTACGTCTTGGCACCCGAAAAAGCGCGCTCGCTCAGGCCCAGGCGCGTTGGACGGTCGAACGATTGAGCTCCCTCTTTCCCGATATCCGCGTGGAAACCGTTTTCATCACAACATCGGGAGATACATTAACGTCATCCCCTGCGGCCGCTGGCAGGGGATCCATGGGTTCCCCGCCAAAGACCGCGGGGAATGACGAACAAAAAGGCGGTCTCAAAGCGCTTTTCACCAAAGAAATTGAGGAGGCGCTGCTCGATAATCGTATTGACTTGGCCGTGCATTCGCTCAAAGACATGTCCTCGGAGCTTCCTAAAGGACTCATTCTCGGCGCGGTGCCCGAACGGGAAGACCCAAGAGATGTCTGGATTTCGAAAACGAAACAGCCCTTTCGTGCGCTCTCCGGAGGCGTCCGGATTGGGACAGGTGCTGTCCGACGCCAGGCCCAGCTTAAACGCTTGTTGCCTTCCGCAGAGCTGATCGTCCTGCGCGGCAACGTAGATACCCGTCTGCGCAAGCTCGCGGAAGGGGAACTGGACGGGATCGTCCTCGCCCTGGCCGGGCTCAAACGACTGGGGCACGCGCAGACAGTGACGGAAATTCTGTCGATCGACACGTTGCTTCCCGCGATCGGGCAGGGTTGTCTGGGAATTCAGATTCGGGACCGGGACTCCGTCGTTCTTCCGTTGATGAAAGCCCTGGATCATGCTCCCAGCCATGCGGCCGCCAAAGCCGAGCGCGCTTTCTTAGAAAAGCTGGGCGGCGGCTGCCAGACCCCGATTGCCGGACATGCGTCGATCGAATCCGGAGAACTGATCCTGAAAGGGCTGGTCATTTCGCCGGATGGACAACATCTGGTCAGCGCGAAGGAAAGCGGCCGCCCCTTCGATGCCGAAGGCATCGGCGAACGCCTCGCCCAGAAACTCCTCGAAGCCGGAGCTGATAAAATACTGTTATGAAAAAGCACGAAAGATGCAGCGTAAAAACCGTTCCCCTGCCTTTATTCCCGGCCTGGAAAATCGTCGGGCTTGCTTCCTGGGCGGCCGTGGTGTTGACGATTTATTTCCAGGACAGCTGGCTCCCCCTCTCCAACCTCTCGGCCATGGCCGACACTCTGACTTTTCCCACTGCAAAAGCGTTTCTGGCAATGGCCAAGCCTCTGGCCCTGGCCGCCTGGCTCAGCATCCTGTGCATTCTCATGGGGCATCGCCTTCTGCACTGGATGAGGATTCCGTTCCGTGAGGAAATCGATCGAACGGTTTTTGCCGGAGGGCTGGGAGCCGGCGCGCTGATTTTGATCCTGTTCTTTGTCGGTCTTGCGGGATTTTGGCGTCCCGGCGAGTTGTGGGCATTGAGTTTAGCGTTGACCGGCCTCCTCGCGGCCTTCCATCGCAAACTTTGGCGGGTCGAGCCGTTGCCGGAACCGCCGCCAAAACACTCTCTGCGGCTGGTGGATAAGGCTATGTTCCTTTTTATCCTGCTATTTCTGGGTTGCTATCTGCTTGAAGCGCTGGCTCCAGAAATTTTTTACGACGCCATGGTCTACCATTTGGCTATCCCTCATCAATGGCTCCTCGCTCACCGCATCCTGCCGACTCCCTACAACCTCTATTCTGGAATTCCATTCAATATGGAAGTCTTGTATGGCTTAGGCATGGCCTTCTCGACTCCGGTCCTCGCGAAACTGCTTCACGTGGCGGCCGGCATCGGGTGTCTCGCGACGATCTGGGCGATGTCGCGGCGGTATGCCAGCGCGCGCGCCGGCCTGGCGGCCTGCCTGATCTTTGTTTCCTCACCCATGGTAGCTCTTGAATTTGGGAAGACGGCGGTGGAGCTGGGGACGGCCCTCTTTGGGCTGCTCTCCGTTTATGCGCTGCTCCTGGCGCAAGCGGAGTTCGATCCCGCGATGAAGCGCCGTTGGTTGGTCCTCGGCGGGCTGTTCTGCGGTTTCTGCATGGGGACCAAATATACGTCGTTCATCCTATTCCCTGCCCTGATCTGCGCCCAAAGCATTCATTGGTTATTAGAGAAGCCGCGCTACTGGAAGGCCTTGCTGGCCGATCTTTGCCTCCTAGCGCTGCCGGCGGCGCTCGTGGTCAGTCCCTGGCTGATCAAAAACATGTTGTTTTACAAGAATCCACTGTATCCCTTCCTCCAGACGCTTTTTCACAACGGCTCCGCCGTTTCGAATCTGAAAGAGCTCCTGAGCGATGGCGGCGGCAGAAACCTGAAGGCACAATTTTCATCCGTTAAGGGGATTTGGGAATACTTGATTGAGCCTTGGACCGTGACCATGACCGGGCGCACGGACGCCGATTTCATCGGCCCCGCTTATCTCGCTTTGCTCCCTTTGGCGCTCTTCTCATTTTCCAAGACCACCCGCACCCTTCTCTGGGTCTTCGGGATTCAATGGATCCTTTATAGTCTCTCTTCGCACCTGGTGCGTTTTCGGATTCCGGCCCTCGCGGTGCTGGCCGTTCTTCTGGCGATCGGATTGGCGGATGGGCGCTACCCTAAGTGGTTAAAAAATACCGTATTATTCGTTGTTTTCCTAATTGCGATAGGCAATTTCACCTGGGCCAATGTGATTCAGTACTCCATGGACGGCTGGAAAGTGACCTTGGGATTAACACCGGTCGCTGAGTATCTGAACCATCCCCACGACACCTATCCGACGCCCTATTACGGCGCCGCGGAGTATATCTCTAAGGAAACGCCGGCCGATGCCAAGGTGTTGATCCTGGGGGACGGGAGAAGTCTCTACATCGAAAGGCCCTTCGTGAATGCCACGCTCTTTGATGAGCATCCTTTCTTCCGATGGGCCAACGCGAGCGGCAGTGGGGAACAACTCGCTCGCCGCCTCCAGGAGGAGGGCATCACCCATATTTTGCTCAACGCCGCCGAAGCGATGCGCGTGCGCCAGTACTGGAAAGGGGCTTTCACCGACGCCGGCCAAGCCGCTTTTGAGCAATTCTGGCAGAAGCACACCCATTTGGTCTTTAAGGATCTGGGCGCGCGGTCCGATGGCCGCTTCACCTTCGTTTATGCCGTTGTCCCGGACCGGGCAAAGCTGGAGCCGGGCGTCCCTGAAACCCAAAATATTTTTGGCGAAATCCTCGCGCGTCCTTAATTCCCGCTCGCCGATATTTCTGGCGTTTTGCCGCCCGCCAAAATACGTCGGTCACATCCTGAAAACATTCACATCTATTTACAGAATTCTTTAAGCCTTGACGATTCAGGGACAGCGGGCTAGACTCGCTTCAAGAACCGGCACCCCCTCGGCAAACCCCGAGAACGTGAGAGCCGGTTCCCCTTTTGAGCAAGGTTCTTTGGATGATGGGTTGACGATAAAGGCAAAGTCGCCCGACACTAAGTCTTAGTCGGGTCCCCCACGAGAAGCACGGGGGAGAGTAATCCGGCGACGCAAAGCTTCCGGCCCTACTCAAGGCGCATGACGAGCAGAGGGTAGCGGGGTTACCGAATCAAAAATGAAGAAAACGACTCTTCTATTACTGTCTGTATGCGCGATTCTTGTTGCCGCCTCCAGAGTGGGGGGCCGCCAGGCGACTGGCGACGTAGCGGCAACAGGAATCGCGTTTTTATTGCCTGCCGCTGATGCCGATTTGTCGGATCTGGACGTTCGAGACCTTCAAAACAATCCAGTTTCGAGCCCTTCGGCCACTCAAGAATTGGCTGATTTATTTCGTGAAAATCTTCTCAATTTAATCGTTTTCGCTCCCCCTCACGCCGTGACCGCTACACTGGCGTGGATCGATTCAATTTCGCATCTAATTAATAAGCTGATATTCAATAAGCTCCCGGTCATTTTTGGTCCGGTCCAGGACCTCTTTTTCCCGCCCTCAAGGCGCTTTGTGCACAATGTTCATAACCTGTGGGTAACATTTTCCGTCGGATTTTTCGGCGGATGTCTACTGCTGTCTGCGTTACGCCTGCCAAGAAGTCCTCTCCGCGTTCACCTTCGTCTCTAATTCATAACGCCCCGTCAATTTTCCCTTGACGGGACGCCGTCCTGGCAGTAAACAAGTGACGCATTTGGTTGAAAAATCAACACGGAGGAGGGATATGGAGCTTCGAAATTTGATCGGACAAAGCAATTTCTTTTTCACGCGTGCGTGTACCTGCCTGCCGGCAGGCAGGCGCGCGCGTTCGATCCTCTTCGTTTTCGCATTGGTTTTGGCATCGATTTCTTCATCAATTATCGCCGACTCGAATTTTCCGCTGGACGCTCAAACGCAGCAGCAGCTTCAGGCGATCCAAAATGCCAACACCCAAATTTGCCTTCCCGCCATTGAAGCTTTGGGGCGATCAAATAACCCCGCCGTGGTGAAACCTCTCGCCGACGCTTTCGCGCAGGAAAATCGGCCGGTCGTACGCCGCTACATCGTTGAGGCTCTCGGATATTTACGAAACCGGGCGACCATTCCGACGCTCAAACAAGCGCTGAATGATCCAGACATTCAAGTCCGGCAAAGCGCGGTGGCGGCCGTCGGCCTTCTGAGAGCCAGTGATGTCCAGAGCCTCCTTCTGGAGCATGCCGCAAGCGAAAAAGACCCCGTCATTAAGCGGCAGATCGTGCATCACCTGGGGTTGCTCCATACTCCCGAAGCGAAAAACGCTTTAAAGACGTTCAGCCAGGATAAAGATGCGACCGTCCGCGATATGGCCGGTAAAACGCTGGAAAGACACGGAGAGAAAGAAGCCAAATGATAGCGCAAAACTCAAAGCGGACAGCGCAAAACTCAAAATGGGGGACCCTCCTCCCTCAGGTAGGTTTTTTCGCTTTGAGCTTTGCGCTTTGCACTTTGAGCTGCCGCAAGGCTCACGCCAACAGTGACGCGCTCCTCTCCTATGGCCGGACCGAAACCAGGCCCATCGATCGCGAGTGGGACTACGGAAACGGGACCTTCGCCACGTCCAGCGAAAACCTGGCGCCCAATTATTCCGGAGCGGAATGGATCCCGCGCATCATCCATATTTACACGATTCCGCCCACCTGCACCCGGTATGCAACCGCCGGGGACGAAAAGATCATGGTCACGCTGGCGGACAACGGCGGCTCCAACGGCACGACGACAGACATTATTTACGCCAATGTCTGGGACGACAACGCCAAAAGCTGGGGGGCCGCGACTCAGATCATCAGTAACAGCAACGCCTTAAATAATCAGATTTCAGGAGATCTGTTCGACGGGGCTTACGAATCCGTCAGCGGCAAATTCATGCTGGTCTACGCCAATGGCGGGACGTCCAACGCCAATGGCGGACAAATAAACTACGCCTACTACAATGGGTCGACCTGGTCAACCGGCAACACATTCAACGGGGCCGATCCCGGAACGAGCGGCATACGCATTCGCCAAATCCGCTGTGCCGCCAATCCAAGGACCAACGGTATCGGCGTCGTGGAGAGCGATGCCAACGGGAATTGGCCCGCCGCCGCGGCCAACTGGTGGACTGGATCAGCCTGGGCGGCCTCGTGGACGCAGCTCACCGGCTTGACCGGGACCTACTTCTGGACGGCTGCCCTGGTTGGCACGAACATCAATAGTGTCACCCGAGGCGACGTCAGCCGGGGATTTGACACCGTCTGTGTCAGCAGCACCACCACAGGCCGTTGCTATCTTTTTGTCGGCGCTAACCCCAGCCTTAACGGCATGACCGGGGGGGCCAGCCTCAATATTTACATGGCCTATAACGACACCGGATCATGGATACCCACCAACCATACCGCGACCAACATGGACTCGGCCCAGACAGGCGATAACTGGTACGGGCCGATACAGGCCGTGGCGGACCCCAGCGCCCCGGACAGCGTCCTGGTTGTCGGCAAGGATTCGGGGGCGCGCATGGCCGTCGCTTCCTATTCGAACGGCATCTATTTTTCCACCTCCAGCTCGAACGCCACCAATACGACCGCCCTTCAATCTTCCTGGCAAAAAGACTTCACGGTATCCTTTGAATCCTCAACCGGCAAGGCGCTGATCGCTTACTTTGTTTCGACCAATCCGGCTTATCAGCTCCGCTATAAAACCTGGACCGCCGCCGGAGGTCTGACCGGAGCCTCCCTGGGTCCGACTTTCGGCGCCTCCACGGGAGACATGCTGGCATCCTATTACGACTGGACCAGCAATGACATCTGGGTCGCGGGCTCGAACAACAAGGGCACATTGTCGTTCGCCCGCTGGAATGAATCGGGAGGCGCCTGGGTGCCGCCCGCGGGAAGCTCGGCGACAGTGATCGCCGCCTATCACGCGATTGTCGTGAACAACCAGAACAACGCCAAATCTCCCTTCGCGATGAGCCGCGAAGCGCTCGCTTACGCGCGCAAAGACACCAAGATTCCCTACCGCCAGAACGACCTGGGGGCTAGCACCTGGGACAGCGCCGACAATTTTCAGACGGCCCCCGGCGCGGACACCGGCGGCGCGCCGCGCTATGTCCGCCTGGTCGCTTCGCCGGCCGACGGCAAAAAACTTCTGGGTTTTCAAAACAATTTGGGAATCATCGGCACGCAGGAATGGACGAACGCCACCGAGTCGTGGGGCAATGTGGAAACGCTGACCTCGGTCATTGACGTGACGACCAACAAGGATTATTACCGCGGTTTCGATATCGCTTACGAACGCTCTACGGGCAAAGCGCTCATCGTCTATTCCAATAACACAGGCATACCCAGATACCAAACCCGGGCCAAGGGCGCCAGCGCCTGGAACGGGTCCCCAGCTTCTGTCGCCACCTATCCCTCGAACGGAGCCATCCTATGGGTCCGTGCCGTAGGCAATCCCGTGGCGACTTCCAGCGAAGTCGTCATGGTCGGGATGGATTCCTCCGCCAACGGCCAGATCGGCGCCGCCGTCTGGAATGGATCCTCCTGGGGCAACGGCATTACGCTGACCAATAACGCGAACACGTACACTGGCCAGCAACCCTTCGATGTCGCCTACATCTGGGACGACACGAACCCCCACGCCGTCATCGCCTATGGAGATGCGAACTCCTCAAGCGCCAGCAAGTGGAGCTATATCGTCTGGTACAGCACGAGCCAGACTTGGGGAACGGCTCAACCGGGGGTCAACTTCAATGGCAACCCGCCGCGCTGGATCCGGCTGGAAGGCAACAAAGGCGTTAAAACTGCCAATACGAAAAATTGCATCGGGCTGGTCTTTAACGAGAATGGCAACAGTCTCCATTCTCTCATCTGGAACGGCAACACTCAGACCTGGGGGAACCAGAAAAACCTCATTACCAATGCGGGAACCAACGCCACTTACCAGATGCGCCTGTTTGACGCCGCCTGGCAGCGCGACGGATCGGAATTCGATATCGCTTTCAATAATGCCAACAGCGGGCAATTGAACCACATTGCGTTTAACGGGACGACCTGGGACTCAATCCGGGCCGACGCCACTACCAGCAACGCCATTTATTCCGTCAATATGATTTCTGAACCCAATGACGGAACCGGCAGCAACAACGAGGTCTATATCAATACGATCACCTCCGCCCGCCAGCTCAGGATCTACCATCAAAGCGGCGGTCTCTACGGCACCACGATCGGGGCGGGGAACCTCTTCACGCCGGCCGCCCCTTACCTCTATAACGGCTTCGAAGGGGAGGGCACCAATCCGAACTACGAGGCGGCGTTTTCGGCCTACACCTTGGACTACACGGCGCCAACCTCCTCGATCACCTCCCATGCCCACAACGGCTACTATAAGACTTTGACCAGTTTCAGCGGCACCGCCACGGACGGCGCCGCCGGCGCCGCCAACATCGCCACCGTCCAGAAGGTCCAGATCCAGATCCAGGACCTGACCTACCCGACGAGCTATTACTCCACCAGCGGCCCCAGTTGGGTCACCGCCCCGACATGGAACGACAACTCAACCTTGTCCCCGGGGTCCCCCAACGCGACGTGGACCTACAATGTTTCAAACAGCCTTTTTGCAACCAATCATTCCTACCAGATCACCACCCGGGCCATCGATTACAACAAGAACGTCGAGACCTCACCGAAATCAATCACTGTCGTATTTGATACGACCACCCCGACAGCCCAGATCACGTTCCCTGTCACCCTCAGCGGCAACAACGGCTACTACCAAAGTGGCGCTATCGGGAGTGCCACCCTCGTTTCCAGCGATACGGCTCCCGGCGGCATCAATGCGATTTATCTTAGCCTTTCAAAATATAGCGGCGGTACAACGTATTATTACAATCCCCCAGGCAGCAACTGGATCAGCTCTCCGGTCACCTATCTTTCGACCACGACATTTGACGGTGTCAATACCTGGACGGCGAAGCTGCCGGTCGCCAGCCTTACGGACGGCGTGACCTATTACTTAGGCCTTCAATCCCAGGACCTGGCGGGAAACTTCATGACCTCGGGCACCACTGTCACTTTTGTAGTCGACAACTCGAGCCCCACCGTGTCGACCACGCTGCCGAAACCGACTTCACCGGAAGGCACGTATCTTCCCTTTCCTACGATCACCGGAACGGCCTCGGATAACTTTCCGATTCTCGTCAGTTCTATCGCTTTCGCCGCCGTCGGAAACGCCTATTGGAACGGCACAGACTGGACCAGCGGCTCTCCCACCTGGTATACCGTGTCCGGGACGACGACCTGGACCTTCAACTGGGCGACCGCCGGAATTAATCTCAACAATTTCGACTCCTATCGGATCCAGATCTATGTCAAAGCCCAGGACGCCGCGGGCAATATCACCAGCACCGTCTTATCGACCGCGACATTCCGGGTCGATAAAAGCAGCCCGACCTCCACCATCACCACGCCGGCGCCATCCGCCGGCACGATCTGGGAGAGCAGTTTAAGCGCCCTGCAAGGAACTTCCAAGGCCAATACCAATAACTACCTTCAATACGTTCACCTGTACGTCAAGCGCTGGAAAGACGGTCAGTTCTGGGGAGGGGTCGGCTGGGTCAGCACCACCAGCGTCTCAGCCATGGACGACAGAACAAGCAATATTGACTTTACGTACGGCGGCGCCACCGACGCCAGCCTGGTCTGGGACTATAACACTTCGATCAACTGGGGAAGCGGCTTTACAAATTCCCAGATCAGCGGTTCTTCCTTTACAATCACGGTCACCGGCCGTGACGAGGCCGAGAACACATCCAGTGTGATTGTTGGGAACGAACTTCCCTGGCAAACCCTGGGATCGAGCGTTACCTTCTATTACGACGTCATTCAGCCGACGACCAGCATTCAATATCCCGTTTATAACGCCAGTCCAGCGAAAAGCGTCCCGGCGAACCCCACGTTCTGGGGTCAATTTTATGATCGCGATTCAGGAGTGACCGCGATCAACTATTTGGTAGTCGATCTGACTGCCAATAAGTGGTGGGACCAGGTCAACGGACAGTGGCAGTCATCGGCGCGACCCAGCCAGAGCAACTGGCCTTCAGCGAGCCTCTGGGCCAGTTCCTGGACGGTGACCATGCCCAACAATCAGATGCCGAATGCGACCGTTAACGTTGTGAGCGGCGACAAGTTCCTTATCGAAACCGCCGCGACCGACAAAGCCGGCAACAGTGAAAACGATTTCACCGTGGGCCAGTCCTCGTTCACGTTCTATCTGGATACGCAGGCGGTTGTCATCTCCAATGTCACTCCTGGGGCGCCTCAAGCCTCCCAGTGGACCAACACCGTGGGAACCATCGCCGGGCAATATGGCGACCAGCCTGGATCGCCGCTGGACACCAGCATTCAAAGCATCGAAGTTCGCTTGTCCAGCGGGTCCACGCCGACCGTGTGGTGGAGCGGCTTCCAAAACCAATGGGTGGGGTCAAGCACCTGGTCCTTCGCCTGCAACGGCACCTGCTCGGGAGGAGCCTGGTCCTACGCCATCGCGAATTCGAAATTTACAGACGGGGCCTTTTATCGCATTACGGGCCGCGGGACCGACTCGGTCGGTAACGTCACGTCCATTCCGGACGAGACCTCGAGCGCAAACTCTACCTTTTATTTTGACGTGTCCTGGCCGACCTCCACGATTGTCGTGCCGGCAACCAACGGTTTTTATCAGAGCGCTTCACTGACGACACTGAATGGGTCTGCCGTAGACACCTTGCCCGGCGCCCTGAACAACGTCCAGCTGGCGATTCAAGATGTGGACACAACCAACTGGTGGAGCGGCGGCTCATGGGGGAACCCCGGGACGACGCCGATCTGGTTCAACACGTCCGCTCCTTATGGGGCGTGGACCTATAACATTCCGGCCGGCATGTGGAATAACCTCAGCAATCACCAATTCTCCATCCGGTCCAGGGCCATCGATCAGGCCACCAATCAAGAACAGAATGGAAATGGGAACACTCCTTTCACTTTTGTCATCGATTCAACAGCCCCCGCATCCGCCCTGACCAGCCTGACCAACAATGCGGTGGTCAGCACCATCACGGCGGTCAGCGGGACGGCGACGGATTTAAGCGCCTACGGGCATACGCGCATGCAGAACGTTTACATCAACCTCTATGACACCGTGACCGGATTTGTCTACAAACCAGGCCATCCTCTGGATACGAGCCTGACGAATCCCGGATGGTTCCAGCCCACGACTCCCTATTCGCTCAATCCCCGCGCGCAGGAATACTTCAATACCGCGACCTACACGAATTATGCGGGAGCGGGCGCCTCCAGCGGAACTTGGTCCTGGTCGGTGCCCACGAACATCGGCCTCTTTAACGGGGATCAGTTCCAATTCATTTCCGAGGCCCAGGACCAGGCGGGAAACTATGAAATAGCCTGGACCACGACGACTTTCACTCTGGATCAATACAAGGCCAGTCCGCAGTCGCCGGGATCCTCGATCTCGTCTCCGGCAGATGGATCCTTCACCAAAACAGCGATCACAACCATCAGCGGAAACGCCAACGATCTGGTGAACCTGACCAACGTGCGGATCAAATTCATGCGGCTGATCGGCTCGACCACTTGGTATTTGAACCAGGGCGGCAGTTGGCAGAACTCGGACCCCGGCAGCTACCCCCAGTCCTCGCCGGTCTCCGGCAAGACCTCGGGATGGACCTTCGACATCGGCGGCAAAATGGACGTGGCGGATATTCCCTATATGGTCACCTCCATCGCCAATGACCAAGCCGGCAACAGTCAGCTCGTTTTAACCACGAACACGTTTGTCTACGACGTCGAGTTCCCGACGGCAACGATCACCTACCCGACCAACAGCGGTTTTATTTCCAATACGGGTCTTGTCCAGGGAACGGTCGCGGATCCCGCTCCAGGAATTTCCAACCAGGTTCTGGTGCGTATCAGCACCGGGTCACACGGCTATTTCTGGACGGGGTCTTCCTGGACGACCACCACGAATACCTGGCTCAATACGTCGCTGTCTCCATTGGCCACCGCCTGGATTCTGACCGATAACAGCTGGGTGACCAATGCGTCCTTTATGGTGGAAGCCTACGGGATTGATAAAGCCGGAAATGCGCAAGTGATCTACTCCACCGTGTCTTTTCTCGCCGACTTCACCACCCCCGGTTCAACCGTGACATGGCCCAGCGTGACGCCGACAACGGTGAATATCAGCTCGGTCACCGGGACCATGTCCAATCCCGGTCCGGCCAATATTACTGCCGTCAAAGTGTCCTATTTCCGAAACGATGGCGTCCAACAATATTGGGACCCGGTGGCGGGCACTTTCACCTCAAGCGTCGAAATCTTTTCTACGGCCACCTTGAACCTTGGCTTGGGCACCTGGAGCATGCCCGCCAACGAAGTCCCTAACTGGATTACGAGCCTGAGCGGCATTTCCTACCTTATCTTTTCCAAAGCCGACAATGCCGCAGGCAAAGAATCGGCCAAGCCGGGGAGTCCCGCTCCAGGCTCGGCTTACGTCAACATCGTGATGAAGGCTCCCATGCCCGCCTCCACCATCACGTCGCCGGACAATACGACGCCTCATTTTCAGCCGACGGCCGTCGTCCTGCAGGGGACCTCGATCAACAGCACGACGGCCTATGTCCAGGTTCTGGACTGCGGCCTGGACAATACCTGCTCAACTTCGAACAAGGCTTGGAACGGAACCAGTTTTGTGTCCACCGGCACGTATAACGGGTTCCGGCTCGTCAATTCATTCTCTGGAAACTTCATCGCTGAAACCTGGCAGTTTACGGAAATCCCGAGCGGGGCGTGGATTGGCAACAACTACTATCGAATCAATTCGCAAGGCTATAACGGCAATGTCCCGGGAGGCATCATGGAATCCCCGGGTCCGACAGCGGTTTTTGTCGTGGATTCCTCCGCGCCGGTCACCACCCTCACCGCGCCGCCGGCCCAGCTCTTCATCAGCACGCTGCCGACCCTCTCTGCGAATATCACGGATGTGGCGCCCGGACAGGTCAGCGCGAATGTGGGAGATGTTTACTTTAAGGTCAAGCAGCAGGGATCGAATGCCTTTTGGGATTGGACGCTTTCGACCTTCACGGCTTCCGGACTCAACACCAGCCTGACCGCCAGCCTCGTCTCCGGAAATTACAGCAACGGACTCTGGAGCTACACGACGACCTATTTCCAGACGGGGGCCGCCTGGGTGGACAGCGGGCTTTATGAGGTTCAAGTCTTTGCCAAGGACAAGGCCGCCAATCAGAACGCCTCGACCGTTTGGGACTTTACGTACGATATCACCAAGCCGACGGCCACGATTGTCATGCCGGCGAGCGGCCTCACCGCCGTTCGCAGCCTGCCAGTCAGCTCCGGCACGGCTGTTGACAATAATCTCAATACCAACGTTCAGATGGCGATCCGGAGCCAGTCCGGGCTTTGGTATGACGGTTCCTTATTCCAGATCAACCAATCCACGCCGTACTTCATCCCCATGACGACCCTGTCCACGAATGCGACGTACTGGACCTTTACGGCGGGGGGCACCCTGGATTCCATCCTCCTGGACAATCAGAGATACACCATTGTCGTAGCCGCGACGGACGCGGCGGGAAATTTGCAATCCACTTATCCGGTCAATATTTCTTCGTTGACGATTACCATGGACCGCACGGCGCCCACGGCGGCAATCTCCGTCCCCGCCAGCCTCTCTTATCAACCCGCCAACATCGGGAAAAACGCCACCGGGTCTCTTTTCAACGGGACGGATAACGACCCGAATTCCCTGGCTTCCGGCGTGAAACGAGTCCAGCTGCGGCTGTCCTATCTCCTGGGGGGGAATACTTATTATTGGGACGGCGTCGCCGCCAAATTTTCCTCCACGACCGTGGATGCCAATACGGTCTGGACGCACAGCCAAATCCTGACGCCGCCCGGTTCATGGACTTATCCGCCCGATATCGCGTGGCCGGCGGACATGAGCCACCCGATGCTGCTCGAAGTGCGGGCGGAAGACAATGCGTCGCTCGGCGACGGTTCCGGCGGGGGCAACATCAGCTCAATTGCTTCCGTCAATTTCAACGTGGACTTTGTCGCGCCGGGGGCAACCATTACCTGGCCCAGCGCGAACGCGGCGGTCTCCAGCGCGACCATCCAAATAACGGGGCCTGACGCGGATGATCTGTCCGGAGTCAACCTGGTCCAGGTCGAAATTTCTACCGGCACCGCACCGAAGTCCTACTACAACGGTTCCACCTGGCAGGCGGGCCAAATCTGGATCACCACTACGACCTCGAACCCTTGGTTCTACACCATTCCCAACTCAGCCCTGGCCCCTGGAAACGGCAAATATTATTATCTCCGGCTGCAGGCGACCGATGTCGCCGGCAATGTCTTCGCCACCCAAACCACCACCTTCACCTATAACACCACCGCGCCGACCGTGGCGATGACGCCCCAGTCGCCCAACAACGGCTTTTACTCCGCCGTTCAGGTCTCGACGCCCTTTGCCGGCACCACCAATCCCTCCGGCGCTCCCAACATCGTGGTCAGCACGGTCATCCTCACTTTGCAAGATCTCACTGTAGGGACCAGCTACTATAACGGCTCTTCCTGGGTCTCCGGTGCCACCACCTTCCCGGCCCAGGGCACGGTCGGCAGTTGGTCCTTTAATAATGCGGCCCTGACGTTCGTGAACGACCACCAGTACAAGCTCACCGCCACCGCCACGGATAATTCCCAGGTCTCAGGGTCTGCCAACTTCACTTTCGTCTATGATGTCCAAAAGCCGACTTCGACGGTCACCAATCCTCCGGCCGGCTACTTCACGGCGGCTCCTTTGACCACGATTAGCGGCTTAGCCAGTGACCTCATCGGCAACCCCAACAATCCGGCGGGGATATCAGCCAGTTCCGTAACGGTAGCCGTTCAAAAGGTGGGGGGGAACTGGTGGAATGGGACCAACTTTACAGCCTCCGCCAATCCTGTCTACTCCACCGCCACCTTTACGGGAGCCTCCAGCGGCACCTGGACGTATGCGGTTCCTGTCGCTCTTCAGAACGCTTTGGTCAGCGGCGCCACCTATTTCATTGTCAGCCGCTCGACCGACAACGCCGGCAACGCCGAATTCGCCGCCAACTCCATTCCGGGAGGTGTCGGCATCACCATCGTCTATGATACGGCGGCGCCCACCTCGGTCTTTACGGTGCCAGCCTACAGCGCCCTCGCGCAAAAATACTTTAACTCGCTGCCCTCCGTCTCCGGAACCGCCTCGGGTGATACCGGCATCCAGGGCGTCCAGTTTGCGGTCGAAAAGTTAGGGTCGCCCTCTCTCTGGTTTGATGGAACGGCCTTCACAAAGGATCAGTCTCTCCCGTATTTCCTACCCGTGACGGGAACCACAGCATGGAGCGCCCCCTCTCTTGCCAATCTAGTTACCGTGCTCCAAGCCTCCGGCGACCATGCCCAATACGTCTTTGTCACCTCGGCGACTGCCCCTTCAGGACTGACCCAGTCCACGTTCGCGGTCGGGACCTCCTCCTTCACCTTGACCTATGACCAGACCGCGCCCTCGGCTGTGATCGGCGTCCCGGCTTCCAATAACTCCGCGTTCAAGCGCGCCAATATCGGCCAGGGCTCGGCGCTCTTCTCTGGAAGCTCCTCAGACCCTGGGCCTCTGGCTTCCGGCGTTGAAGAAGTCGACCTACGGCTCTCCTATTTGTTGAGCGGCAATACCTATTACTGGACCGGGGCCGCGTTCTCCTCTTGGACGGTCACGGCCACTACCGCCTGGCAGACGATGACTACCAACAACCTCTGGATGTATGGGACCTCTATCGTCTGGCCCAATGACGGTCTCAGCCACGCCATCAAGCTCGAAGCCCGCGCCATCGATAATGCAAAAGTCGCTGACAATACCGGGACTGGGAATACGGACGTCCCCGTTACGGCTGGGGTCGACGTCATGAACTTCACCATTGACGACAATCCTCCCACGGGAACGATCATCTGGCCTGGTGCGGCCGCGGCCGTCTCTTCCCCCACGGTCCAGATCACCGGTCCCGCGACCGATGTCTCCGGCGATCCCGCCGGGTCCGGCGTCCAAACGATTCAGGTGGAAATCTCCACCGGTACCGGCGGGTCCAAATCCTGCTGGAGCGGCTCGGTCTGGTCCGCGCCTGGCTGCGTCAATGGATTCGTCAGCACCACCACGGCCAATCCCTGGTACTACACCATTCCCAATTCGGCCCTGGCCCCCGGCAACGGCAGCCTCTATTACCTGCGCACTCAAATGACCGATTTCGCCGGCAACTCCTTCACCACCCCCATCACGACCTTTACCTATAACACCACGCCGCCGACCGTGGCCATTTCCACCCCGGTGGCCGGGAAGTTTTATTCGGCTGTCCTTGTTTCCACGCCTTTTGCCGGGACCGCCTCCCCGGCGAGCGCTCCCGGGATTGTCGTCAGTACCGTCATGATCTCCATTGCCGATGTTGACGCCGGCTTTGGGTTTAACGGCAGTACGTATACGTCAGGATCCTTCTTCCTCCCCGCTCAGGGAACGCCGGGCAGCTGGACTTACAGCAATGCCTCGCTCTTTTTCATCAACGATCATCGCTATGACGTGACGGCCCAAGCGACGGATAACGCGGGCAACGTGGCCTCGACAACAAACCGGTTCGTCTACGATGTAGTGAAACCCACGTCGACGCTCACAACGCCTTCCGGGTTGTATTTCACGGCGCTGCCCAATATTTACGGGTCGGCCACCGATAATCCCGGAGGAACGACTTACAACAATCCCTCAGGAATTTCAACCTCCGCCGTTCAGGTCGCCGTCAAGCTCGTCGGAGGGAGTTGGTGGAGCGGTTCAGGGCAAAACTTCAATGGTTCGGACCCGGACTACGCCGCCTTTACCGTCGTGAACGCCACCACCACGAACCCCAATCTGTGGAGCGTCACCGTCCCGGGTGGATTCCAAGGCGCCCTCCTCAGTGGGAACAGCTACCGCTTCATCAGCCGGGCCACGGACAATGCGTCCAACGCGGAGTTCGGCCCCCTGAATGGAAACGTCCCCGCAGGCGTGGGATTGACCGTCCTTTATGACAGCGCCGCTCCAACGTCGGTCATGAGTTTCCCCGTCAATAACGGGGCCTACCGAAGCATCCCGGCGATTTCGGGGACGGCGGATGATTCATCCAAAGGATCGGGAGTCAAAGAGGTGGATATCGCGTTAATCGACGCCATCAACCGTTACTGGGCGGGACCGGTGACGGGGTGGACGGGGGACTGTTCATCCACCTGCAACCCATGGCAGCCGGCCGCCTTTGTCGGGATTACCAGCGGGACGTGGTCCTACAGCAATTTCAATGTAAATACCTTTATCACGAACTCCAGTTACCGCAGTTTTGTGCGAGCGATCGATAACGCCAATAATATCGCGGCCAGCCCTCCGTCATATGTGTCGGGGGGGACCTACTTTACCGTCGACTTTACGACCCCGACATCGCAAATCACGTTCCCCGTCAATCAGTCCAATATTACGGTCGGTATTTCATCGGTGACGGGAACCGCCACGGATCAGAGCCTTGGAGGATCGGGCGTGACCAACGTGGTGATCCGCATCGGCCGGTCTGACGGAACTTTCTTCGACCCTCTTAATACCAGTTTCGACAATACCAGCACGGCCCTCAACTTCCCGTTGGGAACGTCTTTGGGCGGGACCATCTTGAACTATTCCTGGAGCCGCACCACAGGAATCCCTCCCGCTTTGTTCACGGACGGCTACCAATACAACGTTGAATCCATGGCAACCGATTCGGCGGGGAATTACGAGGTCGTTTACAACACGATCACTTTTATCGTAGACAATTCGAGCCCCACCGCGACGGTCACCTATCCGTTCTCCAACGGCTACGTAAACCAGACCGGATATGTCAACGGGACTTGCAGCGACGCCCTGGTTCCTCCGGGGAACTTCCCCAGCGGCGTCGCCGCCGTGAAAGTCCGAATCAGCACCAATTCCTTCACGTCGTTCTGGACGGGGTCCTCCTGGACCGCCACGACCAATACCTGGTTTAACGCCGTCCTTTCACCGAATACGACCGCCTGGTGGGTCCCGCAATCTCTCTGGGTGACGAACGTCACGTATGGAGCGGAAGCCTATGCCATCGATAAAGCCGGGAATACCCAGGTCGCCTATTCCACCGTCACCTTCATTGCCGATTTTACGCCGCCCACCAGCACGATTACCGTTCCGAATAGCGGAGTGATCTCGACTGTGCTAACGACTATTTCGGGTACGGCAGCGGACACGCCGCCCGGGCAGCTGCAAACGGTTCAACTGTCCTATCAGGCAAGAGGAGGCAACTATTGGAATCCGGTCACGGGAAATTTTGACAGCTCAATCCCGCTGTACTCCACGGCCGTCGTGAACGGAAGTTCGTGGAGCATCACAGGAAGCAATGTCCCTGCCTTCCCCACCACTCCAGCAGGGCTCATCTACGACATTTTTGCGCAAGCGGTGGATGCGGCCGGCAATGGTTCCGCGAAGCCGGGATCTGTGACCATTCCTCCGGTGCAGAGCTCCTACATCGAGATTAAGATGCAGACGCCGGCCCCTGTGACCACGATCGTCTCGCCTCCCATCGGCACTCCGCACTACACGCCGTCTTCCATCGTGATGCAGGGGGGGGCGCTCAATATGACCACCACCGTCCAGGTGCAGCTTCTGGAATGCGGCCAGGACGTCACCTGCAATACGTCGAATTTGTATTGGATGGGCAGCGCCTGGGCATCAACAGCCGGATGGGTTAATAATGGTTTCGTCGGAGTCACCTATTTCAACAGCTTGGACCAGACTTGGCAAATGAACCTGCCCAGCGCCATCTGGATCGGCAACGAATATTACCAGATCACTACAAAAGGCTTAAACGTGCCGCAGGGCCTCACCGAAACCTCAGGGCCCTCCGCCACGTTTGTCATTGACAGCAGCGCGCCGACCGGGGCTTACAACACTCCCGATAGCCGCTTGTATACGAATAATCTTTCCACCTTATCGGCCACGGCTACGGATCTGCCTCCCGGGGTCGTGCAAACCGTGATTTATCGTGTGGCGCGCCAGGAGGATCCCACAAAACTTTGGAACTGGCAAAGCTCGACGTTCACGACCGCCTCTCCCGGCGCGACCGATTTGACGCCGACCTATCAGGGCGGAAACCTCTACACCTATACGACGGACTACTTCCAAATCAATACGGGAACCGGAGCCTGGGAAAATGCAAGATCGTATGTGGTCCACGAAGTGATGACCGACAAAGCCGGGAATTCCTTTGATAATGCGCACGCGGCGTTCACCTACGATATCATGGCGCCCACCTCCACGATCCAGGTCCCGCAGAATAGCCTGCCCGGGGTCAAGAGTTTACCGTCTCTATCCGGTATCGCCGCGGACAATTTCGCGAACAACAACGTCCAGGTGGCCATCTATGGATTGACGGACACGGCCTGGTTTGACGGATCCGGGTTCAATGTGGCGCAAAGCACGCCCAACTTTCTTAATGTGACGTCTTTATCTCCCAGCGCGACCTCCTGGACCTATGCCCCTGCGAATTTTGATCCCAAATTTCTCGATCATCGGCAGTACATGATTTTGACGCGAGCGCTCGACGTGGCGGGAAATACGCAAACCAACATGGCCCTGGGAGTCTCCTCTGAAACAATTACGATCGATCGAACAGCGCCTGTCGTCACTTTAACGGCGCCGCCCAATGCGAACGCGTCTTATCAGCCGGCCAATATCGGGGAGTCTGCGACAGGCACACGCTTTCATGGCACCGTCTCCGATTCTGGGCCAAACGCTTCCGGCGTCAATCAAGTTCAGATCCAACTCACGTATCTGAACGGAGGAAACACCTATTATTGGGACCAGAACCTTTCCCAGTTCTCCTCTTACACGGTGACAGCCAATACCTCATGGTTCAACGCCGGCACCGGGTGGCTCTACGTGCAGAGTATTGTTTGGCCTACCGACGCCAGCCACCAGATCACGCTGAACGTTCGAGGCATTGATAACGCTTCGCTGGGGGATGGAACGGGAGGAGGGAACATCAGCACGCCATTGTCCACAACGTTCAACGTCGACTTTGCGGCGCCCTCCGGCACCATCACCTGGCTCTCGGCCAATGCCGCCGTCTCCTCGACCACCGTCCAGATGACCGGCTCCGCCACCGATGATCTCTCCGGCGTCCAGCTTGTGGCGGTCGAAATCTCCACCGGCGCCGGCGCCTCCAAGTCCTGTTGGAGCGGCTCGGCCTGGTCCGCCCCGGGATGCGCCAACAATTTCATCAGCACCGGCACCTCCAACCCTTGGTTCTACACGATCCCGGCGGCCGCCTTGGCGACTCAAACCAATTACTACCTGCGCCTGCAATTGACCGATAACGCCGGCAACGTCTTCACTTCCCAGCCCTCCACCTTCACCTACGACAACACGCCGCCGAACGTCGCCGTCACCATGCCGGCCAATAACGGTTTCTATTCGCCGGTTGTCGTCTCGACGCCCTTTGCCGGGACCTCCTCGGTCCCCGGCGCTATCAACATCGGCATGAGCACCGTCACCCTAACTCTCCTGGACCATACCGCAGGCGACTTCGCCCTTTTGACCAGCACCCCGGCCCAGGGTACTCCAACCAACTGGACCTATAACCAGACCTTCACTTTCGCCAACGATCATCAGTACAAGCTCACCGCCACCGCCACCGATAACGCCGGCAACACCAATACGGCGACGAACCAGTTTGTCTATGACGTCCAGAAACCGACGTCAACCATCAACCCGACCCCCTATGTCCTGAACTCCTGGACCACCGTCACCGGCAAAGCCAACGACCAGGTCGGCAATCCCGTCCATCCCTCCGGCATCGGTCCCAACAATGTCGCCGTCGCTTTCGAGCAAATGAGCAGCGGCTACTGGTGGGATGGTTCTAACTTCGCGGGCTCGAACCCCGCCTATATGAATGCCACCTTCACCGGCGCTTCCTCCGGCACCTGGACCTTCAGCCTCCCGGCCGGCTTGCAGGCGGCGCTTCTTTCCGGCACTTCCTATTATGTCGTCAGCCGCTCTTCCGATATCGTTGGCAATATCGAATTCGGCCCCCTCGCCGCCAATATCCCCGGGGGGTTCGGCACCGGTTTCATCGTCATCTATGACACCGCCGCCCCCACCGCCGCGATCGCGCTGCCCAACTACGGCGCCCTCTCCGCCGCCAAAGCCATCGAAACCATCGGCTCCATCACCGGCACCGCTTCCGGCGACGTCGGCATCTCCAGCGTCTCCGTCGCTATCTTTAAAAATGGGTCCCCTGGTTACTGGTATAACGGAACGAACCTCTTTAACGTCCCCGGAGGCTCGCCCAACTGGCTGGCCACGACAGGCACCACATCCTGGACCTACACCAACGCGAACCTCATCACCGCCATGGTGGATAACGTCCTCTATACCATCGTCGCGCAGGCCAATAGCCTTTCCGGCCTGACCCAGACCACCTTTACGGCCCCGGTCTCCTCTTTTACCGTCATCATGGATAAGACCGCTCCCGTAACGGGTATCAGCGCGCCGCCGGCGCAAAGCTTGTCCTACAACCCCACGAGCTTTGGATCCGTTCTGCCTTCGTTAAACGGGACCGATTCCGATCCGAATGCCAAAGCTTCCGGCGTCAAAGATGTGCAGATCCGACTGTCCTACCTGCTTGGCAGCGACACCTATTACTGGAACGGGGCGTCCTTCTCCTCCAACACCACGGCCACCGCGGCCTGGCAGACGATCAATAATCCCGGTTCAACCTGGGGATACCTTGTGCCGATCAACTGGCCCACCGATATGAGCCACGCCATGAAACTCGAATCCCGCGGTGAGGATAATGCCCTTCAGCCCGATGGCTCCGGCACCGGCAATATCGGCGTTCCCTCCATCCCAGGCACGGACATCATCAATTTCAACATGGACATCTCCTCGCCCACCGGCGCCATCACCTGGCCCTCGGTCAATGCCGCCGTCTCCTCGACCACCGTCCAGATGACCGGTTCCGCCACCGATGACCTCTCTGGCGTCGGAGCCATTAATGTCGAAATTTCGACCGGGACAGGTCCTAAATCGTACTGGAACGGCGCCTCCTGGCAGGGCTCGCAGATCTGGATCTCGACCACCGTATCCAATCCCTGGTACTACACGATCCCGGCAGCCGGCCTGGCGACTCAAACCTACTACTACTTGCGCCTGCAATTGACCGATAACGCCGGCAACGTCTTCACCTCCCAGGCCTCCACCTTCACCTACGACAACACGCCGCCGAACGTCG
>Ga0182027_10004257_pt1 | contig 22262 bp, 19 predicted proteins | sample 712E1DmetaG_FD_121300 | JGI IMG/M metagenome (GOLD analysis project Ga0182027, IMG submission 121300) | Permafrost microbial communities from Stordalen Mire, Sweden - 712E1D metaG (Illumina Assembly) | ecosystem: Environmental > Terrestrial > Soil > Wetlands > Permafrost | place: Sweden... | reverse complement strand
GCCGCCGCGCAACAATAAGTTGACGGCCCGGATCGCCCCCGCCTTATAATTGAGAAGGGTGCGCCGCCGCGGGCACTACTGGATCAGCCGACGGAACGCGAATGAGTAGAAATGTTCTCCCAGTCCTGGTGCTTGCGGGTTTGCTCCAATGCCCTCAGTCCGCCAGCGCCCAATCGCCGGTTAGGAAGACCGCTCCGGCTCCCAGAGCCAGACGGAAGGCGGCTGTCAGGAGGCCGCCGCCGGTGGATCCCACCCTCGGCGATAACGTGGATGGCGACGATCTCACCGTGCGCCGGGCGGCCGTAGAAGCCCTCGGCGAGCAGAATGGGAGCGTGGTGGTGGTCGACCCGGCCAACGGGCGAGTGCTCTCCATCGTCAACCAGAAACTGGCGTTTTCGAACGGCTTCACGCCATGTTCCACCATCAAGCTGGTGACCGCCCTGGCGGCTCTCAGCGAGCACGTGGTGGCGCGCGACGATGCCATCCGCCTATCGCGCTATAAGAGCTTCAGCCTGGATGAGGCCATCGCCCATTCGAACAATGAATATTTCGGCGAGTTGGGCAAACGGCTCGGTTTCGACCGGGTGACACGCTACGCCAAAATGCTGGGGCTGGGTGAAGCCGCCGGCCTCGACATCCCCGGCGAGCGGCCCGGCGCCCTGCCCGGCGAGCCCCCCAGAGGCACCAGCATGGGCCTGCTTACGGCATACGGCTCGGGTTTCCAGGTGACTCCCCTGCAGCTTGCGGCGATCGTGTCCGCCATCGCCAACGGCGGCACGCTGTACTACTTGCAATACCCCCGCACGCCCGACGATATCCAGCACTTTGGCCCCAAGGTGAAGCGCCCGCTGGAACTCGCTCCCAACGGCATCGAAGACATCAAGATCGGCATGCGCGGGGCGGTCGATCACGGCACCGCCCGGCTGGCCAACTACGACCCTACCGAGCCGCTCTTCGGGAAGACCGGAACCTGCGAGGACTACACCGCCCGCGAATACATGGGATGGTTCGGCTCCTTTCTCGATACCGAGCCGCATCGGCTGGTGGTGGTTGTGATGCTCGCCAGTCCGGTTCACTCCGTGAACGGCGCCACGGCGTCGGCGGTGGCCGGCGCGGTGTACCGGAATCTGGCGCAGCAGCACTACGAGGTGACCGGCCGAAGGTCCGATCTCCCCGAGATCATCACCACAACGGCCAGCAGCCAGTAGTTCTCCGCGCCCCCCGAGGCGGCGGAACCTGCCAGCGGGCGGTTGCCGCGGCGGTCCCCGAACCAATCCTAAGAGCTGTATTTGTCCCGGCACTCGTTCGAGCAGAAGTGCACCACCTGTCCCTTGACCGTTCGCTTCACGCTGACGGCAGTCGAGACGTACGTGCCGCACACCGGGTCGCGCTTCAAATCGCCGCCGGACTGCAACGGGGGCGCACCGGACGCGGGACGACCGCTGGAGCGGTCGCGGCTCGAACCCGAGAGGAAGGATCGCAGAAACGATCTCGCCAGGAGAAAGAACAGGAGCGGAAGAAGAAAGTCGACAAAAAAAGCGCGGATCATGAGGTCGGGGCGGAGACGGCCGTCTCCGCCCCGGAATTCCCCCTATTTCTTGGTCTTCGCGGGAGGCGCCTTCTTCGCCTTGGGATCGACATAGTTGGTTTCGACCTTGCTTCCCAGGGCTACAATCATGGCCTTGGCTGCCTCCACGTTTGGACCGTTCGGCGCCACCTCCAGGTACTTCTGGAACGCATCCACCGTACCGGGGGCGGGCGTGACGGTGCCATCGGGGGCGGTGGTCGCCTTCATCATCAGCGAGTTCCCAAGCTGAAAATATGCCTCTGCGCATTTCGGGTCGCCCGCGATGGCTTTCTGAAACGCCACCGTGGCGCCGTCGTCCTGGTGCGCATTGGCTTCCACCGCGCCCAGGTTGAAATAGTATTTGCACGCCGAAGCAGGCTCCAGGGCCACGGCCTTTTCCAGTTCCGCCTGTGCTTCCGGAAGCTTCTTGGCTTGCGCCAGCGCCAGCCCGAGGTTGTTGTGGATGCCGGCATCGTCGGGCTTCAGTTCGAGGGACTTCTGGTAGGTCTCGACCCCCTTCTGGATTGCGGCGGTGAACTCGTCTCCGGTCTTGGTCTTGGCCAGCCCGAGATAGGCGGCCGCCAGGCTGTTCCACACTGCGACCTGCGAGGGATCGAGAGCGGAAGCCTCGGTGAAGCTGGTCACCGCGGCGTTGTACTGCTCGAGCGCAAGGGCCATCTGTTTGGCAGCCTCGTCGCCGTTGCTGGCAGCCATCGCCGCCTGCCTCGCGGCCATGGCAGCGTCGGCGGCGTCCTTCGCCGTGGTGCCCTCGTTAAAGGCCTTGTTCAGCGCGGCCCTGCCCTTCATTTTGGAAGCCTGTTCATCGATCTGCTTCTTTAGCGCCGCGGCTTGCTCGGGCGTCAGGCCCTTCTCTAGCTCCTTGGGGATCTGGCCGGTTTCCAGAGCCTTCTGCTGCAGATCCTTGTTGGCGGCCTGAGTCTGTGCAACCTTTGAAAGATCGAAGCTGTTCACAATGGGGTCGCCGGGGTGGGTTCTCACACCTTTCACCGAGTCCGCCTCCTTGCCATCCACCATCAGCGTGATAGTGTACGTCCCCATCTGGAGTCCCGTATAAATGTAGTGGCCTTTCTTGTCAGTCTTCGTGTTCCAGTGGCCCTTGATATCCGTGCGGTCAATGGTGATTACCGCTTTGTCCAAGGGCTTCCCGTCGGTGCCTTTGACGTAACCTTCGAGCGCCGTGATTTGCGCGTACGAAGTGAGGGCGCAAAACAAGAGCCCTACAGCCGCCAAAGCCGCGTTGCGAATCTTCATAAAACCTCCAACTAGAGTCTGGTGCGTGTGAAACTCCATTATACTGATTCGTCCGTCACCCTTCCTGCTCGAACAGACCAATCTGCTCCCTGGGAACCGGTTTGGCCCTTCGGACCTTGATCGGACTGCCTACTACCCCCAGCACCTCCGCCGACTTCAGGGCACACCGCGGCACCCAGACCTTCTGGGTATTCCCAAACGGGTCCGGGGGAACCAGGGTGAACCCATGGGGTTCCTGGTTCAACAGGTTGTTGGGAAGGATTCCCTCCATCCGCTCGCCGTCCCGCAACTGGAAATTGACCCACAGTCCGGCCATTTTCGGCCGGGTTTGGAAGATCCGGCGCTCTCCGTCCACTCCGGCCGCAAAATCTCGCACGAACGAAATAGTCTTGATTTCGGTGTACGGAAGGATGCTTGTCTGGCCGTCCATCGAGAGCCATTCGACACCTGTAGGTTGCAGATAAGAAACGGGATTCACGTAACCAGAGAGAGTCTCCCGATCGAACCTCCGGACCATGGCGCGCTTGGTGGTGGACGTCGTCAAACCGGCCTCATCTTCACAATCGTGTTTCAAACATTTCGGCGCTTATTGTATCATTGGCACGATGTCTGTAGTGTTTGCGACGGAAATCAGCCCGGTGGGCCGGCAGGCCAACCTGTTTCTCGACTTCTGCCGCATGGAGAAAGGTCTGTCGGCTAACTCCATGCAGGCGTATTCCGCTGATTTGTCGAAGTTTATCGCTTTTTTGGGATGCGCCGGCCTGCCCGGTGCCGACGGTCTTCGTCATTATTTCGATTATTTATACCAATCCGGCCTCAGCCCTCGGTCGGTCGCCCGCCATATCACCACCTTGCGCAACTTCTACGGGTTTCTCCTGAGAGAAGGCGCCATCCAGAGCGACCCCACCGAGCACTTGCGTACTCCCCGGCAATGGCAGACCATTCCTAAGTTCCTCAATTTAGAGGAGATCGAAAAGCTGATACAGGCCCCGGACGTGACCCGGCCGACCGGAATCCGGGACCGTGCCATGCTGGAAGTGCTGTACGCCTCCGGTCTGCGAGTGTCCGAATTGTGCCGCCTGGGACTGGGGGACCTGAACGCTTCCCTCGGTTTCCTGAAGACCACCGGCAAAGGCAACAAGCAGCGCCTGGTTCCGGTCGGCAAGGAGGCGATTCAGGCCGTCGAGCGGTACCTCGCCGAGGCCCGTGGCGCTTTGCTGAAGGGGCGGACCAGCCGGTACCTTTTTGTAACCGCCCGCGGCGGCTGCCTGACCCGCCAGGCGTACTGGAAATCGCTGGCCGGTTACGGCCGGAAGGCCGGGATTTTTCGGGATTTGACGCCTCACGTGCTGCGTCACAGCTTTGCTACCCATCTGTTGGAGGGCGGGGCGGACCTGCGCAGTGTGCAGGTCATGCTGGGCCATGCGGATATCTCGACCACTCAGATCTATACCCATGTCATGCGGTCGAGGCTGCGCGAAACCGTGGAGCGGCACCACCCCAGGGCCTGAGCAGGCCGCTGTTTTGGAGGGCCGCGGAAGATTTTGGATTCTATTCGAGATCTCTTACGATGAGCGACTACGTGTACATGCTGGAGAGCCACCTCAGCCCGGACCAGAACCGGGTGGTGGAAGAAGTCCGCAAGACCGCGGCGCAGGCGAACGTCAACCTGTTTCTGACCGGCGGCGCCATGCGCGACATGCTGGCCGGGTTCCGGATTCGCGACCTGGACTTCGTCGTGGAGGGCCAGGCGCTGAAACTGGCCAAGATCCTGGCCGGGCAGGGGGGCGTCAAAGCGCTGTCTCTCGACGACAACACCCGCACCGCCGAGTTGCTGTTCCCGGGCGGGGTCACCGTCGAGTTGGCCGCCTCCCGGCGCGATCGCGCCTCCAAGCCCGGCAAGCTGGCGGCGGCGCCGGCCACCATCCAGGAGGACCTGCGCGGCCGCGACTTCACCTGCAACGCCATAGCCCTGTCCCTCAACCGCGCCTCCCGCGGGCTCCTGCTCGACCCCATGAACGGCCTCGCCGATATCGGACACCGCGAGCTCCGCGCCATCAGCCCCTACGGTTTCTACGACGACCCGTCGCGGTTGCTGCGCCTCATTCGCTTCCGCGTGCGCCTCGGCTTCGCCGTTGAAGAGCGAACCGCCATGCAGGTGGTCAACGCTCGCGAGGCGGAAGTGGAGAAGAACATTCCCGCCAGGGCGCTGGGGGAGGAGTTGAAACGCATCGCCATGGAGGACAACCCGTCGGAGATCCTCAAAGAGATCGAGGAAGCCGGGTTACTGGCGCTGTTCTCGCCCTTCCTGGCAGGCCCCAAACTGAATTCCGCCGGCATCGCCAAGTTCGAGAGAATCGCCCGGCTTTTGCCCGACGACAGCCCTTTCCGCGCCGCCCGCGTGGGGACTTTCCTCTACGCGTTCGCCGAGAAACTCACCCCCAAGGAACGATTGGCGCTGATCGCGAGCACCGCCATGCCCAAGCCGGATGTGGACCTTTGGCAGAAGCTCGAAGCGCGCGCCAAGAAACTGGAATCGGCGCTGCGTGCCGCGCGCGTCCGCAAGGCGTCGCAGGTGTACCGGATTGTCTCCGTGGCGCGCCCCGATGAAGTGCTCTTCCTGCTCTACCACTCAGGCCTCAAGCCGGTGCAGGAACGGCTGCGCAGTTACTACCAGAAATACCTGTTGACCGTGCAGGAGATTACGCCCGAGGAATGGGCCACCGTGGAAGGCAAACCGGGAACGCCGCGTTATGCCAAGGCGAGGGAAGCGTTCGTCGCCAACCGCCTCGACAGACGCGTGCGCAAGCCGACCGCTCCTGAAGAGCCGCCGCCGCCGGCTCCTCCTCCAGCCAGTTCATGGACCACACCGCAGACCGCCATGACGCGGCGCGCGCGGTAGGCAAAGGGGGCTGTCAGGTAGACACGCAAGAGCGCCCGTCCCATCTCGCCGCCCAAGGCGGGGCAGGCGCTTCCGGCGGCCAACCGCTTTTCTCCAGCTTCCGGGGCCTAGAAATCGATCTGGGTGGTGGACCCGCCCAACTGGATGTCTTTGAGCGTATCGACGTTGCCGCTGTTGGTTGTTTCAATCTTGGTGTAGTCGAACTTCTTGGCGGCGTTCTCGACTTTCATCGGGACGCTGTACTTCTTGGACGAATCGACGTCGGTGAAAATGGCCTTGTCGCTATCCAGCTTCACTTCGTAGGAACCGGCCTTCAGTTGCACGCTGCCGGCCTGCGTAGCGCGCGAGAAACTCACGTTGTACGACTTTGAGTATGCGATCGAGATCGAAGCAAGGGCGAGAATTCCAGTTAACAACACAGACTTCTTCATGACACAGTTCTCCTATGTAGCGTTCTGATTTATACGAGCTAAGCCCTAACGCCAGGCGGCCTCTCCCGACCGCCTTGCGAACTTGTATTCAAGTTGGCTCGCACTTGCATAGGCGGAGTTGCCTCCTACCGGGTTACAGATTCTTCAAAATACCCGCCGGAGTTACCCCGCCATCTCTCCACGCAAAAACGCCTGTCCCGCCTCGCCGCCGAAGGTGGGACAGGCGCACCAGCCTGCCAACGAACTTCTTCCTGGGTTCCGGGGCCTAAAAATCGATCTGGGTGGTGGACCCGCCCAACTGGATGTCTTTGAGCATGCCGGCGTTGCCGTTGACGGTTTCGTCGATCCTGGTGTATTCGAACTTCTTGGCGGCGTTCTCGACCTTCACCGGGACGCTGTACTGCTTGTCTGAATCGACGTCGGTGAAGATGGCCTTGTCGCCATCCACCTTCACGCGGTACGAACCAGCCTTCAGTTGCACCGTGCCCGCCTGCGTGGCGTGCGAGAGATCGACATCGTATGTCCTTGCGTAGCCGATTGAGATCGAAGCAGCGGCCAGAATTCCGGTTAACAACACAGACTTTTTCATGACAGAGTTCTCCTATGTAACGTCTTGATCCGAAAGAGCCGAACTCGAATGCCAGGCGGCTTCCCTTCTCCGCCATGCAATCCGTATTCAAATTGGCTCGCACTGGTATAGGCGCGTCTGCCCGCCCTTCGGTTACAGGCCTCTCAGAACGCCGTGCGGAGATACGCCGTCAGCTTCTCATCCGCAGCAGGAAATACATCCCTACCAGCGCGAAGATCGCGTCGGGCGCCCAGGCGGCCAGAGCCGGATCCAACAGCCCCGCTTCCCCGATCTTGGCGAACAAGGGCTCGGTGCCCCGGTACGCGATGGCGATCACCAGGCTCACGCCGATTCCCGTCATGGCCCCGCGGCTGCCCACCATGAACCCGAACGGTACCGCGATCATCGCCAGCACCAGCGCCGCCAGCGGCATGGCGAACTTCCGGTAATACTGCACCTGGAACTTGGTGGCGTTGTAGCCGCGCTGTTTCAGGTTCCCGACATACCGGTCCAGCTCCAGGAAATTCATCTGCTTGTCCTGCACCGCTTCGGCGAGGAAATAATCCGGCCCTTCGGTCAGATCCGGAAAGGTCGCAGTCTTGCCCTGGAAGGCGTTGTACTTGTCGCAGCCAAGGCCCTTGTAGACGCAGCTCCACCCGTCCTCGAAGATCCACGACCCGCCGCGCAGCGACGGGCTCCACACGGCGCGCGCCGCGGAGATTTCGCGCGTCAGGGCGAAGCTGCCCGGCTCCAGTTCGAAAACGCTGACGCCGTTCATCTGCACAGCCGAGGTATCGAAGAAATTGTAGTAGTAGATCCGCGCAGGCTGTCCCGGTTCGCTACGCCCCATGATCCATGTGTGGTCCGTCTGCTGATACGTCTTCTTGGCGCGGCCCAGAATCTCGTCCCGCAGTTTCTCCTGCTGATGGTTGGCTTTCGGCAGATAGGAGTAATCGAACGCGAACAGCGCTCCGGCGCACAACGTGCTGCCCAGCACCACCGGCAGCGCCAGGCGATACAGGCTCACCCCGCAAGCCTTGAACGCGGTGATCTCGTTGTTCTTGCTGAGCACGCCGAAATTGGCCAGCACCGCCACCAGCGCGCTGAGCGGCAGAGTATCGTAGATCAGTTGCGGCGTCAGGAACAGCAGATACGTCAGCAGCGTGCTGAACGTGCTGTTCTTGAAGGCGCTGGCCATCAGCTCGAAGAAGTTGTACATCAGGATCAGCGACACCAAGCCGGCTGCCACCAGCACCAGGTAGAACAGGAAGTTGGTCAGCATGTAGGTGTCCAGGATCTGCGGCAACAGCGGCACCTTCCACGGAGCGCGTCGTGCGCCCTCGCCGGCCGCGTCGTCCCTGCGCCGGAGCTTCGCCGTCAAGAGCCCGAACCATCGCTTGATGCCGTCCAGCATGTCGCTGTCGCCCGGCTGCTCCATGCGCGCCATGAACACCAGGCCCATCAAGCCCAACACCACGTTTGGCAGCCATGCCGCCACCGGGATGGGCAGCAACTGCGTACGCGCCATCTTGGTGAGCCAGATCCACGCCCCGTAGTAGCAGAAAAACGCCAGGAAGATGGCATTGACGTAGCCCGCCGACTTCCCGCCCTTGCGCGTCCCGATCCCCAGCGGAATACCCATGATCGCCAGCACCAGGCAAGCCACCGGAAAGGCGAAGCGGCGGTGCAGCTCGATCCCCATGTCCACCCACTCGGGACCCCGGTAGCGCAGCAACTGCCGCGTGCTCATCGAATACGAATTGAACGAATCCAGATTGGGCGGCTTCGCGTCCAGCACCTGCTGGCTGGCCTTGGACTCGCTGTCGTTGGACACCGTATCCTTCCCCATCTCGTGCGTGGCCACGCCGCTGAGACTGAGCTGAATCCGGTTCTCTTTCGGCTCCGAGACCGCGATGGCTTGCTTCGAAACCGTAATCATGGGGCCGTCGGCCTTGCCCTTCATCCCGCTCGATCGCTGCTCGGGAGGCGTGACGTCGGCCAGGAACACCGGCGACCAGATCGCCTGCCCGGCCTCGAACGCCTTCACTTCTCCCACGTACAAAATGTGGTTGGGAAAATTCTCGTCGAAGACGCGCGGCTCGATGTCGGCCGAGATCTTTGTGGCTTCGATGTCCCGCATGATCCGCGTTCTCTCCCGCATCGCCAGCGGCGCCAGCCGCAACGACGAAAACGCCGCCACTCCCAGTCCCAGGCCGGCGAACAGCAACACCGGCAGAATCACCTTGCGGCTGGAAACCCCCGCCGCCCGCATGGCGATGATCTCGCCATCGCTCGCCAGCCGCCCCAGCCCGATCAGAATCCCCACCAGCACGCCGAACGGAATGGTGAGCGGCAGAACCGGCGGCAGCGCCCAAAGGAACAACGCGGCCACCGTCTGCGGGGCGGCGTTGCTTCCCACTAGGACCTTGAACAGTTCATCGAGCCTCTGCAGGAACACCACGAATGTGGCCAGCAGCGTCCCCAGTACGGCGCTCGAAACCACTTCGCGGAATATGTAACGGCCGAGCAGGCGCAAATCGGGCCTCGGTTAGTGCGAAATCTCCGGCGCCGGCACCAACGGCAGCTTGGGCTGCTCGTCATCCGCCGGGCGCAGTTCCAGATCGTCAATCAGAACCGACGGCGCCACCACACAGGCCTCCGTGGCAAAAGACGCGTACCCCACCAGGGCAAACGGAGCCGGGCTATCCATGAAGTCGAACGGCGCGCCGTCGTCACCCGCCGCCAGAATATCCCGCAGCGACCGCGCGCCGAGCCCGTGAAACTGCATCCCGCGCACCAGCTCTTCGTGGCCGTCCGCAAACACTTTGTAAACCAGCAGCGGCAGGCTGACCGGATGCGCGCTCCCTTGCTGCGACTGCATCACCCGCCGCGCATCGTCCGTGGTTGCCGTCGACGGGAAATCCATCTTGCGAACCAGCATCCCGTATGGCTTGTTGCGCGTCCGGATCAGCTCGATCAGCTTACCCTTCAAATCCGCGGCGGGCGTCGTCTCCGAAGAGGTCACGATCAGGTTGCCGATTCCGGCCAGACTGGTCCCGCCCCGGCCGGGCATCCGCGCCCGGCCGTTCGAACCCTCGAACCCGCGCACCGGCTGCCGCGTCAGCAGGAAGCTCTTGAGCACGCCCTTTTCCACCACCTGCAGCGGCTTGGCCGGCACGCCTTCGCGGTCCACATCGTAACTGCCGAACAGCGGCCGCCCCTTCCACGCCTGCCGCGCCGGGTCGTCCACCACGTCGAACGTCGCCGGCAGCACCCGCGTTCCAATCCGCCCGTCGAGCTCGCCTGCGGGCGCTTCGCCGCCGCGCCCGCCCTCGATGCGCCGCGTCACCGCCAGGTTCTCACCCAGCACCTGGGCGAACAATTGGGCCCCCGCCGCGCCTTCGAACAGCACCGGACCGTTGTAGTCCTCGCCCTTGGGCGCGCGCGTCAGCGCCACGACGTTCTGGGCCACCGCCGCCACGTCCCGGTTCAACTCCGCTTCGTCCGGCAGACCGCCCACATCCAGGGCGTGAAAGAAGGCGAAGTCCCGCACCGTAGCTCCGTCGGCGGCCTGGGCCACCGCGCGGACGCGCAGCGCCGTCACGCTCTCGGGAACCTTCACCTCGGTGCCTTCGGAGTTCTCCAGGTAGTAGCCGCCCTGGCTCGCTTCCAGATCGACGGTCGAGAATTTCACCTCCGGGAACCGCGCGAAAATCGCCGAAAGGGCGCGCACGCGGTTCGCCAACGCACCCTCGTCCACCACCAGGGGCTGGAACTCGCGGATGTAGTGAACCGGTTGGGCGTGCGCGAAGTCGTTTAGCTGCTCGTTTTGCGTAATATTGCGCAGCGCCGCGCGCTTGCGCGACAGCGCTTCCACCGCGCCCTTGTACGCCGAATCGGTCTCCAGCCACAGGTAGCGGCGCAGCACCGGGTAGGAATCCTCTACCGGGAACCGCTCCAGGTCGTAGCGGGAACCGCCGCCGCCCCCGCCGAAATTCGAGTTGTCGAATTTGTAGTCGCCCACCCGTACCTGCACCTCCGGCGAGCGGAACCGCTGCCGGCGCCGTGTCAACAGCCCGCCCAGGCTCGCCGACACCGAGAAGGTCTCCTGCGCGTCGATCCCGTACTGGATGAAGTACGGCGGCTCCAGGTTGGGGATCGAGAGCTTGCGGGACCGTTCGATCTCGTCGCGCATGGCGCGGAACAGCGGCTCGGGGGAGGGCTCCGCGCTCTGCGCCCGGCCCGCGATCGCAAAAAGTCCCATGGACGCGCCCACGGCCGCCGTCAATGCCCGCTTCACCGCCGGCCTCCCTGGCTGACAGACGAAAGCGTCTGTCCCACATCGCCGCCACAGGATCTGCCGGAAGGTGGGGCAGGCGCTTCCGCCTGCCAACCGGTTTTTTTACAGCTTCTCACCGCCGGCCTCCCTGGTTCTCCGCGGCCGCGGGCGCGGGAAGCAACGGCGGCCGGTCGTTCGACTTGGCTTTCTTCTCGATCTCGATCTCCGACACCAGGATCGACGGCGAAACCGCCGAAACCGGCACGGTTCCCGACTCCGCCCCGCAGTATCCGTTAAACACTTCCGCCCGGTCGCCGGTCGCCAGGATCTTGCTGAAACTCGCCAGCGGCGTGCCCACGATGTCCGCCCCCCGCACCAGTTCGTCCGGCCGTCCGTCGGCGTACACCCGGTAAACGATCACCGGAATCACCTTGAACGCCTGCAGGCCGGCGCGCTGTGTGGTCGTAAACCCACCGGTGATGTCGCGGAAATACAGGCCGTACGGCTTGTTCTGCCGGCCTACCTCATCCAGCAGCAGTTGCCGCAGCTTCGCCTCCGCGACGGCGCGGCTCGATTGCACGATCAGGTTGGATTGCCGCGAAACCACCTCGTACCCCGGTTGACGGCGCCCGTGCCCGTTGGAATGGTCGAATCCCTTGATGGGCGACCGCGACATCAGGAACGTCTTCAGCACGCCACCATCCACCGCCGTCACGGGACGCGCCTTCACGCCCTCGTCGTCGTAATCGTACCACCCGTTCAAATCCACCCCGTCCATTTTGCGAAGCGTGGGGTCGAACACCACCGAGAGAAAATCGGGAAGCACCTTCGTCCCCACGCTCTTGGTGAAGGTCTGGCCTTCGCTCTCGTCCTTCTGCCGGTGGCCTTCCACGCGATGGCCGAAGATCTCGTGGAAGAACACACCCGCCGCCCGTCCCGAGAAGATTGCCGGGCCCACGAAGGGCTCCGCCTCGGGCGCCTGCAACAGCCTGGTGAGATCGCTCGCCACCCGGTCGATGGCGGCCGCTAGCGTCCGGTCGTCCGGCAATCCCGCCGCCTCCACCGCCTCGAAAGTTTCGAACGTGCTGAGATCCGTGCCGTCGCCGGCCTTGGCCGAGGCGGCAATCACCACACTGGCATACCCGCGGCCGTGCCGGATGCGCGACCCCTCGGTGTTGGTGAAATAGCGCATGTCCGTCTGCGCGGTGACCGTGACATGCGAAGTCAGCACGCCGGGATAGCCCTGGAACCGCGCCGATAGCTTGCGGATCCGCTCGCGCCACGCGGCTTCGTCGAACTTCAGTTCCACCGGCTTTTCTTCCATCACCGACGGCGGTTCCGAGGAGAAATCGTCCGAGTCGTCGGCTTCCGCCACGCGAACCTGGGAGTTGGTCTGGATGCGAATGAAGCGCTCGGCCGCCGCCCGATAGGCCCGGTCGGTCTCCAGCCACAGCCGCTGCTTGATGGAGTTGACCGCGTCCTCGAAGGTCAGGAGCGCCCCGGACGTAAACTGGCCCTGGCTGGCGCCGCCCTGGCCGCGGACCCGATGGTAGTTGTCCAGTTTGGGCGAACCCACCCGTACGGAGACGTCCAGCACGCGGTTCTTCCCCTGCGACAGGGGTTCGACCGTGCCCAGCGTCCCAGTGAAGGAGCGGTACTCCGCTTCGGTCGCCTCGTAACTCATGTAGTACGGCGGAGTGTCCGCTTTCTCCTTCAAAACAAGGAAGTTGCGGTTCAGCTCCTGGCTCATGGCGTCCAGCAGGACGGAAGGCTGGGCGGCGGCGGAGAGCGCCCCGGCAAGGATCAGCGCCAGGCGGAGGGCGGTTTGGGAGGCCAAGGTCTTAGGATAACATCCCCTCCCGGTGCGGTTGTTCGCCGCTGGCCCGAGCATAATGGTGGTTGGACATCCTCACATGCTGAAACCGACGATCTTTCGTGAATACGACATCCGCGGCGTCGCTGAGGTGGAGTTCCTCGATCCCGACATCGAGGCCCTGGGCCAGGCGTTCGGCACGTTCCTGCGGCGGCACGCGGGCAGGAAGATTTGCCTGGGACGCGACACGCGCCTGAGCTCCCCTCGGCTGCGCAACGCCCTCATGAAGGGACTGCTCTCGAGCGGCTGCCAGGTCACCGACATCGGCGTGGCGCCCACGCCGGTGCTCTACTACTCGGTGTTTCATCTGCAGGCCGATGGCGGCGTGATGATCACCGGCAGCCACAATCCGCCGGAGTTCAACGGATTCAAGGTGGTGTGCGGCTCTTCGACGATCTACGGCGAACGGATTCAGGATCTGCGCCGCATGATCGAAACCGGCGACCTGGCGCGCGGCGTCGGCCTCGAGACCACGGCTGACGTAATGACGCCCTACGTGGACGAGGTGTCCTCGCAGTTCCGGTTTCCGCGGAAAGTGCGCGTGGTGGTGGACGCGGGCAACGGCACGGGCGGACCGGTGATGCATCGCATTCTGGAGAGGCTCAACGTCGAGGCCACCGAGATGTTCTTCGAGATGGACGGGAGTTTTCCGAATCATCACCCCGATCCGACGGTGCTCAAGAATCTCGGCCCGCTCATCGCCAAGGTGCTGGAAACCGGCGCAGACGTGGGCATCGCCTTCGACGGCGACACCGACCGCATCGGGGCGGTGGACGAGCGCGGCACGGTGCTCTACGGCGACCAGTTGATGGTCCTCTACGCGCGCGAGATCCTGACGCGCAAGCCGGGAGCCACCTTCATCGGAGAGGTGAAGTGCTCGCAGTTGCTGTACGACGACATCGCGGCGCGCGGCGGCAACGCGATCATGTGGAAGACCGGCCATTCGCTCATCAAGGCCAAGATGAAGGAGACGCACGCGGAGTTGGCCGGCGAGATGAGCGGCCACATGTTCTTCGCCGACCGCTACTTCGGTTTCGACGACGCGATGTACGCCGCCTGCCGGCTGATGGAGATCGTGGCCAATTCGGGCAAGCCGCTGTCCAGCCACCTGGCGGATCTGCCGCGCACCGTGACGACGCCCGAGATCCGCTTCGATTGCGCCGACGAGTTGAAGTTCGCCGTGGTGCGGCAGGCGACCGCGGAGTTGCGGGCGCGCCACCGGATCTCCGACGTGGACGGCGTGCGCGTGCTGTTCGACCGCGGATGGGGCCTGGTGCGCGCCTCGAACACGCAGCCGGTGCTGGTGATGCGCTTCGAGGCGGAGACGGAAGAATTGCTGCGCGAATACCGGGAGGAAGTGGAGGAAGTGGTGCGGCGGGCGGTTGCGGGGGCCAAGGCCCGCTAATCGGAATCGCGTTTCACGCCGTTCCCGATATCGAGAATTCGCGCGGCCGCCGCCTGGGCGATCCCACGACAGTTGGCCGCGGCAGCTTCACGAGCGGCGAGAACCTTGAACCAGTCTTCCAGGGTGAGGCCTTGCGCCGCCGCCTGCGCGTTCAGCACCGCCATCTGCTCGTCGGAGAGTTCGAATCTCACGGCCGGCGGCATCTAGTTCTTGCAGCCGACGGTTTCCCCGCGGCCGGCCAGGGGTTCAACGGCTCCGGCGCCGCACAGGGCCACGCCAGTGTGGGTAAGCGCGGTCAGGAAGTTCGAGAACAGGTTATAGAAGACCGGCTCGGTGAGAGCCTGTTTGCCGGGAAGCCGGAAGCTGGCGGGGAGTTCCTTGGCGATCGTCAGGCGCACCGCGCCGGGCAGCACCTTGCCGCCGCGGTCGCGCTTGTTGGCCAGCGAGATGGGAGTCTGCATCACACAGCCGGAGCGGCCATCCACGTAGAACTGGCAACGCGAAAACCATCCCAGGTTGGCTGCGTCGGCGGCGTCAAACAGCAGCAGGGGGCCCTCGCGGCCGGGAGCGCTCAGATCGAGTTGGAGGGCGCGCTGGCTGTCCTTGACCTTCACTTCGAAACCCGCCTGCCTGGCGACGGCGGTGATCATCTCAGTCTGAAGTTCCAGGTAAATCAGTTTATAGTGCCCCGCCTGGAGTACTTGCATGCGATACCGTCATTGTACCGCACGGCCGCGGATCACTCCTCTCCGGCGTGGACGATGAGCGATTTGGTGCAGCCGCAGAAGCGTTCGCGCACCAGCCGCGCGCCGGGGAACAGAGCGCACAGGCCGGCGGCGTCCAGAAGGTGGACGTCCTCCACATAATGGCGCAGGTAGTACTCGCGCCGGTCCGGCGAAAGGCGGAGCGCGATGTGCGCCGGACTGAGCCGCGGCACCAGGACGCGCTGCCAGGATCGGGGAAGCCAATGGACCAGCGGCAGGAGCACGTGCTGCTCCAGGGGAAACCAGCGATTGGGCGTCTGCACCCAGAACCGCCGGCCGACGCGCATCGTTTCGCGGGCAAAGCGGGCCTGGCTTTCGGCGTCGCCCACGTGCTCGATGACGGAGTTGCTGAATACCACGTCGAAGGCGCCGTCGCGGAACGGCAGCGCGCGCCCGTCGCCGGCCACCCAGGAGGACGCCGAACCCAGCGCCTCGCGGGCCCGCGGCGTGTTGAGGAGGGTGACCCGCGGAGGGGCCGGCAGCAACCGCCAGGCATCCGGCGTGCCGCCGACGTCGAGCACCCGCGTCTCCGGCGCGATCCCCATCGTGCGCGCGAAGCGCATCATACGGCGGCGCCGGAAGTGCGCGGAGACGGCGGCCAGCCAGGCGCCCATCATGGCTGCGGCCGCGCGGTGGCGCTGGGAGCGGTTGCGCCGCACGGGTGCGCCATGGGGCGGCGCCGGAAGTGCTTCGAGATGCTGGAGAGCCGGGTGGTCATCATGGCTGCGGCTGCGCGGTGCCGCCCGGAGCGGTGGCGCCGCCCGAGACCACCCAGCCGTCAGCCAGTTGGATGATGCGGTGGCCGCAAGCGGCATTGGCCTCGGAGTGAGTCACCTGGACAATGGTCGTGCCTTCGCCGTTGAGCTTCCGGAACAGATCCATGATCTCACGACCCTGGCTGGAGTGCAGGTTGCCGGTCGGCTCGTCGGCCAGGATCAGCTTGGGGCTGGCGATCACGGCGCGGGCCACGGCCACGAGCTGCTGCTGGCCGCCGGAAAGCTGGCTGGGATAGAGGTCGCGCTTGCCCACGATGCGGAAGCGGTCCAGCGCGTCACACACCAGGGCCGCGCGCTCCGAACTCTTCACGTTGCGGTAGGAAAGCGGAATGTCCAGGTTCTCGTACACCGTGAGGCTGTCGATGAGGTGGTAGCTCTGGAAGACGAAGCCGATGTACTTCTTGTTCAGCTCCACGCGCTCCTTGGGCTTCATGCGGTGGACCTGGTGGTGCAGGAACTCGAACTCGCCGGTCCAGGCGCCGTCCAGCATGCCGAGGATGCTGAGGAGCGTCGATTTGCCGGCGCCCGAGGGGCCCATGATGGTGACGAATTCACCCTCTTTGATATCGATATTGATGCGGCGCAGCACGTAGCTGCGGCCATAGCCGGCTTCGTAGAACTTCTCAATATTGCGAAGTGCGATCATTATGGGTCCTATTCATGACGCAGAGCCGCCACCGGGTCGAGCGCCATGGCGCGGCGCGAGGGAAGGTAGCTGGCCAGGAGGGCGACCGCTCCCAGCATCGCCGCCATGACCGCGAACGTCGGGAAATCGGAAGGCTCGACTTCGTAGAGCATGCTGGCCATATAGCGAGTCAGCGCGAAGGCCGCCGCCAGGCCGAGCGAGATGCCACATCCGGCAAGCCAGGCTCCCTGGCCCACGATCAACCGCGCCACATCGCCGGGCTGCGCGCCCAGCGCCATGCGGATGCCGATCTCGCGCGTTCGCCGGCTGGTGTCGTAGGAGATCACGCCGTAGATTCCCACGGCGCACAGAAGGAAGGCGACCTCCGCGAATCCGGCCAGCAGAAGGGTGTGGAAACGCGCTTCTTCAAGAGCGCCGCCGGCAACGTCGTCCAGGGTCCTGACCTCGGTCACCGGCTGGTCGGGATCGAGCTGGTGGATTTCGCGTTCCACGCCGAGCGCCAGTGAGAGCGGAGGCCGCACGGTGCGCAAGACCACTGCCATGGCCGCCAAGGGCTGTTGCGCGTAGGACAGGTAGATGGTGGGCCAGGCTTCGCCGTTCACGCTGACCGGCTTGACGTCTCCCACTACGCCCACGATCTGCGCGGTCCTCGGCGCCGGGCGATCCATGGCGATCCGGACGCCCACGGGGCTGGCGTCCGGCGAGAAGCGCCGCGCCAGGTACTGGTCCACGATGACGACCAGCGGAGCCCCGGGGCCGTCGGACCCGGTGAACTCGCGTCCCGCCGCCAGCGGAATGCCCATCGTCCGGAAATAGCCGGTGGTGATGCATCGCAGGAGAGCGATGGGACGCTGGCCCGGCGGAGGTTCCGGATGGCCCTGCAAGGCAAAGGCCGAGCCTGGGCCGAATCCCGTCAGCGGCAGGACGTTGATGGCGCCCATGGAGCGCGCGCCGGGCAGCGCCGTCAGCCCGAGGGCGACCTGGTCGAGGAAAGGCGCGCGGCGCTCGGGCGCGCTGTTCCGGCCTCCTCCCATCGGTAGGCCGAAGGTCAGAGCCGAGTCGGGTTGGAAGCCGGGGTTGGTGGCGCTCAGCCGCGCGAAACTGCGCACCAGCAGCCCCGCGGCGATCAGGACCACCACGGCGAGCGACACTTCGGCGACCACCAGCAGGTCGCGCAACAGGCGGCTGGATCTTGCCGCCGTGCCGCCACGGCCTTCCTCGGCCAGGGCGGCGCGCAGCCCCGCTCCCGAGCCCTGGATGGCGGGCACGATGCCGAACAGCAGCCCGCTGAACAGGGAGAGACCCACGGCAAACAGAAACATCCGGACATCGAACCGGGCTTCCGCGATGCGCGGAATGCTGTTCGCGCCGAGCCGCGACAGCCAGGCCAGCAGGACGCCGGCGAGGACCAGACCGGCGGCCCCGCCGGCCAGCGACACCAGCGCGCTCTCCGAAAGAAGTTGCGCCGCGATGCGCCCGCGGCTGGCGCCCAGGGCCATTCGCAGGGCGAATTCCTTTTGCCGGGCCGCGCCGCGCGCTAGAAACAGGTTGGCAACGTTGGCGCAGGCCATGAGGATCAGCAGCCCCACGGCGGCCATGATGACATCGAGGGGCTTCTCCGATTTGCTCACGAGTCCGTCGCGAAACGAGTAACTCGCGGGCCGCCAGCCGCTATTCAGCGCCGGGTTCGACCGCTCCAGCCGCGCACCGATGCCCGCCATTTCGGAGCGCGCCTGTTGCAGCGACACGCCGGGCTTCAGACGCGCGACCACCGTCAGCATGCGCGCCGTAGCGGAGTGCGGATCGTAGGGGTCCAGCCCGAGAGGCAGCCAGACGTCCGTCAGGGGATCGAGCACCGAGAAGCCGGCGGGAAGCACGCCCAAGACCTGGCAGGACTGGTCCCGCAGGCGGATGCTCTTCCCCAGAATCGCCTTGTCGCCGCCGAAGCGCCGCTGCCAGAGGCCGTGACTCAAGAGGACGAAGTCGGTGTGTCCCGGCCGGTCCTCGTCCGGCTGGAAGGCGCGGCCGATGGAGGGCTGGACGCCCAACAAGGGAAACATTCCGGCGGAAACCCGTTCGGCCCGCAGTTCCTCGGGCTCGATATGCCCATTGGGGCCACCCGTGAGGTTGATGCGCAAATCCACCACCTCGGCCATGCCCTCGAAGGACCGGTTCTGTTGCCAGGCCGGCAGGTTCGCCGCCGCCACATACATGCGGCCGGTTTCGAGCGCCGGACTCTCGTCCCAGATCATCACCAGGCCTTTCGGATCGCGATACGGGAGCGGCTTCCACAGCGCGGCATCCACGACGCTGAAGATCGCCGTGCCGGCGCCAGTGCCGAGGGCCAGCACCAGCACGGCAACAATGGCGACCGACGGCGCTTTTGTGAGGGAGCGCACACCGTACCGAAGATCCTGAACAATCGGGTGCATGGCTTGTCAGGTTAACACGCCAGGTTGCCCGTTGCCAGCCGTGGGGCAAGGGATGCCCCGCCAAGTCCGCCAAATGTAACGGTGCTTCGGGAGCTGCGAGCGCGGCTGCGATTCCCCTCCATGGAGCGCCGCCCGGCGAGCGGCTAGGCCTTCGCCGGTTCCACGCTTTCCTCGACGATGCGGCCGTCGAACAATCGAATCGTGCGGTCGGCGAATTCCTCGTATCGCGGGTCGTGGGTAACCATGCAGATCGTGCTCCCGGCCGCGTGGAGTTCCCGCAGCAGGCTCATGACGGCTTCGCCATTGGCCGAATCCAGGTTCCCGGTCGGCTCGTCCGCCAGCAGGATCAGCGGGTCGCCGCTCAAGGCCCGGGCCACTGCCACGCGCTGCTGCTGGCCGCCGGAAAGCTGCGAGGGGTAATGTTTCATGCGGTGCGACATCCCCACCCGCTCCAGCGCTTCCTGCACGCGGCGCTTGCGTTCCGCCGAAGGCATGCCGCGGTAGGTAAGCGGCAGTTCCACGTTCTCATACACCGTGAGGTCGCCGATCAGGTTGAACGCCTGGAAGATAAACCCGATTTCGCGGTTGCGGATGCGGGCCCGTTCGGAGAGTTTCAGCCCGGTCACGGGCTGCCCGTTCAGATAGTAGGTTCCGCCGGTGGGAGTATCCAGCAGCCCCAGGATGGCAAGCAGCGTGGACTTGCCGCAACCCGACGGTCCGGCAATCGACAGGTACTCTCCCTTCTTCACGTCGAAGTGGATCCCCGAAAGTGCGTGCGTCTCCACCTCGTCCGTCACAAATACCTTGCTCACCTGCTCCAGTCGAATCAGCGGTTGGGAGCCGTTATCCATGTTCATTAACCTCGCTAACGAGTTTCGTGCCCTTCTAGTTCAACTTAATCCGGTCGTAACTATCGTACGTGGACATGTCAGAGAGTATCACGCGATCGCCCGCATTCAACCCGCTCTTCTCTTCGATGTAACTGACCGAGCGGCGCCCAAAGGTCACCTTGACCTTGTTGGCGTACTTGCCGCCGGGCTCGATCTTGAAGAGTTCCACGGCGGCGTTCTCCTGCCCGTACACCGGGCAGCCTACGTACAAGACATCGCTCAACCGCTCGAGCTGGACCGTGCCATCGACGCTCAGGTCCGGCCGGGCGCCCTGCGGTAGCGCGCCCTTCAGAGCGACGTCCACGGTCACGGTTCCGTTGACGATCGATTGTTCGATGCGCGATACCGTTCCGTCGATCAGCCCATTGGACCCGCCGCCCGCCAGGCGCGTGTCGATGACGGCGGACTGCCCGATGGCGATGTCCTTCACCTGGGTTTCGGGGATCTTCAACTCGGCTTTCAACTTGGAGTGCTGGGCGACTTTTCCGAGCGGCGCGCCCGCCGCCACTCTCTGCCCTTCCTCCACCGGCGTGAGCGGAGACGGCAGCGATTCCAGCATGCCGTCGAACCCGGCGCGGACGTGCAACCGGTCCACCTGGCTCTTCTTCAGGTTGTAATCGGCGCGCAACTGATCCACCTTGACCCTGGCGGCGGCCAGCGAGGCTTCGTCGGATTTCGCGCTGATCTCGACCCGCTTCCGCTCGATGGCCAGTTGCTCCAGAAGTTGCTGCGCCCGGGCGGCCGAAATCTTGCCGTCGATCTCGGAAACCAATCCGTCCTGGGCCAGTTTGGCGTCCCGGTCGGACTGCAATTTGGCGGTGTTGTAGTCCGAATTGACCTGGGTGACTTTGGACTGCATGTCGAGAAGCGAGGCCTGCAGGGCCACCTCGATCTTGGCATAGTCGGCCTCCGCCGTCTTGACCGCGTACTCGGCGGTCAGCAACTGGTTGTCGAGCTCTGGGCTGCTGAGGATCATGACCAGCGAATCGGCCCGCACCGGCGTTCCGGGACGGATCAGGATGCGCTCCACCCGCGCGTCCGTGGTGGCGGTGATCAGCATGGTATCTTCGGGAACCAGCGTGCCGTTGCCGCGCACTTCGCGAACCAGCGGGCCGCGCTTGACGGTGTCCGGCCACAGGGCCGAGAAGTCCACCGGAGGGGCCGCGGGTTTGAGCCGGCTCACTCCGTAGCCGATGCCGCCCACCACCAGCGTCAGGGTGGTGAGGACCACGGCGATGCGGATTGCCTTCCTCCGTTTCGCGTCCGTGCGTGGGATGTCCATTCGCGTTTACCTGACTGCTGGAGTGGCACGGCGCCTGCCAAATCCCGGGTTCGGTCTAACCTATGACGTTGCAGGGGTTACCAGCCGCAGGCGCCTCCTCCGGTGTTCGCTTGTGGGACCGTCTGTCGCGCCATGGGACGCCTATTGGATCACGATCCCGCGCTGGTCCAGCAATTCGCCCGTCTGGGTGAACAGGTTCAATAGGTTACGCCGCAGACCGACCTGCGCTTGAACCACTGCGGACTCCGCCTGGGAGAGTTGCGTCTGGGCCTGTAGAACGAATTGCATGGGCTCGCTTCCCAATTGGAACTTCTGGTTCTCGGCGTCCAGATACTTGGCCGCAAAACCGCGCGCCACCAGCGCCAGCTTCAACGACTCCTTGCTGGATTCCACGTTGCTGACGGCGTTGAGAACGCTCAGCCGGATGGCCTGCTGGCTGTTTCGCACCGTCAGAGAATCGCGCTTTTTCTGAACCAGCGCGTCCGCCATATCGGCCGTGGCGGCGTGGTTGCGGATAGGGAGACTCAGGTTCAAACCGAAAGAGTAGACCGGGTAGCCGAAGCCGAACATCTGGCTGAGGGAGTCGCCGAATCCTCCGGGAATCGGCGGGGCGGCCAGGCCACCGAGGCTCCCCGCGTACACGTTGCCGCCCACGCCCTGCGTGGTGTAGGACCCGGTGAGCGACAGGTTGGGCAGGATCTCGTTCTTCGCCTGGCGAATTTGCAGGTCGTCCGTGTCCAGGCTTTGCAGGGCGGCTTTCAAGTCCGGCCGCGCCAGGATCGCGCGCGCCACCTGCTGCTCCGCATCCAGGGGCTCGCTAGCCACGGCGGATTCCACGGTCTCGGTCAGTTCCAGGGGCGTCCGGCGGATGTCCGGATCGAGATCGGCCCCAATCTGCTTGCGCAAGGCGTTCTCGGCCTGGGTGAGAGAGAATCGCGCCTGCGACACGGTCAGTTCCGCATTCGCCAGTTGCTGCTCGGGGTTGTAGATATCCAGCGGCGAGATGGCGCCCAGATTCAGTTCCTTCTGCGACAGCGCCAGGGAATCCTCCGCCAGTTTGCGCGCGCTTTGCGCCACTCGCAGGTTCTCGCGCGCCTGCACTACGTCCCAGTAGGCGTTTTCGGCGCTGTTGATTAACTGGATGAGGTTGCTCTTCAGGGTGGAACCGGCTATGC
>Ga0182027_10004256_pt1 | contig 22263 bp, 20 predicted proteins | sample 712E1DmetaG_FD_121300 | JGI IMG/M metagenome (GOLD analysis project Ga0182027, IMG submission 121300) | Permafrost microbial communities from Stordalen Mire, Sweden - 712E1D metaG (Illumina Assembly) | ecosystem: Environmental > Terrestrial > Soil > Wetlands > Permafrost | place: Sweden... | reverse complement strand
GCTGGCCGCGCTGGCCTTGCTGGCTTTCACCAGCAGTTCCGCGGTGGTCCGAATCTCTCTGGGCGGCGTTCTGGGCGATTTCACCCTGGTTCCAGATGGACTGGGGGTCTTTATTGCAGTGATTGCGGCCGTGGTTGGCAGCCTGGCGGTGCTCTTTGCAACCGATTACATGCGCGGCCACGATGAGCAGCTCAGCCGTTTTTATGCCCTGATCTTATTCTTTATTGGCGCCATGGTCGGGCTGGGGCTTTCCGGCAGCCTGCTGTTCACTTTCTTCTTCTGGGAGATCACCGCTTTCTGTTCCTACGCGCTGATCTCTTTCCATAATGACGACCCGCGCGCCGTCGCAGGCGGCGTCAAGGCCCTCATCATGACCCAGCTGGGCGGCGTCGGGCTGCTGGCCGGGTCGTTGCTGTTGTACAGCTACCAGGGCAACTACGATATCAACCAGTTCCTGGCGCATGCCGGTACCTATCCGGCCGGCGTACTGGGCCTGATGGCCTTTGGCTGCCTGCTGGCGGCTGCGGCCAAGAGCGCCCAGGTGCCGTTCCATACGTGGCTGCCGGATGCAATGGAAGCGCCCACCCCGGTGACGGCGCTTATCCATGCCGCCACCATGGTCAATGCAGGCGTGTACCTGCTGGCGCGTTTCTACCCGGCCTTTAAGGGCGTGCCCGGATGGTGTTTGTCTGTGATGATCGTCGGGGCAGCCTCAGCTTTTCTGGCCGGCATCATGGCTGTGGCGGCGGTTGATATCAAGCGCGTGCTGGCCTATTCCACCATCAGCCAGCTCGGCTTCATGGTCTACGCGGTTGGCAGCGGCGCCATCTTTGCCAGCCAGTTCCATCTGCTCAGCCATGCCATTTTCAAGGCGCTGTTGTTCCTGTCGGCCGGGGCGTTGATCACCTCGCTTGGCACGCGCGACCTGCGCCAGATGGGCGGGCTGGGGAAGAAAATGCCCTTCGTTCAGGCTGTTTTCGTCATCGGAGCACTCGGGCTGGTGGGATTGCCAATCGCCAACGGTTTCTTCAGCAAGGACCTGGTGCTGGAAGGCGGGCTGGCGGGTGGTCCGTTCTGGCTCTATCTCATCATGCTGCTCAGCGTGGGCATAACCGCCCTGTACACCTTGCGGCTGTTCCGGATGGTCTTTGGCGGCGAACGACGCGGCCCGGAACCAACCCATGACGGGTTGCCGGCCATGCGGGTTTCGCTGGCGTTGCTGGCGGTGGCTACACTCAGTTCCTGGTTGCTGGCCGGACCGCTCGGACGCATGCTCTCCGCCACACTGCCGTTCCACAATCTGCCAGTGGAAGGCACCTGGGCGCTGGTCGGCCGGATCCTCCTGAACCCGGCCACCTGGATCACCCTGGTGGTGATCGGCCTGAGCTTCGGCGTCTGGGCGGCGCGCAAGTACCTCGTCCGCCCGGCCAATGCACTCAAACCCCTGGCTGAAAGCGGCCTTGGCTTTGATTGGCTCAACCGGCAGATCGTCGCCCTGACCCAGTTGGTTGCGTCTTTCCTGCAGCGTTTCCAAACCGGCCAATTGAACTGGAATGTGGCCGGCATCCTGGGCGGCTTGATCCTGATCCTGATCATCCTGGTAGGAGTTAAATAATATGATCCTGCCCGGTTTTCTCTGGTTGATCCTCATCCCGGTTCTGGCCGCTCCCGTGGTCTACCTGGCCGGCCGCTTGAGCCGCAATACCCGCCTGGTGCGCCTGCCGGGCTGGCTGGCGCTGTTGGCAATGGCTGCCGCCTGGGTGCCCTTCGTCCTGGCTGCCCGGCAACTGGCTGCTGGCCAGACCCTCATATTCACGCTCGGTTCTGTCAGTCTGAACATGGATGGCCTGAGCCTGCTGCTGGGTGGAGTGGCGCTGGCTCTGGGAACGCTGGTGACGCTCTACTCCGGCCCCTACCTGGCCAAGGAAGAAGGCCAGGAAAAATTCTATGCCATGCTGCTCCTGATGGTCAGCATGATCACCGGCCTCGGCTGCGCCACCGATCTGTTCAATCTTTGGATCTGGTTCGAAGCCATGGCGATCACTTCCTACCTGCTGGTGGCCTTTTACCGAGAGCAGCCCACCTCGCTGGAAGCCGGTTTCAAATACCTGGTGCAGAGCGCCGCTGGATCAGTGCTGGTGGTGATTGGCGTGGCCCTGTTGTTTGCCGCCTCCGGCTCGCTGGAACTGGCGCAGATCCGTCTGCTGGCAGTCCATACGCCGCTTTACCTGGCCGGGGGAGCCTTGATCGTGATCGGCTTTGGCGTCAAGGCCGCCCTGGTGCCGATGCATACCTGGCTGCCGGATGCGCACTCACAGGCGCCCAGTGGGATCAGTGCCATGCTTTCGGGCGTGGTGATCGAAGCCGGGCTGGTGGCCATGCTGCGTGTGCTGGCTGCCCTCACCGGAGCCAGTTCCTCCTGGTATCTGCTGCTGATCGGTTTCGGAGTGCTCAATATGCTGGTGGGCAACCTGATGGCGCTGCGGCAGAAGCAGGTTAAACGCCTGCTGGCGTATTCCAGCCTGGCGCATGTAGGTTATATCCTGCTCGGGCTGGGCATCACCTTCTATACCGGCCTGGCCGATGGGGCGCAGGGCAGCTTTTTCCACCTGCTGACGCATGGACTGATGAAAGGATTGGCGTTCCTTTCCGCCGGGGCCCTGTTATACTGTCTGCATATCTCGGCCGGGGATCACAGCCCGCTGCTCGTGACGGATTTGGCAGGTGCAGCCAAACGCTATCCGCTGGCGGCGCTGGGGCTCAGCCTGGCAGTGTTGGGATTGGGCGGGCTGCCGCCGCTGGCGGGTTTCATGTCCAAATGGCAGATCTTCGTGGCCGGTTTCCAGACCCGCAACATCTGGTTGGAACTGCTGGTGGTTTTCGCCGCCCTGAACAGCGTCCTTTCGCTGGCCTACTACGCGCCGCTGGTCAATGCGCTCTACCGCTTGCAGCCTTCCGAGCGTGTCCAGAAGGGGAGTCGCTTACCCTGGGCCATGCTGGTGCCGATCATGATCCTGAGCCTGGCGGTGGTGCTGCTGGGTGTCTGGCCGGGCCTGGCCAACTGGCTGACTGCCCCGGCGGCGCATGCGCTGCTGGCGGGTTTCGGCGGCTGATCTTATTGAGGAAAGATGAATATCCTATTTTCACCTTTGATCGCGTTTCTGGTTTACTTTGGCCTGGTTGGCCTGCTGGCGCTAGCCGGGAAAAAACTGGCCGGGCCGTCCACCTATAATTCGGTCAAGTCCAGCACTTATTCGAGCGGCGAAGCCGCCCCCACCAGCGTGGGAGTGCCGGGTTATCGTCCATTTTTCGTGGTGGCGCTGTTCTTTGCCGTCCTGCACTTGGGCGTACTGGTGCTAGGCACCGGTTTCTCCTCGCCGGTCACCGTCATCTACCTGGTTGGCTTGATGATCGCATTATTGGCGTTGATTTTGGGCTGAGCCTGTAAAGAATTCAAACACACGTGGGCCTGCTGCACAGTGCAGGCAAAGTACACCAAGTACACCAGGGAAGAAAAGGTAAGAAATTTACTTCGTGTTCCTTTGAGACCTTAGTTGTGAAAGTTTTTTCTTTCTATTTGGTAGAAATTTTATTTGACAGGAGTTTTAATGGAACCTAAAAAGAATGTCTGGGATGAAGTGGTCAAGGGGCTGAAGACCTGGGCGCGCGTCAATTCGCCCTGGGTCTTGCATTTCAACAGCGGCTCCTGCAACGGCTGCGACATTGAGATCCTTTCCACACTGACGCCGCGTTATGATATGGAACGGATGGGCGTAAAACTGCAGGCCAGCCCGCGCCACGCTGACATTTTGCTGGCTACCGGCGCGGTCACCCGCCAGGCGCGCGAACGCCTGGTGCGCATCTACGAGCAGATGCACGAACCCAAGTTTGTCATTGCCATCGGCTCGTGCGCCATTTCCGGCGGCGTTTTCGAGGGCTGCTACAACGTGATGGGCGGGATCGACCAGGTCATCCCGGTCAACGCCTACATCCCCGGCTGCCCGCCGCGCCCCGAAGCGATCATTTACGGTGTGGTCAAGCTGCTCAACAGCCTTTTGCCGGCCGGATCGCAGATCCCAGCTGCGCTGCCCGTTCCAGAAAACACTCCCGAAGAGGTGACCACGCTATGAATTCACAAGAAATATTGACTCTGGCCGAAGCGATCGTCGGGGCCTGGGACTGGGCCACGGAAGTTTCGCATCCTCGCCCCAACCAGATCGACGTGAAGGTCACCCATCTCAATGAACTGGTGCCCATCGTGGTGGGCCTGCGCGTCAAGCGCCTGGGCTACCTGTGCGCCATCGTCGGCCTGGACCTGGGACCGGAAGTTAACGAGATGGAAGTGCTCTACCACTTCTGCCCCGGCGATGTAGTGATTGGCCTGCGCGTGCGCATCCCGCGCCAGGGCGGTGCCGTGCCCAGCCTGAGTGAAGTTATCCCCAGCGCCGAGGTCTTCGAGCGCGAACTGCACGAGATGTTCGGCATCGAGATTACCGGCTTGCGCAACACCGAGCGGCTGTACCTGCCCGAACGCTGGCCCGAAGGCGTCTATCCGCTCCGCAAGGATTTCGATCCCGCCAGCCTGGCGGCGCACGAAGGAGGGGTATAGCATGCCCGAGAACCTTGCCCCCAAACGCTTTACCATTCCGATCGGCCCACAGCACCCGGCCCTCAAGGAACCCGGCCATTTCCAATTCACTGTGGATGGGGAAGTGGTCACCAGCGCCTACGTGCGCCTGGGCTACGCCCACCGCGGCATCGAGAAGGCAGCCGAAGAGCGCACCTGGATCCAAAACCTGTACTTGATCGAACGGATCTGTGGGATTTGTTCACATATCCATGCCATGGCCTACTGCCTGGCGGTCGAAAGCCTGGCCAATGTGGAAGCCCCGCCGCGCGCCCAGGCCATCCGTGTGCTGGTGGCGGAGCTGGAACGCATCCACAGCCACTTCCTGTGGATCGGCGTGTCGGCCCACGAAGCCGGCTTCGAAACCCTTTTCATGTATTCCTGGCGCGATCGCGAGACCGTCATGGACCTGCTCGAAGGTCTCACCGGCAACCGGGTAAACTACTCGGCCAACCTGCTGGGCGGGGTGAAGTTTGACCTGGACCAGGCCCAGATGGATTCCATCCGCAAGGGCGTGGATTTCCTGGAAGAACGCACCCACCATTATCTCGACGTGATCATGCATGACTCCACTTTCCTGCAGCGTACGCGCGGCATTGGCGTGATGACTACCGCCCAGGCGGAAGTGATGGGGGCGGTCGGCCCGACCGCACGTGCTTCCAATGTGAAACGTGACCTGCGCGTGGAGGCCCCTTATTCGGCTTATAAGACCTTCCCGGTCCAGATGGCGCTGGATACGCGCGGCGATCTGGAAGCGCGCTTCGAGGTTCGGCTGAATGAACTCTTCGAAAGTTTTCGCCTCATTCGCCAGATCCTGGACAACCTTCCGGAAGGACCGCTGGTGGCACGCATTCCCCGCCGCATCCCGGCCGGTGAGGCGGTCGTGCGCCTGGAAGCGCCGCGCGGCGAGGTATATTACTTCGTCAAAGGCAATGGCAGCGATAAACCCGAGCGTCTCAAGGTGCGCACGCCAACTATTTGCAACCTCACCTCGGTGATCCGGCTGGCAGTAGGACACCAGTTGGCGGATGTGCCCATGATCCTGGCCGGCATCGATCCGTGTTTTTCCTGCAACGACCGCATGGTGCAGGTGCGGGATGCAGCCACTGACAGCCAGAAAATGCTGACCTGGGAACAATTGCGCCAGCACGGCATCGACTTTTACCGGAGCAAAGCCAAATGAATGTTTTTCTCGGGATCAGTTCCCTGCTGATCTTTCCCGGTGGCCTGTTCCTGGTCGTCAGCGGTTTGCTGTACGAATGGGCCGACCATAAAATGCTGGCGCTCCTGCAGAACCGGGTGGGACCGCGTTGGTTCCAGCCTTTTGCGGATACGCTTAAGTTACTGATTAAGGAAGAGATTATCCCGGATGGGGTCAATCCCTTCATGTTCGTCGGGCTGCCGTTGGTGGCCCTGGCGGGCGCACTGACCGCCGGTCTGTACGTTCCGCTGGCAGGTCTGGCCCCCACTTTTGGCTTCCCGGGCGACCTGATCGTGGTGCTTTACCTGCTCAGCCTGCTGACCCTGGGAATCGGCCTTGCCGGTGCCAACAGCCTGGACCGTTTCTCGCTGATCGGCGCCACCCGCACATTGACGCAGGTTTTCTCCTACGAAGCGCCCTTTCTGCTGGCGCTGCTCGGCCCGGCCATGGTGGCGGGCAGCTGGCAGATCGGCAAGATCACGGCCTATGCCGCCAGCCATTGGCTCATCCTGACCCAGCCGCTGGGTTTCCTGGTGGCGTTGATCGGTTTGATGGGGAAACTCGAACTGCCGCCCTTCGACGCCCCCGAAGCCTCCACCGAGATTGTATCCGGTGCGATGACCGAATACAGTGGGCGCGGCCTGGCAATCTTCAACCTCGGCCGGGCGGTGGAACTGGTGGTCGGACTGACGCTGGTTTCTGCCTTCTACCTGGGCGGCCTTTCCAACCCACTCTGGTTCCTGGGCAAGACCCTGGTGTTGTTACTGGCCTTGGTGGGCATCCAGTCCCTGCTGACCCGCCTGCGCATCGATCAGACTGTCGGCCTGTGGTGGCGCTATGGCGTGTTGCTGGTGCTGGTTCAGTGGTTGATCGTCATTCTGTTTAGAGGTATGTAAAATGAATAGATTAGGTACCATGCTCCCGGATGTCTTCCGATCGGTCTTTCGCCCCCCGGCGACCGAGAACTACCCCTTCGTTCGCCCGGAGAAAGTGGAACGGCTGCGCGGACTATTGAAGTTCGATCCGACTAATTGCAGTGGCTGCGGGCTGTGTGCCATGGACTGCCCGGCCAAAGCGATCGAAGTCACCATGATCGACCGCAAAACCAAAAAGTTTTTCCTTACCTACCATACCGACCGCTGCATGTTCTGCGGCCAATGCGTGGTGACCTGTAACAAGAGTTCTCTGCGCATGTCCAACAACGAATGGGAACTGGCTTCCCTGGATAAAAATTCTTTCACGATTTATTTTGGAGATAAACCGGATGCAGAGCCAATCCTGGCAGGCAAGCCTGAAGGCCAGCCTGAACCCGTCAAAGAGGGCTGAGCAACCCATCCGACTGGCCGTGCTGGGCATAGGCCATGAACTGTGCGGCGATGACGCCGTGGGTGTGCGCCTGGCCGGCATGCTGCGCCCGCTCGTGACTGGCAATGAACGAATGTTGGTCATCGAAGCCGGCCCGGCCCCGGAGAATTTCACCGGCCCACTGCGGCGCTTCCGTCCGGATCTGGTGCTACTGGTGGACGCTGCCCAGATGGATGCCGGGCCCGGGACGATTAGCTGGCTGGATTTGGAGTCGGTTGGCGGCATTAGTGCTTCGAGTCATACCCTGCCGTTGCATATCCTGGTCTCGTACCTGGTGGCGGAACTGGGCTGCCAGGTGGCGCTGATCGGCATCCAGCCGGAACAAACCTTCGCCGACGCGCCGCTCACCCCGCAGGTTCAGGCGGCCGCTCAAAGAGTGGTTCAGGAGTTGCTGGATTGTTTGAAAAATTAGTTTCGATTCGAATGAGGAATCCTCCTCAATTTCTCCTGGGTACCTTGCGCTGCACCAATGAGCGCCGAATTGTAAATATCATTCAAACCATATAGAAAGGATATGAAAATGGCTAAAATTTTGGTAATTGACGACGATCCCGATATCGTCACCGCAGTACGCCTGACCCTGGAGAGCGCCAAGCACCAGGTAGTGACTGCCAACAGCGGCGAGCAAGGCCTCGAAAAGGTCAAGGCGGAAAAGCCGGATATGATCATTATGGATGTGATGATGGAGACCCATACCGCCGGCTTCCAGCTGGCCCTCAAACTGCACAGCCCCGACCCTTCTTCCGAGTTGAAGCAGTTTAAGGACATCCCCATCCTGATGCTCACGGCCATCCACAGCACCACCCCGCTGCATTACGAACCCGATATCGACTATCTGCCGGTGGATTTGTTCGTCGACAAGCCGATCGACCCGGATGATCTGCTGGGCAAGGTGAACTGGGTCCTGGCACACAAGAAGGCGTAAGGGCTGCAACCCCCTCACCCTGACCATCTCCCGAAGGGAGATGGGAGTCCCTTCCCCCTTAGGGAAGGGTAGGGGATGAGGGTGGTTCCTGCAGGAGATTTGCGTGTGAAACGAATTAGCGCATGGCTGTTGGGTGGGCGGCTTTTGTATGTTATGATCTCGTCGCTGGCATTGGTGGCGCTGATCACCGGCGTGCTGAACGCGCTGGTCATCTCACGCGTGATCAATAATTATCTGTCCAATGCCCAGGCGGACCGCGAAGCGCGCGACCTTGACCTGGCTAACGGCTTTTACAGCCTCAAAATGCAGGATATTTCCGGCATCGGCGAACGGGCCGCGGTGGATACCGTGCTGGTAGAGAATATCAACGCCGCCATTGCCGGTAATGAGGATGCCATCCAGAAGGTGGACCAGGAGCTGATCAAGAAGATCAATGTTCCCGTGATCGGGAGTTCGCAGGCTGTATTGGTGCTCGATCAAAATGGGAATATTGTGGATGCCCGCAGCCTGTATGTAACCGAAAAGATGTCGGCCCCGTATACGCAGGGCAACTGGAGCCGGCTGCCCATTGTGGCGAAAGAATTATCTTCTGACCAGCCGTTATCAGGCACGGAAATCATTCCGGCGGATCTGCTGGCGGAAATCGGCATGGATAACCAGGCGCGTGTGCCGGTCATCAAAACCGCCCAGGAAGCCCCGACCTTATTCAACTCTTCCGAAGGCACCGCCGGACTGGCCCTGACCAGTGTTACCCCCATCACTGACGATACCGGCAAGGTAGTCGGGGCGGTGGTTTCACTGCACCTGTTCAATAACGATTTCTCTTTTGTAGATAACCTGAAAAATGTCGGCAAGATCGACACTGCCACCGTCTTCCTGGGCGATCTCCGTGTGTCCACGAACGTAATGGATCAGGACGGCAAGCGGGCGGTCGGGACGCGTGTTTCCCAAACTGTTTACGATAACGTTCTTACGCAAGGCCAGGAATACCTCGGGCGGGTCTTCGTGGTGGATGCCTGGTACATTGGGCGCTACGAACCGCTGCGTGACTACCAGCGTAATGTGATCGGGATGTTGTATGTGGGGGTACGCGAGGCGGTCTTTAAGAGCCTGGTAGATGATTTTACATGGACGGTGGCGTTGGTGGCTCTGTTCTGTGTGCTCGTGGCGGGTGTGATTGCCTTCCCGCTGGCCAGCCTGATCACTCATCCCATTGTGGAACTGGCCGAAGCCAACCGCCGCCTGGCCCATGGGGATATGACCGTGCGTGTGGAACCGTATGGCCGGGGTGAGATTTCCTCGCTGGGTAATTCATTCAATAACATGGCCGAAACCCTGCGCGCCACCGAGGCCGAGCTATTGCAAAAGGAAAACCTGGCTTCGATCGGTCAGTTGGCGGCGGGTGTGGCCCATGAACTGAACAACCCTCTCAGCACCATCCTGCTCTATTCGGATGTTATGTATAAGGATGCGCCCGAGGGCGACCAGCGCCGGGAAGACTTGAAGATGATCATGGATGAAGCCCAGCGCTGCAAGATTATCGTGGCCGATCTATTGAACTTTGCCCGCCAGCAGGATATTCTGGCCCAAGATACCGACCTACAGGCGTTGGTTGGTGAAGTGCTCCTCAAGGTGAATCATCGCAAACACTTCGACAATGTCCAGATCGTCCGTGAGTTCAGCCCCGACCTGCCCCACATCCAGGCCGATCCGGCCCAGTTGCAGCAGGTGTTCATCAATTTGTTGAACAACGCTGCGGATGCCATGGAAGCGGGTGGCACCATTACCATTTCGGCGGCCCGGCTGGATGCGAAAACGGTTGAGATCCGCGTGGCAGATACCGGCTCCGGCATTCCTCCCGAGAACCTGGACAAACTCTTTACGCCTTTCTTTACCACCAAACCGGCCGGCAAGGGCACCGGGCTGGGGCTTTCGATCGTTTATGGCATTATCAAGATGCATTACGGCCAGATCCATGCCCAGAGCCAGGTTGGCCAGGGCACCACGATCATAATCACCCTGCCGATCCGCTTGCCGGAAGGGCGCCTGGACCGGACTGCCAACAAGAGCGATCTGATCGGCTGAAACGAGGAGCGCCATGGATCCAAAAAATAAAATCCTGGTGATCGATGATGAGATTGGCATCCGCAAAGGCTGCCGAAGGGTTTTGGAACCGGCCGGATACATTGTCGATTCGGCTGCCAGCTTCCGTGAAGGGCTGAATAAGATAAAAAAGGAACAATTTGACCTGGTCCTGCTGGACGTGATGATGCCGGACGGGCGCGGCATGGATTTGCTGGCGCCCATCCACGAACAGGACCCTGAAACGGTTGCGGTGGTCATTACCGGTTATGCCACAGTGGAAATGGCAGTGGAGACCATCAAGCGCGGAGCGTACGACTTCATCGCCAAGCCTTTCACCACTGACTTGCTCTTAACAACCGTCCAGCGCGGTCTGGAAAAACGGCACCTTTCGCAGGATGCGCAGCGCCTGCAAGTCCTTGAAAAGGAAGCCTATGAACAGGCGCTGGCCCGGCAGCAGGCCGAAAAGCTGGACCAATTCAAATCCTCCTTTGCGACGATGGTGGCCCATGAACTGCGTTCGCCGGTGGCGGGTGTGCAGAGCCTGGTGCGGACGCTCTTGCGTGGCATGGCCGGTGACCTGAGCACCCAGCAAACGGAAGTGTTGGCGCGCGTCGAAACACGCCTGGATTTTCTGCTGCACCTGATCAACGACCTGCTGGCGCTGGCGGCCAGTAAATCGATGGATGATGAAAAACCGCTCCAGCCTGTAGCGGTGCAGGCGGTGCTCCAGCGTGTCCTGGATCGCTTCGCCGAGGAAGCCAAAGGCAAACCGGTCGAGATCAAGCAGACGCTGCCGGCCGAACCCCTGGTGGTACGCGCCAGCGAGGATGGCTTGGATTCCATCCTGCGCAACCTGGTTGGCAACGCCATCAAGTACACACCCGCGGCGGGGCAGGTCTGCGTGGATTGCACGTACGATGGGGAAGATGTTATCTTGCGTGTAGCCGATTCTGGCATTGGCATTTCCAAGGAAGATCTGGCGCATATCGGCGAGGAATTTTTCCGCGCCAAGAACGCCCACCTGCAGGGTATCCCCGGCACAGGCCTGGGCATGAGCATTGTCAGGCAATATGTGGACCGTTTTGAAGGCCAGATGAGCATTGCAAGTGAAGAGGGCAAAGGCTCGACCTTTACCGTCAAGTTGCCACTTTGGCGGGAATAAAACCCAAGTGCCCGGCACCTTCAAGGTGCCGGGCACTTTTCAAGCACCGTAGGTCACGCGTAAAGCGCGACCATCATTATCTACACCAGGACATGAATCAAACCGATCAGCACCCCTCCGGCGATCAGCCAGGTAGAATTGAGCTTATAGCGCAGCAGCAGGAAAAGGCTTACCAGTGCGATCAGGATGGTGATGGGGTCAAGGATGGCAGTCCTGGCGATCTGTATGGTTACTCCCAGCATCAATCCCAATGAAGCCACATTTACCCCATCCAGGAAGCCGCCTGTCCAGGGGGAATTACGGATACGGTTGATCAGCAGACTGGCAACAGCCACAAAGATAAACCCCGGCAGGAAGATGCCTGCAGTCGCCACCAGTGCTCCGGGAACCCCGCCAAGCAGATACCCGATGAAAGTGGCCGTGGTGAAAACGGGGCCCGGAGTGACCTGGCCGATGGCAATCGCATCGATCAACTGTTTGTCCGTCAGCCAGCCCAGGTGTTGCACGAAATCGGTGTGCAGGTAAGCCAGCAGCACATACCCGCTGCCATACAGGGTCGCCCCAACTTTGAGGAAGTTCAGGAATAACCCCGGCAGGCTGAAAGGGATGGATCCAGCCAACAGGCCTGCGCTCGCCACCGGCAGCCAGAACCCAACCACCGGCAGGCGTTTTATCCTGGAAAAATTCTCCCAGGCCATGGCGATCAACCCGGCCGCCAGCAGCAATACCAAGATGTTTACCCCCAGGAAATATAGAACAACCACCAGCAGCCCCAATGCACCGGTCAGCCAGTTCTTGACCGCCTTCCTGCCCAGGTTCCATAAAGCTTGACCTACAATAGCGATAACCACCGGCAGGATGCCATAGAATATCCCAGTTGCAAGAGGCGTGCTTCCAAAACGAACATACACCCATGCCAGGGCCAGCACGATCAGCATGGCTGGCAGGATGAAGCAGACTCCCGCCAGGATCAGGCCGATCCAGCCCACCCGCCGGAAACCCAAATAAATGGCCAGTTCCGTCGAGGTTGGTCCGGGGATCAAGTTGGCCGCGCCGAGCAGATCCAGGAATTCCTGCTCGCTGACCCATTTCCGCCGGTTTACCACCTCATCGTGCATGATGGCGATGTGGGCAGCCGGGCCGCCGAAAGCGGTCACCCCCAACCGCAGGAATAATTTTACAACCTCGCTCAGGCGGTCGCGATAAGAAGGGATGGGCTTCACCGTTTCCATAATAAAGGATTATAGCTCAGCGGTTTCCATATAACCGGACATCCACCCCATCATAATCACTCTGCTTGATTAATTTCCTCTGCGACGCAAGTGTTTGCGGGATCAGCCCCATCGGATCGGTATACCAGCTCTGGCTGGTAACCAACCAGACTCTGTTGTGCCCGCGCAATAATGATAGCAACCTGGGGATATCGCTCTCAGACATCTTTGGTTCCAGGATACCGCTATCGAACATATCTACAGGAACCCCATGTTGCTCTGCTTCGATAAATTTCTCTAGTTGGACAGAATTCGGGTCATATAATTTGGAATAATAGTCGAACGGAATTTGCGCCCGGGTGGCGTTGAAAAGGATCAAATCATCCTTTTCAACGAAACCTATCACATCCCGGGAAACATTGCTCCAATCCTCCGTTTGCGCGAACCGATAATAATCGCTGGCGGAAAACAAGTTGATTGCACTTAAAATTCCCAGCGCCAGGATACTAACATAACGAAATCGTAATTGAGCAATACCAGCCGCCAGAACCAGAAACAATGGAATCGTTGTCCAGATCAGAGTCTGATCTACAAAAATAGGCCGGCGAATACTAACGATCAGCTCTCCCAGGAAGGGAATGGCGAACAGGGCAACCAGAAATAATAATCGGGAAATATTATTCCGGAAATGCACCAGCCCCAAACAAAGTACCAGCGCATACAGGATCCAGATAATGATTACCAGGTTAGCCTGAAACAGCGTATTTTCATTCAAAAAGGATCTAAATACCTGGGTCACGGTGTCCCAACCTGGCGTAGGAATCCAAAATTCCTGATAAACCCGGCTGGTTTGCTGGATAAACGCAAATATCCATGGACTCCAAAGTAAGAAGATGCCAATCTGAGCCTTTACCCAATTCCCAAGAGAGGGCGCCTGGAAGGAGGGTGAAGCTCCTGTTTTCTTTATCCTTTGAAAAAGCAGCAGACCTAGAACGAAGATATTGGCGGCGAGTGGGAAAAGGACCGCCGTATTGTGGCTGAGCATAGTCGCAGCCGAAAATACAATAAATACAACCCAGGCCAGATCAGTCTCAATGGCTTGTATGGGTAACCATCGATGGCGGGATATCCAGGCTCTCCATCTGGTTTGATTGCGGCTTACAACTTTGTAGCTGAAATCCCCTTTGGTGTCGGGCTTAACTGGCCCAGGTGTAGGCCAGGCACGCAGATATTCACGAAATTGGCTGCCGATGGGCCTGACAGAACGCGCGTCCGTCAGCAGTCTGACCAGTGCATACATCGCAACGCTTGCATTGAACGCCAGCAGGGTGTACATGCGCGCATCCTGGGCCAGCCGGATGTTGAAAGGCGAAAGAGCCATGATCACCGCTGCCGCCAATCCCATCACAGCGCCAGATATGCGTTTGCCGATCAGGTAGATGATCGGGATGGTTCCTGCGCCGAATAATGCCGAAAGAAGGCGGGCATAATATGGAGTATCTCCATTGAATGCCATCCAGTAGTGCAGCAGGAGATAATAAAGCGGAGGGTTCTGGTCAATTTTGACAATCCAATGCAGCATATCGACAATACTGTGGTTGGCCAGCCACAGACTGAACGTTTCATCCATCGTCATCCCTTTATTACCGAGTAAAAAAACCCGCAGAATACCACCAATCAGTGTGATGCTGAGAACCATCCAGGGCGCAAACCCTTCAAAATCGATTCCTTCATTCATCGTCTTTTTGATTCCTCTGATTCAAAGATGGGATCGCAAGCAAGCTATCGTCCATATTTTAATTCATTTGGTAGACATTCCAACTTTCTATCCGAAAATTTAAGAAGGACCGCATTTTGAGAGTGCCTGCACTCTCAAAATGCGACCTTGTCCTGAATTTTTGATGGACACTAATATATGTTAAGCCCGATCGATTTGGATGCCATGATTAAATTCTTCCCATGATGAAACTTGTTTGAACAAATTGTCAAAATGTCTAAAAAAAAGAAAAACGCAGCGTTGGTCCGCTGCGTTCATGGATGCCTGGAATGCTCTGAAGTAACTATTTCTCCCCCAGCCACCCCAAAATCATCTCAATCGCTTCTGGCACCAGTGCGGCCGTTTCAGGGGAGAGTCCGCACTCGAACTCGAACTGGTAGCCTCGCAAGGAGAGCAGCGCCGCCTGTGGGGCCTTCCCGTATAGCGATTGGCACATGGACAACAGGGTTTGGGCGGTCAGGTGGTGGGTGAATGGTGAGTTCTGGAACTGGCCTATCACCGGCACCAACTGCACCTGTGCGGCAATGCTGCCAGTATGCGCATCCACAAAACAGACCCGCTCGTAAGCGGAAATCTGCTCAGCCATCTCGGGTGTCAATTGCAGTATAAAGGCAAAATCCAACTTTTCGTTGGGGGGAAACTCTTCTTCGTAGGAATCCGGGACGGGCAGGTTCAGTTGAAGGGCCAGTGCAAGCAACACATGCCAGGCCACGCCATCATCCTGGCGGTCCGGGTTGCCGTACCCGAGCACCAGCGTCTGGTTCAAACTCTACCTGCCGTAGCCGGTGCCCTGGATGTAATTCTGCAGATCGTTAATGGTGCTTTCGTCTTCATCATTGACCGCCCGCACCACATCACCAATGGAGACGAGCCCGATCACGCGCGCATTGGCAACCACAGGCAAATGTCGGATGCGGTACTTCGTCATCAGTTCCATGCATTCATGCACGGTTGTTTCGGGTTTTACCGAATACAGCAGTTGCGACATGACATCCTTGATCAGAGTATCCTTGGCGCACTGGCCTTTCAGTTCCCCGTCCCGGGCGTAATCACGCTCGGTGAAGATGCCAACGTACTGGTCACCTTCTGAAACCAGCACTGCGCCGGTATCGGCATCGGCCATCACCTTCAAGGCTTGCAGGACGCTATCATTCGCTGCAACGGAATAGACATTTTCTTCCTGCGTTTTTTCTTCCAGTAGTTTGCGGACAGTGATCATATCGATACTCCTTCGCGAAACAATAAATGATGGTTGTCATGATGGTTGTCCCGTTTCATGTGAAGTATACCCATAGTTCAGCGCAGATGAAAGGGATTATTTATCACGATTCAAGGTTCAACCGCGTCCTTCTGTGGTGAATAATGGTTCTCTAAAATTGTTAAGGACCGATCCGAAATTAAGGAGGAGTTTACATTTTGAATGTGTGTTGCGAAGCAGCACACATTCAAAATGCGGTACTTTATTAATTTTTCGGATAGTAACTAGGCCGAGTCGCGTTGCAAAGTGCGAATTAACTTGCCATCCGCGGCAAGGATTTCCACCTGGATGGGCATCTGGCCGATGGCATGTGTGGAGCAGGACAGGCACGGATCGTATGCGCGGATGGCCGCTTCGACACGGTTAAGCATGCCTTCCTGGACTTCCGGCCCATGCACGTAGGTTTTTGCGACGCTATCAACGGCGTTGCTCATGGCCCAGTTGTTATGCCCGGTCGAGACGATCAGGTTGACTTTGGTCAGTTTGCCGTTCTCGTCCGCATGGTAGTCATGGATGAGCGTTCCGCGTGGCGCTTCCAGCACGCCCACACCGTGTCCGGTCCAGTTCTTGCGGGTGTTCAGGATGTCTGTGCTAAGGATGTCCTTATCTTCGCACAAAACCTGTACGCGTTCCACCGCGAACAGCGCCTCGATCAGGCGGGCATAATGATAATGGAGCGTGTTCTCCACAGGTCTGCCGCCGCTCAATGTCTTAAAGATCTTATGTTCCTCATTTGCCATGGGGGTATCGATCTTATCCGCAACATTCAGGCGTCCCAGCGGGCCGACCCGATAGACTCCCTCCGGGTAGCCCAGCTTCTTATAATAGGGGAACTTGAGGTATGACCAAGGTTCCACATGTTCGGCAATCTGATCGAGATAGGTCGCCGGGTCAAAGCATTCCAGTTCCTTACCGGTCCGGTCGATCAAGCGGATATTCCCATTATACAGTTCGAGGCCATTTGAGGGCGTTACCATGCCGAAGTAGCCGGTCGGGAAGACCGCAAACTTGTTGATGTCTTCGATGTTCTTTTCCGCCCAGTCCTTCATGATCTGCAGACCAACCTTGATGGTTTGCGTGGCTGCATCCACGCCCTTAAGAATCCCATCCCGTTCACTTGCCTGCAGGGCTTTGTTGACGCCGCCAGGTACGGCGAAGTTGGGATGGATGCGCCGCCCGGCCAGGGTCTGGATGATCTCCTGCCCGAATTTGCGCAGTTGCACGGCCTTGACAGTCAGCGCGGGGTTGGCGCTGACCAGCCCAACCACGTTGCGGGTTGCGGGGTCGCTGTCGAAACCAAGCAGTAGATCCGGCCCAGCCAGTTCGAAGAAATGCATGCCGTGGCTCTGGATGATCTGGCCCATGTGCATCAGCTCGCGCAACAGGTTGGCCGGATGCGGCGGAGTCTGTCCGGTCAGCATGTCGTTGGCTTTGGCCGAGGCCAGGTGGTGGCTGACCGGGCAAATACCGCAGATGCGCGGGGTGATCGAAGGCATTTCGAAATACAAGCGGCCCTCGCAAAATTTCTCGAAGCCGCGGAATTCGTTCACGTGCAGGTAGGCGTGATCGACGCTTCCGGCATCATTCATATGAATAGTGACTTTGGCATGCCCTTCGATGCGGGTAACGGGTTCAATCGTAATTTTTTGTGCAGTCATTCAGTACTCCTAATCCCAATGCAGCAGGTCGTTCTTCAGTTCCGGCTTGCGCCCCTGGGCCAGTTCGCTCAAAACGTAAAAGATGATATCCGCATCCGGAGGGCATCCAGGGACGTTGTAATCCACCGGCACCACCTCATGGATGGCGCGTGTTTTGGTCATGGTCGCCAGCTCGGGATCATTCGGGATCTGGCTGCCGGGTTCGTTGCTTTCTGCGTCCACATAGGCGCGCTGCAGTGCTTCCTGCACGCCGCAGAAATTACGCAGGGCCGGCACGCCGCCAAAGACGGCGCAATCGCCCAGCGCCACCAGGATTTTGGAGCGCTGGCGGAATTTGCGGGCCACTTCTTCGTTGGCAGTGTTATTGATGCCGCCTTCGAGCACGCCCACATCCACACCGCTTTTATCGGGTTCTTTAAGGTCGGTAATGGGGGAGGAGCGCAAATCAGCCAGTTCGAGCACTTGCAGGATGCGCTCGTCCATATCCAAAAGGGACATGTGACAGCCGGCACATCCACACATCCAATCCGTAGAGATCTTGGGTTTTGCCATATTGTTTCTCCTTACTTGCTCAACACCACGCTGGATTTCTTTGCATGTACTTCCGCCTGCCAGTCTTGCTTGACGGGCATATTCATGCGCATGGCTACTTCTGCCAGCACGGCGGCATTTGCCCGCACGCCTTCCGGTGCGTGGACGGCCAGTTCGGCTTTCTGCACGCGCCCATCCAGGCTGATGTAATGACCTTCTTGTTCCGACCAGAGTGTCACCGGTAGGACAATATCCGCTTTTTCGGTCAACTCTGAGACGTAGGATGCCTGAACGACCATGTATGGGGCCTTCTCCAGGCTCTGGACCAGACTCTTCGATGCAAAATCGTCGCCCAGGGCCACGTAGATGGCCTGCTGGCCATCCAGGCTGAATTGCTTATCCAGGCCGAACAGGGCGGCTGCCACGCTGTTGGCTTCGCCCTTGAGTGAAAGCAGGCCAACCCGTTCACTGTCAACTGCGCCGATCAACGTTGCGAGTTTGATTAATGCTTGCACCAGCTTCTCATCGCGCTGGGCAGTGACCCCCTTGCCGAACAGGATCACCGGGCTGACCGCATGCGCCAGCATGCGGGCTGTCTGGGCCAGCTTTTCGGCCTCCAGGCCGGTAGCCTGCAGCGCCTCGGCGATGACGGTCTCGGCATCCGGCATGGCCAGCGGGTTTCTCCCAAGGCCTTCCTTGACAATGACAGCCAGTATGCCGTTGATCAGGGCCAGGTCGCTGCCGGGCTTGTTATTCAACGTAACATCCGCAAATTCATCCAGCGGACCGGCTTTGGGACTGACCTGGATCAGGTGCATGCCCTTGGGCAGCGCCCGTTTGACCAGGAAGCCCGCCACCATATGGGTCTTGGCAATATTCGCACCCATGCACAGCACTGTATCGGCGTTGCGCAGTACATCCAGCTTGCCTTCGAAAGCGCCGGTTTTTTCGGCCACCTTGTTGAGCACGGCCGTCGGCCAGCCTTCTTCCGTGCTGGTAACCATGCCGCTCTTGAAGCCATCGCCAAAGAGTTCCTTGAACATGGCCAGCGTTTCGACCGGCAAGCGGGTGGATGCGATCGCGGCCAGTCCGGCCTGTTCCTTGCCGGCCAGCGGTTTGAGTTTATCTGCCACAGCGCCCAGGGCTTCGTCCCAGGTGGCCGGTTCGAGCTTGTCGTTCTTGCGCATCAGCGGCGTGGTGATTCGGTCGTGTGTATTCTGCATCGGGTCATAGCGCCCGTGCTCGCATAGCAGGCCGTGGTTGACCGCGCCATCCCAATCGCCTTCGATCCGCACAATGCGGTTGTCGTGCACGATCAGGTTCAGGCTGCAGCCCACCGAGCAGCCTACGCAGACCGACTTGATCTGGGTCATGGCCTTCTCGTGGCCCTGATAGGCGCTGGTGCGGTCGATCAAAGCGCCGGTCGGGCAGGATTGTACGCAGGTACCGCACTTGATGCAGGTGCTCTCGCCCAGCGGCACGTTGGTATCCGCCACGATCAGGCTGGCCGCGCCGCGTTCCGCTACTGCCAGGGTAAAGTTGCCCACAAGTTCGCCGCACGCCCGCACGCACCGCCGGCACAGGATGCAGCGGTTGTTATCCAGAATAAAATACGGGTGGGAAGAATCCACCGGGTAATTATTCCAGCCAGGCTGCATGGGCCAGTAGGTCATTTCCTCGTGGTAGGCTGCGTTTTGCAGGTCGCAGTCGCCCCCGCTGACCTGGCAGAACGGGCAAAAGTGATTGCGTTCGCTGAACAACATCGAAAGGATGAATTTTCGGGAATTCTTCAGCGTTTCGGTTTCGGTGTTGACCACCATCCCGTTGCTGACCGGTAGGGTGCAGGCCGCGATCGGGACGCGGAAGCCCTGCACCTCCACGATGCACAGGCGGCAGCCGCCGAAGGGCGTCAGTTCCTTTTGGGCGCACAGGGTCGGGATTTCAATCCCCGCCTTTTTTGCCGCCGCCAGGACGGTTATGCCTTCGGCTGCTTCGATTTGTTTGCCATTGATAGTCAGTTGGATCATACTATTCATCCTTCTTAATTCACAAAATCTAATTCATTTTCGGGGGTCATGCTGCATACGCCCGATGGACAAACGCCCAGCCGGATATGCGCTTCCACTTCTGCCCGGAAATTCTTCAAGGTGTCCCGGATCGGCACCGCCGCCGTCTGGCCCAACCCGCAGTTGGAGGCCAGTTCCATTTCATCGGCCAGTTTCAACAGAGTATCCAGGTCGCTCAATTGCGCCTGCCCTTCGGTAATGGAGGTCAGGATGCGCACGGCCCGTTCGGTGCCCACCCGGCAGGGTGTACATTTCCCGCACGATTCGAAACGGAAAAACCTCATCAGCGTCAACGCCAGGTCCACCACGCAGGTGCGTTCATCGCAGATCAGCAGCGCGCCTGAGCCGAGTGAAACCCCGGCTTTCTTGAACGATTCAAAATCCATCGGCGTGTCCTGCAGGCTGGGCGGGATGATCGATCCGCTCGAGCCGCCGGTTTGCGCCAGTTTGAAATTGGAGCCGGCTTTCATTCCACGCCCATAGATGCCAATCACTTCGCGCAGTGTGATGCCCATGGGCACTTCGATCAGGCCGGTGAAGTTGACGTTCCCAAGGATGGTGTAAACCTTTGTCCCCGGGCTGGATGGGGTGCCGATCGAGCGGTACCATTCGGCGCCGTTCAGGAGGATCGCCGGCACATTCGCCAGGGTCTCCACGTTGTTGATCAGCGTCGGTTTGCCCCATAACCCATGCGTGGTGGGGTAGGGCGGGCGGCTGCGTGGTTCACCGCGTTTGCCTTCGATCGATTCGAGCAGCGCCGTTTCCTCGCCGCACACATAGGCGCCTGCTCCGCTGTGCACGTGCACTTCGAAGCTGAAGCCCGAGCCGAGGATATTCTTCCCCAGCAGGCCATATTCACGCGCCTGGGTGATGGCTTTCTTAAGCCGCAACTGGGCCAGTTGGTACTCGCCGCGCACATAGAAGTACCCCTCGTCCGCCCCCACGGCATAAGCGGCGATCGTCATGGCTTCCAGCAAGCTGTGCGGGTCGCCTTCCAGGATGACGCGGTCTTTAAAGGTACCGGGTTCGCTCTCGTCGGCGTTGCAGACCACGTATTTCTTGGAGGATTTTGTTCCGGCCACGAAGCGCCACTTGGTCCCGGTTGGGAAGCCCGCCCCGCCGCGTCCCTGCAGGCCGGATTTTTCCAGTTCCGAGATGACTTCCATGCGGGTCTGGCCGATGGCTTTTGCCAGGGCCTGGTACCCGTCTTCCGCGATGTAGTCCTCGATGTTTTCAGGGTCGATCCGCCCGGCGCGCCGCAGGACGATCCGTTTCTCCATCGGAGAAGCGCCCTTGCGGGCTTTTAGCCAGCTGACCCGTCCGGTTAGTTCCCGTACCGGGGCCAGCAGATCCAGCACCACGCGCCCTTTGTAAAGGTGTTCTTCCACGATGCGTTTCACATCCTCGAGCTTGACCGGTCCGTAAACCGACGCTTCGGGATAAATGATCACCATCGGCAGGATGTCTGTCCGGCCGGAATCGGAAATTTGGGAGAGCGCCACTTCCTCGCTCAGGTCGGCTGCCGCCAGTTCGTCATGAAATGCCTGGTAGATCTCGGCTGCCCCGCGCCGCATGCTTTCGGGGTCGTTCGACACAAGAACCATGGATCGGGTGAATTTCATGCTGCGCCTCTCATTCGTATCGGGCCAGGATGCCCGCCAGGTCTTCCGGTTTCAGGTTGCCGTAAAAATCCTCATCAACCAGGATCACCGGGCCTACGCCACAAATGCCCAGGCAGCTGACGGTCTTGAGCGTGAAACGGCCTTGCGGATCGGTCTGTCCGGATTTAAGTCGCAGTTCCTGCTGGAGTGCTTTCCAGATTTCGCGTCCGCCCTCCACATGGCAGGGAGCGCTTTCGCAGAACTGCACCACGTGCCGCCCGTTCTTTTCGGTTGAGAGCATATGGTAGAACGATGCCAGCCCATACAGCCTTCCTTCCGAGACCAGGCTGTGTTCCTGCGGCTGGTGTAGTTTTACACGCGCCAACCGGATGGCCTCGGCGGGGATGTAGCCATAATTGTGGTTAATTTCCAGCAGGATCGGGATGAATGCATCTGCATGGGTGCCGTGTTTGTCCACGGCGGCTTCCACGATTGCGGCCAGATCTTTTTCTTGCGTAACTTCGATCATCCTGCCTCCAAATGAACCTACTCAGTCTCACCCTCATTCCCTGCCCTTCCCCCTTGGGGGGAGGACCAGAGTGATGGGTTTTTAACTCAAAACATCAATCGCGTTAAAGTTACACACCTGCGCGCAAATCCCGCAGCGGATGCACTTATCCGGGTCGATCAAATGGACCTGGCGCCGCTCGCCAGTGATGGCTTCCACCGGGCAGTTGCGGGCGCACACGGTACAGCCGGTGCAGACCGGCGGGTTGATTTGATAGCGGATCAGGGC
>Ga0182027_10004253_pt1 | contig 22267 bp, 18 predicted proteins | sample 712E1DmetaG_FD_121300 | JGI IMG/M metagenome (GOLD analysis project Ga0182027, IMG submission 121300) | Permafrost microbial communities from Stordalen Mire, Sweden - 712E1D metaG (Illumina Assembly) | ecosystem: Environmental > Terrestrial > Soil > Wetlands > Permafrost | place: Sweden... | reverse complement strand
GACATTGGAGCGCGACCCGCAGAGCGGCGACTACTACCTGATCCTGGAGTGCGTGGACGGGATGGACCTGCGGCGGTGGCGGAAACAGAAAGGCGGCAAGGCCGCTTTGGCGGAGGTGTTGCCCATCCTGCGGCAGGTAGCCCAAGCCCTCACCTACGCCCACAGCCAGCGCATCATCCACCGCGATATTAAACCGTCCAATGTGATGATCCGGCGCGATGGCACGGTCAAGGTTCTGGATTTTGGTTTGGCGGCGCAGGTTCAAACGAGCCTTTCGCGGGTCAGCCAGGTGAATTATCGGACGAGCGGGACGAGGCCGTACATGCCGCCGGAGCAGTGGCGGGGTCAATATCAGGATGCGGCGACGGACCAATACTCACTGGCGGTGATGGCGTATGAGTTGCTGGCGGGGCGGCTGCCGTTCGATAGCTCGGACCCGGCCGTCTTACAGCAGGCCGTTCTCAACACCCCGCCAGAGCCCGTCAGCGTCTTGCCCGCCCCAGCCTGGGAAGTCTTGCAGCGCGGCCTGGCCAAAGAACGTCAGCAGCGCTATGCCAGTTGCGCCGAGTTTATCGAAGCGCTCGCGGGCACGTGTGTGGCGGCGTCTCGGCAGAGCGCCGCTACTGTCAAAAGCAGGATCAGCCGCGCTCTGCCGAGCCTCCGCTACGGGTTGCTGTGCGTGGTGGCTCTGATCTTGGTGGGACTGGCGGGCTGGTATTTCGGCATCAAGCGACCACAGCAGCAGGCTGTGGCCGAAGCCGAAAGGCTGGCAAAGGAAACGGCGCGGTTGGCGGCGGAAGAACGCCAGGCAATAATCAAGGCCGAGGCCGACGCCTTCGCGGCACTACGAGACAATCAGACTGCGGCGACTCTCAAGACGTTCCTGGCCAAGTACCCGGATGGCGCGCACGCGGCCGAGGCGAAAGCAGATTACGACCGACTGGTGACGGAACGGCAGCGGCAGGAGGCCGAACGGCAGGCCCGGATCAAGGCCGAGGCCGACGCCTACGCAGCGCTGAGCCCGGCAAAGACCGAAGAAACCCTGAAAGCGTTCCTGGAGAAGTATCCGGACGGCGCGCACCTGGCCGAGGCGAAGGCGGCCTATGACAGGCTGGTGACGGACCGGCAGCAGCAGGAGGCGGCTGAGGCGAAGCGGAAGGCCGACGAGGCGGAAAAGGAACGGCAGCAGCAGGCGAAAACCAAGGAGGAGTTTGCCGCCTATGTCCTCTTGCAGGCGAACAAGACTGAGGCGGGTTTGCAGGCGTTCCTGGAGCGCTTTCCCGACGGCGCGCACGCCAGGGCGGCGGCGGATGACCTGGCGAGCTTGCGAGAGGAAAGAAAGCGGCAGGAGGCTGAGGTCAAGGCCAAGGAACAGGAAACTGCCGCCTGGCAGAAGGCAAGGTCGGATAACACCGCCGAGGCGTTCAAATCGTTCCTGGAGCAATATCCGAATTCAGCCCACGCTTCGGACGCCGACCGCCAGGCCCAGCATCTCGCAGCGAAGCAAAAGCTGGAGAGCAACATCTCCGGCACCTGGAAGGGCGTTGCCAACAAGCAGCAGATTGTGCTGCAACTGGTGCAAGTCGGAACCGAGGTGACCGGAACCATAACGGTTCTGTTCACTACCAAAGTGAAGGGAACCTACACGCGCCAGCGGTTGTCCGTGAGCACTGGCTCTATCAGTAGTTCTATATTTGCTCCGTTCTCCCTGGATCTATCCCTGAATGACAACCTGCAGCTCGAAGGCGTATTTAAAGACAATGGGCTGCTCAGCGGCAGCTATCCATGCACTCTCGAAAAGGAAGGTGGCGCCGAGGCGCTGCCGGCAGGGCAGCCAGCCATTAAGAAGTGAGAGAAGAGCATCCGCACATCGTTCGCGTGGACGAGTTTCGGGAGACCGAGGGCCGGTATTGGCTCCGGATGGAGCCGATGCAGGGGATTGAAGCCCTCGCCTTGAGCGCAGATCGGAGCGCCGACATTCCTGTCGGCTCTGGGGAGGACGGGTCACCCAAATCGGCAGTAGATAGAGCAGAGCCAATCGAGTTGTCATTTGTTAGCGATGGACCTTGGCAATAACACGCGCCGCACGATCTTGATCGGATTGCTGCTGGGCGCAGTGACCCTTCTCACATTCTGGCCCCAGACCGGCCATGACTTCATCACCTACGACGATCCGTTTTACGTGACCGAGAACGCCAACGTGCAGCAGGGGTTGACGTGGGGCAATGTCGCTTGGGCATTTCGCACGGGGGAAACCAGCAATTGGCACCCGGTGACGTGGCTGTCGCACATGGTGGATGTTCAGCTCTTCGGGCTGAACGCCGGCCGGCATCACCTGACAAGCCTGTGGTTTCATGCGGCCAATGCGGTCCTCCTGTTTCTGCTGCTCCAGCGCCTGACGGGCGCCGCGTGGCGGAGCGCTTTTGTGGCCGCCTTGTTCGCGCTGCACCCGCTGCACGTGCAGTCGGTAGCGTGGGCGGCGGAGCGCAAGGATGTGCTGAGCGCGTTCTTCTTCATGCTGACGCTGGCAGCGTATGGCCGCTACGCTCAAGTCCAAAGTCCGAAGTCCGAAGTCCGAAATCTGAAATCTGAAATCCCAATGGCTTCGGACGAGGGGGGAAGGAACGATGCAGAACACAGCAATCAGGAGCCCGTATCACGCATCACGTTTCCCGTCTCCATCTTCCATCTTCCATCTGCCATCTTCTACGTTCTCTCCCTCCTCTTCTTCGCCGTTGGCCTGATGAGCAAGCCAATGCTGGTGACCGTGCCCTTTGTCCTCCTGCTGCTCGACTACTGGCCCCTGCGCCGCCTTGGACACAGGACTCAAGACCCAAGACTCAAGAGTTTTGTACCGCTGCTGCTGGAGAAACTCCCGTTCTTCGCCCTGTCCGCCGCATCCTGCGCGGTGACGTTTTGGGCACAGAGCGGCGGCGGAGCGGTCGTGCCGGTGGCGGTGCTGACTTTCCCGCAGCGGTTGGCCAACGCCATTACGGCCTACACAGGTTACTTGGAAAAGATGTTCTGGCCGGCAAACCTGGCGGTGTTATATCCGCTGGCGGGAGATGTCCCGCTTGAGGCGTTGTTGCTGTCAGCCGCGGTGCTGGCAGCCGTGACCGCTTGGGCCGCGTGGTCGTGGCGGACGCGACCGCACCTGGGAGTTGGCTGGTTTTGGTACCTGGGAATGCTGGTGCCGGTGATCGGCCTGGTGCAGGTGGGCATGCAGCGGATGGCAGACCGCTACACCTATCTGCCATTGATCGGCGTGTTCATGATGCTGGCCTGGGAAATCCCGGAGCGGGTGGCTCAGCGGCGCTGGGGGCGCCAGGGCCTCGCGGTGGTGGGAGGCCTGGTGTTGGCCGCGTGCGTCTTCGTCACCCGCCGGGAACTCGGCTACTGGAAGGATAGCGAGCGTCTATTCGGTCGCGCGCTCGAGATTGCGCCGGCCAATTACACTATCCTCGACAATTACGGTCGCGCGCTGCTCAAGCAGGGCAAACTGCTGGAAGCTGCTCAGAGCTTCGCCGCGGCGGTCGAATTGCGACCGGAACTGGACGCGGCCCGGTGCGGGCTCGGCACGGCGCTGCAGGAGCAGGGCAAGTATGATGACGCGGCCGAACAGTTCGTGCGCGTGTTGGAACTCGATCAGGACCACGTCGTCGCGCTGCTTCAACTGGGAATTGTCCGCGGTCGGCAGGGCAAACTCGCCGAGGCCGCGGACCTGTTTTCCCGCGCTTTGCGCCTCCACCCAGACGACGCCGGGGCGCACAACAACCTGGGCAACGTGCTCCTCCTCCAGGGAAACTACCAAGGAGCGCTGCGACAGTTTGAAGCGACCGTTCGGTTGAACCCCAACCACGCCGGTGCGCTGAACAACCTGGCGGTGACCTGCAAAAAGCTTGGGCGTACCGACGAAGCGATTGGCTATTACCGCGCCGTCTTGCGCCTGCAGCCGGATTCCCTGGAATCGCTCAACAACCTGGCCTGGACGCTGGCGGCGCACCCAGACGCCCGGTTCCGCAACGGGACTGAGGCGGTGGAACTGGCCACGCGGGCCTGCGAGCTGACCAAGTATCAGAACCCAATTCCGATGGCGACCCTGGCGGCGGCTTATGCCGAGACGGGCCGGTTTCGGGAAGCGGTATCGTTTACGGAGCAGGCGCAGGAAGCCGCTAAGGCCAGCCAACCGGCTTTGGCAGCCCGGCTGACAGCCATGCTCGAAGCCTTCCGCGCCGGACGTGCGTATCATGCCGACTGAAGGCACGATGCAGGTTGAGCGTTGACGCAACTTGGCCTATGATTCGAGCCACTCGAATGATTTGTTTCGCTGGCTGGCTGGCATGAACCCTTTAAGCATATCTGCGTTCGCCTCGAGCCCGGAACGAAGAGCTCGGTGGCTGATCTTTGGCGGGGTTTGTGCCGTCGCACTGGCTTTCGCTGCCTATACCCAACACGCCTGGGAGGACTATTACATCACCTACCGGTGCAGCAAGAACCTCGCTACCGGCCAAGGTCTGGTTTACACGGTAGGGGAACGGGTGCATGCCTTTACCTCGCCGCTCAACGTGTTGCTCCCCGCGGCTCTAAGCATCATGACTGGCAACAGGTCCGACGAACTCGTCCTGTGGCTGTTCAGGGGGGTGAGCACCTTGCTGCTGGCGGGCGCCGCGGTGCTGCTGCTCGATAGTGCTCGCAAGAATTCCTTGGGCCGGATTCCGGCGGCCCTCTTGGTCGGAATGTTCGGCCTGGACGCCAAGATCGTGGATTTCAGCATCAATGGCCAGGAGGCCGCTTTCATGGCGTTCTTCCTGGCGCTTGCGCTGCACGCTCTAACAGTCCGCTCGAACAGGACGATCCTGAGGCTGGGGCTGGCCGGAGCAGGGCTGATGTGGACTCGACCGGACGGATTCATCTACCTCGGGGCGGTGGTGGTTGGCTTCCTGCTGTTTAACGCGGGGCGGCCGATTGGCCACTCCCGGTCAGGCTTGCTCAAAGTCTTCTTGTGTGCCGGCGCGCTGACAACCGTCTTGTACCTACCTTGGCTGCTCTGGGCCTGGCACTACTATGGGTCTCCCGTACCCCACACCATCATTGCCAAGAGCCTGATTCGCAACGGGTTTCCCTTGAAGCCCGGTCGCTTATTACACGACTTGCTGACCTTCCCGTGGGGGATGGTGCGTGGGACCACCTCCGCTGAGACCACTTTTTTGCCCACCTACGCCCTGAGTTTCGATGGTTGGCCTCGAACCGTAACGCTCTATGGCCAATGCCTTGCATACACCTGCGCGCTCTATTGGTTGTTGCCCTTTGCCCGTGCGCAGGCTCGCGCGGCATCGTTCGCCTTCATGCTCAGCCATTTCTACCTCTCTTCCATCGCTGCTTATCCTGCTCCCTGGTACGTGCCGACGAGCGCTACTCTGGCGGTTTTTGTATTCGCTCATATCGCACAACATGGGCTGGATTTGGCTCGCTCACTCAAGTTGAAGGGGTGCAAGGGCTCGCGCCTCGTAACGGCTGGGGTTCAGGGCCTGGCCGCCGCGGTTCTTTCCGCAACCTTGTTGTTGCTGCTGTGTTCAGCCTACCAAATGCGCGCCCAACAGCAGTTGGTTGAGGAGGGAAACCGAAAACCCATCGGCCTCTGGTTACGCCGACATGCCGCTTCCCCATCCGACACGGTTTACCTGGAACCCCTGGGCTACATCGGGTTCTTTTCGCAATTGAAGATGCTCGACAGTCCCGGCCTGTGCGCGCCTGAGGTGGTGGCGATTGAGAAAAGGCTGGGCTCCACCAGCGGGATAGATGTTATTCCGGAATTGCAGCCCGACTGGCTCGTGCTAAGACCCGCGGAAGCGGACGGCATCCACGCCGCAAGTCCCCGGCTGCTGACGAAAGCGTATTCCGCAGTCCAATTCTTTGATGTGTCAGAGCGCCTGGCAGCGTATCGCTGGCTGCCGGGGCGCGGGTACCTGCGCTATGATGAGAAGTTCATTGTGTTTAAGCGTAACCCACCGAGCCGAGCTGCAGATCTCGGCCGGCATTAGCAACCACTGGAGTTAGCCATTAACTGCATGACGCAATTGGTCAACCGATCTTCCAGTCTGGCGCGATGGCTCGCCCTGGCTCTGGTTGCTTGCAGCGCGCTGGGCGGCTTTGGCTGGTTGTGGTGGAGTTGCGTCCGGCAACCCGAGGTGTTCTTCCTGCCCCGGCTGGCGCCAGCGGAATGGGTTATCTACCCCACCGCTCCGCAGGGGACAGTGCATCCGCGCCTGGAAATGAGCACACTCTTTCGGCGTTCGTTCACACTGGAGCGGGCTCCTGCGAAGGCATTGCTGTCGGTCGCCGGGCTCCGTAATTACACGCTCGCCATTAACGGCAAGCCGGCGGCAGCGCCGATCCAGCGCGGGCGCAACTGGAAGCAGGCCGACCAGTACGAGGTGGCACAGGCACTGCGCGCAGGCGAAAATCAGATCGCCGTCACCGTCTTTAACAGCAACGGGCCGCCGGTCCTGTGGCTATCGTTAGACACCGGCGGCTGGCAGTTGAACAGTGATGAAAGCTGGCAGGCGTCGTATGAAGGCGCCGCATGGCGCGAAGCGCGCTTGGCTAGCAAACCCAAAATCGGCGTTGCGGGGAGCCCGGTCTATGGCGGGGAGGAGCCCGGGGTCAACCTGCGCGACCGTTGGCTGACCTTGCTGTTGTTCGCCGCACTTTCAGCCGCCGCCTGCTGGCTGATCAACCGGCGCGCGCGCCTGACCACGAACCGCGCACCACGCACCACGCACCACCACGACGCCGCTCACCCCTCGTCCCTCATTCCTCGCGCGGCTAGCGGCTGGCGCCAAGACTTCTTGCCGATGGCCATGCTGGCCGGCCTGTGGATAGCGGTATTCGCAAACAACCTCAGCGTGATGCCGATTTTGGCCGGGTATGACGTGGATGGGCACATGGTCTATATCCATTATGTTCAGGAGCAGCATTCCTTGCCCCTGGCGGGAGAGGGTTGGGAGATGTTCCAGCCGCCGCTCTATTACGTGCTGGCCGCCTCCTTGTTGAGCGTGCTCTCCCTTTCAGTGACGCAGGGCAGCGGCGTGATGGCCTTGCGGGTGATGGGCCTGGTAATCGGCGTCGCCCATTTCGTGCTCGTCTGGGCAAGCCTGCGGCGGTTGTTCCCCGGCGAACGAGCTAAAGCTCAATGGGGCTTGGTGTTAGCGGCGGCTTTGCCGCCGTTGCTTTATCTCTCGCAGTATGTCTCCAACGAGGGGCTGGCAGCAGCTCTGGTGAGCGCTTGCGTCTATTTGACACTCCGCATCCTGGAACAGGACCGTGTGTCGTGGAAAGCCTGCGCCGGACTCGGTCTGTGCCTGGGCGCGGCTTTGCTGACGAAATCAACTGCGCTGTTGGTCGTTCCCGTGATTGTGGGAGCGTTGGCTTGGAGTTCAGTCTTTAGACTGTCCGGCAGCCAAAGCACGCTGAAGCGTGAACTCCAAACCGCCGGCTGGTTTTGGCCGTGGGCGGCCCGGGTGGGCCTGACGTTGGGAGTCTGCGGGATCGTGTGCGGCTGGCATTATGTGCGCCTGTGGGCGCAGTATGGGAGTCCCTTGATCGGCGTGTGGGACCCGCGCCTCGGCTTTTCGTGGTGGCAGGACGACGGCTACCGGACAGGCGCATTTTACCTGCGGTTTGGAGCGGTGCTGGTGCATCCCTGGTTTAGCTCATTCAAGAGTTTCGGCGATGGGATTTACGCGACGCTTTGGGGTGACGGCCTGTTTGGTGGGGCCGCCGACGCCGTTGCCCGCCCACCGTGGAACTACGACCTGATGGCCGTCGGCTACTGGCTGGCATTGATCCCGACGCTCGCTCTGGTGGTTGGAGGCATCCTCGTGCTGGTGGGGTTCCTGCGGCAGCCATCGGCGGAGTGGGTGCTGGTCTTAGGCTTGGCCTTTCTGACGGGGTTGGCGCTTGTGTACCTGTCAATCGCGCTTCCCTACCAATGCCATGTGAAAGCGTTTTACGGGCTGTGCGCGCTGGTCCCCCTGTGCGCCTTCGGCGCCTGCGGGCTCGACGCTCTGTGCCGGTGGAGCGGAAGACTGCGGCCGGTTATTTGCATTCTCTTTGGTGTCTGGGCCATCAACAGCTTCGCCGCGTTTTGGATCGCACGGTCCGCGGAAGCTACATTGCTTTCCCGCACTCAATCGCTGTGGAAAGAGGAGCGGCAACTCCGGGCGGTGGAGTTGCTGAGAGCCAGGCTGGAGCGCGATCCGAATCTCAGCGCCGCGGCACAGTCATTCCTCGCTTACCTTCTGATGGAGACCGGCGACGTGCAGGAGGCCGGCAAGCTGGCCGAAACCGCAGTGCAGCGCGGACCGAACGAACCGACCGGACACCTGGTGCTCGCGGCCCTCTTGACCCGTCAGCAACGATTCGACGAGGCCACCGAACAGGTCCGGCGGGCGCTGCAACTGGCTCCGAATAACGAATCTGCTTATGAGCAGCTTGCCTCCCTCCTGGTCAGGCATGGTCACTCCGAGGAGGCGATCCAGGTCTCGCGAAAGGGTCTGGGTCTTGCCCCCTTCAGCCCGGAATTGCGGTTTGACCTCGGGGCTGCCCTGGTGTTTGGCGGCGAAACGGTCGAGGGCGTTTCTCAACTGCAATTGGCCTGTGCGATCAAGCCCAAATGGGCGGGACCACGATTCTTGCTCGGGGCGACCCTGGTGAAGCAGGGGAAGCTCGCGGAGGCCACCCCGTATTTGCAGGAAGCCTTGCGCCTGGAACCCGCCAACGCCGAGGCGCATTCCCAGTTGGCCGCCGCTCTCAACGCCCAACACCAGACGGCCGAGGCGATCGCGCAGTGCACCGAGGCCTTGCGCCTGGAGCCGGACCTTGCCGAAGCGCTGAACAACCTTGCCTGGATTCGCGCGGCGCACCCCCAGGCCGAGTTTCGGAACGGGGTCGAGGCAGTGCGGTTGGCCGAACGGGCGTGCAAGGTCACCGGGTTCAAGGAACCTGTTATGGTGGGGACGCTGGCCGCGGCTTATGCGGAGGCCGGCCGCTTTGACGAGGCCATGGCGATGGCCGGGAAGGCGCGAGAACTGGCGCTGGCCGCAGGGGAGCAGGCGCTGGCGGACAAGAACCAGAAGCTCATCGAACTTTACCGCGCTCGGCGGCCTTACCACGAGCCCGCCCAACCGTAGCTCAGAATGAAAGGGCGACTTGGCAAACTGGCTCTCCTCCTGGCAGGCATCGCGCTCGGACAGGCCGTTCTCTATGGACCGTCACTGGCGGGGCGGAGGATTCTGCTGCCGCTGGACCTGCTCACGCAGACAAACTACTACCTCCCCCGCAATCCCGAATCCGGCCCAAGCCTCGTGCACAATGTCCAGTTGGCGGACCTGATCCTCGCTGAGGAACCCAGCCGCCGCTTTCTGGGCTCAGAACTCCGCTCCGGCCGCTTCCCGCTCTGGAATCCATATCAGTATGCAGGCGCGCCGGACATACGGCCCAAATTTTCGCCGTTCGTGCTGCTGAGCGCCATGACTGCCTCGCCCAAGGTGATCCCCTGGATTGAACTCCTGAAGGCAATCGTCAGCAGCCTGGGCGCTTACTTCTTCTGCCGGCGCGTCTTGCAGGTCGCATTTTGGCCGGCGGCCATCGTCGGATGGTGTTACCCGTTGACTGGATTCTTTGTTCTGTGGCAGGGATTCAGCGCCGCCGCCAGCCTCGCGTGGCTCCCCTGGCTGCTTCTGGAGGTGGACAAGACGGCCAGAGGCGAGAATCCCTGGGCGGCGCCCGCTCTCAGCGTGGTGACCTGGCTCGTGTTGGTGAGCGGCCAACTGGATATCGCCGGCCAGGTGCTGCTGGCCTCTGGCCTCTACGCGGTTTGGTGTCTGGCGGATACCTATCGCAAACAACGGCTCGGGCAGCGGTTCCAAAGGGCGGTCCTCGCGCTGGCAGTGGCGTGGGCTCTGGGGTTTTCGCTGGCCGCGCCTTATATCCTGCCGGTTCTGGACTATACCCGAAGCGGTACGCGGCTAGGCCGGCGCAGCGCGGGCGCGGAGGAACGGCCACCGGTGGGTTTGGCGGCGTTGCCGCAAGTCGTTTTGCCCATGATGTATGGCTCCACGGAGAAGGGGACCCTGCCCATCTTCCCGAAGGGAGAAGGAGGCCTGCCGGAAAGCACTTCGGCAACCTATGCCGGTCTGCTGGCCACTCTGTTGGTGGCGCCTGTGGCCTGGTGCAGCCGGCGGCATCGCTCCCTGAACGGCTTCTGGGCAATTCTCGGGTTCTTTGCCTTGAGTTGGTCCCTGAACGTTCCGGGCCTGGTGGAACTCCTGCGCCTGCCTGGCCTGAATCTGCTGTCCCACAACCGGTTCGTGTTCGCTGCCTCGTTCGCCACACTGGCATTGGCGGGGGTTGGCCTGGATGTCCTTTGCCAAGGGCATTTCGAGCGCAAATGGTGGTTCTGGGTGCCAACGGCCTTATTGGGCAGTCTATGCGCCTGGTGCATTGTGCGCGCCGTATGCCTGCCGGAGCCAATCAGATCGCAAATTGCGTCAGCCATTAGTGAAGGCAGGCCCATCCGCTGGGTGCACGATCCGCAGGGGGTGAGGCTGGTGCAGAGCTGGTTTGCCCGGATGTATGTCGGCGGTGCGATCCTGGCTGGCCTGGGGTTGGCCGGCTGGCTGTTCCTGTGGTTTCGGCAAAACTCGCGGCTGTGGCTGGTGCAGCTTTTGGGACTGCTGATGATGGCGGACCTGATTGGGTTCGGCTTCTGTCGCGCCGCACAGTGTGAGCCGGCGCTCTACTACCCGCCGATCCCGGTTCTACAGGAAATTGGAAGATCCGCTGCTGGCCGCGTTATCGGTTTTAATTGCCTGCCGGCGAACCTGGCCTCGATCTGCGAGTTGCACGACGTCCGAGGCTATGACGGGGTTGATCCGGCCCGCTTGATTGATCTGCTGGCGAGTGCGGCAGACCCGCGGTCCGCAGTTTTCCCTTACGCCCAAGCGCAGTGGCTGGCCCCCAATGGCGCGTTCGAGCCTGAGGGTTACATCCGGCTCCCGCCGGTGCTCGACATGCTGGGGGTGCGTTATGTGATCTTTCGCGGTTCTCCCCTACGCAAGGCCCGGCCCGCTCTGCAAGGCCCGGACTACTGGGTGATGGTGAACTCGAACGCTCTCGAACGAGTGTTCATCCCGCGACGGGTTGAAATGGTCGCGGAGCGCGGGGCGCGACTGGAAAAGCTGAGTTCGAGGGAGTTCGACCCCCGGGGAGTGGCCTACGTCGAAGCTCCGCTCGATCTGCCGAAGACCTGCCGCGGCAGCGCTGAGATCGTGGCCGAGACCCCAACACGCATTGTTATCTCCGTACGCCTGGAAACACCTGGACTCGTTGTGCTAGCGGACCGCTGGGACAAGGGCTGGCGGGCCTGGCTGAACGGCAAGCCCGTGCCCATTCTGCGGACGAACCATGCGATTCGCGGTGTCGTGGTCCCCGCCAGTAATGGGACGCTCGAGTTCCGCTACGCCCCTGCAAGTTTCGCTTGGGGGCTGAGACTTGCTGGCATGGCGGCTGCAATTCTCCTGGGCTGGCTGGCACTGATCGCCTGGAATCGCCGTTTGCGAGATGCACCTGCTTCGGGTGCGATAATGACTCTGAAAGCCCGTTAGCGTCTGCTTCGGATTTGAGACTCAGATTTGGGCTTCCCTTCGGACTTCGCACTTCGTTAGCGCACATCCTCACCCAACTCCACGTTCCAATAGGCCAGGTCAATGAAGTGCTTCCAACTGTCGTGCTGGTGCAGCGTGAAGTTGATCTGGACGAACGGACGCCATTTCGGCCGCTTAGGCTTGCGGATGAGGCGCATTCCGGCTTCCTGCGGGGTGCGATTGGCCTTAAGCGTGTTGCACTCGATGCAAGAGCACACGATGTTCTCCCACGTCGTCGGCCCGCCCCGGTCACGCGGAATCACGTGGTCGAGGTTCAGGTCGTTGCGGTCGCAAATCTTGCCGCAGTATTGGCACGTGTTCTCGTCCCGCTCGAAAATATTGTGCCGCGTGAACTTGACTTCCTTCTTCGGCAAATGGTCATAAATCATCAACAGGATCACGCGCGGCACCCGAATGCGAAATGAGACCGTGCGGACCGATTCCGGGTGGGGTTCGTGCTGGGAAAAGTCATGCCACTCGGCGAAACTGAAGGTCTGGAAGGAGCCGTCACTGCGGTTGAGCACAGCCTGGGCGTGGCCCTGGAACAAAAGCGTCAGCGCCCGGCGGGCCGTGCAAATATTAACCGCCTGCCAGAGGCGGTTAAGCACCAGCACATGTTGGTTAAGCACAGAACTCATAGCCGATCCAACTTGGGCCAAGCTACACACACCGCACGGGTGTGTCAACGCGGGGCTCGGTCGCAGTGCGGTCAACAGCCTTCGCCCAACGGCACCATTAGCGTGTTGTTACGGAGCTGCTCGCTTGCGCATCCCTTGTTCATCCCTTGTTCTCCGCTGGATCAATATGTCGGTATGGATGGGTCGGGCGGCAGTGAAGGCATGTCGCCTGAGGCGATTGCTTTCTGGTGCTTCAGGTTGTAAGCCGCCCCCATGATCGCCGCAGTCTCAGGAGTCATCGGCGTTTCCGGTGGCCAGTTCTGTTGACCTTTCGGAGCCGCGGCAGGAGCCCCCAAACCACCCATTGCGACCGTGCCGGGCGTGGTCGAGGCTGGCGCCGAGCCGACCGCTGCGGCCCCGCCGTAACCGCCGGGGTACGCCGCCGCCCCGGTCGCGCCCATGCGCATGGGCCGCCCCGGAATCGTTCTGCCGGGAGTGTAAGTGCCTGGCCCCGAAGGAGGTGCGAGGTTCGGTGGTGCGCCCGGAACGCCCGGCGGACCGACTCCAGGTGGTCCTGGCGGCGCGCTGCTGGCCAGCTTTACGCCATTGTTCTCGAAGGTCAGGTTGGTAATCGTGCCGAAATTGTTCACTTTCACCATGCCCCCTTTGCTATCACCAGGAGCACTAAGGACAATTTCCAGCACCTCGAGGTCCCCATCCCGCTGCCCCTCGGACAGGGTGAACGATTGTTCTTCCTGTTTAACTCCCGGCTTTGGGGGTGGCACCATTTTCATGAGCGCGAGCTTCTTGCCGTTGAAGGTGATGATGCCCGTCAGCGTAATCTTGGGCGGCGGCGGCTTGATGTCTGGCGGGGGCCCAGGCGGCGGCGGATTGGTCAAAGCGAATACATTGCGGGCCATAATCTCCTGATAGGGAGCCCCTGACGACTCGATCGCCCTCGCGGTGGCGACCGTGCAAAGCAACAAAGCACCCCCCACGCATATCAGCGTCTTCTCACCATGCATCATGGCCATAATATACTGTTAATAAACATACAACACCACCACAAAGTTTTGGTTGCGAGCAACCCGCACCTTCACCTTGCCAGCCTCCCGCCGCAGGCCTATGCTAGGGCGATGTTTGACGCGATTACAGCCGAACTGACCGCCGCGGCCGACAAGTTGGCCCATCTGCGGAGGTTTCTTTGACGTGCCCGGCGCGCAGAAACGCCTGGGCGAGATCAACACCCTGATGGCGGCGGAGGGTTTCTGGAACAATCGCGAGCAGGCGCAGAAACTCATCGAGGAAGCCAACTCCCTCCGCAACAAGACCGACCCGCTGCTAAAGGCGGAAAAGCAACTCGAAGACTTCCACGTCATGGTGGAGCTGGGGGAAGCCGAGCCGGAGACTGCCCAGCCCAAAATCCAGCAGGAACTGGAGCAGGACCTCGCCCGGTTCTTCAAGGACCTCGATGCCCTCGAACTGAAGGTTTTCCTCAGCGGCCCCCACGACCGGAGCAACTGCATTATGAGCATCAACGCCGGGGCGGGCGGAACCGAATCCTGCGATTGGGCGAACATGCTGCTGCGGATGTACCAGCGCTGGGCCGAGATGCGAGGCTGGCAAGTGGATGTTACCGACGTGCTACCGGGCGAAGCCGCAGGTATCAAGAGCGCAACGATGGTCATCAGCGGGGAGAATGCCTACGGCTATTGCAAGGCCGAGCGGGGCGTGCATCGCCTGGTGCGCATTTCGCCGTTTGATGCCAACAAACGCCGCCACACCAGTTTCGCCAGCGTGGACGTGATTGCGGAGATTGAGGAGACCTCTTCGGAAATCGCCATTCCGCCCAGCGAACTGAAGGTGGACACCTATCGTTCGGGCGGCAAGGGCGGCCAGAACGTTAACAAGGTCGAGACGGCCGTGCGCATCACCCACCTTCCGACCGGCACGGTTGCCGCCTCTCAGAGTCAGCGTTCGCAGCATCAGAACCGCGCCACCGCCATGAAGATGCTGCTCTCCAAGCTCTACGCCCAGCGCGTGGACGAGCAGAAAGCTGAAATGGAGCGCTTCTATGGGGAGAAAGGCAGCATTTCCTGGGGCAACCAGATCCGCAGCTACGTCTTGCAGCCGTATCGGATGGTGAAGGACCTGCGGACGGGCGTCGAAACCAGTAACGTGCAGGCCGTGCTGGACGGCGAATTGGACCAATTCGTGAACGCCTGGTTGCGCGCCGGGTGTCCCACCAAGCGGATGCAGGGGATCAGAGATGAGGGAGAGTAAACCCGAAACCCGAGGCCCGAAATCCGAGGCCCGAAATCCGAAGGAAATCCGAAGCGCGTGCGCCGAGGTGGCCTGTGGCTATTCTTGATACCATAGTCGAAGAGAAGAGGCGTGAGGTGTCGCGGCTGCCACAATCCTCCGTGTCGGTCGGCGACTTGGAAGCCGCCCTGGCGGCGCGGGGAGATTGGCGGGACTTTGCCGGTGCGCTGCGGAACCCGAGAAGCGGCCCGCTCGCGCTGATTGCCGAGGTCAAGAAGGCCTCGCCCTCCGCTGGCCTGATCCGCTCGGACTTTGACCCCGTCGCGATCGCCCGGGAATACGAAATGGCGGGCGCGAGTTGTCTCTCGGTGCTCACGGATGAGAAGTTTTTCCAGGGGGCGCTGGGGCACCTGAAGCGGATCCGCGAAGCGGTGAAGCTGCCGCTCTTGCGCAAGGACTTCATCATTGATGAGCGGCAGATCCAGGAGGCTGTGGAATGGGGCGCGGACGCAATCCTGCTCATTGTCGCGATTTTGAGCGATGCGCAGTTGAAACACTTCCATGCGCTGGCCACGGGTGCAGGCCTGGCCGTCCTGGTCGAGACGCATGACGAAACCGAGTTGGACCGCGCCCTTGCCGTAGGAGCACACTTGATCGGCGTGAACAACCGCGATCTGAAGAGCTTCAAGGTGGATCTCGCCACAACCGAACGCCTCGCTGCGCGCTTGCGTTCTTCCTCAGACCACACACAACACCCCACCGGCCATCCGCCTCCGCTCCTGGTCGCCGAAAGCGGCATCCACACCCGCGCGGATGTCGCGCGATTGGTGAAATGTGGTGCCCAAGCCATGCTGGTGGGAGAGTCGTTAATGAAACACCCGGACATCAGCGCCCAAGCCCGCGAGCTGCTCGGCGGTTGACCGCCGCTCCGGCCCGTCCTGACTGACCTGTTACCCCTGCCGGCAAAAGGCCGTTGCACTGTGCGGAACTGCCCGATACCTTCTGCGTGCCTCGATGAACACGGCTGAGTCCAAATACATCGAAAACAAAACTTATCTCGCGCGCTGCGCCCAGGAACAGACCCTGGCGCTGCGCGAAGCGGGAAGCCGGTGCGCCACTGAATTTGGCAGTGAGGAGGAATGGCTGCGCTGTGTGCGGGAGACCTTCCCGAAGTTTATTCCGTTTCTCACCAGTAAGTGCGGTTTGGAGTTTCGGGGCCGCATTCTGGAAATCGGCGCGGGGGGGGCCTGGTTTAGCGCGGAACTATCCAAGCTGCCCCGGGTGGTCGAGGTCATCGCCACCGATGCTTCGCCGAAACAATTGAAGGAACTGGCGCCCAAGGTTTTTCAATTGGTCAATGCCAACGCGGCCAAGATCACCCGGACGCCGGGCGACTTTCACAAGCTGGACTTCCCGGCCAACCATTTCGACTTCGTGGTTTCTTCCGCCGTGTTGCATCACGCCACGAACATCGTGCAGGTGCTGCGCGAGGCCAAGAGGGTGTTGAAGCCCGGCGGGCAACTGGTGGCGATCCGCGAACCGGTTTGGCCGCTGGTCAAAATCAAATCGCGGGCGAAGATGCTGGCCAAACTCCTGGACACTGGCGTGAATGAACGTTTCTACACCCTGGCCGACTACGAGGAGTTTTTCAAACAGGCGGCGCTGCCGTTGGAAGTAAAGCGCGTCAACCTCTCCAGTGGATTCAAATACTACGTCAATGCCATGGTCAATGGCCTGACGCACGCCCGCTATGCGTTTGTCGGGACCAAACGCAGCCGGCACTGAAGAAGCCGGCTGGCAGAAGCCGCTAACTTGCGGCGGCGGCCTCGGCGTCGCGCTGCCGGAGGTATTCCAGACATTTGGCGACCGATTCCGCCACGGTCAACTGATCGGTGCGCACTTCCAGGTCCGGGTTTAACGGCGGTTCGTAGGGAGCCGAGACGCCGGTGAATTCTTTGATCTCGCGGGCGCGCGCTTTGGCGTAGAGCCCTTTGGGATCACGCCGCTCGCACACCTCGAGCGGCGCGTTGACGAAGACCTCAACGAAGCAGCCGCCCGGCATGATCTTGCGGGCCAGCTCCCGATCCTCGCGATAAGGCGAGATGAAGGCGGTGATGCAGATAAAGCCGGCGTCGGCTAGCAGCTTGGCCACTTCGCCGACGCGCCGGATGTTTTGCGTCCGGTCCTTGGGCGAGAAGCCCAGGTCGGCGCAAAGCCCATGCCGGATGTTGTCCCCATCCAGAACATAGACCTGCCGGCCGAGGTTGAATAATTCGCGCTCGAATTCGGTCGCGATGCTGGACTTGCCGGAGCCGGAGAGGCCGGTCAGCCAAAAAACGCACCCGGGATGGCCGTTGCGCTGCTCGCGCTGCTGGCGGGTCACCTTGCCCCGGCTCCAGTAGATGTTGTTGCTCTTGGTGCACGAGTCGTGGGTGCGTTGGGGATAATTGTCCGGGAGAATGATTCCGCCGCCGGCGACATCGAAGCCGTCCACAATGACAAACCGGCCCGTAGCCGCGATGTCGGCGTGCACGTCGAGGGCAATCGGCCGCCGGGTATGAAGGGTGAGATCAGCCACTTCGTGGCGCCCCACACCCGGCGGGAGACCCGGGCGTGAGACGGTTTCCAGGGTTGCCGCGTCAATGACTCGTTCGAGGAACTCGATGCCGCACTCGACCTCCTGCGTAGCGAGCTTCAGCTTATAAGTCTTGCCTTTGACGAACGGCTGTTTGCCAAGCCAGAATAGGCGGGCTTTAAAGCTCGACAACTCGAACGGGGGCGCAGCCTCCAGCGCGGCGACCGCGCCACGCGCCACAAACACCTGCTCGGTGAGCGTGAGGCCGATGGATTCGCCAACGGAGGCGGAAGGTTGAGCCGGGGCGTGCCAGCGTTCGATCGTTTTGACGATGCTGGTCTTGTCGGTGGGCGAGAATACAATCTTATCGCCGACTTTGATCAAGCCGGCTTCAACCCGCCCCGCAATGATGCGGCGGTGGTCAAACCGATAAACGTCCTGGACCGAAAACCGCAAGGGCTGGTCTTGCGGCGGCGTGGAAACCTCGAAGGCGTCGAGCGTTTCGAGCACGGTCGGGCCATGCCACCAGGGGGTCTTCGGGCTGCGCGTCGCGATGTTGTCGCCGTGCTTGGCGGCAATCGGTACGAAAACCGTCGGCCCCACACCGATGGTCTGGAGCCAGCCACGATACTCGGACTCGATCTGGCGGAACTTCGCCTCGCTGTAGTTCTCCAGGTCCAGCTTGTTCACCAGCACGGCCATTTGGCGTATGCCCAGCAGGTTCGCCAGATAGCCATGGCGGCGCGAGTTTTCCTGAACTCCTTCGTGGGCGTCAATCAACAGCAGGGCGGCTTCGGCGCTGGCGGCGCCGGTAACCATGTTTTTCAGGAATTCCTTGTGGCCGGGCGCATCAATGATGACGTATTGGCGCCGGGCGGTCCGAAACCAGATTTGCGCGGTGTCAATGGTGATGTTCTGGTCGCGCTCGGCCTGGAGAGCATCCATGAGGTTCGCCCACTCAAAGGGCGTGCCGCGGCGGGCGGAAGCGGCCTGGAGTTGCTCAAGTTTGCCTTCGGGCAGCGAGTTGGTGTCGTGGAACAGCCGGCCAACCAGGGTTGATTTCCCGTGGTCCACATGGCCGATGATGACGATCTTGAGCTGCTCGCCAGGCGGCGAGGAAGCGGCAGCGGATTTCCCGGCCAGGCTGCCGGCCGCGGGAGACGCCGGTTGTGATTGGCTGGCCTTTTGTGTTTTGGCACCGTCCCCGGGAGTATTACATGTAGCCATCGCGACGGAGTTTTTCAAAAGCGGCTTCACTTTCCTGGTCCTGGGCGCGCCCGGAGCGTTCCGCGGTTCGGGTGTGGCGCAATTCCTCGACGATGTCGTGGACGGTCCGGGCGTTGGACTTGATCGGGAAGGTGCAGGGGGCACAGCCCAGACTGCGATAACGCTCGCCCTTGCTGTTGGCGAAGTAGAGCGGGATCACCGGGACATCTTCGCGCTCGATATATTCCCAGACATTCAGCTCCGTCCAGTGCAGCAGGGGATGGATGCGGATATGCGTGCCCGGCTCGAAATCCGTCTTGAATTGGTCCCAGAGCTCAGGCGGCTGGTCTTCGACGTTCCATTCCATGTTCTGGTCGCGCGGACTGAAATAGCGCTCTTTGGCGCGGGTGGGTTCCTCGTCGCGCCGCACGCCGACGATGACGCCCGTGAAATGATGTTTGTCGAGAACCTGCTTCAGGGCATCCTTTTTCAACGTGCCGCAGCACTCCACCCGCGTGGCCTTCCCGGCCGGGAAAGTCACGCCACTCTTCAGCACCGCCTCGTTCTTGCCGACGATCAGGTCGAGCTTCCACTCCTTCACCAGGCGATCGCGGTACGCGATCATCAACGGGATTTTATACGTGGTATCCACATGCACGAGCGGGAAAGGCACGTGGCCGAAGAACGCTTTGCGCGCCAGCCAGAGCAGGACGGTTGAATCCTTGCCGATGCTCCACAACATGGCGAGGTTCTCGAACTTGTTGTAGGCCTCGCGCAGGATGTAGATGCTCTGGTTTTCCAATTTCGATAAATAGTCCATTGCCAAACGCGTGCGGCCCAAAGCATAGGGACTCCGCTCCCGTTTGAAAGTCCAATTCCGGCCAGCCGCAAAAGCCTGATCATGACCCATGGCCTCAACTCTCCGATGCTCCAAAAAAGGCCCGCGCCGCATCTCCGCCAATCAGCCTCCCAGCCATCCAAGGCCATTGACAAAGTCCGGCGCGCGGGCCTCCGGCCCGCTTTCGACTCGCCAATCGGGATGGGGCGCCGATTCTGGTGGCGCGCCGAGCGTTGGCACACCCAAAGCGGGCCGGAGGCCCGCGCGCCAGTGGAGGGCGTGGACGACTTTGTCAATGGCCCTCCACAGCCATCCACAATACTCGCTTTCAATCGTGACAACTAACATCGCTCTCATTAATACTCGACGGACTCTCTGTCATGGGCGATGAGACAACAATCTGCAGTAGTGGCCGGAGGGTGTCCTCGACGAGCCGACACAATGCTCGAGCAGCGACCGCATTGCGCCGACCTCCCTCTTAGCATGCTCAGGCATTGACACCGACACCCGCACCGCTCGCCTTACAACCAGGCTGGAAATCACCCAGGACGCCCAAAAGCGCGAGGTTGGCTTCCTCGGGCGCGCTCACCCCCTGGTTCGCCGGGCCCTCGATCGCGTCCGCCACCTTGCGCTGGGCGGCACCCCAACCTCCGTGGACCAGCGCATCAGCGCCGTCGCCGCTGACGTGCCCCAGCCCACCCTGCTTTTTACCTTCCTCGGCCGCATCCACAGCCGCGCCGGTCGCGAGTTCGAGCAAGTTCTGGCAGTCGTAGCGCGGGCGTCCTCGCCTGCGAGTTCCCCGGGCGTCCCGCCCGGCGCTTCTCCCTCTCCGCCCTCCGAGGGGGGAGAGGGCCGGGGTGAGGTGGGCACTCTTAACTCTCAACCCTCAACCCTCAACCTCCTCACGGAGTTCATTTCCAGCAGCGAACGCTGGCTTGCCCTCGCCAACCCGGCCGGCGCCATCAACACCCGCGACGCCTGGAAGAATCACTTCGCGCCCTGGGCCCAGACCGCCGAATAGACAGCCATCGCCGCCGCCCGTCAGAATTTCCGCCCCATCGCCGCCGACGTCCTCAATCGCCGTCGCGACCAGCTCCGCCGCGACCGCGAACGCCTCCACGACTGGCTCGAATCCCGCGCCCGCGAAATCATCGCCGACCGCGGCCAACTGGCCGTCCAGCAGGAACTCCTTGCCGCATCACGCGCCGCCCCACAACACCCCAGCGCCGCGCCCTGGGCCAGCCTGGCCGACCCCGTGGAGCGCCTCGCCGGATTTGCCAGCGACAACTCGCAGCCCGTCGCCCTCCGCCACGAGGCGCAAACCGTCCTCACGCTTTTCAAGAAACGCCGTGACGACCTGGACGCCTGCGACGCCGTCCGCGACCCCGAAGTCACCACGCTCGGCATGTTGATGATCGTGCCCAGGACAATGCGCTAGCATACTTTACATCTAGTCAAACCGTACGCATACTACGATAGCATGTTCGCAAGACCATTTTGGATCAGCAGGATAGAAGAGGCCTGGCGGCAGGTTCCCATCGCTTGGCTGTGCGGTGTCCGCCGGTGTGGCAAGACCACCCTGGCCGAAAGCCTCGGGACGGAACGTGTGCTGTACGTAAACTGTGACCTGCCCAAGTTTGAAGAAATGAGCCGGAACCCCGAGGCCTTCTACCAGGCCTGCACCAAGCCCGTGGTCGTGTTTGACGAAGTCCACCAACTGCGAGACCCCAGCCGTATCCTGAAAATCGGCGCTGATGTTTTCCCGCACCTCAAAATCCTCGCCACCGGCTCGTCCACGTTGGCAGCGAGCAAGAAGTTCCGTGACACGCTGACTGGCCGGAAACGCGTGGTTCATCTTGTGCCGGTGACCTGGGATGAGCTGCCCGCCTTCGGCAACATCCCGCTCACGAAGCGTCTCTTTCACGGCGGCCTGCCGCCGGCGCTGCTGGCCGAGTCCAAGCCGGCCGCCTTCTACCGCGAGTGGATGGACTCGTTTTTTGCGCGCGACATACATCGCCTGTTCGCATTCCGGGACCTGGACCGTTTCAACGCCGTATTTGAATATCTGTTGCGCCAGAGCGGCGGCCAATTCGAGGTCACCAAGGCCGCCAACGCGGTCGGAATCACCCGCCCCACGGTCGAAAGCCACGTGCGCGCGCTCGAAACCACCCATGCCCTCACGCTGGTGCGGCCTTTCTTCGGCGGCGGCCAGAATGAGATCGTCAAGCAGCCCAAGCTCTACGGCTTCGACACCGGCTTCGTGAGCTTCGCGCGCGGCTGGGACCCGCTCCGCCCGGAGGACCTCGGCACGCTGTGGGAACACCTCGTGCTCGAGCACCTGCAAGCCACCTTCCCAGACACGACCATCCGCTATTGGCGCGACAAGGCCGGCCGCGAGGTGGATTTCGTCCGGGCCCGAGGTCGCGACGAAGTTGACGCCATCGAGTGCAAGTGGGACTCGCGCGCGTTCGACGGCGCCGCCTTGCGGGTCTTCCGGGGCTATTATCCCAAAGGCAACAACTACCTCGTCTGCCCATCAAGTCTGCCTCCCTATCTCAAACAAGCGGGCAGTCTCGAAGTCAAAGTCTGCGATCCAGCCGGCATCGCAACCTGACAAAACCTCATGCGCATTCCGCACTCCGCACTCCGCACTCCGCATTTCCTCTCGGGTGAGGTGGACATTCTGCATTCCGCACTCTGCACTCTGCACTTCGTCTGATGCCCCTCGACCTCACAGCCGATTGCACCTTCACCGGGCCCGCCCTTCCCGAGCCCTTCGTGAAGTTCAATCTTGAGGCCGAGCTCAACCGCTTGTCCCTTCTGCCCAGGGCCGCCGGCCCGGAAGCTCGCGCCCTCAACGACCACTGGCAATTCGTCCGCCGCAAGCTCCGTAACCTGGTCACCCACGGCGGGCCCCTCCGGGTCCAGAACCACGTCATTGACCCGCTCCTCACCCAGTTCGGCTACGCCCGCATCGTCGGCGGGGTCAGACCGTAGAAAAAGCCCCAGCTTTAGACTTGACGACCTGCCCAGCTTGGTCCAACGCTTCCCCATGCCTCGCCAG
>Ga0182027_10004252_pt1 | contig 22280 bp, 23 predicted proteins | sample 712E1DmetaG_FD_121300 | JGI IMG/M metagenome (GOLD analysis project Ga0182027, IMG submission 121300) | Permafrost microbial communities from Stordalen Mire, Sweden - 712E1D metaG (Illumina Assembly) | ecosystem: Environmental > Terrestrial > Soil > Wetlands > Permafrost | place: Sweden... | reverse complement strand
AGAAGAGAGAGTGCCCAGGGGCGGAATCGAACCGCCATGTACTTACGTACGATGGATTTTGAGTCCATTGCGTCTACCAGTTTCACCACCTGGGCGAAGGTATTAAAATTACATTCTCATAGGGGAAAAAGCCAGTTATTTATTTTTTGTCATAAAAGTTGAAAATCTCAAAATACGCTAAAATGCGCCCCAAAATCACCCAAAACCGGACACTGTCCGGTCTGGAATATTTCATCTTCTCAAAAATCAAGCACGACACAAAGCAAATTTCAGGAATTTTCAAAAACGGGTATTTTGCCCGATTCGGGCTTTTCAGATTTTCAAGTGCTTAGGGAACCTGAAAATGAAATGGTCCACTTTTTTCGAAAGGATTTTAACAGGAACCGATGCGAAGAAAGCGGCGGCGCTCACGGACGCGGGCTTTCTGCCGTGCGTTCATCCGTCTTTACTGTAATAACGGCGCGGGATAAACCCTTTAATCGACGGCAGGGGCGACCGTTTGCATGTCCGAAGGGCCGAAGGGCTTTAAATGCCGTTTCCGTGCGTTTAAAAAGCATTCATTTTGCAACTAATCCTTGACGGAATCTATATTCACTGATTGCAAAACCTGAAAAAAAGGAAAAATAATGGCTGAAATAATACCGCAAATAGCAATTGAAAGCAGAATCCACTTGATAAGAAATAAAAAAGTGATGCTTGATAGAGACCTTGCGGAACTTTACAGTGTAACTACAGGAAACTTTAACAAGGCCGTTAAACGAAATTTAAAAAGATTCCCTGATGATTTTATGTTTCAATTATCCGTTGAGGAGCTAAAAAACTTGATATTCCAAAATGGAAGATCAAGTTGGGGCGGCACAAGAAAACTTCCTTATGCGTTTACTGAAAACGGCGTTGCTATGCTTTCAGGTGTATTGAATTCAGATCGAGCCGTCAAAGTGAATATCCAAATAATGCGGGCTTTTACACGGATTCGAAATTTGGTAACAGATTATTCCGAATTGCGCCGCGCAATAGAAACCATTGAGCGGCGCGTTGATGACCATGACCAGGCCTTAGAAATCGCCTTCAATACTCTTAAAAAATTCATGGTGCCCAAGGAATTGCTTCCTAAAGAATATTCGCCGGAAGAAAAAAAGAAAATGGGGTTTGGGAAGGAAAAAAAGAATCATGGATAAACCTATTCCAATTGAGGAAACGGATTTTTACAAAGAAATGGAATTGAACCGGGACGGGAACCTTTTGGAAGCGGCACGGCTTAAGGCCGAATTATCGCAAAAGCAGCTTGCCGAAGCCGTGGGAATCCGTCAAACAATGGTATCGGAATTTAAGAACGGACGGCGGAAGATTACAAAGAATATGGCCGAACGGCTTGCCAAGGAACTTAAGATAAAGCCGGAACGGTTGATTTGACCGTGAGAAGGCTTTTATTGTCTTTGCTTTATGAAAATTGTATAATTGAATATTCGTTTTGCGGATAATCCTTGACGGAATCTATTTTGTTGGATTATCAAACGAATAATATTTAAAATCGAACAAAGGATTTTTATAGACGCTAAATGTTGATTTTTGCTTAGATTAGTAACGCATTTTTTTCTTAATTCTGTCTTGAAAACTGGTAATTTTCTGACATTCAGAACGAGAAGAAAGTATGCGTCCCTGAACGGGACGCGCTTTCTTTCGTCTTGAATGTCGGGTATACCAGTACCTCAAGACAGGACGAAATGATTGTCGCGTCCTTTTTTATTTCCAAAGGAATTATAGTATGTCAATTGCTCTTATGTTAATGCTTTTAGTTATGCTCTTTTTTTATGCTGTCCCTATTTATTTCGCAAGGCTAAAGGGTAGAAGTGTTATAAAATGGGGTGTTCTTGGAATTCTCTTTACTCCTTTTATTACCATATTTTTGATTGTATTCCTCCCCTGTCTTTGTCCAAAATGTAGAAAAAGAACAGGAATTCAAGATTACAAAAAAAAGGCTTGTCCACAATGTCTTTATATATGGAATAATAACTCTTTGTCAATCACGAACAGGTTGAAAAAAATAAAAGGGTTTTTAATTAAACCCTATCTCAAAAGGGGGCCTTTATGCCGTGAATTGAAGTGGTTTTGAATCAATGTCGCGTTAGTGGTCTGAAATCAAAACAACTTAAATGAAAAGCGAGGCCATTCATGAAGAAAGCAATTATTGCAGTAGTGTTAGTTTCCTCTTTGGCATTAGCAAATAGTAATAGCTTCCCTAAAATTGGAATTCCTTCGGCCTATAGTTCTCTGGCAAAGAAATCGTCTTCAAATTTGGCATTAACTTCCTATTCAAGCGCCTGGTTCAATATTCAATACACTTGTCCCACAGGTTGGACAATTACCGATACCACAAACACGGGTAATATGTTCATGGAATTAACAGTATCAAATCCCAATTTAATTGCGACCATTACAATATCTGCCGCAAAAATGAATACAATTACTGAAGCGTCTGAGTTGGGCAGTTGGTATTGTTTTGGATTTGCCTATAACACTTATCGAGTAAATGCAAGCCTTTATATGCCAGCTATTAATGAAATAGTTGACACAATCGTAACTGGAGTTAATTTTAAAAATCTCCAAGTAATGGCCAGTTACGCTTCAGGAGCTTACACTGTTGTGGGTTCGGTTTGTACTGAAGCTAAAGATAGTTCATGTATTGAATTTGAATATTACACTTCTGTTTCTGATAATCTTATAAATAGCCCTTCCTATTTACAGAATTGGAATAATGTTTCTTTCTATTCGCCAACTTCCCTTTCAAAACAACAAAGTATAAATGCTCTCGCGATAATAAAACCAACTCTATTAAAGGAAAACAGTGTTGACATTTTAGGTAGAACAGCGCCTAATTTCAACGCTTCCCAAATGATTGTTGAACCCCATGGATTACTTAAGCAGGTAATAAAAAAGTAGATTAAAAAAGGGGAAAGATTGATTGGCTAAAAATATTAAAATAATATTTTATTTTAAGTTCCAAGTGGTTTTGTCGTTATTTATTATTATACTTAGTAACGGCAATGGTGAAATATATAAAGGAATAATGCCCTCGGATAATTTTGGGGTTATTAAGAGTAAATTCCCTGGTGCAAAGTTTGATAAGAAAATTCCTGCTTGGGCACAAGAAAATGACGTTCTATATGAAATTGAAGGAGAAGGAATAAGTGGTAAAATTATTATTTTGTTTAATAATAATCGGGAATTCTTTAAAAAATCTTCTGAACAAATTGATTCTACTTTATTGGCTGATTCTATCCAAAATCTGGATACAACAATTTGGGATGAAAATTTTAAGAAAACAAGGAAAAACATGGAAGAGCTTTCTGAATCTTACCGCCAAATCTTTAACGAATATTCAGATGACGGCATGAGCGTTGTTTGGGTAAGGTGGATTCCCGATAATAAAATACCTCTAAAAAGATTTATATTAAAATATGGGAAGCCTGATACTACTGATTTTACAGGGGATGATTTATCTCCTTATAAATTTTGGAAGAGAGGAATAACTGTATTTTATGATGAAAAGGAATATGTGGAGAGAGTTGACTATAATTTCACTTATGAAGATGAAAAATCCGAATATTTACAAAGAAATCATGTAAATGAAATACCAATTTATTTTGATAACCTTATTCGGTTGAAATATAATCTTCCAATAAGAAAAAGAGGGAAAGCCCGATATTGACATAATGCAATCAAATCAATATGGGGAAAGATAGGCTGACGGGCTGAAAACCGCTTTCCGCAAGCGGCTGCTTTCTCCTTAAATTTATCTATGCGGATGACCTAAGCGGAAAGGGAAAAGAATGGAGAAGAATGAAATTACTTTGGCTGAAATAATTAACCATATAAGTGAGAACCAAAAACAAGGTGAAGACCTTAAAAATTGTCTCGAAGAAGTCCCCAATAGGGCGAAAAGTAGGAGCATCCTGAGGAGGGCAATGGAACGGATAGGAAAACCAACAATTCAAGCCATTTCATTTCCAGAGAAAAATAATGATAACAGCATTTTAATAAAATTAGTCCGAAAAAAAATAAAACTTGCAATACCATCTCAAAGTCCCCCCAAGGGTCAAGAACGGTTAATGGTTTATGGAAAAACATTATCTGAAATTATTCGACGAAATGGCTTCGAAGATGGACTGGAAAAAGGGAAAATAATTAGTTTAACTGCCGTACGACATTTGCTGGTAAAAGATAAAGCTTGTGGTAAATATGCAGATAGTACCGGAAAAACGAAAGTGTGGGCAGACCCAAAAAAGTTAAATGAATATAAAAATTATCCAGCAAGGAAATCTATTTGATGTTTGGTGCATTAAACCAAGATGTACCAAAGCGATACCAAGAAATGAAAAAAAATAATCCCATATATATCAATGGCTTGCAATGGTAATTGGGGGGAAATCAATAAAAATTATTTGATATAAAAAAAGCTGTCTTAAATTTTAAGGGGTGGACTTTAAATAGTCTACCCTTTTTTATTTCTTGGACTGACAAAAACTTTTTTTTTATGAGGTTACAATGGAGCCAATATTTATCATCAAAGCCGAGTTAGCATTTCGTGGGCGGAAAATAAAAGACCTTAGTTTGGCCCTTGGTTGGGAATACGGGAAGGTTTCACGGATACTAAACGGGTTCCAACCTATCTCCCCAGACTTCGAAAGTCGGGTTAGGAAAATTATTAATGATTGGGATGGGGATAAAATAAAGGAAATGGAATATGAAATAGTTGCCAAAAACATTGTAAAGGATCAAATAAAATGAGCAAAAACGCTGTTAAAGATGACTCGAAAAGCGAATATATTGCATGCTCAAAATGCCCCAAAACCCCACCGGACAAGGCAAACGGTGAAGGTATCCCCATTTTAGGTCGTCCGATACGAATTAGGAGCATTGAAGATGCCCGGCGCTTATTATCGCGCCTTATTCTTGAATTTCAAAAGGGGACGGTCGAAAATAGAAATGCGAAGGATTTATGCTACTTGGTTATTTCATTCGTGAATATAGTTTCACAGTCCGAAATTGAAAATCGACTTGCTGAAATTGAAAGGCGGCTAAATCATGCGTGATAATCGTCATCGAATTAACAAAATAATACAGAAACTTGCTCCGAAAAGAGTTTATGCCTCTCTTTTGGTTTATCCACATGAGAATTTTTATGATAAATGCAAACAATTGGAAATCGACGAAAATTGTAAAACCTTCCCTGATGAAAAAGATGGGCCGCCGAATCCTCCAAGTGACATTTACGTTTCTGTGTCTGCCGAACCGATCTTTGCAATTCGGGTAGTATTGGTTGAGGAATTATGAATGTCATTTCAAATGGAATAATAATTGGACTCTTTAAGTATTATATGCCGGGATAGCTGGTAGAAGCGAAAACGTGGAGCCTACACTCCACGCTTCCCGGTTTTTCCTTTGTAGGAAGGATTTAAAATGGTTGTTAGTCCAAAAATATTTAATAGTGCCCTGTGGAAAAGACTTAGCGGTTCAATCGAAGCCTCTATCATTCAATCGCTTCTCATTCGTGCCAATAAAAAAACAATGCAGGCTTATCCTAATATCGAAACCATTGCAATAGACACGAGGTCATCCGAACCAACCGTTAAACGGGCAATAAAAAGACTTGAAAAGAAGAATTGTCTTATCGTGATAAGAAGGAAAACTTTTTATAAAAAAAAAGGACACAACACCATTAAAAGAAAAAACGAGTATGACTTATCACAATGGAAACGATACTGTTTATTAGATAAAAATGCAAAAGATGGACAAAATGAACCTTCACAGAAATAACCTTGATGTAAATAGATTTAACTATATAAAAAAGGTTGTGAGGGGTCAAAATGATACTTCACTTAAATGCAAAGTTTAGACAAAATGACCCTTAAACAGGTCTTATAACAGATAATCTTAACAGGTAACTTTAAGATATATGCACAAAACCTTTTTCCCCAAAGCCGGAAAAAGGTGTATCGCTTCTTAAAAAATTATGATTTCAGAAAAAGAAATCCAAAAATCCTATAACGAGAGTCTTGAGATATTTCCGGCAAGGATCGAAGTCCTTAAAGGGAAAAAGGAAATTCATTGCCCTAACGGTCGGTCGTGGAAGGAAACAATCACCCTGGCGGATGCAATCGACTGGCTACAGGCTTTTAAGCATCGGGAAAATGCTCTTTGCTTGAAAACGGGAAAAGTCTCCGCCGTAACCGTCATCGACGACGACACTCGTGACGGTGTTCACCCGAATTTAAAGGGCCTTATTTCTGCCGGGATTATTTGCGCTCAGTCCGGCAATAATGGACACCATTTCTTTTTCCAGTGTGTCCCGGAGATTACTACTGCGTCATATAAGACCCAGAAAATTGATATACGCAATGATGGCGGTCTTATAATCCTTCCTCCGTCATTTATTGAGGGCCATAGATACCAATGGATAACGCCATTCTCACGCGATACGCTCAAGCCCATGTCAGAAGCTTTAAAATTATTTGTCCTATCTCTACAACGTCCTGTTGATTCTCAAGAACGAACCCAGGGCACAAAGTCCTATGACCAATTATCCGCACCGCAAAAAAAGTACCTTGATGCATATCTTTTACGATGCAGTCGTGCCAGAAAGGGCGTGCATGATCGGTCTGCTTGTGATTTTGCATTATGTGTCTGGGCGGTAAAAATTGAGTTATCTCCTATAGCATTATGGAACATGGTTTACAACATCAGTAAGTTTTCCGAACCCGCACATGGTCGAGCATATTTTAACCGAACATATCAAAACGCTTTAAGGTCAGCATAATGAGACGGCCAGAATTCCAAACTTCCCTTTTTCCAGAGCTTCCCAGACCAGCGCTTAAGCCCGAACCCGCGCCGCTTGAAAAGGACTTCATGCGCCAGGTGAAAGACCTTGCGGAAAAAATGGGCCTGCCGTCCGTGCATATTGAAAACTATTGCGGAAATAAGTTTTTCGTTGAATGTCCTATTTGTGGAAATAAGACGCTTGCCACCTGCCGGAAGCGGAATAATACCGGCAATGCTGGAACGCCGGACTTGATCGGTATTGAATGGGCAATCGAGCTTAAACGCGACCGAAATCAACGAGGAGAAGCTTTCGAGCCGTCGATACGGCAAAAATCCCAAATGGAAAAATTATCGGGCCTTGGTGTCCCAGTTATGGTCGCGTCGCCTGGAAACATAAACGAAGCAATCAACTTTTTAAAAAATATTCAGAAAGGAAATAGTCATGAATGACATTTTGCAGGAAATTAAAAATGGCGGACGAAAACCGGAAACCGAAGAAACCGGCGATTGTGATGTTGACGGGTTTTGTGGGGATGATAAACCGGCAGCGCCGGACTCGAACGCGGTATTTTATACGCCCGGTGAAATGGCCGCAATGCTTCGAATACAGCTTCGGACCCTTGAAAAGTGGGTTTTGCAAAGGAAAATTCCAGTCGTTAAAGTAGGTCGATTGAACCGATTTCCCCGCGTGGAGATCGAAAAGCGGCTTTTATCAGGAAGTCTTTTAAGATAGGGCGTTGATACCGTCATGTTGACTTTAGGCGTAGTCTTTCGTATATTAGGGGCGTGTCGTGCTTGTAGAAAGGTTTTTCTATGAGCACAAAACAGCTTGAACCCGGCCTATGGCTTTTAGATATTCGCGTATGGAAATCCGGCAGGGAATTCCGACGGCGCGAGGAAGTCCGGGGCGGGAAAAAAGCGGCGGACGCGCGGGCCTTTGAAATCCGTAAGGAATTGAAGGCGCGGGCCGAAAAAGAACCGCGTTCTTTGAAAATATCGGAAGCTACTACATTTCAAGAAGCGCTTGACTTTTATCTAAAAAGAAACGAAGTGGGAAGTAATCGGTCGTATATCGAACGTCTTAAAAGCGAACTTGGGGCCGTGTCCTTATGCAATTTGGCCGAACACTTTGACCGATGGATTTTATTGATGCGTCAAAGTCGAAGCAAGCAAACCGGCAGGGCGCTAAAACCGGCGACCATAAACAGGTTTATTGCATGGAGCAAGGCGGCGCTTAATTATTGCGTCGATTTCGGAGTCATTAAGGAAAATCCTCTTGCCCATTTCAGAAAAACAAAAGAGATTCCCCGCGACCTTGCATTAAATGAGCTTGACCGCGAGAACCTTTTTAATGTGCTTGAGCGTGAAGCGCCTTTCCTTGTCCCTTTGGTGAAGTTTGCTCTTTTAGTTCCTTGCCGCACCGGGGAACTTTTACAGATGCGGCGCGATGACCTCGACTTGTTTAATAATGCCATACGTGTAGGATGCGGCATTATGAAAAACAAGGAAATGGCCGCGTGGAAGCCGATTCCCCCGTCGATGCGGGAATATTTTATTAACCTTTCCCCCGCTTCGGAATTTCTTTTCCCCCGTAAGATCGGCGAACGCTTTGAACAGATAAAAGCTTTTCCCTATGGTTTATTTCGCCGATGTCTTAAACATGCCGGGCTTGCCGGTTGGCGCTTGCATGATGCACGTCACGAAGCGGTAAGCGGTTTACTAAACAACAATACGCCCGAAGCGGTGGTCTGCATGGTCGCCGGTTGGACCTCAACGGCAATGTTGCGGACGTATTATCACCGCGACGGTCTACAATCCCTCAAAATGGTCAACTTTGGGCCTGAAAAATCGGGGAAACCGGACACTGTCCGGTCGAAGCTTGCGGAAGCAATCTAACCTAACTCTTTATCAGTAAAAGAAAAGCGCGGAATCGGACAAAGGATTTTGAGTCCATTGCGTCTACCAGTTTCACCACCTGGGCGTTTGAAGATGTTAAAAAATATATCAGTGCCTTCGGTTAAAAAAGAAAATGTTGCTTCAAGTGATGTTTCCCAACCCGAATGCTATTGTGGCGTGATCATTTTACAAAACGACGTAAATGGCTTTGACCCATCATTATTAACCGATAGCCTGACGATGAAAGCGCCCGATGAAATCCTGCTTTTCAAAAGGTTTTGAAAATCCTTTACCTGTATCGGTCCGGCATACGATTCAGTGACCGCATGAAAGATAATACGCCCTAGAAGATTGAAACAGGTAATATCCATGCGCCTTTTCCCCGGTAAAATAAAATTCGAATTGTTTTTTGCGGCGGTGACTAGGTTGCCCACAATCATATAAGCGGTATCGATGGCATTTACCGTTGAAATAAAAGCCCTCAGACTTACAAGATTTCCTTGTAGCGCCGAATTCGTTGTGGCAATATTGAAATATCCTGTTCCCGTCGAGTCGGTGTTAATGGTCAAATCAGGATTGCCGCCCACAAAACTCGCTATGCTGGGCGTCAAGCAGGAAAGTGTCACACTTGCCGGAATACCGGCCTTATTGCCGTATTTGTCGAAAACGAAAAAATCGCCTTTATAAGGCTGACCCTGATTAAGCGTTGGTGGAACATTATTATTATAAGTTTTTGACGGAGGACCTTGGAAAAAGACCGTGGCCGGCGCGCCGCCAATAACATGCACCACGGCGCTACCCTGAAATACCGCCGTATCGGCTGTAGTCCTGCAAATTCCGGCCATGCCAACAATCTCTATTCCGCCATTTGGAACTTTGGTGAATACTACCGATTTGGTTGTGGCCCCCGTTATGCCTTGGGGGAAAGCAAGTTGTGCCATGGGATTTGATGCCGTTGACCACAGTGTAAAACCTGAATAAAGGCCCGCTTGGGCCTGCGATAGAGCATTGGTGAAAGCCGATCCATCGCTATTTTCAGGGACAACTTTTAGTGTAACCGTATCGCCGACCATTACCGAGTCCAATTGCTTTGTTAAAGCGGAATTCCAAATTTGCACAGCAAGCTTATACTTTAAATTCCGGTAAGGCAGAAATCCCGTTGATGTTGTATAAAGGTTGCCATCGGATCCTTTGCCTTCAAGAATCATTTCAAAAAAACCATAATCGGCGGTTTGCGCAACAGGAATTGTGACGGTATAGGTATTGACTCCAGCTTGCAGGGCTGGAGTTGCGGGAATAGTAATGTCATTAATATTTGCCGCGTTGATGACCGATGCAGGGTCCCAGTTGGCAACGATGGGTAAATTGCTGACAAACCTGAACAGCTTGGCGGAAGGGTTTTGGAATTGACCGATACGCTGGTTAATAGCAAATTTGATCGTGGCGTTCGTTCCGGTTATCGAAACGGGATCGATAGGAATTATAGCAGCGAGGTCGGTTGGCCTGCCGCCGTCAGATGAAACGGCACCAAGGTCAGCCCACGACCCATCCATATTTTTTACACCGGAATTTTGCCAGCCCTGGTTTTTAATGTATTTAACGACAATCGTGTCACTCCAATTAGGTGCCAGGAAATTGGCCGTGGCAGGATCCATGGATTGGAATTTTGATGAGTCCATTTCTATCCACCGAATATTCGCAGCAATCGGAAAGGCCTGGTTCACGGTATTTGTTGAAAGAATCGATCCCTGAGTAGGCGGTTGATAATTGACTCCTTGGACTTGAGGCATTCCATTCATAATAGGCGCATAATATTGTTGCAGAGCTTGAGATTGACAAGAAAAAATGCAGTTATACATACGATTGGAAAAAGAAGGGGACATTTCCATATAGGAATCATTGCTATACGTCGGGTCGGTTGACCAATACTCAAATGGCTTTGCGTAAATATTGTTGAAAATCAAATGCTGGGCCCCTGGACGCCACCCACCGACGAAAATAAGAAAATTATGCCAGAATGTATTATTGTAAATTGACAAAGAACTATATGCCACGTCCCTGAAAAACATCGCACCGCCGGGCTGGTTTTTGCCTTCCATTCCGCAATTGTTGCCTGATGGCGATGCAGAAACAGTCTTGGCGAATGCTGGTGTTTGATGATGGTTTTCATAAATAAGATTGTAGCGGATCGTGGAACCAAGGTCCCATGTTGACTCGAACCACATACCGAATGAATTATTGTGAATACGATTATATTCTATGATATGGTTACCGGTCCTGCCGAAACCCGACATTGGCACGATATTTTGCGGCTGCAAATCAGCAGGATTGGCGTTTGCAAAGATGCCGCCTCCGTTTTGATCCATTAAATAAATGCCGAAATATGCGTTGGATAAATCACAATTAGTAATGTGCGCGCCTCCGGAGACCCAAATAATTAGGGCCGCGTTCCCACTTACAAGATCATTTTTATTAAACCAAACGCATCCATATCCGTATACATAGGGGCCGCCGCCGTCAATTGCGATACCGTTAACAGTAATATTTGTGGCGCTTAGAATGCGAAGGGCTCCATTTTTATCATAGTTTATCAAGCTGTCTATCTGTGATTCTGCATAGGTTTCCGGATGAACATTAACAATATCCTGCCAAACAATCTTTGGCTTATTAAGGGACATTGGCGAACTTGAGGCAAGAATCAATCCATTTTTGGTACTGTCGATCGTCACCTGCTCCGGATATGTTGCCGCGTCCAGGATTTTCACCGAATCACCCGGTTGCGCGGCATTGATAGCGGCTTGAATGCTGCTATAGGCCCCCCTGCCTTCTTTCGACACAGTAACTGTGGCGGTAAAAGATAGAGTTGCCATAAAGCAAATAAAGAGCATAATATCTGTCAAACGCTTATCGGACGCCATGGGAGGGCCCTCATCTTTCTTTTCATTAATGTATCGAATGGCTTTAAAAAGAAATTATAGTTATTGCGGCGGTATATTGTCAACGTAGCAAATAAAACTTGGCAATATTAAAAATGCGGAACGCCTCGGATGCCACTGCGAGTTTCGTTCTTCCTGTTACCTCACCCCGGCCTTCGGCCACCCCTCTCCCACAAGGAGAGGGGTAAAATTATATCCTCTGGTTGCAGATTAATTTTATGTTTGCCAATACTTCGTTCAGATTATTTTGTACCATATCATTCGGAAATCTGATTGTCTTAATGCTGCGTAATTGAAAAACCTTTTCCCGATGTTCATCAATTTCTTTTTGATTTTCGTCCGGATGAATTCCGCCGTCTGCCTCAACAACAAGCTTTGCTTTTTCACAATAAAAATCAGCGACAAATCCTTCAATGACCTGTTGCCGCCTAAACTTGAACCCACCACATTTTCTACTACGCAAACTTTCCCATAGTATTTGCTCGGCTGGAGTCATGTTTTGCCGCAAATCTCGCGCATCAGACAGTTTCTCTTCGGTAACATTTTGTAATCTGATCACGCCACTTGACATTTTCATAAATCCGACCTCACCCCTGCCCCCTCTCCCACAAGGAGAGGGGTAAGAAATAGAATTTTTCAGATTCTCTTTTTCCCATACTCCTCAACGGTATTTATCCCACGCATTTTATCTCCCTCTCCTGATGGGAGAGGGACAAAGGGTGAGGTTATCGGCTTACAACTTCCCCATGACTTCATGAGGGTCGGCATTTGATTTGTTGAGTACCTTCAAGCTCGAAAGCATGGCCTTGAAGTCCCTATTTTTCTTTTGGTAAAGCGAATAGAACTCATCGAGGTCGAAGGTATAGGTAATGTCGGCGGCGATAAAGGCGTTATTGATCGTAAGGGTTTTCAGCCCTTTAAAATTCGGGGACAAAAATAATGAATCGTATTTGTCATTAACATAATTTTTAAATTCCCCGATAATCGTTTGTTTCCGTTGAAGCTTTTCCGGCAAAGGCGTTTTTCCGTCATAAACGTTTTTAAGCCTATGGTAGAGCGAATCGATGAGGCCGATATAGGTTTTATAATCCCGCGACTGCCGCTCGGCGTTTTTAAGCTCCTTCGAAGCGTCCCCATACTTTGCCTTGATAAACCGCAGGGCCCCTTCGTTCCCGAAAAACGTCGCCATTTCCTCGTTGAATTGGACCTGGTTTTTAATGAAAAGCGTGGCGTGCGTTTCCTCATGAATTATAAGCGAGGCGATTTCGAACAACGAAAAGTCTTTCATGAAGGAATAAACGGGGTCGGAAAAAAATCCGAGCGTGCTGAACGCGTCCATGCGGCCGATGTAAGTATCATACCCTTTTTTAGAAAGCCGGCCGGCCTCGGCTTCCGCGTCTCGACGGTCGAAATATCCTATGTCGGGAAAGCTCCCGAAAAAAGGAAAATGCCACTCATAGGGCGTGAAATCGGTCTTTCCCGCGGCGAAAACCGCGTTGATCAGGTAGTGTTGGTCGACCTTGACATACGTTGTAAAATTGTCGTTTTTTTTCAGCCCCACCGAATCGAAGGCAAAGGCGCGAATGTCATGGACCAGTGAAAAGAAACGCTTGAGGTCTTCCGGCGTATCGGCCCGACGCTCCAGAGAGGCAATCGATTTGGACCCCGTCGTATATTTGACGACATAATACCCCTGTTTCATCAAAAAGCAGCCGCTGAGGCACGAGCAGCAGAGCGCCGCGCACGCCGCTACGACCAGCCTTCGGGCGCTTTTCGGCAAGGCGATCACGGCCTGATTTTCCTGAGAAACCGCCTCAGCTCCCCAACCACGTCTCCCATCGACTGATACCTTTTGCCAACGTCCTGCATGCACTTGAAAATGATCTCGTGCAGCGTTTCGAACCCTTTGGGCGGGGTGCGCGCGGCGGGCTTCGCATTGGCAAGCTTCGCGAGGAGGTTTCGGGTGTTGGCGTTGATGTTTTTCGGGTGCGCCCCGTACAAAAGTTCGTAGCAGACGATCCCGAAGGAATAAATATCCGTGCGGATGTCAAGGTGTTCCGGATTATATATTTGCTCGGGCGAAAGGTACCACTGCGAACCGATGATAATGCCGTCGAACGTATCGTTATAGGTCCTTACCCACCGAACGGTGCCGAAATCCCCCAGCTTTACCTGGATTTCCTGCTCATACGATCGTCTGCCGACCGGGGCCGCGGCAGCGGGGAAAGCCGTAGGATCTTCACGCGAGAAAAAGATATTTTCAGGTTTAATGTCCCGATGGAAAATGCCTTCTTGATGCACGTTGGAAATGATGTCGGCTATCTTGGTCATGAGCAGCGTCTTATATTTGAGCGTCGACGGGTCATTGACAAAATTCGCCTTGTTTTTGATGAAGTCCCGAAGCGTCGACTGCATTTGTTCCATGAGGATGAAACGATACCGGCGCTTCGTGTCGAATTCGCCGTGGTCATACACTTTAACGACGCTCTGCGACACCAAATCGGATAAATGTTGCGACAGGTCCCACTGAACGTAAGATTCATTGGTAAAGCGTTTCTTTATGTCCTTGATGCGCATTTCTTCAAGCGCGGCGTCAAATCCGCCGCCCTTGCGGGGTTTTATGAGTCCGCTGCGAAGGATTTTAATGGCGAAATCGCGCATGCCGTTGTAATTTGATTTCGCTCTGAATACGTTTGAGAACCCTCCCGACCCGATGAAATCGCCTATAACGATGGGCGGCTCATGCTTAAGAAACGTTTTTCTGATTTCTCCCATGTTTTCACCCGTGCGGTTTTTTGCCGACGGACGGGAAACGCTTTCAAGGGAAAGCCTGAAAGGCCGCATCATGCTGTTAATGCTGAGTTTTGGAATATTCATGGATGTAATCGCTCCGCTATGATTTTGTTTTAGGGTGACGCGCGGGCGCGGCGCGTCCTTGCTATTTTTCCAAACTTATTTCAATGGATATGTCCCTGATTTTCTCGAATATTTTTTTCTTTCTATAGAGCGACCACCAATCATAGAGAAATATCTGCGTCGGACGCCACATGGCCACCCACCCGACAATATTGAGCCCTTCCAGAATACTGCTGCCGAAAGGCTTATTTTCTAAAAAGCCGAGAATCGACCGCAAGCTCAAACATCCCACTAAAAAGGTGAAGCCCAGCGCAAGCGCGACCCTTCCTTCTCGAAGCGTGGAATACAGTTCGCGGGACGCCATGGACGCCCTGAAATCGAAAAAATTGTCGATGGCATACGGGATGACTTTCGCCGCCTGCTCTTGATGTTCGGGCGGAAGATAAAAAATCAGTTTCAAGCGCGATTTCAGCGGAAACGCCCGGACCGAGTCCACAATATATCGCTCGGCGTCGTCATCGATGTCTTTGTCGTGGAAAGGGGAAGGGTCGAAACTATTAAAAAACTGGTTTAAATCGGTCAAGCGTATTTCAATGAGAAAGAAACCGTTCTCATTTTTATAAATCGATTCAATCTTTTTCATACGTCACTCCTGGGCCGGTCTAAGCCGATGGGCCGGATTGCCCGTTGCGATACCTTTTAAGCCGGACGCCATGGGGGCGCTGTGGACACGTTTGCTATTCAAAAACGGACACAATGGCATAGTCCTTCATTTTTCGGTACAAGGTTTTAGGGTTGATTTCGAGGATTTCCGCGGCCTTTCCCTTATGTCCATTGACCGTACGAAGCACGCTTATAATATGCCCGCGCTCAACGTCCTTGAGCGAAGCGCCGCGCGGTCCCTGAAAAGCGGCGGCCGGGGCCGCCGCCGGTCGCGGCCTGACATTTAAAAATGAAACGTCTTGTTCGCCGATCACGCTTTGGCCGCTCAGGATGCATGCCCGCTCCACGACGTTTCTCAGTTCTCGGACATTACCCGGCCAGTCGTAGGATTTAAGCACGGCCAAGGCCGCCTGATCGAATTTTTTATGAAATCCCTGGAGCGCGATGATGTTTTCGACCAGCGCCGGAATGTCCTCGCTGTGACTAACAAGCGGCGGAACATGGATCGAAAACACGTTAAGCCGGTAGTAGAGGTCCTCGCGAAATTCGTTTCGTTCGATCAGCGACTCCAGGGGCCGGTTGGTGGCGCAGAGTATGCGCACATTAAGGGCGATGTCCTTGGTGCCGCCCACGCGCCGTATTTCCCCGGTTTCCAAAAACCGCAGCAGTTTCGCCTGAAACGCAAGCGGAATTTCGCCGATTTCGTCAAGAAACAGGGTGCCGCCGTCGGCGATCTCGGCCAGCCCGCGTTTTTGCGTTTTTGCGTCGGTAAAGGCCCCTTTTTCATGGCCGAACAACTCGCTTTCAAGCAAGTTGGGCGGAAGCGCCGCGCAGCTTACCGCCACGAACTGCTTGCCGCTTCGGGAGCTCTCGTCGTGGATCGTGCGGGCGACCAACTCTTTTCCCGTGCCGCTGTCGCCGAGAATAAGGACCATCGACTGGGTCGGCGCGACGCGCTTGATGATACCGAGCAAATCACGGATTTCCTTGCTTTTTCCGATGATGCTTCCCCCAAGCGCGGTTTTTTTAAGGTCGTTTTTGAGGATTTGCCGGTCAAGGTTCGCGATCTGGTGAGCAATGGCCCGCTCTACCTGTATGACAAGTTCATTGAGCGAGTAAGGTTTTCTGACGTAATCGAACGCGCCGAGTTTCATGCTTTCAATGGCGTTTTCGATGGAAGCGTTGCCGGTAAGAATAATCACCTCGGAAATAATTTCCTCGGACCGGATGCTGCGCAGGAGGGATATGCCGTCCATGCCCGGCATCACGATATCAAGCAGGATAACGTGGTAAAAATCCTCCCGCACGCGCCGCAGGGCGGCCTCGCCGTTTTCGGCAACGTCCACGTGATAGCCCGCCCTCGACAGCTCGTTACTCAGAAGCAGTCGCAGGGACGCTTCGTCGTCGACGACCAGGATTTTTGCCTTTTTGTCCATACTTAAGCTTTCGGAATTTCAAGCGTAACAACCGCGCCTTTGCCGGGTTCGCTGGCAACGTCGATGGCCCCGTTGCATTCTTCCATGATGTGGTGGCTTATCGCCAGCCCAAGACCCGCCCCCTGCCCAACTTCCTTGGTCGTAAAAAAAGGGTCGAAAACGTTGGGCATGACCTGTGCGGCGATACCGGGGCCGTTGTCGGCGATCGATAGTTTTACCGTTTGCCCGTCATCCGACGCCGAAAGGTCGACCGAGCACCCGTCGCCGCAAAAGTCAAGACAATTGGTGATAACATAAATGATGACCTGCTCGAGCTTATGGTGGTCGGCGCGGGCGACGATCGAAGGCGGCACCTTCGAAAGGATGGTTATGTTTTTCCGCGCGGCTTTGGCGGTGATAAGCTTAAGCGCCCCGTCGACGCATTCCTTGAGCGGGAAATCATGAATGTAAACTTCCCGCTCGCGCGCGAATTTCGACAGGTTTTCAATGATGTCGCGGCAGCGCAGCGTTTCGGTGTTGATGATGGAGAGATATTGCGAAAGTTCGTCGGCGTCGAGCGCGGACGACTCCTTGATGCGGCCGATAAGGGCGTTTGAAAATCCCAGGATCGCCGTGAGCGGGTTATTAAGCTCGTGGGCCACGCCCGAAGCCAGCGTTCCGATCGAAGCCAGCCGCGCCGAGCGGTACATTTGTATCCGCGCGTTACGCTGTTCCCGTTCGAGCTTGACATTTAGCGAAATATCCTGCATGACGATCACCACGTTGGAAGCGCCCCCGCCGCCGCCCGTCTGCACCGCGCTCAATACGACGAAAAGGCCTTCGGGGGGGCCGCCGCTGAGCGGTTTCATGGTCAAGACCGGGCTTTCTAGCTTTTTCAGGTTTGCGTGCAGGGCCCCGATAAACGTTTCGAAAACGGACCGGCTTTCCGGACCGAAAAATGACGTAATGTTCCTGCCAAGCAACTCGGACTTGGCAAGCCGGTTTATGGCGCAAAACCGGGAATTGCAGTCGATGATGGTTTCATTGTCGTCGATCGACACGTACATATAGGGGGCATTGTCGTAGAGAAACTGATATTGGCTCTTTGAATCGAGCAATTCATGCTGAAGGTTCCTGATCCGCAAGAGAGCGTTTATCCGCGCAAGCAATTCTTTCGGCGCGAAAGGCTTTGAAATTATGTCGTCGGCATGTTCAAGGCCCGTTATCCGGTCCTGGGTCCCCGAAAGCGCGGTGAGCATGATGATGGGGACGAAATTATCCTTGCCGAAATAGGATTTCATCATTTTCGCAACCGTAAACCCTTCCAAATCGGGCATGACCACGTCAAGCACCACGAGGTCGACGGCGTGCTCCTCGATGGCTTTAAGCGCGGGAATTCCCCCGAACCGAAGGATGGCGCAGTATCCGGCGTCACGAACGTACTCACCGACCAGTTCGGCGACATGCCGGTCGTCGTCCACAATGAGAACGGTTATGGAACGTTCGGAATTATGCCGCAGAGCGTTCATATAATTTCTTTTTCAGCTCACTAAGGGCCATGGCGCGATGACTGATTCGATTTTTCACGGCATCACCCAATTGGGCGAATGTTTGGTGGAAACCCAATGGAATAAATACCGGATCGTAACCGAAGCCGTTATCTCCCGAGGGGCCAGGCCCGATGACCCCTTCGCACGTCCCTTGCGCCGTGACGATCTCCTCGTTGGAGCAAACAAAAACCAAAACACACCGAAACCGCGCCGTGCGTTTTTCCGGCGGACATTCTTTTAAAAGCATGAGCAGTTTTTCAAGGTTTTTTTGGTCCGTCTCCCCGTCACCGGCAAAACGCGCGCTTTTGACGCCCGGCCGTCCGCCTAAAAAATCGACTTCTAGTCCCGAATCGTCCGCAAGGCTCGGCTTGCCGGTCCGTGAAAAAACCCACTGCGCTTTGCCGAGAGCATTCTCATAAAATGTCGCCCCGTCTTCGGGGATCGAAACGATGGGGTCCCAATAATCGCGTAGCGACGTCACGGCAAGCGATACGTCCGTAAGAAGCGTCTTGAATTCCTCAAGTTTACCCCTGTTGCCCGTGGCCACGATGATCTCGCTTAGCATGAGTTATTCCGTAATGACGAAGTTAACGAGCTTTTTAGGGACTACGACAGCCTTTTTGACGGTTTTGCCTTCCAGATAGGGCTTAATTTTGTCAAGATTGCGCGCCGCAGCCTCCAGCGCCTCACGCGAAGCGTCGATCTCGGCGCTGAATTGCGCCCGCAATTTCCCGTTTATCTGCACCACGATCACCGCCATGTCGTCAACGGTGAGCGTTTCGTCAAAAACCGGCCACGGCTGGTTGAGTACGAACCCCTCGTTTCCCAGACGTTCCCACAATTCGTCGGCGCTATGGGGTGCGAAGGGTGCGATAAGCCGTACGAGGACCCTCAGGTCCTCGGCGCTCGCCCCCTTCGAAACGAGTTCGTTGACATATTCCATCAGCCGGGCGATGGCCGTATTGAATTGCATGCGGTCGAGGTCCGCGGTGACCTGCTTGACGGCCCGATGGCGAAAGCGCTCGTTGGCCTTTTCCGGAGAAACAGCTTTCTGTCCGAAATCATCGACCAGGCGATATATCCTGCGCAAAAACCGGTTGCATCCTTCGATGGCGCGCGGGTCCCAGGGTTTGGGCAGTTCGAAATCGCCCATGAACATTTCGTAGAGCCTGAGCGTATCGGCGCCGTAGTGCGCGATAACGTCGTCGGGACTGACGCCGTTGAGCTTCGACTTGGCCATTTTTTCGACGACCGAGGTCAATTTCTCGCCGGTTGATTTTAAAAAAGCTTCCTCATTTTTCATCTCGACTTCCGAGAACTCATGGTACTTTCCCGCTGCGTCGACAAAGGTCCGGGCAAGCACCGTTCCCTGGTGCCGCAGCTTTTTAAAGGGCTCCTTGGTCGACACCAGCCCGCAATCGTAGAGCACTTTATGCCAAAACCGCGCGTACAACAGGTGCAATACCGCGTGCTCAGCGCCGCCCACATATAAATCCACATTCATCCATCGTTTCTCGTTTTTCGCGGTCCATGCCTCGCGGGGGTTTGCCGCGTCGAGGTAACGCAAATAGTACCAACACGATCCGGCCCATTGCGGCATGGTGTTCGTTTCCCGCTTGGCCGGTTTACCGCAGCCCGGACACTGCGTATTGACCCATGCGAGTATGGTCGCCAAAGGCGATTCCCCCGTGCCCGACGGTTCGTACTTGTCCACGTCGGGAAGCATGACGGGAAGGCTTTCTTCGGGCGCCGCTACGGTCCCGCACGCCGGACAATGGACCAAGGGAATCGGCTCGCCCCAATACCGCTGGCGGGAAAAAAGCCAATCGCGCAGCTTATATGAAACTGCCTTTTTACCTTCCCCGCGCGCTTCAAGCAACGCGGTGATTTTAAGCGCGGCCCCGGCGGTTGGCATTCCGTCAATGTCTCCGGAATTAACGCTTATGCCCTCATCGACAAATGCCCGCTCAGGCAAGCACGTGCCCCCCGAAACCGGCCGAACGACCTCAACGATCGGCAACCCGAATTTCGTCGCAAAGGCAAAATCGCGCTCGTCATGCGCGGGAACGGCCATGATCGCGCCGGTCCCATAGGTCGCCAAAACGTAATCCGCCATCCAAACGGGAATTTTGGCGCCATTTACCGGATTTATCGCATAGGCGCCCGTAAACACTCCTGTTTTGTCCTTGGCGAGATCGGTGCGTTCCAAATCGCTTTTTCGGCGCGCTTGCTCCCGGTAAGCCTCCACGGCGGCCTTTCTATCGGACGTGGTGATCGAATCGACAAAAGAATGCTCGGGCGAAAGGACCATATAGGTCGCCCCATATAGCGTGTCGGGCCTCGTGGTGAACACCTTGATTTCCGGCACGCGGCCGTTGCCCTCGACCTTAAACAGAACTTCGGCGCCTTCCGACCGGCCGATCCAGTTTTTCTGCATAAGCAAGGTGGACTCGGGCCAGTCAACATCGCGAAGGTCTTCGAGCAAGCGGTCGGCGTATTTGGTGATGCGCAAAAGCCATTGACGAAGCGCCTTGCGCTCGACTTTGGTTCCGCATCGGTCGCACGATCCGGTTTTAACCTCTTCGTTGGCCAAGCCGGTCTTGCACGACGGGCACCAATTGATGGGCATGACGCCTTCGTAGGCGAGGCCCATGTTAAATAATTTTAAAAATATCCACTGGGTCCATTTATAATATTCCGGCGACGTCGTATTTACCTCGCGGTCCCAGTCATAGCAAAAACCCACGGAATCGATTTGACGACGGAAATTCGCGACGGCTTTTTCGGTGGTTATCTTGGGATGGATGCCGGTTTTGATGGCATAATTTTCAGCGGGAAGGCCAAAGGCGTCCCAGCCCATGGGATGCAAAACGTCAAAACCCTGCATGCGCTTCCACCGCGTTATGATATCGGTCGCGGTGTATCCTTCGCAGTGGCCCACGTGCAGGCCTGCACCCGACGGATAGGGGAACATGTCAAGTGCATAATATTTTGGCTTGGCCGGATCGGACCCGGTTTTATGCAGGCCTGATTCTTTCCAGCGCTTTTGCCATTTGGCTTCGATTTCACTGTGCAAATATTCGCCCATGATGCGCTCCTTGGTCGCTTTTACCTTTTGGACGACAATTTATTGCCGGTCGAAAGCTTAGAGCGACTTACCTGCAACCTCAGGTAGCAGGTTGTACTGTTGATAACGTTTTCTTAAAATACTCGATTGTCTTTTGCAAACCTTCTTCAAGCTGAACGCGCGGCTGCCAACCGAGCTTTTCCCGCGCAAGCGTTATATCGGGCTTGCGCTGTTTGGGATCGTCGGGCGGGATGTCTTTGTAAACTATCTTCCCGGAACTTCCCGTAAGTTTGACGACTTTCTCGGCCAATTCCTTTATGGTAAACTCTCCCGGATTGCCGATGTTGACGGGCCCGACAAATCCGTCTTGGTCCATGAGTCTCGTCATTGCCTCGATCAGATCGTCGACGTAGCAAAACGAGCGGGTTTGCGAACCGTCGCCATAGATGGTTATATCGCGGTTTTGCAGGGCCTGGACGATGAAATTCGATACGACCCGTCCGTCATTGGGGTGCATACGGGGCCCGTAGGTGTTGAAAATCCGCATGACGCGAATATCGACGTTGTTTTGGCGATAGTAATCGAAAAAGAGCGTTTCAGCAACACGCTTTCCCTCGTCGTAACACGACCGTATGCCGATACAGTTGACGTTTCCCCAGTATTCCTCACGTTGCGGATGCATGGCCGGGTCCCCGTAAACCTCCGAGGTCGAGGCCTGCAGGACACGGGCATTGACGCGTTTGGCAAGGCCTAATACGTGGATGGCGCCAAGCACGCTTGTTTTGATCGTTTTAACGGGGTTATACTGGTAATGCACCGGAGAGGCCGGGCAAGCGAGATTATATATCCGGTCGACTTCTAAAAAAATCGGGAAAGTGATGTCATGGCGCATAAGTTCGAAATTTTTAAACTGCATCAGGTGCTCGATGTTGCGTTTTCTGCCGGTAAAATAATTGTCCAGACAGATCACGTCGTGACCTTCGCCTACAAGCCGCTCGCACAAAAACGACCCTAAAAATCCCGCTCCGCCCGTGACCAAAATTCTTTTCATTATTGACCTTTCATATTTGTGTTCATT
>Ga0182027_10004251_pt1 | contig 22282 bp, 23 predicted proteins | sample 712E1DmetaG_FD_121300 | JGI IMG/M metagenome (GOLD analysis project Ga0182027, IMG submission 121300) | Permafrost microbial communities from Stordalen Mire, Sweden - 712E1D metaG (Illumina Assembly) | ecosystem: Environmental > Terrestrial > Soil > Wetlands > Permafrost | place: Sweden... | reverse complement strand
TAATGAACAGCAGTAAATGAAAAAATATTGCTTGACTTTGTCGACATAAGGGGTAAAATGATAATGTCACTAATATGTGTTTCCATGGTGATAGGGAATTTGCGGTAAAACAGAAAACAATCTGTTTTTATGGAGTTAAGTAAACGTGATTGAAGGGACATGTCCGAAATGCGGTAAACGTTACTTTGGCTGGTCGCTGCAAAATCCGCGGAACCAGAGTTGTGCCAGTTGCGGCAGCGGACTGATGATTCTGGAAGACGGCAAAACGCCGGTGCAGGGGTATTCACCCTTCACGGCTGAAGAATATAAATACCGTGCAAATAATCCTAATATTTCCGAACAGGAAAAGGGCAAAATCGCCAACTAAAAACCGGCGTCCGCTTTTTGACGCTGTCACTTTGTCGCAGAAACAACTTTAGTATGTTTTCTTTTACGCTAATGCCCCAACGACTTTTTCAATTTCCCGTCCATCCAGAACCGCGCCGTGTAGAATGAGAAACTGGGCGGGCTCCAGCAAATGGCCCCGAACTGGCCGTGATAGCCTTTGAACCACGGCTGATACAAAGAATACTGCATCGGCTGCACCAGCGGGATGGCAAAATGCTGCCGGGCGACATATTCATTTGCTTCCCGGAAAATCGTTTTTACCTCTTCCAAACTGGTAGCGGCGACGGCCCGGGTGTAAAAACTGTCGTAAACCGGGTCGCTGACGGCCATGTGTGGATTGGAGGAAGAACCGGTCTGGAACATGGTGAGCTGGCGGAGCGGTTCGTGGGAACGGTGCAGCGAACCGCCGGAGTGAAAGGCCATCTGGTCGTGTTTCTTTTCCATCTGGGTAAACGCGACCCAGGCGGCGGATTCCAGTGTCCGGATTTCCATATCGATGCTGACCGCCGCGAAATAGGTTTTAACGGCCTTGAGCAGTTCCAAATCAGCCGCGATATCCGCCACGATATTGGTCTTAAAGCCGTGGGGATAACCGGCTTCGGCCAGTAATTTCTTCGCCTTCGCCGGATTGTAAGCATATTCGTCTTTTAAATCCTGCGGCCACTCAGGGTAAGGAAAGCCCCAGCCTTTGCCCCAGGTGCCCATGGCGGCGGAACTGAAAGAAGAAGGTGAAGGGTCGGCGGCGCCGCCGTATAAAGTATTGGAAATCGCCGGCAGGTCGACAGCCATCTGCATCGCCTTGCGCACGCGGATATCGTTGAACGGTTTGACGTCGTTGCGCGGGTCAATCGTGGCGCCGGTAGGCATCGGAATCTGCAATATTTCAGGATTTGTCCGCTTCATTTCCTGGGCTTTTTTCCAGGAAATTGAATCCATGGCATCCAGACGGCCGGTGCGCATCGCCTCCAGGGCTTCGGATTCGTCGGTAATAATTAGCACTTTAAGTTTATCTGCGTAGGGCAGCCGGTTTTGCGGGTAGCGCGCGTCACAGCCCCAATAATCCGGGTTCCGCACCAGCGTGGCACCGACGCCGGGCACAAAGTCCTGCAACATAAACGGGCCGGTGCCGACGGCGTGGCGCCAATCGCCGACATCGCCCCATTTTTCCACAGCCTCCCGCGCGACAATGGCAGCCGTGGGGTTGTGATTCGTAATCATGGTTTCCAGGATAAACGCCGGATTGGGGATTTTCCATTTAAAAACAGCGGTGTATTTGTCGGCAGCGGTGACCGAAATTAGTTCCCGGAATGAGGCCACGGTGGCATGGTACGGGGCCGGTTTAGTGAAACCGTCACCCAAACCTAATAACCGGTGATAGTGAAAAGCGACGTCATCAGCGGTGAATTCGCGACCGTTAACCGGCGGCAGATTCTGCCAGCGGATGCCTTTGCGGAGATGGAAAACCAGCGTGTAAGGGTCGGTAAATTCCCAGCTTTCGGCCAGATGACCGCGCAGCAGATGCGGCGGCGCCATCGTTTTGTAACTGAAAACAGCCGGGTCAAGCGTCCAGTCCTCGGCGGCCAGCCTTTCCAGCCAGGCGTTGTAAATTTCGGTTAAGTGCGCGCCGTTATAAGGGTCGAAATTGACGATATTGCGGGCGCTGCGGACGACCATTTCCCCGCCGTACTGCGGCGTGCCGAGTTTATCCCACCAGTTACCGGTTTTCTTTTCCATGATGTCTCCTTTAGGTTGCAATTAGCCGTATTTAATTACTGAAAGTTGCACTCGCCCCTCACTCTCAATCTCTCCCGCACTTAAGAGAGAAGTCTTGCTTTTTCATCGGCAAGGAATAAGGGAATATTCCACAGTTTTAATTCAAGAAAACATTAGTGCCCCATTTTCTTTTTCAAGTCATGGTCGAACCAGAAACGCGCGGGATAGAAGAAGAGAAGCTGGGGACTGCCGGCGGCGGAACAAACCGCCCCGAACTGACCGTGGAAGCCTTTCAGCCACGGCTGATAAACGCTGAACGAACCCGGTGAAAGCAGGGAAATGGCGAAATGCTGCCGAGCGATGTGTCCGTTGGCGGCCCGGAGGATTTTCTTCACTTCGTCTTCGTTATTGGCGGCGATGGCTTGCGACTGGAAGGCGTCCAGCACCGGGTCGTGGACCATCAGGTAATTCGACCAGGAACCGGTGCGCAGGCGTCCCAGTTGCCTTACCGGCTCAAAACGGTGGCCGTAAGGTGAGACCGTACGCTGCGCCAGCTGGTCGTGCTTATGTTCGGTGAGCACATATTTAATCCATTCGGTGGAATCCATCGTCCGGATTTCCATCTCAATCCCGACATCCTTAAAATATTGTTTGACAATATCCAGCAAAACCATATCGCCGGTGGTATCGGCGACAATGTTGGTTTTGAATCCATGGGGATAACCGGCCTCGGCCAGTAATTTCTTCGCCAGCGCCGGGTTGTAATCGTATTCTTTTTGCAGGTCCGCCGGCCATTCTTCGTAGGGGTAGGCCCAGCCCTTTAAATCGCGGGCGGTCAATGACGAAGGATAGGGCAGGACGCTGCCTTTGTAATAGTCCCTGGCGATGCCGTTCAAATCAATGGCGAGCTGCATAGCCTTGCGTATGCGGATGTCGTTGAACGGGGGCTTATCGTTCCTGGGGTCGATGGTGGCGGCGGTGTTCGCGGGATGTTCGATTTGCAGTATTTCCGGATTGGTTTTACGCAATCCGGCGGCTAAAACCGGAGAAATCTGGTCGGCGACATCAATGCGGCCGGCGCGCATTTCCGCCAGCGTTTGCTCCTGGTCGGGGATGATGAGGAGTTTGACTGCATCGAAATAAGGGAGCCTATGCAGCGGGTAGCGCTCGTCGTGACCCCAGTAATCAGGATTTTTCACCAGCACGGCGGAAACGTCCTGCACAAAATCTTTGAGCATGAACGGGCCGGTGCCGACGGCGTGGTGCCAGTCCCGGACATCACCCCATTTCTTGACGGCTTCGGTATTTTCGATGCAAAGCGAGGTCCCCACTTCCCGCAGCGCATCCAGGATTAATTCCCGGTTGGCGGTTTTCCATTTGAAAACGACGGTGTATTTATCCGGGGCGGTCACGGAGGTTAATTCTCTGAAAGCGACGGCGTCAGCGCGGGCGGGACTGACCTGAGTGTAGCCGCTGCCGAGGCCGTACATGCGGTGGAAGTGAAAGACGATATCGCCGGCGACAAACTCCCGTCCGGCGGCCGGCGGCAGATTCTGCCAGTGCACCCCTTTGCGGACATGGACCACGAAAGTATAAGGGTCGGTGAATTCCCAGCTTTCCGCCAGGTGGCCTTTGATGCCGGCATCGGGGCGCTGTCCCACGCGGTAATCGTAGACGGCCGGATCCATCGTCCAGTCGTCGGTGAACATTTTTTCCAGCCAGGCGGTGTGAATCTGCGTGAGGTGGACGCCGTAATAAGGGTCGAAATTCACGATTTTGCGGTTGAGGCGGATGGTAAATTCGCCGCCGTACTGCGGTATTCCGAGTTTATCCCACCAGTGACCGGTTGTTTGATGCTGCTCCATGACCCGTCCTCTTGAATTGTTCTCTCCACTGAAAAAAGCAGTTGCCTAGCTCCGGCTTGCCCGGGACGGGATTAAAGAGGTAGAAATCCCTGGCTAAAGAAAATACCGCGGCTCCATTGGCCTTTAATTCATATAACCTCTATACTTAACATTGAGAAAGGATAACACACAAAAATGACAGATACAACTTTACTGAAAGCGTTGACCGATGCCGGATTAGCCAGCCGCCGTAAAGTGACGGCGGCTATTAGGGCCGGTAAAGTGAAAGTTAACGGCCTGACGGCGGAAAACTTCCGGCAGCCGGTGAACCCGGCGACCGACCGGATTCTTTTTGAAGGCCGCCCCGTAAAAATGCAAGCGGAACAGGTGGTCTACCTGATGCTGAATAAACCGGACGGCTTGCTCTGCACCACCAGCGACGACCGCGGCCGGCGCACGGTGCTGGACATTGTGCCGGACCAGTACCGGAAATTACGCTTGTACCCGGTAGGTCGGCTCGACCTGGACAGCACCGGATTACTGATTTTGACCAATGACGGCGCGCTGACCTACCAGCTCACCCACCCTAAATTCGAACATGAAAAAGAATACCTGGTACAGCTCGACGGCAAACTGCAGCCGCGGGAAAAACAGAACCTGGAACACGGCGTCAGGCTGGAAGACGGCATGACGGCCCCGGCAATCATTAAAGAAGTGCGCGCCGCACCGTTCAACTACAGCCTGATTATCCACGAAGGTAAAAAACGGCAAATCCGCCGGATGTTCGCCCATCTGGGCTACCGGGTGCTGGCGCTGAAACGCATCCGCATGGGGACACTGGCACTGGGGATGTTAAAAGAAGGCCAGACCAGGCTGCTCACCGAACGGGAAATTAAATCTTTACTCAGCGATTAGGTTAACGCTTCGTGCTGAGGATTACGAATTTTCTCCCCTACGCTTTCCGGTAGAGCCCTTTTTCATGGATATACTTTTCCACGGCTTCGGGCACCAGGCCGCTGATGGGCAGACCCTGCGCGACTTTGCTGCGGATATCGGTAGCGCTGATGTGCAGGCGCGGTTTATTCATCAGGATTACTTTTTTCGAAATGCCGGGCAGGGCCGCTTCCAGTTTTTTCATATTGGGGCGGTCGAAGCCGGGCCGGGGGACGGCCACCAGAAAACACATGTCGATGAGTTTTTGCGGTTCTTTCCAAAGCGGCACCTTCGACAGGTTGTCCCAGCCAAGGATGAAGTACCAGTCAGACGGCGCAGCAGCCCCCGCTTGCAGTTCGGCAATGCTGTTTACCGAATACGACGGCCCCTGGTGCTCAATTTCCATCGTAGAGTATTTGAACCCGGGTCTGGACTGCAGCGCCAGGGCCAGCATCGCCACGCGGTGCTGTGCCGGCGAAATCGAGCGGTCGGCTTTCATCCAGGGTTGACCGGCCGGCAGGAACAGAACTTCATTCAGATTGAGGTATGCCCGGGCTTCTTCGGCGATTGCCAGATGTCCGTTGTGCACCGGGTCAAATGTGCCGCCCAGGATGCCGATTTTCATCGCCTACCATTCCCATTCCGCGGCGCCGCAGCGGATGACGTCGCCGCGCCTGATGCCCGCATTCTCCAGCGCTTTATCGACATGCAGCCGGACCATCTGCCCCAGGATTTGCCCCTGCACCGTTTCGTCCGACATGTCCACCCGGGAGACAATTCGTTCCAGTTCCGGTTCGCTGACTACAAAGACATCGCCGTCTTTGGTAATGGACACCTGTTTGTGCCGCGGCAAGGGACGGAAGACTTTGGCCTCCGGTTCCCTGCCCAGGATATCGCTGGCTTTCAGCAGGTCGTTCACCTTTTTCATTAATTCGGGGATGCCTTCGCCGGTCATGGCGGAAATAAAATGAACGTCAATGCCGGCTTCACGGAAAGATTCTTTGATTTCTTTCTTCCGTTCCCGAACTTCCGGCAAATCGATTTTATTGATGACCACGATTTGCGGTTTTTGCGCCAGCCGCGAATCGAACAGGTTCAATTCATTATTCACTTTAATCATATTGTCCGGCGGCGATGCCGCGGTACCATCAATGAGATGTATCAGTAGCCGCGTGCGCATGCTGTGGCGCAGGAAATCGTGCCCCAGGCCGCGTCCCAAATGCGCACCGTCAATCAGTCCCGGTATTTCCGCCAGGACGAAGTTCTCAAACCTCACACCTACGACCCCGACAATCGGTTCGCGGGTGGTAAAGGGATAATTGGCAATTTCCGGTTTGGCCGCAGTGGCCAGCGCCAGCAGTGAAGATTTCCCGACATTGGGGTATCCGATAATACCGACATCGGCGATCAGTTTCAATTCCAGACCGATGACTTTTACCTCGCCCGCTTCTCCGGACTGCGCCAGCCGCGGCGTCTGATTAGTGGATGAAGCGAAATGGACGTTTCCCAGGCCGCCCCGGCCGCCGTGCGCCACGATGACCTGGTCGCCGGCATGCTCCAGGTCGCCAAGCACGTCATCAAGGCCATCTTCGTTCTTGACATAGACTATGGTCCCTTCCGGAACCTTTAAAATCAGCGGCGTGCCGTTCCGGCCGTGTTTCTTCTGGGCCGCGCCGGCTCCGCCGTTATCGCCCTTATAAAGCTGCTTCTTTTTAAATCCCCACAGGTTCATCACTGCAGGGTCTGCCTCTATAATGATGTCCCCGCCTTTTCCCCCGTCGCCGCCGTCAGGACCACCAAAAGGCACAAACTTCTCCCTGCGGAATGTAATCGCCCCATCCCCGCCTCTACCCGCCTGCACTTTAATTTCAGTTATATCAAACATCAATGTTATCGTACACTAAATCAATAATCTTTTCTATGTTAAGTGAAGGATACCGATAGTATTAATATAAATCCCACCAGCGTGACAGGCGTTAAATATCTGCGGGAAAATAAATATGTTTGTTTTGTCAGTATCAGTCGGCAAAAAGTTATCAAAAGGAAAACGAAGTTATTGAAAAAATAGGACTGGCAGGTGAATTTGTTGTAAAACCGGCGATTAGCTGCCGCTGCGCGTACTGCGTGCGGAATAGAGTTTCTGCTGGATATTGAACACCTGTCGCTTAAGGTGCGGGTCGTTGTTGATAGCATCGGACATCTTTTCATAGGCGTAGCTGATAGTGGCCGGACTGCGGTCGCCCAATTCACGCCCGATTTCGGATAACGAGCATTCTGTTTCCTGGCGCATCAGGTACATGCAAATCTGGCGGGCCTGTGCGGTAACTTCGTCCCGTCTCCGGCCGCGGAGGTCGCTCAATGTCAATTGATACGTCCCGGCGACGGTTTCAGTAATCAGATGGGGGGTAATCGGGGCTAATTTCGGTTCTTTGCTGGCGATATCGGTCAGGGCGCGCGCCGCAATTTCCGGAGTCACCTCGGTGTTCAGTAGTTTGGAATAGGCCACCACCCGGTTCAGCGAACCTTCCAGCGCCCGGATGTTTTCTTTGACCTGCAAGGCGATGTATTCCAGCACATCCGGCTTAATCGTAATCGCATCACGTTCGGCCTTATTTTGCAGGATGCCCATGCGGGTATCAAAATCCGGCGGCTGCAGGTCGGCCACCAGCCCCCATTCGAGACGGGAACGCAGGCGCTCTTTCATCGCGGTGATGGATTGAGGTGCCTGGTCGCCGGCGACCACAATCTGGCGGTTACTGCTGTGCAGCTCGTTAAAGGTATAGAAGAAATTCTCCTCGATTTGCTCTTTGCCGGCGAAGAACTGCACGTCGTCTACCAGCAGCATATCAACGTTGCGGAATTTCTTGCGGAATTCATCGGTTGATTTTTCCCGGATGGCGGTGACCAACTCGTTGGTATATTGTTCGGCGCTGACATACAGCACTGCCAGGTGGTTGAGTGCGGCGCGGTTGCCGATGGCGTGCAGCAAATGGGTTTTCCCCAGTCCGGCGGCGCTGTACAGGAACAGTGGGTTGAAAGCCAGGCCCGGGTTTTCAACCACTTTCGCGGCGGCGGCATAAGCCAGGTTGTTGGAATTGCCGACGACGAAAGTATCGAACGTGTATCGGGGGTTGAAAAGCGGCAGATTTGTCCGTGCGGCGCCCGGTTTTTCGGCGCTGGCGGAAACACGGAATTCCACTTTTACGTCGTCCCGCAGGATGCCGGTCAGGGCTTTTTCAATCAGCGACCGCTGGTTCTTTTCCAGGTACTCGGCAATAAAAGTATTCGGCACGCCGACGACAAAACGATGGTCGCGGCATTCCATTCCGACTGTTTTACTCAACCAGGTGCTGAAGTTAGGTTTACTGACTTCCAACTGCAACTGGCCCAAAGCGGCTTCCCAGATTTCGGGTGCCGGACGAGCTATCATTTATAAATCCTAAACCAAGCCGCCCCCAACGGAAAACACAAAGAGAACCAAATGGTACTGTGCGGATTGGTGACAAATATTCTTAGAACCCCGGTGAAGACAAGAGCCGATAACTAGAATATTATGGCTGACTATTGGATAGCAAGGGTTTTTACAAAAATTGACAGCAGTTGGCGAGGATTAACCGTAGAGTCGTTCCCGTTTAAAAGGTCTGCCAGGCTTTCTCTTTCGCGATTTTTCTCGCTTACAGACTTGATAACCGGATGTTAATAAAAAGTCAATAGTTTCTTAAGAAAAAGGCCATTTTTCACCGGTAATAATGTATTATATTACCAGATGGCGGGCAAATTTTTTCCCGGTTTGATTGGTGCTAAAATACGGGTGTCGGAGGAAAAGCGATGAGGATTGTTTTTATGGGTACCCCGGAATTTGCTGTTCCCGCGCTGGAAAGGCTCATCGGCAGTAAATACGAAATCGCCGCCGTTTATACCCAGCCCGACAAAGCGGCAGGGCGGGGGCGGGTGGTGGAAGAACCGTCGGTGAAAAAGGCGGCCCTGCAGTACAAACTGCCCGTCCTGCAGCCGGACAATTTCAAATCCTCCGAAACCAAAATCCAGCTCTACGAACTGAAGCCGGACGCAATTGTCGTGGCGGCGTTCGGGCAGATTCTGCCGAAAGCTGTTTTAGAAATCCCGGCCTTCGGCTGCCTCAATATTCATCCCTCGCTGCTGCCGAAATATCGCGGCGTGGCACCGGTACCGGCGGCCATCCTCAACGGCGACGAATTTACCGGCGTCAGCATCATGCTGATGGACAAAGGGATTGATACCGGGCCGGTGCTCACTGCCGTGCACGTGCCGGTTTTGCCGCTGGACACCGCGGAAACACTGATGCAAAAATTGGCCAACACCAGCGCCCAATTGCTGCTGGATACTTTGCCGGGCTGGTTCCGCCGAGAAATCACGCCGCAGCCGCAGAATAACGCCGAAGCTTCCTATACGAAGATGTTGACCAAAGAAGCCGGCGAAATCGCCTGGCAGCTGCCGGCGGTGCAAATCTGGCGGCAGGTGCGGGCATTTTACCCATGGCCCGGCAGTTTTACACGGTGGCGGGGCAAACAGTTGAAGATATTGGAAGCCGTACCGTTAACCGGGGAGGGGAATGCGGAAGCCGGGACAGTAGTGGCCGTGAATAAAAATGAGGCGGCATTCGGGGTGATTGCCGGAGAAGGCATTCTGGGCGTGAAAAAAGTGCAAATGGAAGGGAAAAAAGCGGTGGATGCCGCAGAGTTCCTGCGCGGCCAGAGACAATTTATCGGGGCAAAACTGGGCTAAAAACTAATTAGAGTCCTGGAAAACAGTAAACATCGATGTGGCAATAAATCAAGATTTCTCTCCCGATGAAAAGGCTATAGTACTTTGCGAAGCCTGCGAAGCGAATGTAGAGATACGGAGAGTGAGGGGAATTAAAGGAGTAATGAATTGACTTTACCGGAAGATTTGAGTAAATTTGATGCTTTACGTGAAATTATTGCCAAATTGAGGGCGCCCGATGGCTGCCCTTGGGACCGTAAACAAACCCACCTCACCCTGCGCGAGTCCTTCCTGCAGGAGTGTTATGAAGTGCTGGAAAGCCTCGATGAAAAAGATGCCAAAAAACTGCGCGAAGAACTGGGCGACCTGCTTTTACATATTCTGCTGCAGGCGCAAATCGCGCAGGAAGCCGGGGAATTCAATATCGATGATGTTATCCTGGGAATTAACGAAAAACTGATTTACCGCCATCCCCACGTTTTCAGCACCGCCAAGGTGAAAGATGCTGAGGAAGTGCTGCACAATTGGCAGGAACTGAAGCAGAAAGAAAAAGATAAAAAAGGCATTACGGACTCACTGCTGGCCAGCGTGCCGAAAAACCTGCCGGCGCTGAGTTACAGCCAGGAAATCCAGGACCGGGTGGCGGATGTCGGGTTTGACTGGGATAATGACAGGGGTGTGATTGAAAAACTGGCGGAAGAAGTGGCGGAATTTAAGCAGGCTAAAAGCGCCGCGGAGAAAAACGAAGAATTCGGGGATATCATGTTCACCATGGCCAACATCGCCCGCCGCCAGGGCATCGAGTTGGAAGTCGCTTTAAGGGAAGCTAATCAAAAGTTTTATAATCGTTTTGCTTATATGGAAGCCGCTTGCAAAAAGCGCGGCGTCAAAATCGGGAACCTGTCTTTCAAAGAGCAGAACGACCTCTGGGACGAAGCTAAGAAGAAAGCGGCAAAATTAAAGAAAACAGAGTAATCACGTTTGTGAATTTTTATTTTGACATAAGTAGTGCCCGGTAGTAAATTAAAAAAGTATTAATTTCCCGTTCCCCACTAAGAGCAGGAGGTATCACATATGAAGAAATACTTCGCGGAACTGATCGGCACCGCGGCGCTGGTACTCGTCGGCTGCGGCAGCGCGGTCATTGCCGGCAGCCATATCAGTTATACCGGCATTGCTTTTGCCTTCGGGTTGACGGTGCTGGTAATGGTTTACGCCATCGGCCCGATTTCCGGCTGCCATATCAATCCGGCCATCACCGTGGCGATGTGGGTGGCCAATAAAATCAAAGGCAAAGACGCGATTTTCTATATCATTGCGCAGTGTATCGGGGCCATTATCGGCGCGGGCATACTCTGGGTAATTGCCAGAGGACTTCCCGGTTACACCCTGGCAGCTAACGGCCTCGGGCAGAACGGCTACGGAGCGCACTCACCGGCGGGCTATTCGCTACTTTCCTGTTTCGTCTTTGAAATCACGGCGACGGCGCTGTTTCTTTTTGTTATCTTCGGCGCGACGCACAAAGATGCCCCCAAGGGATTTGCCGGTATCGCCATCGGCTTTACGCTGGTTTTAATTCATCTCGTCGGCATCCCGGTGGATGGCACTTCGGTCAACCCGGCCCGCAGCCTGGGCCCGGCGGTCTTCGTTGGCGGCGCGGCAATTTCACAGGTCTGGGTTTTTATCGTGGCCCCGATTGTCGGCGGTGTGATTGCCGCCATCGTCTGGAAATACTGCTTCGAAGGGAAAATACCAGAGCCGGTGAAATAAACAGGGATTACTACTTGCGGCAAAGCATGTACAAAAGTTTTGAATTTTGGTATTCGGCTTTTGATATTGTTTGGTATTTCGTGCTTAGAATTTCGGATTTGCTTGGATTTTGATTCTTGAATCTTGGTTATTTTTTTATAGGTCTCTGTTTTTAAGGAACTGCTGCGCGAAATAAACGCAGGCAACGATCGCTGCGATGGTTATTCCAAGCGCCCACCAGTAATCAGCGCCCGGGCCGGACATCAGGTTAATCCCCCAGCTCAGCAGCACGCCCGGCATGTATTTGCCGATGACCGGAATCGCGCTGATGATACCCTGGACGATAATCACGCCGATGGCCAGCCCGCCGGCCGCCAGCGAGCTTTTGTACAGGCTGGAAAATAGCAGCGTCACCGCCAGGCAAAATATCAGGAACAACCCGGTCAGTAAATTCAAGCCGACAAAAGGCCAGACCGCCGTGCCCTGAATCAGCCATACAGTATAGCCCAGACAGACCAGCGAAGCGGCGGTCATCGAAATCAGAAAAGTGATGCTGACCGCCAGCAGTTTGGAAATGACAAAAGCGCTGCGGCTGACCGGTTTGCTCAGCGTCATTACCGCCGTGCCGGATTTCAGCTCGTTGGCGATGCCGCCCATCGCCATCAGCACCGCAATCAGCGCCCCGATCTGACCGATGTTGCCGGCGAACTCCGAAAGCGCCATGAACGCCGTCGGTGTGGGCAGCTGGATAATCATGTTTTGTTCCCCGGCCATCTTCAATATGTCCGGCAGATACTTCAGTGTCAGCGGAGCACTCAGTGCGAAAAACAGAAATATCGCGCAGACGATGACCAACCGGTAGAGCTTGAATTGCTCCCGCATTTCTTTCCGGAATAAAGGGGCGAAACCTTTCATTTTTTCTCCCCGTTGGTGATAATTTCGGCGAAAATATCCTCGATGCTGGGCAGCATCATTTCGTAACGGGCCAATGTCAGGCCGCTCTCCCCGATGAGGCGCGGCAATTCTTTGCGGGCGCGCTCGATATCAATCGCACGCACGCGCAATACCGGCGTACCGTTGTTGGAGACGATTGCCGGTTCTGCCAGCCAGGATATTTTCTTTAAAGACTCCACGAATTGCCCCGCGTCTTCCAGAAATTCCATCTCAAAAATAGAACGGGCGTATTTCTTCTGCAGCGCGTCGACGGTGGACACGGTAATCAGTTTGCCTTTGTTTACAATGCCGACCATATCGCACACCCGTTCGATATCGGAAAGGTTGTGGCTGGACATGAAAATCGTGGTATTCTCCCGCAGGCGCAGAATCAGGTTCAGCACGTCGCGGTGGCCAAGCGGGTCCAGTGCAGAGGTCGGTTCGTCCAGAAAGAGCACCTGGGGACGGTTCATCAACGCCTGCGCAATGCCGAGCCGCTGGCGCATGCCGCGGGAATAACCACCGGCGCGCCGGTTGCCGTGTTTTTTCAGTTCTACCAGTTCCAGCAGTTCTTCGGTCCGTTTGTTATTTTCGGTTGGGGTTAAACCATGCAGTTCCCCGACAAAATGCAGGAAATCGCGGCCGCTCATCCAATCATAAAAAGCCGGCACGTCCGGCAGCAGCCCGATTTTCGCTTTCAGGGCGAGGTTGCCGTCCCCGACTTTTTCCCCGGCCACCCAGGCTTCGCCGGCGGTAGGATGGGCGAAGCCGGTAAAAAGTTTGACCGTGGTCGTCTTGCCGGCGCCGTTCGGGCCGAGAAAACCAAAAACCGTATTTTCCGGGACTTCCAGGTTCAGATTGTCCACGGCTTTGACGGTGTCGTAGTATTTAGAAAGGCCTTTGGCGCTAATCGCCGTCAATGGGTTTATCCTTCCGCCCGGCAATCAGGTAAACAATCGGGCCGATAGTGTTAATTAAAATGATGATAAATACCCAGATTAACCGGGTGTTGCTTTTCATGCCCTCGCGCTTGAACAGGTCAATCAGCGCGATGACCATCAGCGCCAGTTGGATGACTGCCACCGGAATCAGCAGCGGCAGCATGTTTTCGATAGTCTTCAGTTCTTGCGCCAGCGGCGTGGTCGTGATCATAATATACCTGTCTTATGGGTTTGCATCATTTTCAAATTATACTGCTTTGTCATAAGCGAAGCAATAAAAAAAGATTGACTTAGTTGCATAATTCCTCTATTATTTGTACTTTACCGGTAAAAATGTGAGGAAAAACCAATGGAATTTGCGATAGATGGAAAATACCTGAAACTGCTGCAAATCGTTGAAAAAGAACTATCCGGCGGCGGCGCGCACACGCTGGATCACATCCAGCGGGTCTGGCAAACCGCAATGCGCATCGCGGCTGAGGAAAAAGACGTCGACCTGCATGTTTTGAAAACCGCCGTGCTGCTGCATGACATCGCCAGGGCCAAAGAAGACACGGACAAATCAGGGAAAACCGACCATGCGCTGCTGGGCGCGGAAATGGCCGGGGAAATATTAAAACAAATGCAATATCCCGAAGAAACAATCCGCCAGGTGCAGCGTTGCATCCAGACGCATCGATTCCGCTGCGAGCGCGAGCCGGTGTCCATCGAGGCAAAAATACTTTATGACGCCGATAAAGTTGATTCGATGGGGGCAATCGGCGTGGCCCGGTTTTACATGATTGCCGGGGAATTACGCGAGCAATTATATTCTTTTGTCCCTGTCGACCGGTATACTGCGGAAAATATCGTCGGCGGGAAACCTAACGGCCGGATTAAGGAACTTTCGAAACATACGCCCAACCTGGAGTTTGAAAAGATGAAGCATATCCCGCAGAAATTACACACGGCCAAGGCGCGGGAGATTGCCGGGGAAAGAGTCAAATTCATGGCGGAATTTTTCGACCGCCTCCGCAGCGAAATTGTTGGAGAGATGTAAGCTAAAAATGATAAGAGCAGTGGCATTTGATTACGGCAACACTCTGACCTGGAGCGGTATGCCGTTGAACTGGCAGCAGTTTTATCCTGCGGCTTTAACCGCAGCATTGAAAGCCGCTGATGTCAATATCACGCCGGCGAAGCTGCAGGCCGGTGCAAAAATCCTGCTCAAATACAATACCCGGGTTACCGAGCGCGACTGGGAAGTTACCTCCGATACCGTCTTCACGGAGTTATTTGAACAGTGGGGCATCACCGTCCGGTCCGCCCTGCAACCGGCTAAAGACGCGTTTTATTCCTTCTTTTTCACTAAAACCGAAGTTTATCCCGAGGCCGAATCCGTGTTAAAAGAACTGAAAAAGAAAAATATCAAAATCGGCGTGCTCTCGAATACGGCTTACGGCGCCGACAAAGAATATTTAATCGGCAGCACCCCCCAAATCAACCAATATTTTGACGTCTGTTTAGCTTCAACGGAGGTCGGTTTCCGGAAACCGCACACTAAAGGGTTTCTGCAACTGCTCCGGGCGCTGCAGGTACCGGCTGGGGAATGTCTTTTTGTCGGGGATGAACCGGTGGATGTTATCGGGGCAAACAAAACGGGCATGGTTTCGGTGCTCATCAACCGCAGCACCGAAAAGCACGATTACGGACAAAAATATACCGTCAGTTCCCTGACAGAGATTTTAGAACTGATATAGTGGGGTTTAGCTGGTTCTGCCGCCCTGCCCGTAAAGGAAGTACTGCGGCGTCTCTGCCGCGGTGATTTGCCAGCCTGTTTTTCGCAGCTTAGCTTCAAGTTCGGCAGGCTGATAAAAAATCTTAACGATGTTGAATTCCCGTCCGTCATTTAATTTACGTTTGATTACGGTATCATCAGGGTTTTCCAGCGTGTGGTTTTTAGCCGTTGATGTCTGCTCGAAGCGGGAATCGATGAAAAAGACCCGCCCGCCCGGCTTGAGCGCCCTGGCGACCACTTGCCAGAAGCCGTCAAACCGTTCCGGCGGCACGTGCGACAGCCAGAAGGCGAAGAAAACCACGCCGTATTTTCTGTCCGGCTGCCAGTTGAATAAATCTGCTTGAAGGTATTTTACATTGGCAGATTTTGTCCGCTCCCGGTTGATGGCGATGACTTCCGGCGCGGCGTCCACGGCCGTAATCTGACCGTTAAACCGCAGCAAATACTCCGTCCAGATTCCCGTGCCGCAGGCCAATTCCAGAATATCATCTGAAGGATTGAATTTATCCACCGCCTTGCGCAGGGTTTCAATTTCAATGAACCAGCGCTGGTTCAGTTCCGGCCCCCGGTCGTAGCGGCCCTGACGGAAAAACCATTCATCGTATTCGTTGGCACGGGTGCGGTAATACTCGATTTGCTCCGCCAGAAATTTATCGTGACTTTCAATTTTCATTGCTGATTTAACTCCAACTGTCTATTAACTCAAAAAACAATATTACACTCAATGCCGTATGCCGCACAAGACGCCGCCAGTTCTTTAGCCGTGCGGCGGAAATATTCCTCGGTCAACTTATCTTCCAGGTGATTTTGCCGGTAAATACCCGCCGCGTTATTGTAATTCATCCGGTCGACCAGGATATAGTCTACTTTGCCCCGCAGCAGCTCGATGAGGCCTTCCGTCCCGGGCAGCATCGGGGCAATCATGGCGTAAGTCCTGATTCCGGCTTTGTGTAACTGATCCAGCGCGGCGATTCTTTCCGGTATAGGCGGGGCATGGGGTTCGAACAATTTCCGGATGCTGTCATCGGCGGTGGTGACGGAAAACCCGACCTCGAAATTTTTAGCTTCGCTGAGGATATCGATATCCCGCAGTACCAGTGGCGAACGTGTCTGCACGACCACTGGCCAGTTGTGTTCCGCCAGGATTGCCAGGCATCTGCGGGTCAATTTGTATTTGGCTTCCAGCGGCTGGTACGGGTCGCACACGCCGCTAACCCAGACCGTGCCGGCTTTTTTCTTCAGGATTTCCCTGCTCAGTAATTCCGGGGCGTTAATTTTAGCGTCCACGAATTCGCCCCACGGTTCCTGATGGCCGGTAAACCTTTTCATGAAGCGGGCGTAGCAGTACGAACAGGCGTGCTGGCAGCCCGTGTATGGATTGACCACGTAATCGTGAATTTTCGATACGGAGAGTATTGTTTTCGCCTGCACTTCGCGGACAATCAACATTTTACTTCAGCCAGTTTTCGTCGTTAACCAGAGTCTCTTGCAACTTTTTCTTGAGGTCGTTAGATAGCCAGGAGGCCTTAACGCCGTTGAGAATCACCTTTCGGACTTCGTCGCGGGAAAAACCCAGGCGCTCTTCCAGCATCTGATACTCCTGCGCTAATGAATTGCCGAACATGGCCGGGTCGTCGGTATTCACGGTCACCAGTAGTCCGGCATTAAAAAACTTTTTCACCGGATGGGCCTCGATGGATTTCACCACGCCGGTACGGACATTGGAAAGCGGGCAGCACTCCAGCGGGATTTGTTTCTCCAACAGGTAGCGCATCAGGCTCTCATCTTCGATGGCCCGCGTGCCGTGACCGATTCGCTCGACTTTCAGGCTGCGGACGGCGCCCCAGATGCTTTCCGCTCCGGCCGCTTCCCCGGCATGGGCGGTAGCGTGAAAACCCATTAACCTCGCCTTTTCATAAATCTTCGTGTAAAGCTCCGGGGGGTATTTTTGTTCCGAACCGCCCAGTCCGACGCCGATTACTCCCAGTGATTTTAACTCCTTGACCGCACCGAGGTTTTTTTCGGCATCCGCCACTCCGCTATCACGTGAAAAATCCATGATTAGCGCAATATCGACTTGCGTAGCGCTGGAAAGTCCGGTGCAGATGGCTTCGGTCAGCTTCCGGGTTTCCAGCCCCTGCAGTAAAAAGGGTAATGGTGAATAAAACATCTCCGCGTATTTTACGTTCTGGCGCGCCAGGTTTTGCGCCACCGCTTCCGCAATGAGCGTGAAATCATCGTATTCCCGCAGGAATTGGTTTTTCCAGACCCAGGTTTCGATGAAATGCGGGAAATCCCGGTACTGGAATTTTTGCTGCAGCGCCGCCATGTCCGGTACGGCCGGGTCGCCGCCGTATTTTTGGATTAACTGCCATAACGCCTCCTGCGGAATTGCCCCTTCCAGATGCAGATGCAGCTCTACTTTCGGCACCCGTTCGTACCATGTTGATGTTGAATTCATAGCAATATTTTCATCCTTCTCTAGTGTCCATACCGGCGCAGGCCGGTATCCAGACGACGTTATGGATTCTGGACTTCTCCAGAATGGATTCTAAAACCGGTAATGCTCTATTTAGGATTTCGGATTTTTCTTGATTATTTTTGTTCTCCCTGCTTCCCCAGCATCATTCGCTGCGTCTGGCGACTGGGATAATATATTCCGAGTCGGCAGCATAAACATTGTCTAATGAGTCATTCCCTAATATTGTCTCAACCGTGAATCCGTGGCTTTCCAGCAGGCATTGGATTTCATCTTTAAAGAATATTTTCAAATCTTCGGTAAATGTTTCGATGCGCGTCGCATCTTGTTCCTGTATCAGAAAAGCGCTTTCGAGGTGCTGGGTCCTTTGCTCCCGATTAATATGTCCATTACTGAACCAGATTACTCTGGTAGTCTCATTTTCGCTGGGATGCATTTCGTTCGTTGCTTGCAGCATTTTCCAGCCGTTCCAAACATCGAAAATCAATAATCCGCCGGGTTTCAGCGTTTTTCCGGTGCTGCTTAAAAACCGGCTGAATTCTTCTAAGGAAGTCAGCATCATTAAGGTCGTGCCAAAGCAATAAGCGGCATCGAATTGCTGAGAATATTTCAGGTCAAACATATCTCCCGATTCGAATTTAGGGTTCCGGCTGCGTGCTTTTACTTTTCCCCGCGCCAGTTTCAGCATTTCTTGGGAATTATCGACGCCGGTGACATTATATCCTTTTTCTGCTAGTATCAAGGCATGGCTGCCCGTGCCGCAGCAGATATCCAGCACTTTTTTAGCCGATGATGAATATTTTTGGATAGCCGCGTGAATGAAATCGGATTGTTGCCGGTAATCGCGGAAGTGGTGCGTTAAATCGTAATACCCCGCTAATCTGGTATACATCGGACTTAATTCTGTCATCGAGTTCACCACCTGTATCTGCCATATTTCCATACCGGCGGAGGCCGGTATCCAGACCACAAATGCTCTTATTTTTTTGTATTTTGAATTTAAAAATTAGAATTTGTTTAGCATTTCGTGCTTAGGATTTCGGATTTTTCTTGATTATTCTCCCGTTTTCATTTCGATTTCAAACACCGTCCGGGCTTCGCCGCGGATGAAAACGCGGTTGTCCGGCGCCAGTTCGCATTCCAGGATGCCGCCGCGCTTCGAGGCCTGATAAGCCTTTAGTACGTTTTTTCCCATTTTTTTGCCCCAGTAGGGCGCCAGCGAGGCGTGCGCCGAGCCGGTCACAGGGTCCTCATTAACGCCGACCGCCGGCGCGAAATACCGGGAATAAAAATCGTATTCCGGACTCTCGGACTTGCAGGTCACGCAAAATGCCCGCCCCAGTTCCTTCAGTTTGCTGAAATTCGGCTGGATTGCCTTTAGTGTCTGAAAGTTATCCACCTCGATCAGGTATATCGTCCGGGTTGTGCCGATAAAAACCGGGTCGATGCCCAGCGCCATGTTGATATTTTTCTGCGCCGGCGATTTGTGTGTGTCAAAAGCGGGGAAATCCAGTTCGACTTTGTCCTGCCTGTAGCGGGCGAAGAGCTTGCCGGTCAGGGTGTCGAACTGAATCGTGGTTTGTTTCGGCTCCGCGCCGGTTTCCCACAGAATGTGCGCCGCCGATAGGGTGGCGTGCCCGCAGAATTGCACTTCCGTTTCCGGCGTAAACCAGCGTAATTTGTATTCCCCATCCTGTTTGCAGAGGAACGCCGTCTCCGAGAGGTTCATCTCCATGGCGATGCTCTGCAGCAGCTTGTCGTCTTTCATTTTTTCGGGCGGCAAAATGCAGACCCCGGCCGGATTGCCTTTGAAAATTTGATTCGTAAAAGCGTCCACCTGGTATATTTTCATCGTGCTTGCCCTCCATGTGATGTGTTAGCAGAGATTAAAATATGATACCACTTATTGTTTCGAAATGGTAGAAAAAATCCGACTCCAAAATTATTTATTTCGAGAATTGCGTCAAATAATACCATGTGATATAGTTGACCCGTGAAAAAGATGCAAAAGCAAATCCCTTTCGTGCCCGGTTTGATACTAGCCGAAGGATTTTACCACGATGCGGTAAAACCCATTCTGGCATCACATTACCCTGATTTGCGGTACTCGGCCGCTTTAATCGGCAGCGGCTCCGAAGTGCTGGGATTTGATACTGAGATGTCGCGGGACCACCACTGGGGACCCCGGGTTTTGCTTTTCTTGAGCACGGATGATTTCAAAGTAAAATGGGATGCAATCCGGTCGGTATTGAGTAATGAGTTACCGCCGCAGTATCTGGGATATTCCGCTAATTTTGCGCCGCCGGACCCAACAGATCACGGCATACAAATGCTGCGGCCTGTTATTTCCGGGCCGGTCAATCATCGTGTCGAAATTCACAGCTTTAGCGGTTTTTTCCGCGGCTATCTGAACATCGATATCGAACAGGCATTGAGTTCGGTTGATTGGCTCACGCTCCCGCAGCAGAAACTGCGTACAATAATTGCCGGGCGGGTTTTTCATGATGACCTCAATCTGGAAAGCATCCGGTCCCGCTTTGCCTGGTATCCCCATGACGTCTGGCTCTATATCCTGGCTGCGTTGTGGGCGCGTATCGGCCAGGAAGAACATTTGATGGGCAGGGCCGGGGATGTCGGTGACGAGAACGGTTCGGCGATTATCGGCGCGCGAATCGCGCGGGATATCATGAGGCTGGCATTTATAATAGAAAAGCAATATCCGCCGTATGCTAAATGGTTCGGCACCGCGTTTCAGCAACTGAAATGCGCCGCTATGTTAGAACCTGCGTTAACCGAAGCGCTGCATGCTAAATCGTGGCCGGAACGTGAGGTGGGTCTCTGCACCGCCTATGAGATTATTGCCGGCATGCACAACGCTTTGGGCATTACCGAACCGGTCATGGCTCAAGTGTCTCCGTTCTTCAACCGCCCTTTTAAAATCATCCGGGGCGAGAAATTTGCCCTGGCGATTGTCCAACAGATTAAGGACCCGGGAATTGTGCCCCTCACCCAAAAAAGTTTAATCGGCAGCATCGATATTATCACTGATAATACTGATGTCCTGGAAGATGCTTCGCTGCGCCCAATGCTGAAGGTTCTTTACCAATAGCTATTTCTCTGGGAATCTGGCCTCGTACAGTAGTGTCGGAGGCTCTTCCCTCACCAGACGGTCATGTAAGCCGAAACTATTGCAGAAATCCCGCAACTCGTTTTCCCTGCCCAATGCTTCCTCTTTAGTTTTCGCGGATTTTTCGATTTCCACAAGCACCGGCCACCTGAGCGTACGGCAGGTCATCAATTTCATACTGACACCCAGCGGCGGATAGTCCCCTAAAAGGTCAGCGCCGCGCCAGAACATGAATCTTTGATATCCCAGTTTTTTCAACTCGGCGCTGATTTTATTCCGTGGCAGTGTTTTGTTTTGACTGCCCAGCTTATCCAGAATCCTGCTTTCGCTAACACCGCAGGTAATGATTTCGTCGATTTCTTCCCGGATGTTGGCAAAAGTGCCGGTATCCTCGCCTTTCCAGCCCATGTAATATTCGGTCCGGCCGTCGATGGTGGTTTTGCTCATGCGCAGCAGCCTGCCGTCTTTAAAAAATTCTTCGCCGTAAATTCCGGAGGCCCAGACCATTTCATGCTTCAGGCAATCACGCAGGAACGGGATTGTCCGGTAAGCCTCGTCGGCGCTGTCAAAATGACAGCGGATTTCGACTTCATATTGAGGTTTGAAAATTAGGTTCGATTTTTCCATTCAGGTTCCCCGTTGTTTTAATAAGTCCACGTACGCGCCTTCAATCAGGTTATCCAGAGGAATTCCCAGCATCTCCAGCAGCTGCTGCGCGATGGTAACGCCGTTTTCCACCGGTTCATTTTCTGCCAGCACCACTTCTAACTCCACAAAATCGCCCAGTCCCTCGACGCGGTCCAGGTGGACGCGTGTCCGGCCGATGAGGAATAACGTCCGGTCTTTGCGCACCTGCCCGGTCTGGCCGTATGCCTGCGATAATACTTCTCTGATTTTCTCCGGCGCGGCGACCGGCGCAATCGAATAAACCGATTCTTTAGGCCCGGTCTGGTCCGGCCGGCGGTAGAAAATAAGTTCCGCGTCCGTCGCGGAAAAAGTCCGCAGCTTCAACCGGCCGTTGGGGCAGGCAAAGAACGTGTCGTCCTGGTAAATTTCCACCGGTCCCTTGTCCGCGAGTTCCGCTACCTTAACCGTTAATCCGGCGATATTTTTAATGCGTGCTTTTATTTCGATGTTTCTGGCCATTTATTTCTTCTTATTCCGCAATTCAGTCACATGCACATGATACTGGAAACGGGCAGAATAGTAAAATATGGATTGAATTCTTTTTGTTTGTTTTTGTAGGGGAGGGTTTCGAACCCTCCCGCCACCGATCCGCATATAAATTGAGTTAGGTTTAGTAAATTACTTTTGCAATACGTTAATTTCGTATTTTAATATTTTGATATTGTTTAGTATTTCGTAATTCGGATTTGGAGTTTGAATGTTGAAATGTTTCTGAAATCTTTCAAATTTACGTTGAAAGCGGATGCGGACACAGGTATAATGTACAATGTAAGTTTGAAGTCTGTGAGTGGGACGAGCCTGTCGGGCCCGGGAAAATGGTCGGGGCGAGAGGACTTGAACCTCCGACCTCAGCGTGATGATATTGACATTATAGCATAATTCTGGTATGCTTTGGCCATCATTACTAAAAGGAGTGGTGGCCTTGGCTACAGATTCAGGTTCCAGCAAAGCTGTAGGGTATCTACGAGT
>Ga0182027_10004250_pt1 | contig 22283 bp, 13 predicted proteins | sample 712E1DmetaG_FD_121300 | JGI IMG/M metagenome (GOLD analysis project Ga0182027, IMG submission 121300) | Permafrost microbial communities from Stordalen Mire, Sweden - 712E1D metaG (Illumina Assembly) | ecosystem: Environmental > Terrestrial > Soil > Wetlands > Permafrost | place: Sweden... | reverse complement strand
CTGTTGAAAAACTCGCCCGGTGAGGGCACCGGGCCTACATGACCCGTGATTTCCGAGGAAATAATGTAGGCCGCGTGCCCCCACGCGGCGTTCGATGGGATATTTCAACAGGCTGTTAGGGAAAATCACAAAGCCGGTTTCCCTAAAAGGAGTATTTGCCCTAATTCAATAGCAGGGGTAATGCTCCAGCATGAGCATTTTTACTGCTATGATTCCGGTGAACTCGTCCGCCATCCGCGCCGTCGGATACATCGGCAGCACGTTGACGGTCGAGTTCCATACGGGGCGCGTTTATGATCACCCGAACGTGCCGCATCATGTCTATGTCGGCCTGATGCGGGCCGATTCCATCGGTGCTTATTACAACCGCCACATTCGAGGGAGGTATAAATGAGCGATTTGTCCGGGGATGCACCCATATCAGCGCCCTCATCGAGCGCCAGCGCCAGTTTGTCGGAGCCGCCTCCACCGTCGCCCGATGCAGCCGAAGAAACGGACACCGTCGAAAAACCGCAAAAGGATTCTACCAGACCCGACTTCAAGATGATGGCCGAGGTGCGCCACTTCGTGAGCAAGTTGCGTGATGATTCAACCTTCAATCAGCTCACGCCAGAGCAGCGCGAGACGATGGAGGGCTGGTTGTTTGACGAAAATCTCGGTTACGCCAAGACACTGCAACGGGTCAAAAAGGAATTTGCGCTGGAAGCCACCATGTCGAGTCTGGGGAGGTACTACCGTCGCCGCGCGCTCGACCGCCGTGTGGAAGAGTTGCTGGATGCGCAGTTGGCGGCCTATGACGTGAAGGATCTGCCATTGAACGTGCCCGTGCTGCGGGAGGCCGTGACAAAGCTGTTGTACAAGGCGGTCCTCAAGATGGGCGTGGAGAAACCTGAGAAAGTGGAGCAACTGGCGGCATTGACCAAGCTGCTGCTGGCGAGCGAGGACATTGATATCCGGCGGTCAAAACTCAAGCTGGCGCAAAAGCATAGTGATTACGAGGCGGTCGCGGCGGCCCAGAAGGAACTGCCGCAGTTGCGTGCCTTGCTTAACGTGCAGGGATTTGATGACAGCCAGAACTACGAGGAGAAGATGGAGCGCATACACAAGATGCTGTTTGGTTGGGATGGTTCAAAACTGAACTGGGATTTGGTGGACAAATCCAAGGAAGGCACTTGAATGAAGCTCAGTTCGCTTATGTTCGCGTATGTTCGCCTATATCCGCCTTTTCCGCCGGAAATATTTCCGCTTTCCTTGGCCCGTGAAATGCGTTTGGCCTGTGGAATCATGCGTTTCGCATTCCAGCAGGCCGCCTACTTCACCGGCCAGCCTTTCAAGTTTCAAGTCTCCGCTTTCAGCTTTCCGCTTTTTCCCCCCACCCCCCGACCTCCGACCTCTGATCTCTGCTCTCTGCTTTCCCAATTTCTGCTTTTGTTTTGCGATCCCCGTTGTCCCGTCGTCCCGTCGTCCCCCATTTCAGCCTTTCAGCGTTTCATAACATGACTTCCTCCAAACAACTCGCCGCCAACAGGCGCAATGCGTTGAAATCCACCGGCCCTAAGACACCGGAGGGTCGCGAGATTTCCAAATGGAACTCGCTCAAGTACGGCATCTATACCAAGGAGGTGCTGGTGAACAGTCTGCACCTCAAGGAAAGCAGCGAGGAATTGGCCGCCCTCTATCAGGAGTTCCGGCAGTCGTTAAGTCCCGTCGGGCCGTTGGAGGAAATGCTGGTGGACCAGATTGTTGCGACCCTCTGGCGGTTGCGGCGGGCCTTGCGGGCGGAATCTGGCGAAATCGCCTTGAACGTGGGTCAGTGTCATTTTAGTCGCAGCCAATGGCGTCCGGATTGGAAGTGGGTGTCTTGGGCGCTTACAGGGGTTGATCCAGTTTCTGACATGCGATATTGGGCCGAGGGGAATTCCATGATGGTAGCCTGGATGCACGAAGTCCGCCTGCGGGTGGAACACGACGGTGAATTAACTGAGGCGGCCATTAAGATCCCGTTCTTTGGTCAGCCGAACGGACTTTCGCGAAACTTGGAGCGACTTCGGCTGGCCTTGTCGCAGAATACCGGCGGGGCGGATGCCGCCAGCCAACGGGAGGCAAATAAACAACAGGCGCTGAGAGCAATTGACGGCCAATTAGCGATGTTGGAAAAGGACAAGGCGGACTGTGAAAAGCGGGAGGAGGCGGAAGAGGCGGCGCGGCAGGCCGCTGCGGTGCTGCCAAAACCGGAAGTCTTGGACAAAATTCTGCGCTACGAGACCACTCTACAGCGACAGATGTTTCGCGCCATGAACCAGTTGGAGCGGCTGCAGCGCATGCGACAGGGCGAGATCATCCCGGCGCCTCTGACAATGGAAGTGACGGAAAGCTCTTAAACGATAAAATGGCATTTTTGCAAGAACGAACCCATTTTGGCCGGCAGGCCGAGACCACTGACTGCGAGACTACTTGACCACGGAGAACAAAACTCATGCGTGACTACACGAAGATTGGAGCTTGGAAACTGGCGGATGACCTGACGATGGCCATTTATCAAGCCACTCAATTGTTTCCAAAAGAGGAAATCTATGGCATCACAAGCCAGATTCGTCGTGCGGCCTGTTCGGTTCCGGCAAACATAGTGGAAGGATCGGCGCGCGAAACCATGAAGGACTACCTCCATTTTCTACACATCTCGCGGGCCTCGTTGAGTGAAACGCAATACTTTGTTCACCTCTCGCACCGTTTGGGCTATTTGTCCGATGCGGATGCTGAACGTCTGGTCGGCCAGACCCGCCAGACTTTCGCCTGTCTGCACGGCTTGATCAAAGCGGTCGAGACCGAGTCCCGTAGTCCTGTAGTCCCGTAGTCTCGTAGGCCCGTAGTCTCGTAGTCCTGTAGTCCTGTAGTCCCGTAGTCCCGTAGTCTCGTAGTCCCGTAGTCTCGTAGTCCCGTAGTCTCGTAGTCCCGTAGTCCTGTAGTCCCGTAGTCTCGTAGTCCCATAGTCCCGTAGTCCCGTATTGCTTTGTGACTTTTTTATTGCTTAACCAAACTTTCCACCCCGATGTCATGGCCACGGGCCAGTACCTGAGCGAGTTGGCGTCAGCACTGGTGAAGCGGGGGCATGCGGTCACGGTGGTCACGGGTCGGCAGGCTTATGATGGGGGAGGAGGACGGAGGACAGAGGGCGGAGGGCAGAGGCCGGAGGGCAGAGGTCAGAGGTCAGAGGACGGAGAACGGCCCGGTGAAGTAGCTCCGCACTTCACGGGCCAGGGAGGTCAGAGGGAAGCGGCTTTCCCGAAGCGGGAGATTTGGCGCGGTGTGCTGATTCATCGGGTGTTCTCAACGAGTTTTGGCAAGAAGACGAAATGGCGCAGGGCGGTGGATTTCGGAAGTTTTATTCTGTCGTGCTGCGCCCGGTTGATCCTGCTGCCACGGCACGATGTGGCCATTGCGTTGACGACGCCGCCGCTGATTTCCTTCATCGGCGCCTGGCGGGCGAAATTGTGGCGGGCGAGATTCTGTTACTGGGTCATGGACATGAACCCGGATGAGGCCATCGCCGCCGGCTGGTTGCGGGCCGATTCGGTCATGGGAAGAATTCTGGAGCGGATGTCGCGCTTCAGTTTTCGCCGGGCGGATTGCATTATCGCGCTGGATCGGTTCATGCGGGATCGGATTGTGGCGAAGGGGATTGCGCCGGAGAAAATCGCGCTGATTCCGCCGTGGTCGCATGATGACGAAGTGCGGTTTGACCCGGTTGGCCGCAAGCAGTTTCGCAAGGCTCACGGGTTGGAGGGCAAGTTTGTTGTCATGTATTCGGGGAATCACAGCCCGGTGCATCCCTTGGATACGCTGCTGCGGGCGGCGGAGAAACTGCGGGACAATTCTGACATCGTGTTTTGCTTTGTTGGCGGCGGCAGCGAGTTTGAACGTGTCAAACAATGGGCCAAAGATGGCAAAGGGAACGCGCTGTGTCTTCCCTATCAGCCGCTGGACCGGCTTGCCGTCTCCCTTTCCGCTACTGATATGCACATAGTAGTTATGGGCGAAGCCATGCTGGGGCTTGTGCATCCTTGCAAGATTTACAACGTCCTGGCAGTGGGAGCGCCGGTGCTCTACATCGGCCCAACGCCCAGTCACGTCACCGAAATCCTGGATCGTCTGGGTGATGAATACCCATCCATCCGTGTCGCACACGGCGACGCGGACAATCTGGCGAAACAAATTCAAGATTTGCGGCGAAAAATGGCAACCAGCCCGCGACCGCTGGCGCCAGTGGCCGCCGCAGACTATTCAAAAGCCGTTTTGCTCCCAAACCTGATCACCGCGCTGGAACAACTCCAAGATGATCAGTGAATTGCCAAGAGTTTTTTGCGAATGAGGCGGCCTGTTACTGGGCCGCCTTTTTTGCTTGTATGTTCCATCCTTCGCCAAAAAAGGGACCGTCCCCCAGTCAACCCACTGCTTCAGCGCGAGGGCATCAACTCGTTGCCATAGCGTGGGTATTTTGGCGACGCCGGAGCAGCAGCAACCGACGCTGGCTGGCATATGAAATAGGTCAACAACCTGTTATGCTATTTCGGCCAAAACCAGAAAACATGCTTGAAATGCTTGATTTTATTGGTTATTTGCAACTTTTCGCTTCTTGATTCAAATGGGGCAACTGGCCTTAAATTACCTGTAAAAGTGTACTGCAATGTACTGCACTTTGGCGAAGGCCCAAAAGCAGATTGTGCCCTATTTTCGGGGCGACGGTGGAGCTTGAACGGAGCCCAATGGATGTTTTTGGCCCTGCCGGGCTGAGAATCAACACGTTGCCAGTTTTAAACTTGTATGCAGTCCCGAAGCCAACTGGGTTTGCCGCCACTGGTTGCCTGCATGCACTCGCGCGAGCGGGTGTAGCCCAACGAGTCGTAGAGGGCCATCACGCTTTGGTGCAAGCTCCCGACTCTGTCCCCCCAGGCTGCGAAATCTCGCACGTCCTCGTAGGCGAGCACGCTCAAAGTGACGGTGCTTTTCTCCGGGTGAGCCAGAATCAAATCATACGAATGGGCGGGAACGGCGACATTAAAATAATTCGTTCCCCCAGGACTCGATTTCCACCGCCTTTTGCCAGCGCTGCGCCATGCGCCTGCACGCCAAGCCCTGGCAAGGCGAGCGCACAAAAAAGCGCGAGGCAGCTCGTCGGGGCTTTATGCACAACGACGGAGGCGCACTGGCGATGGAGGTTTACGGCCATCTTGGTGACACCCATTCCGCAGAAATTGCCCTCAAGGTCAGCTTTGGAGAAAACTGACCGGCACGGGTTTGATCCCCGTTCAACGGTCGCCACGCGCCGGGAAAACGGCCAACCGTTTCCCGGTTTGAAAAGCTGGCCCAAGTTGTCCCAGGGAGGGCGTTTTGGGGAATAAATCGCTTATGTTTACGGAGAGCACTTTCGCGAGAAACATCAACTCACAGTCCGGCACTCTTCGCAACTGCGCTTCGAGTTTCCCAAGAGAATTCACGCTGATATCCCATCCTTGAAGCTGCAATCTTTGAGCAAGGACAGTTTGCGTCCAGCCCTTTTTGTTGCGGACTTTGCGTACTTGTGGGCCAACCACATTCAGGCCAAGTTTCATCTCTGGCGGTTGACCCTAACGCAAATGCCGTTTTGGGTTACTCCCACATGAGAATGCAATTATTAAAAAAACTCTTGCTTTTATCCTGCGTTCGTTTAAAGAATCTAATATCAAATCAACCCCACGGGGTTGCATAAGCAGGCTTATGAAGGAACTTTGACTTTTGCGGCGATGAAAATGCCACGCCATCCGCAAGCGTTCCACCCAGGAGGGTGGCCCCCAGCCTCGTGGTCAATTACCCCTCACAAGGTCGGAAACTCGAATCTTGAACGCTTGCGCCAACCAAGCCAGCGCGGCCAAACATCATCCCGGCTTGCGCCAAGCAGGATTTCAAGAAACCCGGCCCGGGATTTGGGTCGCGGGAGTGCGTCAATCTGGGCCTCGTCGATATTGAGGGTATCCTTTGGCGGCTCAAAATCAACGCCGGTCGCTTTGCTTAACGTCAGCCGAATGGTGAGTCATTCGGCGCTGTCAATGCGACGATCAGATGCCACGGATGAGGTCTGTCAACGGCACTTTCAAGGCAGTGGCGATCCTGACCAGAGCATCGACGGAGATATTTTCCTCTCCGCGCTCCACGTCGCTGATGTACGTCGTATTAAGGTCCGCTTTCTCCGCAAGTTTCTCCTGGCTCAAACCAGCCCGTTTGCGAGACGCGCGGACATTTTCTCCCAGAATGCGCCGATGTTTTGGGTTGGAACGCACAGGGATAACCCAAACATGAATCAAAGCGAGCGGCCATCGGATATACCCGAAACTTTTCTTCTTGCAGTTTTACAAGAACCGGATTACAACCGTGTCAAATCTTACGTGAAAACGACCGACAAAGATTTTTGAAAGAACCGCCATTTTCCAACGTATTGAATATGGGACCGTGTGCCGACATGCCGGGTCAGTTCGTGGCAGCGGCGAGCCGTGGTGGAGAATGCGAATGATCCTTTGGCTGGAACAAGAATGCAACTGGCCAAAAGGGCTGGCAGGCACTAAAGCGAGCCGAAAGAACATCGGATGAAAACCCAGAACGGGATGAAACGGCGCGGTGCCGGATCGCTCAAGAAGGAATTCTTGAAGCGCATTGGCGTCCGCACCACGAACGCGGCGGCTCTGCAAGGGGTCGTGAAGCGGTTGATTGAACGGGGCGTTTCGCGCGACATCCTTGTCACTTGGGGAGTGCATGCCGGGTATCCGAGAAAAAATGTGTCCAGCATGTTGAGCCGCATCTTGTGCGCCATCGGGCTGCGGGAACGCCGGCCCGGAGCGGGACGCAAACCGTCGCCGGATGCGCTGGAGCTTCTGGCTCACGCCCAGGCCACATATAACGAACGATTCCTCAGAGTCTTGCAGGGCGCGTTGCGGGCGGGAAAAGCGCAGAGGAAGGCTCAACTCTGAAATTTTGCGCCGCAGTCCGGCCATGCACTGAACTAATTACGCCCTCACAATTACCAAATCCTGTAGCTAATTACGAGGGCGTAATTAGACGGAATGCCAAAGCAGCGGATCGGAGCAGTGTCAGCCTCCATCAGTCCGGCGGAATCACTTTTAAGACGACCTTCAACCCAACGATAAAAGTATGAAACCAAACTCGCAGCATACGGTTATGAAAATAAAGTCTCATTGGAGCACCATTTCGAGCCGGGCGGCCGCAACCCCTGAGAATCGAAGCGGCGTATCATCCAGTTCCCCAAAGTTTCGGAGAGCCTCTCACAGCCGTTGGTCGCGAGGTGCGTTGCATATCGCGTTCGCCGCCGTTTTGTTGCTGCTTTTCTCCGTCAGCGTCTTTGCCCAGCCGCCGCTTCCAGTCCTTCCGAGTCAGTCGTTCGGTTTCCCGCCGAACTTCGACACGGGGTCCGGCAGCATGCCCATCAATTATACGACCGATCTCATCTCCGAGCCTGTGGACGCAGCCCCGTATTACGGTGCCGCGTTAATCCTGGACATGACCAACCAAGCCCCCGCATCCTTGAACTATAACGTGCAGGACACCAGTCCGACGACAACTAGAAATATCAATTACTCCCAGGGGACCGTTTTATTCTATTTCGCTCCTAACTGGGCCAGCGTCAGTCAGGGCGGCACTGGTCCTGGGGACACGGCTTATTTTCTCGCCGGAGGAGATTGGACCACCAATTCGACCAACGGCCTGTTTACCATCTATGCGGACGCCGTCGGCTCGAATATCTACTTTGGAGGGGTGGGATCAGGAGACGTCGAGGTTTACGCCAGCGCCCCGATTTCCTGGAGTTCCAATACATTTCATCAGATTGGAGTGGAATGGACGACCGGCGATTGTGAGATTTACCTGGATGGAGCACTGGCTGCCACGGGGGACGGGGTGATGTATGTGCCGAAACGCAGTACTTGGCCGAATGGGTTCTTCATCGGCTCCGACAACAACGGATTTGAGCAATCGCGCGGGGCCACCTATGCCATGCTGACTTGGGGTGTCGAGGAGGCGGGAGTTTATACCAATGACTGGCCCTCGGTCTCCGACGCCCTTGCCAGTTGGCAGTCCGGGTTGAGCGGCGCGGGATTTGGCGGGATGATGGGAACGGGGATGGGGATGGGGACAGGGGGCCTGGGCTTGATCAATCTGACCAATAGTTGCGGCTGCGTCTCGAACACCACGGTTTACCTGACCAACATCGTCGCCGGGCCGACCAACGGCGCAGGCATGACATTCACCTTCACCATTGAAGGGGGAACCAATGGGATCAATTATGACATTTTCACCACGACCAATCTGGTTGGCAGCCCGGCCACCAATTCCGTCTGGACGTGGCTTGGGCGGGGAACGAACTGCGGGACCTATCAGGCGGTCAATCAGGCGACCAGCGCGTCTTTCTATGTTTTGGGCGGGCCGCAACTGGCCTCTGACGGCAGCGGTTGGACAGCAGCGTTTGAAGCCCTGATCCCAAACTGGAATAATGCCGATCCCAACATTCCGGGCACCAACGTCTTGACCGTGACGATAGTCAGCCCGGCGCAGGGATCAACCATTCAATAAGAGGCCGTCAACCATACTATCCGGGGATTTTTATGAAAACCATCCACACGACACGCCGTATTTGTCCTTCGTTATTCAGCGACTCCACCCCTTTTTCACCACGCTCCAAGAAAGCAAAGACCTTTGCATTGCTCCGGGGAATTCGATGCGTGATCCTGCTCTGTTTGAGCGGACTCAGCGCGCTAACGAATCTGACCGCCCAAACCGCCCAAACCAACCTCGCAATCCAGGAAATATATTCCTTTCCAACCAACGGCAATTATGGGCTTACGCCCAACACCCTGGTTCAAGGCAGCGACGGCAATATCTACGGAACCACAGTTGGTGGCGGCAGCTATACCAACGGCACGGTCTTTCGACTCAATTTGGGACCTCCGGCGTCCGTAACCGTCATCGCCGCGTTCACGGGCACCAATGGAACTTTCCCCGGAAAATCTCCCGAAGCTGGCCTTGTCCAAGGCACCAACGGCATTTTCTACGGAACAACCTACGCCGGCGGAACGAGCAACTTGGGCACGGTATTCAGCATCACGACGAACGGCAGCACGAACTCATTATTTTCTTTCAAAGGGACCAACGGGTCCCATCCTCTGGCTCCACTGGTGCAAGGCAGCGATGGCAATTTTTATGGCACCACTTCCGCAGGTGGCACTAACGGCTCCACCAACGGCACGGTTTTTAAAATATCCACAAACGGCACGCTGACATTGTTGACCAATTTTACCGGCACCAACGGCGCTCTGGCGGGAGCCACCCCATCGGCCGGGTTGGTCCAAGCCAGCAACGATGTTTTTTTCTACGGCACTGCATTAAATGGCGGCACAAATCGGAGAGGCACTGTTTTCAAAATTTCCGCCAGCGGCACCCCAAGCAACCTGGTATCCTTCACTTCCCCTGCCACGAACCCCGTTGGTGGATTGATCCAAGCCAGTGATGGCAATTTTTACGGGGCGACGGCCTCCCCAAACTACGCCTTCCCTGGCTCCGTCTTTCGCATGACGTCCAACGGGGTGCGCACAGACATATTTTCATTTTCGAACACCACCGCCAGCAAACCCAATCCTGGATTGATGCAGGGCGCCGACGGCAATCTCTATGGCACAACCCAAAAGGGTGGCACCAATGGCTATGGAACAGTTTTTCAGATGACAACCAATGGCGCGATCATCGGGCTTGGCGCATTCAATAACACCAACGGCGCCTATCCTTTGACATCCTTGATCCAGGCCGCAGATGGCAACTTCTACGGCACGACCACAAAGGACACCACCAATGGAAATGGAGGCAGCATCTACCGTCTGATCTTTCCTCCATCATTTGTAACGGTGCCGTTGAGCCAAACCAACAATGCCGGCACTAATGTCCAATTCGGTGTCACAGCCACCGGAACCACGTTGAACTATCAATGGCTGAAGAACTCCACGAATTTGACCAACGGCGGCAACATCTCCGGGGCGACTTCCACGAACCTGACGATTACCTCTATCAGCGATTCCGACGCAGCCAGCTATTCTGTGGTCATCAGCAATGCGGCCGGTGCCATCACCAGCAGCCCTCCTGCCGTTTTGACCGTCATAGACCCGCCCACCATTACATCACAACCGACGAGCCAAACCAACACATCGGGCACTAGGGCCCTTTTTAGCGTTGCGGCACAAGGGAAATTGCTCAATTATCAATGGCTCAAGAATTCCGCCAATCTGATCAATGGCGACAACATCTCAGGCGCAACCTCCACAAATCTGACCATAAACTCAGTCAGCGATTCAGATGCGGGGATTTATTCGGTGGTGGTCAGCAATTCGGCGGGCACCGCGACCAGCAGCAATGCAACATTGACGGTGAATTTTCAATTCAACCCTGCTGTTGGCAATGCGACAACCCTGGCAATTGCGGCGGGGCAGGGCCATGCACTTGCCTTGCGCTCAGACGGAACCGTTTGGGCATGGGGCGCGAACCATTACGGCCAGCTTGGGGTGCCTGGCGTGAGTTTCGCGGAATTTCCCATGCGCGTTGCCGGGTTGAGCAACATCGTGAGCATTGCCGCTGGCGCGGACCATTCCCTGGCCGTGCAATCGAATGGTCACGTATGGGCTTGGGGCGCAAATGAATCCGGCCAACTTGGAAACGGCAATTTCACATCGAGCACTGTGCCGGTATCGGTGGCGGGCATCACCAATGCGGTGGCCGTGGCCGGCGGCGGCTTTGAAGGCCAGGGGTCACACTCGCTAGCCTTGTTGTCCAGCGGAATGGTCATGGCCTGGGGAACTAACGCGGACGGTCAATTGGGAAATGGAACCCAAACCACGAGCGACGTGCCTGTTTCCGTAAGCGGTCTCAGCAACGTCACCCAAATCAAAGCTGGCACATTCCATTCCATGGCACTCGATACAAACGGGCAAGTCTGGTGCTGGGGCTTTGGCAGTCTTGGTCAGATGGGCAACGGCATGACTTATTCGTATCTCAACGCGATTCAAACGCCAAACCTCAACCACATTGTCAGCATTTCTGCCGGAGGAGGTCACAATTTGGCCTTAAAATCGGACGGAACCCTTTGGGCATGGGGTTACAACGCGGATGGCGAATTGGGTTTGGGTAACACCAATAACAGCCTTACCGCCACCCAAGTCGCCAATCTGAGTCGTGTTGCCGCCATCGGCGCGAGCACATACAGTTCAGCGGCCACTTTGACCTCCACCACCCTGACCGGCACGAATGCGCAAACAATGGTATGGGGCAAGCAGTATTCCGCGACACCCGCCGCAATAGGGCAGGCTCCTCCTTTTACGCAGTTGGCCCCGGGCTTCGAGGTGGACCAGACCAATGACTATTTCTTCGGGCTGACGGCCAACGGGGCGGTGTGGGCCTGGGGTGTCAATGACGAGGGCGAGTTTGGAAACGGGAACAACGCCTTTAATTACACTATCAATCAGCCGACTCTGAGCTTCACGGCAACGCCCGTGCCGCGATGGGGCGAGTTCCTCCGGGGCAATCTGGATGTCCTCAGTTATTGCACCATCGTCGTTCCGATTGATTTGGAACAGGGTGTCCCTCTCAACGCCACCGGCAACGACCAGTATTCCTATACCAACTCGAAGCCTTGGTTTCTCAGCACTTCAAACCAAACACTGTACGTGCCAAATTCCCTTACCAACATCGGAACGAACCTCTTTACGATCCCAACCGCCAACCCCATGGTGGCCTTTGGGAGCCAGGGCAACGGCTCGCCCTTGTTTGTAAACCAGCCCTATCGCTTTGGCGTTTACGCCGGCGGCATGGACGAAAGCACGGCGGCGGCGGACAACGTGATTCAAATTTCCGTATATGACGCCACCAAGTTCACCAATGGCGTGACGACCAATATGGTTCCCACCAATGTCTTCACCATCGCGCTGCCGCGCCGGACCGTGGCGGCGGATTCCAACGCCTGGTATTCATTTATGACCAACGGGGCCTCGACCACCTTCACCAGCAACGGCCTCACGACCACAGTGTCATTTCTCGACAACGGCGATCCGAACAACAAACCCTTTGGGCTGACCTGGTTCCCCACCACTAACGGCCAAGCGCCGCCGATGACCAATTTCGACCTGGTTGGATACACGCTCACGCACACGGCGGCTTCAAATAATTATTTTTACAGCGTCGCCGTCCTCGGCAAAGTGCAGGTGGCCACGAACGTCCTGGCTCCGATGGCCACGAATGCGGCCGGCGCATGGACCGCCACGCCGCTTTATACCCTGGACTTTCAACAGCCCTCGCCCTTGCAGTCCATGTACGTGGACCGGCTGTTTTTCCAGGGAACGCCTATGCCACCCACGTACGAGGACGCCACCGTTGCGGGACCTGCCGGGCTGACCGTCATGGTCACAAACATCGTGAACCTGACCGGCACCAATTACACCAATATTGACGCCAGCCCCGAATTGCGGCGCAGTCCGATTCTCGATCAGTTTGTCTCGGACATGAACAACGATCCGCTGGCCCTGGCCAGTTACGTTATCAATGAAATTGGGTTGACCGATCCATACACGTCGGCCCAACTCAACCAAATCGTCGCCGCCAACATCAATTGCGGAGGCATTGACCGAAGCGCGCAAGCGACTTTTCTGGAAGGGCAAGGCTCGCCCGTCGAGCAATGCGCGTTGCTCGTCTATCTGTTGCGCCAGGCCGGTTATCCGGCGGCTTACGTCTTTCCCACCAACGGCAACCTGCTCATGTCGGACAGTCATATCAGCCAGCTTTGGCGGATGCAGGTCAACGGCGTCTTGACCGTTTTGGGAATCCCCTATGTCACCAGCAGCTTCCTCACCGTTGATTATCCCTGGGTCGTGGTGAACATCGTCACGAACAACGTCACGAACACCTACCACATTTTCCCATGGATCAAGGATACGGCAATTGTGCAAGGGGTTAATCTCTACGACTACATGCCGCCCAATTACAACAGCGCCCTGGCCTGGGTGGAACAGTATGTTCGCGCCAACCCAAGCATTACGGGTTTGGACCCTGAAAACCTGCCCGCCGTCCTCTTCCCAAAATTTGTTCAACAATGCCTGCTGACCAATGTGGAAGGCGCATCCTTGTCTTTGGACAATGTCGGCGTTACCGCGTATGATCGGCCCCATCAATTCCCTGGCTGGTCGTACCTGCCGCAACCGGACGCCGTGACCAACCTCAACACCCTCGCCATTGTGGACAGCCTGAGCGACAGCGCCGTCACCTATCCGTTTCTGTCCAACATCTTCAACACCGCTGAAATCCAAGTCTTTAACTCCACCGGGACAAACTCTAATCTCCTTTTGGACACGGGCGTTTGGGATTCATGCGATTTCCATGACCGGAAGCTCTTGCTGTTCACCAACAACTCTCAAATCTGTCTCTGGCTGGCTCCATACCGCGCAAACATTTCCACCGTGCAGGCTTTCTCCGCCGGGGTTCCAAGCTCCACGGCCCTCCAATCCAATTCCTGCGCCGCCTCCGGCATCACCAACCTGACTGTAAACGTCATTCACAAGCGGCGGGTGGCCTATCTTTCCCAACCGGCGATCTATTTCCCCATCACCGAATCGACAGGGTCAACGAATGTGTCCAGATGCTTCGCCTACGAAGTGGCAGGTATTGCGCTGGATTATGGACGGATCACCCCGTCGATGTTGCGGCCTTATGAGGATTTTTATTGGGGTCTGCAACGCCAACGGGCCACCAACACAAGCTTTGTCCCACCCGTGCAGGATTACCAGGGCACGGCGGCCTACCTGCTGGCAATGGGCTATCACCAGAAGAATGACGCTTTTGACGCGCTGAACCAGCAGTGGCACGGCGTCCGCGGACTGATTCAATTCAAATCCGGCTTGGGCACCGTGGGCAATTCGGCCCGGACCAACATGCAGGCGCGGGTGGACATGCTCATCACGGGCGAAAGCCTCATCGCAAATTCCAGCCTCCGGCCCGACAGCGGTGTTCCCGGATTCAGCGCGGCGCAAAATTACTACACCCTCTGCATCGTGAACGGCTCGGCGCAAGAACATGATATTTTGCAAACCATGTTTCCCGACCAGAACGCGGTTTCCACGGTCCGTCTGCTGCAATTGGCCCAACTGCGGGCCACCAACGGGAATTCCCCAATCCTGGAACTGGTCAATAATAACTATGTCGCGCAAGGAAATGCGACACACGCCGGTTACGGCTCGACCGCGCTCAAGAACATCAGCGCGCCAGTTTGGGGCGTCGTCACTAATTCCTTTAACGAGACGGATGGCGCTTACGCGCGCGCCTTGGTCACGCCTGGATTGATTACTAATGCTGGCGCCTCGTTTGGCGGAATGGGGGCGTTGACGTTGAGTTACCAGAATATGACGGCGATCATCAGTTCTAATTCCATTATCTTTAACGGCGGATATGGAAGTGTCTTGAACAGCTTTACACCCATTACTCCGAGCGTCACCTATCCGTGGAATCTCACTGTGAATCCCGGCGGCAATATCGCCTATATCTATAATTCCATAGTCAACAACGTGTCTCCGGTTCTTTCGCCCTTGGAAACCGCTTCCTTGCCCACCACCGGCAGCACCTACGCTTTCACCATGTATCAAGGCATCGAAGCCGGCCAAATCCTGAATCAAAACAACATTTCTGGAACGACCGGCACCGGTTTGTTGGTCGGCGCGGACAATGGCAATGTGGGCACCTCGACCTCCTTTTGGCGCGGGGTCGGACAGACCGTGGCCGAGCCGGTCGATGTCCCCTCGGGAGCCTTTTACTCTGACGAGGTGGACTTGACGCTGCCCGGTCCGTTCCCCCTCCAATTGCGGCGCAATTATGTGAGCCAAAACCTAAGCGCAAACGAGTTTGGCTACTGCTGGAAGATGAACTTCACGCCCTATCTTGTCGTGACGACCAACGCCGCCGCTCAATCGGTCATTTACGCGGCGGAATTGGACGGGGCCGTCATCGCTTACCATCAAACCAATTCCGGGGGACCGTGGGTCGTTCTGCCCGCCGACAATCCTTCCCTCAACAACAACAGCATTTACGGTAAAGGGGCCAGCGCCAATATGTTCAATTCCCGGCTGAATCTCTATACCACCAATGGCAATACCTATGTGATTTCGGCCCCTGACGGCAGCACCAGGACTTACCAACAGATGAGTTTTGCCATCACCAGCGGCACCAATCAAATGAACCGCACCCGCCCCTATCTCACGACATGGCGGGATCATTTCGGGAACAACGCCCTTTTTTACTATGGAACCAACACGGCGGCGGACGATTACGGGCAACTCAACCGCATCAACATGGCGAACGGGAACTCCTTCGTGTTCAAGTATGATTTTTACGGCCGCATTTACCAGGCGTTTTCACAGGACGGCCGCTTCGTGCAATATCAATACGACAATTACGGCGACCTGGTGCAGGTGATCCTCCCCGACAACACCCAATGCCAGTACCAGTATCAGCACTACACCTTCACAACCAACGGCACCACCAACATGGACTCAAGCCATTTGATGATTCAGGAGATCAAACCGAATGGGCGGATTCTCGCGAATGCTTACGACAATCTGAGCCGCGTCACCACCCAGGCCGCCACAGTGGGGACGAATCTCGTGCTGGTGACCAACGCCTATTTTTACTACACGAACAACGTCACGAACATCGCCAACCAGTTTGCCACCGGGGTGACTCGCGTGGATGACGTGTTCCACAATACAACCCTCTATTATTACACTAACAATCTTATCACCAACACGGTGGACCCATTCCACTACACGAACACCCAGGTCTGGTATCCCGACAATGCTACGGTTCCCGGATATCCGAGGAGCCTGCAATACAGCGTGGACAAGCGCGGCCTCACCAATCAGTACTGCTATGACAGTTTCGGGAACGTCTCGCAAATGCTGGTTGTCGGCACCAACCTCACCGGTGATGCCTCGGGGACCACCAATCAGATCGCCACAAATGCCTGCACATATACGGCCAACAATTTGCCAAGCGCGACCACTGACCCGGTTGGCAATGGAATGCCATTTGTGTATGACACGGTTGACCCGTTCAAGGTGACACAGGCCATTCGCACGAGCGGAGGAACCCCGATTGCGACAAACCTCTACTTTTACACCAATGTCGGCACATCGGCCTTTGGTTTGGTTGCAAGGGAAGTCCAGGCCGGAGCGACCAATGACTACACCTACAACAGCAATGGTTTCAAAAGCATGCAAATCCAGTATCCGGCGACCACGGACAATCCCAACGACACCGACCCTGCCGTCATCCATTATTTCGGCTACAATCTGCGCGGACAGATGTACCAAGCGCAGACCGCCGGCGGCGAACTGGACCAAATGGATTATGACCCAATCGGACGGATCACGTCGAAGCAGGTGTTCGACCAAAACAACAACAACGTGTCGAGCGAGTTTTACTACTACAATCAGAACGGCGAACTCGCCTGGTACGACGGCCCCCGTTCCAACCCCCAGGACTATGTTTATTACGTCCATGATGGAGCCGGACGGGTCATTCAGCAAATCAACTGGCGCTCGCAAGGAATGGTGAACGGCGCGGGCGTCACGGCGCCGGACGGCAACAACCTGTATTCGACCACCTTCCGAACATTTGACGGCTTTGGCAATTTGACCTCGACCACGGACGCGCGCGGCGTGGTGACCACCAATCAATTTGACGCTTCGGGGCGAGTCTTGCAGCGGCAGGTATTTGAGACGAATGGCGCTCTTCTCAAATCTGAGCAGTTCGCTTACGAGCCGGGGGACCAAGTGACTGTGACCACCAACGCTTTGGGTGGAACCAACCAAATCCTCTATACGCAGACCGGCAAGCCATTCCGCAGTGTCGGTTTCGACGGGGCCACGAACGGCTGGACCTATTACCTCGATGGCCGCCCCAAGCGCCAATATCTTGCCAATGGCAGTTATTGGCACATGACCTATGACGATGTCAACCTGCTCACGACCCGGACATTTTATACTTCCGGCGGTACGGCATTGGCGACCAATGTTGCCGGTTTTGACCGGCGTGGAAACCAAATCCTCAAGACCGACGAGGCGGGCAATTCCTTCACGACTGCTTTTGACGGATTGAACCGCGTCAAATCCAGCCAGGGACCCGTCATCACTTTTTCTGTTCCGCCCGGAGCGCCCGGTGGAACTGCGGCGACAGTTCAGCAGACAAGCATAATTTACTATGATGCCGCCGGTCTTGCCACGACCAACGTGAACGCGCTCGGTGAAAAGACAATCTCGCTTTTTGACGTTTTGGGCCGCGTCACGGACACGGAAATTCACGATGCCGCGAACAACCTGTCGCGCATCACGACTACCGCTTACTCCGCGGATCATCAAAGCCAAACCGTCACCCAGGGTTCAGGGCCGAGTGCCATCGTTTCCACGGTTTATACGGATAATCAAGGACAGCCGGTTCTCTCAATCTCCTACCCTTCCCCAGGCGTCAAGGAGTTTGTCTTGCGGCAATACGACCTGGTCGAAAACCTCGTTTCCGAAACCCACAATACGGTCGCGAACGGCGCGGTCACGCAATGGACAACCAAAGTGACCGCCTTTGACGGCCTCAACCGGCCCGTGTCCAGGACCGACCGGGATGGCGCTGTCACCTTGTTCAGTTATGATCCTGCCGGGAATCTTACCAATCAGGTTATGCCCGGCGGCCTCGTCTGGCGTTCGGCCTACAATTTCGCGCTGCAAAAGCAGTATGATTGTGACATTGGTTCCGGTGGCGGCATCACCCGCAGCAATTATTACACCTACAATTCAACCACCGGCCTCCTGCAAACCAGCACCGATGGCCGGGGGGTGACCTGCACCCACACCTTTGACGCCTTCTTGCGTCCACTCACCAACGCTTATTCCGGTTCGCTGCCCGAACAGAATCTGACCACTTCCTGGGGATACGACCCACGCGGATTGGTGACGAATGTTTCGGAAAGTTTCGCCTCCACCAACACGGGGCCAAGCGCGTCAGTTGCCAGGGTTTTCGATGCTTATGGGCAACTGCAAAGCGACAGTGCTTCCGCCGGTGCTTTCAGTTATCAAGCGGCTTTCAGCAGGGACTCGGCTGGCAGACGGTCCGCGCTCGGCTTCGGGACATTTGGCTACAATTACACATGGCGTCCCGACGGCACCCTGGCATCCAGCGGCGGCGGGTCTTATACCTACAACACAGCGGGTCAACTCTTGACGCGGAACCTCTCTCCAATGACAAGTTCCATCGCCCAACGCGACGGGGTCGGAAGGGCGCTTGCGGTGAGCACCACCGTCAATGGAGCAACGGCCCTTAATGAAACCCTCACCTGGACAGGAGATGGGCTGCTGGCGACTCATGCCGTTGCCCGCCCAGATTACACGAATTATCAGAGCTACTCATACGCCCCGTTGAGCCGGCGTCTTACCCAAGAGATCGTTGGCCTCAGCGCCAGCGCGACTTGGACGAACACTTATGTGTACGATTCTGGTTTGCCTGGCGGCCCGGGAGTTCTGACCAGCACAGGTGAAGCTCCGGGAGCAACCAATGTCACCTGGAATGGCGGGACCGATGCGTTCTCGCGCATCAATGCCGAAACCAACTCCGTGGCCCAGCGCCAGGCGTATGGGCAGGTCAACGGGATTGCCACTGTGACCGCGCTTTTGGACGGCAACCCCATGCCGGTGACCACCATCGGCACGAACGCTTTGCAGTGGCGCGCGGAATTGGAACTGCTGCCGGGCGCTCATCAATTGATCGTCAATGCCGTCAACTGGAGCGGCTATTACACGGCCTCGGCAACCAACACGTTTACCAACAACGCCGCCGACCGTGTACAGGAAGCCTTTTCAGGGAACGGCGAAGTGACAAACCGGGTTTGGGTGAATTCATCGAACCAGACCATTCGCACCCAATCCCTTTCCTGGGATGCAAAAGGACGCTTGCACAGCGTCACCGATCTTGACAGCGGCACAAACGGATTCACATGGGTGGCGATTTATGACCCCCTTGGCCGGAGGCTGCAAACGACCACGATCATGGTGACGAACGGCGTCAGCGCCTCCACCCTGCCCCAAACGATCAATCAATTCTTCGACCCCGGCGTGGAGTTCCTCGAGCTTGCGGTGGCAGTCAACGGCGTCCTGACCGCCAAGGTGTATGGGCCGGATGCGAATGGCGTTTATGGCGGCATGAACGGGGTGGGCGGTTTGGAAGCTGTTTCTTCCGGCCTTCAAAATCCATCTCCCATCGTGAGCGACATTCGCGGAAATGGGTATGCGCTTTTCAGCTTTCCGCAAGGAACCCTAAACTGGTTTCCAAGCCGCGTTACAGGCTATTCGGCGGTGCCCGGTTACAGGCCGCTGCCCCTTGGCGATGGGGCGGACCTAGCCGCCGCCAGCGCATGGCGCGGAAAATGGGCCGATTTCACGGGGTTTTACCAAATTGGCGCGAGACCTTACCGCCCGATAACCGCTGACTGGTTGAGCGCCGATCCTCTTGGCCACAGTACTGCCCCATCGCTTTATAGCTTTGGTGGAGATCCTATCAATTATTTTGACTCTAGTGGAAGGATAACGACCCGAGTTGGAAATGGAATCCTCCAGGCAGGCGCCATTGGTAGCGACATGATCGGCCAAAGCACAGCTTCCATATTCGGTTATGGCGGCGATTATCAAGGCTACAGTCAACTTTATCAAAACATCTACAACAACCCCAATACGGGCCCTACGGCATCGAGCATTCTGGTTGGAACACTCGAGTCCGAAGCGAACGTAGGGACCTTTGGGATTTACGGAATGGGCAAAGGATTTGGCATAGCCGCTGCCACAGGCGATTACACTCAAGCGCAAAACGGCGCTCTAGGTATGTTGCTAATGACCCCGGCGGCAAGAAATCTTTCCTCCTCCATACAGTCCTTTCAAAATGGCACATTCCTTGACGAGGTTATGCCACAGTACAACTTTGCTGCGGCCCAAGGCCCAGGTGGAGCCTTGCAAGACGTTGGCCCTGTCTATGTAAAACCCCCACCAAATGCGACGCCAGCACAAATTGCCCAAACCCAGGCTTATGTAAATGGGGCAAATCAAGCACTTGATGCGGGAGCACTTTCTCCTTCTGGAAGGGTTCCCACTGCTGGAGCATTGAGAAACGCTGCATCGGCTTCGGCAACGGCAGAAAGGAACGCGGCAGCCGCTGCTGGAACACCGTATCAAGGTCAAGCAGGACATGTCCCCGATACAACCTGGACTGGAACGCCCGACCCGTTCAGTTGGTTGGACCTAGATCCGACTGTCAACGCAAGTATTGGCGGTCAGGCCAACGGATATCCGTTTGGTCATCAACCGACCGAATTCATATTTGGATCATCTCCTGACCAATAGAAAGGTTTCCTCACCTAATGATTCAAGATTGGAAAAAAGAAATCGCCGTTGGCTGGCTTGTTAAACAAGCGATGATGGAATTGGATAAGCATAAGGTCTTTCCGTACCATCTCCCGGAAGTTGCGGCTAGTGAAAGCCAGATTCTGGAAGCCGAACGACAGATCGGCCATACTCTCGATGCGAGCTATAAAGCATTCCTTAGACATGCCAATGGCTGGCAATCCTTTTGGCAAACTTCGGATTTGTTCGGCACGGATGACTTAATAAGAGGTAAGCGAAAGGATAACGGTGAATTCAGCTTGAGTATGCTTGACGAACGCGTTATTGCAAAATGCAAGTTTAAAAGGCAGGATCTCCTGCCGATCTCAGTAACGCCATTTGACCGAGATGTATTTGTCATAACTCGTCCGAATTCGCCATCTCCTGGTATCGTGATATGGTTTGCAGGTGAAGAAGTTGAGAAATTTCTGACATTTGATGATTATTTTTTGGCAATGGTTGAATATGGGCGACAAAACATTCAATGGCTAAAAGATCACCAACAATCCAACACTTGAACAGGAGTTGCAACAACAGATATACAATCAATTGAATGATTACATTAACCGGTAACGGGTGTCGTAGATATAATCACCCCGAATTCATCATTCGACTTGCTGACAGCTCTGTCTTGGAAATGGATGCCAAGCCAATTCTACAGCATTTGGAAAATGAAGTGAGCCGAGGGGTGAAGTATTTGCCAACTCAAACCTTGCAGGTTGGTTGGATGATCGTAATTTTCAAATCAGAAGAAGAATACCTTTTAAGTTTGAATGAGCCAGATATGAAAGAAATCCCTATCCGATTTGTAAACTCTATGTCCAATACTGTTCATCATTTGCGATTACAGAAGGATGCTGCCGAGAGTATAGGTGCAGAGCCATGTTTTCCGAACATCCGACAGAGTGCGCTTAAGTGTTCCAAATACGATGATAACAGTGACTTTCTTATGGAGCGATCAGAACCAGCGCAGAATGACTCGGGTTGGTTTTTTGGTTGTAGTAATCCGAAACACAACCACAACGAGCTTTTATCACTTAGGAGGGTATCACTTTATGATTTGGGTTGTTCCAGAGCGGATATAATTCCTTTCTTAGCATTCCCACCCGGTTGTTCGATTATGATAAATGGCCCGACAATTGCGGTTAATCTAAAGGGTGTTCCTTGTTTATTCCGGTCGGGCTCGTATTTAGATTTGAGAACTAGCAGACATGAATGATCGTAGAGAGATGTTTATCGCTGACTCGCATAACCACCCCCGATGCAAGCATTGATAGTGCCAAGATGCGCCCGGATTCAGGGCTTGCTTGGTTTTTGGGTTGAAGTTCAAGGAAAACCGTGAAACTTTTCCTGTATGCAATTTCATAGACGAGATTTAGAGAACGCGGTAGCTCGCTTGGACCACGAGGACCTTGTGAGGTTCCCCGGAGAATGGAGATGGTTGGTGCCTAATGGTTATTGTCCCGGAATGCTGACGAATTTTGGTGACTGGATCCTCACCTCTCCGACGGAGGAGGTCTATTTTTTGGACGCATTGGAAGGGACTCTTGATCGCATTGCGCCATCCGAAACAGCACTTAATCAACTTCTTCTGGATGCGGAAAATCGGAACCGCTGGTTCATGGCAGATTGGGTTGGTATTTGCCACAATCGGGGCTTGATTCTAAAATCGGGGCAATGTTTCGGCTGGAAGTTGCATCCAGTGTTTGGCGGCAAGTTCAAATTCGAGAATATTCAGGTTTTCGACAT